>Ga0214917_10000323_pt1 | contig 62350 bp, 64 predicted proteins | sample LL_1208_BB_MetaG_FD_177983 | JGI IMG/M metagenome (GOLD analysis project Ga0214917, IMG submission 177983) | Freshwater microbial communities from Lake Lanier, Atlanta, Georgia, United States - LL_1208_BB | ecosystem: Environmental > Aquatic > Freshwater > Lake | place: USA: Georgia | collected... | reverse complement strand
ATTCGGTACAGGTGCACCCTGGCGAACTTACAACCGTTGTTTATGAATTCGAAAATGTGCAAAACCGCACTATGTCGGCCCAAGCCATTCCCAGCTACGCGCCTCGCCAAGCGGCACAGCACTTTAACAAGTTGGAGTGCTTTTGTTTCAACCAATACACCCTTGAGCCTGGTGAAAAAAGAAGCTGGCCCGTGGTGTTTGTGATTGACCCACGGGTTTCTAAAGACGTGTCCACTATCACACTTTCTTACACCTTCTTTGAAGTGGGCTCTCAAACGCCCCCTGCTCCAGTAGCCTTGGTCTCAACAGGTACAGGCGTATGACCGATCCTGTGCGCTCCAACCCCATGTCTGATCAACCACTCAGCGGGCATGTGCCCAAAGGTTCAATATGGCACACCACCAAGGCGGTGGCTTGGTCGTTTCTGGGTGTTCGTAAAAACAGCGAATTCCAGGCCGATGTGGGCAGGTTGAATCCTTTTCACATCATTGCGGTGGGTCTTGGTGGGTGTTTTTTGTTTGTTTTGTTGTTGATCGGTTTGGTCAACTGGATCGTGGCAGTCTGAAGGCTTAACCACTCAGTTTAAGAATTGGAATCATCGGAGAAATCATGAGCTCAAGCACACACGGCACATCACCCTATTACTTTATTCCTGAACCATCTCGCCATCCCATGATGGCAGCCATTGGTTTGTTTTTTGTGATTTTGGGTGCGGCGCAGTGGGTCAATGGGGAAGACTGGGGGCGCTATGCCTTGTTCTTTGGCTTGGTTTGGTGGTTGGTCGTGCTGTATCAATGGTTCAGCCAAAGCGTGCGTGAAAACGAAAGCGGCTTATATGGTCACAAAATTGACCTCTCGTTCCGCTGGAGCATGACGTGGTTTATTTTTTCTGAGGTCATGTTCTTCGGCGCCTTCTTTTCGGCCCTGTGGTGGGCGCGGGTGCACTCCATACCAGAGCTGGGGGCCCTTAAAAATGCCCTACTTTGGCCAGACTTCAAAGCTGTATGGCCTTCCATGGTGGCAGGTGCCACCACTTCTCCGGCCAATATCGTAGAGCCCTTTTCGACTATGGGCCCATGGCCTCTGCCAACCATCAACACCGCATTGCTCCTGACTTCAGGCGTCACGATCACTTTTGCTCACCATGCCTTGCGCGATGGCCAACGTGCCAAAACCCTGGCGTTCATGTGGCTCACAGTGGCTTTGGGTTTGACTTTCTTGTTTGTGCAGGGCTACGAATATGCACACGCTTACACCGATTTGAACCTGAAGCTCAATTCAGGCATTTACGGCTCCACATTTTTCATGCTCACAGGGTTCCACGGTTTTCACGTGTTTGTGGGCATGTTGATGTTGTTCTTCATTACCCTGCGCATTCAAAAGGGCCACTTCACCCCTGACAGCCATTTTGGTTTTGAGGGAGCGGCCTGGTACTGGCACTTTGTGGACGTGGTGTGGCTCGGTCTCTACATCCTGGTTTATTGGATGTGACAGACCAAAACGTCCCTCCAAAAGGCCGCTTTTAAGCGGCCTTTTTCAACTGATTCTTATGCGCCAGGTGGAATGCCAGTAGGCTGTATGTAGCCCAACTTCCAAGCAATCAACAAACAGATGAACAATAGAACTGAAAAGCCCACCCTAAACGCCAAGGCCCGAGCCATATGGCTGGTTTTGGGTTGACCTTGACGCCCGCCCTTCATCATGAAGAATAAGGCGGTGACCAAACTGGCCAATATGGCTAAAAACGCTAATGCAACAAGATAAGTCATGGGCAGATTATGTCGCGAGCGTTTCATGGCGGCAGGGCGTGCTATGGATAGCCACATCCTTGGGCGTTCTCACCACAGCCGCTCTTGGGCAGTGGCAGCTTTCAAGGGCTGCACAAAAAGAAGCCTTATTTGCCCAGCTCCAATCTCAAGCAGCGCAGCCAACCTTAACGGGCGCTGATTTATTACAACCTGACAGTCAGCTGCAGCCCCTGATTGGACGGCGCGTGCAAGTCTCAGGCCGCTGGTTGGCTGAGCACACGGTGTTTTTGGACAACCGCCCCATGCAGGGACGCACCGGTTTTTATGTGCTGACCCCTTTGCAAATTTCAGGCAGTGAGCTGGTCGTGGTGGTGCAGCGGGGGTGGGTCCCGCGTAATTTTGAACAGCGCAGTCAATTGCCCGACATCAGCACGCCTGAGGGTGTCGTGACGTTGGAGGGGCGACTGGTAGGTCCTCCTTCTCGCCTGTATGACCTTGGCGGCGCAGAAACTGGCTCGATACGTCAAAATCTTGACTTGAAATCTTTCGGCGTAGAACTGCAGTCCCAGATCAAGCTCCAACCTCAACCTCTGCTTTATGCGCCCCCCAATCGCCTGATGACTCAAGTTTCGGTTCAACAAACAGCAGAGATGAAGGTGTTGGATCTTGGACATAACGTTCAAGAAGACGGCTTGCAGAGAAACTGGCCTGTTATCAACAGCGGGGTCGACAAGCACTATGGCTATGCCTTTCAGTGGTTCGCGCTCTCGCTGCTCATGGTGGGCTTGGTTTTATGGTTCCAGTTTTTTAAACCACGCTCATATCATGAATGATCAACCCCATAAGTCCACAACGCTGAGCGCTCAGCCCTTGGATATGACCGTTCATGCCTTGCCCCAGCCGCAAGATATGTTGGACACTGACGCCCCTAACGCCTCTAATGCTCCTAAAACTTTTTGGAGCGGACGCTTAAAGATGTTGTTGGTGCTGGCAGTGTGCGCAGCACCTGTGGTGGCCTCGTACTTCACGTATTACGTGGTGCGTCCTGAGGGTCGACGCAACTTTGGCACTTTAATCAACCCCCAAAAACCTTTGCCTAGTTTGTTAGCTCGAGATGTGCAGGGGCAAGCCATTGATCTGCAGACCCTCAAAGGGCAGTGGTTGTTGGTGGCAGTAAGCGGTGGGGCATGCGCACCTTCGTCTGTCTGCCAAGACCAGCTTTACCTGCAACGCCAATTGCGAGAAAGCTTGGGTAAAGACAAAGACCGTCTAGACCGCGTGTGGCTGGTCACGGATGACCAACCCATTCCTGCAGAACTGTGGCCCGGGCTTCAAGGGGCTACCGTGCTGCGGGCAGAGGCACAAGCGCTTGCGCAGTGGTTGGAGCCCGAGGCGGGGCAGCCCTTGGAATCGCATTTGTATGTGGTGGATCCCATGGGCAACTGGATGCTTCGTTACCCCCCGCGCTTGGACATACGCGCCGCTGCGCAAGCTAAACGTGACTTAGAACGTTTGATGCGCGCTTCTGCTTCATGGGACCAGCCTGGACGATGATGGCTGCTCTTAAATTGATGCTGTTGGGCTTGGTTTTGGCCGCAGGCCCTTTGGCGTGGGTGTGGCTGCGGCACAGCAATCAGCTGACGCATCGCTTGAAGGCCTTGACGCTGCTCACCCTGTTTTTAACCTTTGACTTGGTGCTGTTTGGTGCCTTCACCCGCCTCACCGATTCTGGCCTAGGTTGTCCCGATTGGCCCGGCTGCTACAACCAAGCCACGCCCTTGGCAGCCCGTCAAAACATTCTGGCAGCGCAAGCCGAGCTGCCCAGCGGACCTGTGACACCGGTCAAAGCTTGGATTGAAATGATCCACCGCTACTTGGCCACTGCAGTGGGGGTGTTGATTCTGGTGATGGCAATCGAAAGCTGGCGCATTTACATCAAACATCGCTTTTTCAGGCCATGGTGGGCCACCTTAACTTTGTTGTGGGTGTGTGTGCAGGGTGCTTTTGGTGCGCTCACCGTCACCATGAAGCTGTTTCCAGCTATCGTGACCCTTCACTTGCTTGGGGGCTTGGCCTTATTGGGGTTACTCACGCGGCAGGCTGTGAGCTTGCATGTGCAAGCTGGAACAGACTCAACCCAAGACCTAGGCTCAACTTCACCAGCAAGCACCGTGGCACCAGATTTCGTGGCTCCGCGGCTTGCCGTTTGGGCGCTGGTGCTGCTGGTGATTCAAATTACCTTGGGCGGTTGGGTCAGCACCAACTATGCCGTGTTGGCCTGCACAGAATTTCCCATGTGCCAAAACAGCTGGTGGCCAGAGATGAATTTTGTGCAGGGCTTTGAAGTGTGGCGCGAACTGGGAATGACCGGTGCCGGTGAGCACATCAGCTTTGCGGCACTCACGGCGATTCATATGGTGCACCGCTGGGTTGCTGTGGGGGTGTTTGGAGTGTTGGCTGTGTTGGCCTATACATGGTGGCGGCAACCTGAGCAGCGGCTTTGGGCTCGAGTGCTCTTGGGTTTGATGGGCTTACAGTTTTTTACAGGCCTAAGTAATGTGGTGTTGGGCTGGCCTTTAATCAGTGCGGTTTTGCATACAGGCGGCGCTGCTGCGCTTGTGATGGTGTTGGTAGCTGCCATGACCCTTCAAACTTCAAAGCGCATACTGTGAATCATGAGTGTTTCCCCAGCGTCATCGGTTGATTCGACTTCATTGCCTTCTGTTTGGCGCCAGTACTATGCACTGACCAAACCTCGTGTGGTGCAGCTTATTGTGTTTTGTGCCTTGATTGGTATGGTCTTGGCAGTGCCAGGTTTGCCGGGCTGGCCTGAACTGCGCTTGATGGGCTTGGCCTGTGCGGGTATTTGGCTTGTGGCCGGAGCAGCTGCGGCCTTTAACTGCATCGTGGAGCAGGGTATAGACGCCAAAATGCGACGCACCGCTTGGCGGCCCACGGCGAAAGGCGAACTGGCCAACACCCAGACACTTTTGTTTTCTGCGGTGCTGTGTCTGGCAGGTTCTCTTTTGTTGTACGTCGCAGTGAATCCGCTGACCATGTGGCTGACCTTTGCCACTTTTGTGGGCTATGCGGTGGTGTACACCGTGATTCTTAAGCCGCTGACACCTCAAAACATTGTCATTGGGGGGGCTTCGGGTGCCATGCCGCCCGTATTGGGTTGGGCCGCCATGACGGGCGAGGTAAGTCCCGAGTCCCTGATTTTATTTTTAATTATTTTTTTATGGACGCCCCCGCATTTCTGGGCCTTGGCGCTCTACCGGGTGGAAGACTACAAAAAGTCTGGTTTACCCATGTTGCCGGTGACCCATGGCAATGAGTTCACCCGTTTGCAAATTTTGCTCTACACCCTGGTTTTATTTGCTGCGTGTTTGCTGCCCTTTGTTTACCGCATGAGCGGTTGGTTGTATTTGGTGTCAGCCTTGGTGTTGGGCGTTTGGTTCTTTGTGTATGCGTGGAAGCTTTGGAAGAATTATTCAGACGATATGGCTCGTAAAACATTCCGTTTTTCTTTGATTCACTTAAGCGCCTTGTTTGCTGCGCTTTTATTGGATCATTATTTGACTTAGAGGAGGCGGTTATGCATTACAAGAGCGGGTTGTTTTGGGGCTATGTGTGGATCTTGTGTATGGGGTTGGGGCTTTGTGGCTGCTCTGAAAAACCTAAGTTTGCGGCTGTTGACGTGACTGGTGCAGACTATGCCAAGGGCTTTGAGCTCAAAGACCAAGATGGCCAGGTCAGAACGTTGGCGGACTTCAAGGGCAAAGTGGTGGTGGTATTTTTTGGATACACCCAATGCCCCGATGTTTGCCCCACTTCAATGGCCGATTTGGTAGAGGTTAAAAAAGCCTTAGGGGCCCAAAGCGACAAACTTCAGGGCGTTTTTGTGTCAATAGACCCCGAGCGCGACACCCAAGAGGTGCTCAAAGCCTATATGGCCAACTTCGATTCCAGCTTTGTGGCGCTTCGCCCCGAGCCTGAACAGCTGGCTGCGTTGACCAAAAACTACAAGGTATACGCTAAAAAAGTTCCGAGCACACAACCAGGCTTTTACACCGTTGACCACTCAGCCGGAAGTTATGTGTACGACCCTCAAGGCCGTTTGCGTTTGTATGCCCGCTATGGCATCGGGGCAAGCGCATTGGCGCAAGACGTCATGGTTTTGCTCAAGTGAGTACTTAAGCAAAATCGGTCAGGGCAGCCCTCATCTTTTTCATGGCCGCCACTTCAATTTGGCGAATACGTTCGGCACTCACGCCAAACTCGTCTGCCAAGTCATGTAGGGTCATGCCGCCGCTGCTGTCGTCATTCACCTTAAGCCAGCGCTCTTCCACAATGCGTCGGCTGCGGGGATCCAATACTTCTAGAGCTGCGGCAATGCCGTCGCTGGCCAGCATGTCGCGGTGGTGGGCTTCAATCATGGCCGTGGGCTCTTGGCTGGCGTCTGCCAAAAACGCAATAGGCCCATAGGTTTCTTCGCCATCGTCGTTGGGTGTGGGGTCTAGGGCCACATCACCCCCAGACATGCGGGTTTCCATTTCAATCACTTCTTCACGCTTGACGTTCAGCGTTTTGGCCATCGCGTCAATTTCTTGATCGCTCAAAGTGTCGCGGTGCGTGTCTGCATCCAAGGCGGCAGCGTCGGCCTTGTAACCTTGCTTCATGGAGCGCAAATTAAAAAACAACTTGCGCTGTGCCTTGGTGGTGGCCACCTTCACCATACGCCAGTTTTTCAGAATGTACTCATGAATTTCCGCCTTGATCCAGTGCATGGCATAGCTCACCAAGCGCACGCCTTGGTCGGGGTCAAAACGCTTTACGGCTTTCATCAAGCCCACATTGCCCTCTTGAATCAGGTCTGCTTGGGGAAGTCCATAACCCAAATACTGACGGGATACAGACACCACCAATCTTAAGTGAGAGAGTACTAACTTTCCAGCTGCTTCAAGATCATTGGAGTCTTTGAACTTACGCGCAAATTCCTGCTCTTCCTCAAGGGTGAGCATAGGCATGCGGTTGACAGCACTGATGTAAGCATCCAAATTGCCCAACGCAGGAACCAAAGCCCAAGGATTGGCAACGGTCAATGCTGAAGCACCGATGGGACTGTTCATAGTGACAAAACTCCATAAGTTATGTATGCGGACAGAATATTAGCACTCTCTTGATGTGAGTGCTAAAAAATCAAAAGGATTTCGCCTTCTTATTCAGACTTTGCTGATGTAGCGCAATGTCTGTGCCCTATCCAACCAATATTTAGATGGCCATAGAATGAAATCTATTCTCATTTGCGCTGGTAAGGCGTATTTCTAAAGCCTAAGCCTTAACCCCTAACCGCTGATAAACAACGCCTAACATGACCCAAATCCCTCAAAACTCAGATATCAGCTTCAGTCACATGGGCATTTTTGTTCGAGATGTGGAGCGCATGGCCCGCTTTTATTCCAAAGTGGTGGGTTTTACGATCACCGATCGGGGGCAAATGGGCGCGGTGTATTTGGTGTTCTTAAGTCGGAACCCCGAGGAGCATCATCAATTGGTGCTGGTAAGTGGGCGGCCAGTAGACCAAACCTACAGCGTGGTGAACCAAATTTCATTCAAGGTGAAAAGTCTGTCCATGCTGCGCCAAGTTCTGGCCCGGGCCCTTGAGGATGGTGGCGCCACAGACATTCAGCCTGCCACGCACGGCAACGCTATATCAGTTTATTTGCGCGACCCTGAGGGCAACCGTCTTGAAATTTATATGGACACCCCTTGGTATTGCGAACAACCCTTACGCCAGCCCATCAACCTTAATGACACCGACGAAGCGGTGATGGCTCAGGCAGAGGCGCTGGCCAGAAGCCGGCCCAAGTTTCAGCCCCGTGCGCAGTGGGTAGCCGGTATGAAGACCTTGATGGGACTTTCTTAAAACGGTCTTTCTTGAGAGACAATCGGCCCCGGTCGCCCGACATGAGGCGGCTTAATTAACTACACAAGGACAACACAGTGAAACTCATCAGTTTTTTAAACGCTGGCCAGGCCAGCTACGGCATTGTTAATGGCGACGACGTGATCGACCTTATGCCCATCATGGGCGCTCAAGCCCCCGACCTTAAAACCCTGATTGCCAAAAATTTGCAAGGCGCAGCAGCTCAAGCTGCACAAACTGCCAAGCCCAGCCTTAAGTTTTCTCAGCTGACCCTGCTGCCAGTCATTCCTAACCCAGGCAAGATCATTTGCGTGGGCTTGAACTACACCGAGCACGTGCGTGAAACCGGTCGCGACTTTACTGAAAGCCCTGCTCTGTTTGTGCGTTTTCCGGAGTCGCAAGTGGCGCACGGTCAAGACATCATTCGCCCACCTGAGTCCGTCCGTTTGGACTACGAAGGCGAAATTGCCGTGGTCATTGGCAAGGGTGGCCGCCGCATCAGCGAAGCCGATTCTTGGAACCACATTGCAGGCTACAGCTGCTACAACGACGGCAGCATCCGCGACTACCAAAACCACACCACCCAGTGGACCGCTGGTAAAAACTTCAACCAAACCGGCGGCTTTGGCCCTTGGCTGGTGACCTCAGACGACATCAAGCCCAACCAAGTGTTGACCCTGACCACCCGCTTAAACGGAGTGGAGCTGCAGCGCGCCACTACAGAGATGATGATTTTCAGCATCCCACGCCAAATTGCATACATCTCTACCTTCACCGACCTGAACCCTGGCGACGTGATCGTGACGGGCACTCCGGGCGGCGTGGGCAACAAGCGGACACCCCAGCTCTTTATGAAGCATGGAGACGTGGTGGAGATTGAAATTGACGCCGTAGGTATTTTGCGCAACGGCATTCGCGACGAGAAGGTTTAATCTCTTCCTAGCCCACTTGCAACTGAGCGCAAGTGGGCTTTTTTACGGCTTAGTTCAAAGCCAACACAAAGCGCCCATCTAGCGCCACTTCATCGCAGTTGTTGCCCGGGCCTGAACGATCCACCACTATAAAGTCGCTTGCTTTGTGTAGGGCAATCAGCGGGTGGTGCCACACACCGCGGGCATAACTCACGCCCTGAAATCCTCTGGCGACAAACGCTTGCATGTGTTGCGCTTGAAACTCCCCAGGGGGCGCCACCACAATCAAATATTCATCTGTCTCTATCGAAGCCAGTGGCACAAAAGCTTGGCTGCCCAGTGGATGGCGTTCCATCACGGTAATGGCCAGCGGTAAGGGTCGAGGCTGCCCCCTGAACAAGCTGATGATGGGCTGACCGTTTTGTTCAAAGGCATCGACCTGGGCCAACGCATGAAAACGCTCGGTGGTGCCCGAGTTGATGGGAAAGTGCTGTGCCCCTTCTAGCGTGATGACTTCTCCAAACGGAGCAAAGGCCTCTCGTGTGAGCGGGGCGATAGATAAGAGGGTCATGCAAGCTTGCCCCACAAACGCAGGCGCGATGTGCCGCCGTCAGGGTGCATGTTGTAGCGGATATGGGTCACAGGACCCATATTTACAATTTCTTGCTCAAAAAAGTGCTGATGGTCCATTTGCAGTTTTTGCTCGGGCAGCAGCACATTCCAGAACATGCTTTGCGTGACCAGCGAGGTTTCAGTGCCGCCCTGCATAAAAGCCGCTTGAATAGAACACCGGTCGGGGAAGTTGCCTTTGAAATGGCAAGTGTCCACTTCTATACGCTCTACCGTGCCCACTTGCCCCAGCGCTACCACACACCAGTCGTTGCCGGGTTCACGCCGACGACGGGTTTCCCAGCCATCGCCCATATTCACGCCGCGCCCGGGCATGAGCAAGTTGCAGGCCAGCCCGAAATGCTGGTTATTAGCGGCCACCACATAGCCGCCGTTTTCTATACTGATCAAATCAAAAAGCTCGCTGCGGCTTGCGTTTGACCAGTCTTTTTGGGGCTGGCCATACACCCGCAGCCGGGCAATACCGCCATCGGGGTAAATGTTCAACCTGAGGTGGGTGAACGCATGCTGACTCAGTGCGGCATCTATAGCGTGGTAGTGGTGGCTATTGCCTTGCAGATTGACGGAGGGCAGCAGTTCCACCCACTGGGTGCTGGCATTGGGAGTACCACTGCAGTCACAGGCTTCAATAGACGCTGCCGGAGGAAAGTTACCGGTAAAGTGGCTGGTGTCTATATCTACCCCCACGACCGATCCCCGACGGGCAAGTTGAATAATGCAATGGTCATGTCCATTGACGCGCTTGCGTCGGCTTTCCCAGCCGTCCATCCACTTCCCGTGTTCATCGTACTTGCCCGGAACAAACACCGCAGGTTCAGGGTTGAGCATGCGCTGCATGGGGGCAAAAAAATCGTCGCTGCACGCAATGGCCTGCGCTCCCAAGCGCGGGTCAGCCAAATTCATGTAACGGCGCGTGAACTCTGGAGCGTTGGGGTCAAGTGCTGGAAGTGCCATGGTGTTGTGGTTTGAAGTGCTGATGGAAAAAACTAAGGCAAGGTGGCGGCGCCAGACAACACCCAGTTTTGGATCAGGGTGCGTTCTGCTTCCGTAATTTGCGTGGCGTTGTTCATAGGCATGGCGCGGCTGACCACCACCTGCTGGTAAATCAGTTGGGCCTGACTCTTTATGGCCTGAGCTGAGTCGAGCCGAACATTTTTGCTGGCCAGTTGAGCGTTGTGACACATCACGCAGCGTTGTGTCACCACCGCTTGTACGCTTGAAAAATCTGGAGCGGGTGATGGAGATGTTGACACTGACACCTGTGTGAGTGGTGGTGCAAGCCAAACTGCGACACCCAGTAACACGGCAACGCCCGCGCCTGGGTACCGCCAGTCCACGATACCTCGGTGCCGCAACAGAAAAAACTGTCTTATCAGCACGCCTGCACTCATGATCAGAATTAATACCAACCAGTTGTGGGGGTGGCTGTAGGTCATGCTGTAGTGGTTGGAGAGCATGGCAAACAGCACGGGCAATGTAAAATACGTGTTGTGCACACTGCGTTGCTTGCCACGTTGCGCATGAATGGGGTCAGGCGTTTCGCCTGCCTTCATGGATGCCACCACTTTACGTTGCCCGGGAATGATCCAAAAGAACACATTGGCGCTCATGATGGTGCCCAGCATGGCACCCATGATTAAAAATGCTGCACGCCCTGCAAACACATGGCAAGCCAACCAAGTTGCCGCTGCCACGTAAAACATGACCCCGATGCCGACCATGCGGTCGCCGCCAGGTTTGTCGCCCCAAAGGCGACAAATCCCGTCGTATACCAACCAACCCATGACCAAAAATCCAAGCGCCAGCGCGATGGCCATGGCGGGCGACATGTCAAACACACGTGGATCCACCATGTAAGTGTTGGCGTTGAACAGATAAAGTACCACCATCAAACCAAAGCCGGAAAGCCAAGTCGTATAAGCCTCCCAGTAGAACCAGTGCAAATGCTCAGGGAGTTGCGGTGGGGCGACCAAATACTTTTGTGGGTTGTAAAAACCTCCACCATGAACCGCCCAAAGTTCACCGCTCACGCCTTTGGTCTGGAGCTCGGATGTTTTAGGGGGTAAGAGGCTGTTGTCGAGCCAGACAAAATAAAAAGATGATCCGATCCAGGCAATGGCCACAATCACATGGAGCCAACGCAACAGAAGGTTGGCCCATTCCAGCACGTAAGGTATCAGTGCATCCATGAAGCAGTCTCACGAAAACTCAAACACCTCTCTGCCACGGCGGGTGCTGCAGAAAGTGAAGTGCCGCGCCCCAATGGGCAAGACCGCTGCGGCTTGGAGGTCAAATTTTAAGAACCCCTGTAGGTTGAATAACTCCAAGGGGTAACCAACAAAGGTACATGATAGTGCTCTTGAGCTTTGGCCACTCCAAAACGTAAAGTGACCCGGTCTAGAAAAGGCAGAGCTGTTTCAGAGGTGTCTTGCTTGGCAAAGTACACGCCTACATGAAAGTCCAGCTCATACACGCCGGGCTGCATGTTGTCGCCTTCCAGCAGCGGTTGGTCGCAGCGGCCATCAGAGTTGGTGCGAGTCGTGGCTAGGGGCGTGCGCCCGTCACCTTCGAGTCTGTAAAGCGCCACGGCAATGTCCCGGCCGGGCTTGCCGATCGAGGTGTCAAGAACGTGAGTGGTGATACGGCCCATTCCAGTTGGATCTCAAATGTTTTAAGCTTTCATCATAGTAGAAGGCATGATTCACCGTGAATTTTGTCTACACCTGATCACCCCAGCCCACATATGACCGCACCAGATTCAAACGCCCAACCAGTTGCCGACCCTAAAGCTTACCCCCGAGACCTGGTGGGCTATGGGCAAGATGTACCCCATGCACTATGGCCACGGGGTGCTCGCATTGCGGTTCAGTTTGTGCTGAATTATGAAGAGGGCGCTGAGAACAATGTCTTGCATGGCGACCCCACTTCCGAACAGTTTTTATCGGAAATCGTGGGCGCTGCCGCCTACGAGGCGCGCCACATGTCGATGGAGTCGATCTACGAATACGGCTCACGCGCAGGCGTATGGCGCCTGCTTCGGGAGTTTGATAAGCGCGGTTGGCCGCTCACAGTGTTCGGCGTGTCCATGGCCTTGCAGCGCCACCCCGAGCTCACGAAAGCGTTTGTTAAGCTGGGGCACGAAATTGCCTGCCACGGCTGGCGCTGGATTCATTACCAGCACATGGACGAAGCCACGGAACGCAAACACCTGCACAAGGGCTTGCAAGTGATTCAAGAACTTACCGGCCAAATGCCCTTGGGCTGGTACACCGGTCGCGACTCACCCAATACCCGCCGTTTGGTGGTGGAGCACGGTGGTTTGGAATACGACGCCGACTACTATGGCGACGACCTTCCGTTTTGGACTGAAGTACAGACCAGCTCTGGCGAGGTCAAGCCCCATTTGGTGGTGCCCTACACGCTGGATACCAACGACATGCGCTTTGCAACGCCACAAGGCTTTAATACTGGCGACCACTTTTTTGACTACCTGAAAGACAGCTTTGATGTGCTTTACGCAGAAGGCGATCCGAAAGGGCTGGATCGCCCCAAAATGTTGTCGGTCGGCATGCATTGCCGCTTGCTGGGGCGCCCGGGTCGTTTCAGGGGCTTGCAAAAATTTCTGGATTACGTGCAGTCGCATGAACAGGTGTGGGTATGCCGCCGAATTGACATAGCTCGGCATTGGAAGCAGACCCACCCTTTTTCTCGAACCCCAAAGTTCAGCATTTCAGAAGTCAACACCTGGACTGAGTCAGAACTGGTGCGACACCTTGGCGCCGTATTTGAAAGCTCACCTTGGGTGGCCAAGAATGTTGCTTCATGCAGACCATTTGATTCTGTGGCGGGCCTTCATAGCGCGATGGTGGCCGCCATCGAGGCTGCTGGCCAGCAAGCCCAACTTGAGCTGATACGGGCCCATCCAGAGTTGGCGGGCAAGGCGGCCATTCGCGGTGAATTAACAGAAGAATCCACCCGTGAACAAGCCGGAGCGGGCTTGAGCCTATGCTCGCCGCAAGAATTTGAAGTCCTGCATCGCCTCAATTCGGCTTACAACGCCAAGTTTGGCTTTCCGTTCATTGTGGCGGTGCGTGGTCACACGCGTCACAGCATCATGACCTTGTTTGAGCAAAGGCTTCACAACTCGCCAGATGCCGAAAGGCAAGAGTGTTTGAACCAAATTTACAAAATTGGGCGTTTCAGGTTGGATGACTTGGTAGCGGACCGGCATTAAACTTGCTTGTTTATTGATGCGGTTGCAGAAAAGGCAATCGCCCTTTTTTTTCAGTTACATTGATCAATATGTTGTTTTCATTACTGGAGCTTGCCATGAACAAACGAACATTTATTCAATCTGCTTGCGCCTTTATTTTGGGCACGAGTTTGGCCGCTGGTGCAGGTTTGGCAAGTGCTCAAGCCTTAACCCCCATTAAATTTCAGCTCGACTGGCGCTTTGAGGGCCCTGCCGCTTTATTTGTTTTGCCTGCCGCCAAAGGGTATTTCAAGGCTGCCGGATTAGACGTGACCGTGGATGCTGGCAATGGCTCGGGTGGCGCGGTCACCCGTGTGGCTTCTGGCAGTTACGACATTGGCTTTGCCGACTTGGCTGCACTCATGGAGTTTCATGCCAACAATCCAGATGCCCCCAACAAGCCAGTGGCGGTGATGATGGTTTACAACAACACGCCTGCTGCTGTGTTGGCGCTCAAAAAATCGGGTATCAAAACCCCTGCGGACTTGACGGGAAAAAAGCTGGGTGCCCCTGTATTTGATGCAGGTCGCCGAGCTTTTCCAATTTTCCAAAAGGCCAACAACGTCACCAACGTGTCTTGGACGGCTATGGACCCCCCCTTGCGCGAAACCATGTTGGTGCGGGGCGATATTGACGCCATCACCGGATTCTCATTTACCTCCCTTCTCAACCTCGAAGCGCGCGGCGTGAAAGGAGAAGATGTGGTGGTGCTTCCTTACCCTGATTTCGGCGTCAAGCTCTATGGAAATGCCATCATCGTCAGCCCCAAGCTGATCAAGGAAAACCCTGGTGCCATCAAGGCCTTTCTGAGTGCGTTCACCAAAGGCGCCAAGGATGTCATGGCACAACCTGCGGCTGCGATTGAATTCGTCAAACAACGTGACGGCATCATCAATGTAGACATGGAAACACGTCGCCTCAAAATGGCGATTGATTCAGTGATTGCCAGCCCCGATGCCCGTGCGGAAGGCTTTGGCCAGATCAATGCGCCCCGTTTGTCGCTAATGGCCAGTCAGGTGTCGGATGCATTTGCCACCAAAAACCGCGTGAATGCGGATACCATTTGGAATGGTAGCTTTTTGCCTAGTGCCAAAGAGCTGAATATTTTGCCTGCACCCGCTAAAAAATAAGCGCGTAACTTTGCATGAGCGACGCGTCCTGGTTCGTTGATTTTCAAGATGTTTGGTTGGCTTACAACGCAGAATTGCTAGCTGAGCAAAATTTTGCGGTAGAAGCCATTGACCTCAAAATCAAACAGGGCGAGTTCATTGCCATTGTGGGTCCTTCCGGATGCGGCAAGTCCACCTTCATGAAGCTGGCCACTGGCCTGAAAATGCCTAGCAAGGGTCAAATCACCATCGGTGGCCAAGCGGTAACAGGCCCGCTGAAAATCAGTGGTATGGCGTTTCAGGCATCCTCCTTGTTGCCTTGGCGCACCACCTTGGACAACGTGTTGTTGCCCTTAGAAATTGTGGAACCTTACCGCAGTGAGTTCAAGACCAAACGCAAGGAGTTTGCGGAGCGTGCACGACAGTTGCTTCAAAGCGTAGGGCTGGGTGGATACGAGGACAAGTTTCCTTGGCAGCTTTCAGGTGGAATGCAGCAGCGCGCCAGTATTTGCCGTGCTCTTATCCATGAGCCTCAAATGCTGTTGCTTGATGAACCCTTTGGAGCGCTGGACGCATTTACCCGCGAAGAGTTGTGGTGCACTTTGCGCGACTTGCATGCCCGTCAAAAGTTCAATGTGATTTTGGTCACCCACGATCTGCGGGAATCGGTTTTTCTGGCCGATACGGTTTATGTCATGAGCAAACGCCCCGGCCGATTTGTGGTGCAACGTCACATCAATCTGCCGCGCCCCCGCGACTTGGAAGTGACGTACTCCAAGGAGTTTGGCGATATCGTGCACGAGTTGCGCGGGCATATTGGGGCCATTCGTCAAACAGCCGTTGCCTGACCTTTCTATGAACACCCAACAATTTGAAAAATGGTCCCCTTGGTTGCTTTTGTTTGCTGTGTTGGGCCTGTGGCAGTTGGTGTGCTGGGCTTTCAATGTCTCAGAATTTATCTTCCCAAGCCCTTTGCGTATTTGGGCTCAACTTCTTGAACATGCGCCCACCATTGCAGGCCACGCTTGGCGAACTTACTGGGTCACCATGGCTGGTTTTGGATTGGCCATTATCGTGGGCGTGCTTTTGGGGTTTGTCATCGGCAGCTCTCGCGTTGCTTACTCGGCTGTTTATCCTTTGATGACCGCATTCAATGCCTTACCCAAGGCTGCCTTTGTGCCTATTTTGGTGGTGTGGTTTGGTATCGGGGTCGGCCCCGCCATCCTGACAGCTTTTTTAATCAGCTTCTTTCCCATCATGGTCAATATTGCCACTGGGCTTGCGACGCTTGAGCCCGAGCTGGAAGACGTGTTGCGGGTATTGGGTGCCAAGCGCTGGGATGTATTGGTTAAGGTGGGTTTACCCAGATCCATGCCTTATTTTTATGGCTCACTCAAAGTGGCCATCACCTTGGCTTTTGTGGGAACCACAGTGTCCGAAATGACGGCCGCCAACGAGGGCATTGGTTACTTGCTTATTTCTGCTGGATCGTCCATGCAAATGGGCCTGGCTTTTGCCGGTCTTGTGGTGGTGGGAGCCATGGCCATGCTGATGTATGAGCTGTTCAGCCGTATTGAAAAGCAAACCACCGGCTGGGCGCACCGCGGGTCACAAGGCGTTTAGCCTTGTGAAATCTCAATCTCATACAACTTGGCTTAATTGGCTGGCTTTGCCAAAGCAGTTAGAGCTCGCACATCTTTAAGCTGAGCCAAATCCCAAGCTGCGGCTATCAAAGACTGGGTTTTGGCGTTGCCCAATACCGAGTCAGACAGGTCATGAAACTTGCCCTCTAGCATGGCATCTGTCATGGGGTTTTCTAGTGAACCAATGGCGTTTTTGACAAATACATGCACTTTGCGGCCATCTTTGAGGACGGCCGTCACGTCGGCGCTGGCTTCGTCAATGGAGTCGTCCACAGTGGCCACCACTTTGCGGCGCAAGGCCACCATGTCTTCACGGTTGACGATGGCGTCGTCGTACTGAGGTTCACCAGCTTTTCCAAAAATCAGTCCACAAGCACAGCCGTGGTACACGCTGAACTTGCCCTGCAAGCCGTCAGCAGGTTCTTTTTTGCCGGTCAGCTCCAGTACCAGAGAGTGCACCTTGAGTTCAATGCGTTCCACCTGATCAGCGGTAACGCCCTGAGCGCGCAACTGCGAGCACGCGTCGATGCTGGGGTGAATCACAATGCCGCAGGCAAAGGGCTTATAGGTGTTGAACGAAATTTCAAAACGCTGGCCGAGTTCATCGGTCACTTCGTTCCAAGCGTATTTGGTCGAAATGGTTTGAATCATGCCGCGGGGTGCTTCCAGCGCCTTGGGGCTGGCAGTAAAGCCTTGGCTGGCCAACAGTGCCGACATCAAACCGGCGCGGGCTGCACCGCCGGGGTGGAAGGGTTTGGTCATGGTGCCAAATTGCTCGCGCATGCCTATTGGTTGAGAAGAGGCAATGCCTAAAGCCATGGCGGTTTGCTGCTCGTTCAAGCCCAGCAAACGTGCGCAACCGGCAGCAGCACCCAAGGTGCCGGTGGAACCGGTGATGTGCCAGCCGCGGTCGTAATGTTCGGGGTACATGAGGTTGCCCACGCGGCACGACACCTCTATGCCCAGCACCAAGGCGTCCAGTACCGCACGCCCGCTCAAGCCCTTGTTTTCGGCTAAAGCCAAAACGGCAGAAGCCACAGGACCAGCAGGGTGGATGATGGTTTTGAGATGGGTGTCGTCAAAGTCAAAGGTGTGCGATGTGATGCCGTTGATCAAGGCCGCGCTGGCCATGTCCACCATTTCAGAGCGCCCCAGCACACTGGCTTGGGCGCAGGGTTGCAGCAAATGCACAGCCCCTAAGGCCGCCTCGGCAGTCTCGTGTTGGGCGGCGCCCACGGCACAACCCAGCCAGTTCATAAAGGTGCGGTGCGCCTCGTGCTCTACCGCATCGCTCCAGCCTCGAGAAGGGTGCGTTGCTACAAAACGAGCCAGCGTTTGGGTAATGGGGGGGGCGTTGTGGTCTGCGCTGACTTGGGTATTGCGTGCCATGAAGGTCCTTTTGGGTTGAAGTAATAAATTGGAAGTTTTCAGCTGTCGAGCTGAATGTTGCGCGCCTTGGCCAGTTGGGTCCAACGCACAATGTCGGTGCGAATGTACTGACCAAATTGTTCGGGGCTCATGGTCATGGGCTCTACAGCCTCAACCGAGAGTTTTTCTCGAAGGTCAGGTGCAGTCAGCACCGAGTTGAGGGTGTCGTTGAGATGCTTGACGATGGGAGCTGGCATGCCCGCTGGCCCCACCACGCCATACCACTGCATGGCATCAAAGCCTTTGAAGCCGCTTTCTTCCATGGTAGGTGTGTCTTTGAGCTGAGGGTGACGCTTAAAGCCTGTGACCGCAATCGGTCTGACCCGGCCAGAACGAATGTGCGGCAATGCTGCGGCCAAGCCCGGAAACATGGCTTGGGTTTGCCCGCCCATCAGGTCGGTAAAAGCGGGTGCAATGCCGCGGTAAGGAATGTGCACCATAAAGGTGTCCACCTGTTGCTTCAAAAGCTCCATGGTCAGGTGGGTCAGTGAACCCGCTCCGGCGGAGCCGTAGCTCACGCGGCCTGGGTTGGTGCGCAAATAGGCCACAAATTCTTTGAGCGTTTGCACAGGTAATGTTGCATTGACGACCAGCACATTGGGCGTGCCGCCAATCATGCCCACAGGGGTGAAGTCTTTTACAGCGTCGTAAGGCAATTTGCGGGTGGCCGGACTGGTGCCGTGCGTGGCCACGTAGCCCTGCATCAGGGTGTAGCCATCAGGTGCAGCGCGCGCGGTAGATTGGCAGGCAATCACGCCGCCCCCACCGCCTTGGTTGTCCACCACTATGGTTTGGTTCAAAACTTTAGACCAGCGCTCGCACACTGTGCGACCCACCATGTCGCTGCCGCCGCCAGCTGCCACCGGCACGATATAGCGCAACGGTTTGCTGGGGTAGTTGGCATTGGTGCTTTGGGCTTGAGCCATCAACGGCTGGCTCACCCAAGCAGCACCAACCAATGAGCTGGAAAGGGCAGGAGCCATACGAAGCAGTTCACGACGTTTCATAAAAATCACCTTTTAGGTTAATAAAGCCTGTGCAAATTCTCTCGCATTGAAGGTTTCAAGCTCGTCCACTTGTTCCCCCACTCCAATAAAGTAGACCGGCACGGGTCTTTCACGTGCAATGGCAGCCAGCACGCCTCCTTTGGCGGTGCCGTCCAGTTTGGTCACGATCAGCCCGGTCAGCTGCAGCGCGTCGTCAAAAGCGCGCACTTGCGCCAGTGCGTTTTGGCCCGTGTTGCCGTCAATCACCAGCAACACCTCGTGAGGCGCGCTAGGGTCGGCTTTTTGCACCACGCGTTTGATTTTTTTCAGTTCTTCCATCAGATGCAGCTGGGTGGGCAATCGGCCCGCTGTGTCCACCAATACCACGTCACGCCCGCGCGCTTTGCCTGCGCTCACGGCATCAAAACATACGGCAGCTGGGTCGCCACCTTCCTGGCTGATGATGTCAACCCGATTGCGGTTTGCCCACACGCCCAATTGCTCGCGCGCGGCAGCCCTAAAGGTGTCGGCCGCCGCCAGCAGCACGCTTGCGCCCTGATCTGACAAATGGTGGGTCAGCTTGCCTATGGAGGTGGTTTTGCCCGCGCCGTTGACCCCTGTCACCATGATCACCGTGGGGTGTTGGGCGCCAATCTGCAGAGGCTTTTGCAATGGCAAAAGCAGTTCAGTAAGCGCCTCAACCAGCAAAGCCTTAACAGCTGCGGGTTCATTGACTTGTTGCGCTTTGACTTTGAGTTTGAGTGCGGCCAGCAACTGTTGGGTGGCTTGCACGCCGGTGTCGGCCATCAGCAAGGCGTCTTCAAGTGCTTCGTAAAGGCTTGGGTCCAACTGTGTTCCGGTAAACACACTGCTAAGGCTGGCCCCCGTTTTGCGCAGTCCTTGGTTGAGTTTTTCAATCCAAGACTGGCGCGCGGTGAGTGGTTTTGCAGCTTGATTGGCGTCAAGGTTAGAGGTGTTTTCTGGGGATTTTTTCTTGAAAAAGCTGAACATGGCACACATTCATAGAATGGCTGCATTCTAGAGATGCACCTCTCTTATTCAAAAAGCAGGTTCAAATGATGTGGAATTTTTATCTGACGGTTCGTTCTGTCCTCAGTTCAGTTGCTTTAGTGCTCAGTGCCCTTTTGCTGGCGTGCTTGGGTAACCCAACAGCTTTAGCGCAAAGCTTTGGGGGGGTGCAGCAATACAAATTGGCCAACGGCCTGACTGTGATCGTCAAGCCCGACCACCGTGCCCCTACGGCCATTCATATGTTGTGGCATCGAGTGGGTGCCATGGATGAGGTGGATGGCACCAGCGGCGTGGCACATGTGTTGGAGCACATGATGTTCAAAGGTACCCGTAACTTAAAGCCCGGCGAATTTTCTAAACGGGTGGCGGCATTGGGTGGACGCGAAAATGCATTCACTGGACAAGATTACACAGGTTATTTTCAGATCATTCCGTCCAACCGTCTGGAAGACGTGATGAAGCTTGAGGCTGACCGTTTTGCGAACAACCGTTGGTCGGACGAAGAATTTAGAAAAGAGCTAGAGGTGGTGAAAGAAGAGCGCAGACTGCGTACCGAAGACAACCCCCGCGCCTTGCTTTACGAAGCTTTGAACGCCACCACCTTTATGGCATCTCCGTACCGTCGTCCTATTGTGGGTTGGATGAACGACCTTGACGCCATGACCCCTCAAGACGCGCGTGACTTTTACAAGCGCTGGTACACCCCGGCTAACGCGGCTTTGGTGGTAGTGGGCGACGTGAACCCACGGCGCGTCAAACAACTGGCCGAACGCTATTACGGCCCTTTTCCCGCGCGAAGTGTACCCGTCCGCAAGCCGCGCGAAGAACCTGTGCAAACGGGGCTGCGACGTTTGGAGGTCAAGGCCCCTGCAGAACAGGCCTACGTAGCCTTGGCCTTTAAGGTGCCAACCCTCACCAATTTGCTGCAGCCCACGGCCCAAGATCAAGATGCCTTAGCGCTCACTGTATTGGCCGCGGTGCTGGATGGTTACAGCGGTGCTCGGCTGGATCGCGCTTTGACTCAAGGGGCCGACCGTCTGGCCGATCAGGCGGGAGCTTCCAACGGTTTGACCGGCCGCGGCCCCCAGCTGTTTGTGTTGGACGGTGTGCCTGCCAAAGGCAAAAGCAGTTCCGAGCTCGAAGCTGCTTTACGCCAACAGGTACAAAAAGTGGCGCAAGAAGGTGTGGCAGAGGCAGAGCTCAACCGCGTCAAAACCCAGTGGGTGGCCAGAGAGGTCTACAAGCTCGACTCCATGATGGCGCAAGTCATGGAAATGGGTGCCTATTGGGCAGAAGGCTTGCCGGTCGATTCAGGTGCCTTGCTGATCAAGCGCTTACGCGAGGTAACCCCTGAACAGGTGCGCTCTGTGGCGCAACGCTATTTTGGTGACGACCAACTCACCGTGGCGCATTTGGTGCCGCAGCCGGTAGACCCCAGCCGGGTTCGCAAGCCGTCTTCTAGCGCGGGAAGGCATTGACATGAAAGCACTTCAAATATTCACTTTTATCTGCATGTGGTTGGTGGGTGGTCAGGCCCTTGCGGCCTTACCCATACAACATTGGGTGATGCCCAACGGCGCCCGCGTGTACTTGGTAGAAAGCCCTGCAGTGCCCATGCTGGATGTGCAGGTCGATCTGGATGCGGGTGGCCGCCGCGACCCGGCCGCACAGGCGGGCTTGGCCAGCATCATGGCCAGCCAGCTCAAACTGGGTGTTCGAGCTCAGGGCGGGCAACCCGCCCTTGACGAAAACGCACTCGGTGAGGCATGGGCCGATTTGGGTGCATCCTTTGGTGCAGGCGCAGGGAGTGACCGCATGAGCTTCACGCTCAGAACCCTTACTGAGCCTGACTTGCTCCAACGAGCGGTGGCTTTGGCTGCGCGGCTGATGGGCGAGCCCGCCTTTGACCCTCAGGTGTGGACACGCGAACGCGAGCGTATTTCGGCTGCCATTCGCGAGGCCAACACTAGACCTGCCACTCAAGCCAATCGGGCCTTTGAAAAGGCGGTTTATGCCGAACACCCCTATGGCTTTGACACCACAGAAGCCACATTGCAACGTATTGCCGTCGAAGACTTGCACAACTTTCATGCCCAAATGGTTCGTGCTTGTCGAGCCAGAGTCACGCTGGTGGGGGCCGTTAGCCGCGCTCAAGCCGAACAACTTGTGCAGGGTTTGTTGGCGCGTGTGCCGCAAGAAGGGTGTTCGCCCCTGCCAGAGATTGCGCAGGTTCAACCCCTTCAAGGGCCTTCGGTGCAGCGCATTGCTTTTGACTCAGCACAGGCCCATGTGTTGATAGGGCAACCTGGTTTTGTTCGCCAAGATCCTGATTACTTTGCACTCATCGTAGGCAACTATATTTTGGGTGGAGGTGGTTTTGTGTCACGCCTCACGCATGAGGTGCGCGAAAAGCGTGGACTGAGCTACAGCGTTTACAGCGGCTTTTCTCCGGGCTTGCATGCAGGGGCCTTCACCTTAGGCTTGCAAACCCGACCCGATCAGGCCGAACTGGCCATCAAGGTCTCGCAAGACGTGCTGCGACAGTTTGTGAAAGAAGGCCCCACCGAAGTCGAGTTGCAAGCAGCCAAGTCCAACTTGGTAGGGGGCTTTGCTTTGAGGCTGGATACCAATCGAAAACTGCTCGACAACGTGGCCAGCTTGGCATGGAACGACTTGCCCTTGAATTATTTAGACACTTGGACCCAACAGGTTCAACGCGTCACGCGCGCCGATATCCGCAAGGCTTTTCAACGGGTCTTGCAGCCTGAACGCATGGTCACGGTAGTAGTGGGTGGCAAACCTTAAGCCGCCTGGGGAAGTCCGCATCATCGGCGGGCAATGGAAGCGCACTCGCCTAAAAGTGGCTGACATGCCCGGCCTGCGCCCCAGCCCGGACCGCGTACGCGAAACCTTGTTCAATTGGTTGGGGCAAGACCTAACCGGCTGGGTGGCTGTGGATGCCTTTGCAGGCACGGGCGCTTTGGGCTTAGAGGCCGCTTCGCGCGGCGCTAAGCAGGTTCTTTTGATAGAGCAAAACGCCCAGTTGGTGACTCAGCTCAAAACGTCAATAGGGCAACTCAACGCCCAAACTGTGCAGGTCATCAAAGGCGATGGTGTGCATGTTCTGCAACAGTGTGCCCCGGGTACCGTGGATGTGGTGTTTTTAGATCCTCCGTTTGAGGCGAAATTGTTTGAACCCGCACTCAAAGCTGCAGCAAGCGCCATTGCCCCGCAGGGATTTGTTTATTTGGAGGCCCCAGAACTATGGAGTGACCAGCGCTTATGGCCCTTGGGTTTCAAGGGCCATAAGCACTTGAAAGCGGGGGCTGTTTACGCGCACTTGATTCAAAAAAACCTCTTCACTTCATCAGATTTCAATTAGAGACTGGGTTTCGATATGGGCTTCGGAGAGTTTCTTTCTTCCCAGCAACTCGGTGATTTCCAGCAATACCAACGCTCCCGCAACCTGAGCGCCTGCTTTGTTGACCAGACTGGCAGCAGCGGTTATGGTGCCTCCAGTGGCCAGAACATCATCCATCAATAATATTTTTGCCTTTTGGGGAATGATATTCTGCTGGACTTCCAAATAGTCTTGGCCATATTCAAGACCGTAAAACTCAGAGTAGGTCTCGGTTGGAAGTTTATTGGGCTTTCGGGCCATGATCAGCCCCTTGTTGGAAATCTGTGCAAGTGCAGAAGCAAAAATGAAACCCCGGGATTCAATACCCAAAATATAATCAAAAGGAGTTTGCAGGCTCAAACGGTGTAATTCACTCATGGCATGAGAAAAGGCATCTTTGTCAGCCAATAAGGGTGAAATGTCTTTAAACATAATACCCGGCTTTGGAAAGTCAGGTATGGTTGGTAAATAGTCAATCAGGTTCATCATATGAAAAGCCCAGTAGTGGTCATGGTCGCGCTTGAAGCAGAACTCAGCAGAAATCAGTTGCCTTCTGATATTCCATTGATTTATTCCGGGGTTGGAAAGGTAAATGCATCAATTGCCACATTTAAAGCCATCGAAAATTATCATCCCCGGCTCATTGTGAATTACGGAACAGCAGGAAAAATCAACCCTGATCTTTCGGGACTAATTTCTATTCATAAAGTCATTCAGCGGGATATTATGGCTGAACCCTTGGCACCAAGGGGGACGGTGCCTTTCTCGAAAAGGCCCAATCAATTTGTTTCAAAAGAGGATGGATTTGTGTGCGGAACGGGAGATAGTTTTGTGACACAGAGAGATTTATGGTTGACTGAGAATGGGGTTGATGTGGTGGACATGGAGTTATTCGCAATCGCTGCTGTTGCCACGGATTGGGGCATAGATTGGACGTCTCTGAAGTACATCTCGGATGCGGCTAATGAATCCTCCGGACACGAGTGGAAAGGCCAAGTCCACCAGGGGCAACTGCTTTTTTCGGAATGGTTCACCACATATCTTTAAATGGACGGCAAAGCTGGTTGGTGGGCGTTCAAGCGTTCAATGCCCGAAGCACATTCTCTGGAGTCGCAGGTGCCTTCAAACTCACCGATTGTTTGAAGTTGTGTTGTGACACAGCATCCTTCAAGGCTTCAATGACGCTCAATGCCAACATGAAGGGGGGCTCACCAACCGCCTTGGAGCCAAAGACATTGGCTTCGGGGTTAGGAGCGGGCCAAAAGTTCACCTTGAAGTACGGTGGTAAATCGCCGATCGAGGGTATTTTGTAGGTGCTCGGTCCTTGGGTGTTCAGGTGCCCGGCAACGTCCCAGACCAATTCCTCGGTGGTCAACCATCCCATACCCTGAATAAAGCCACCTTCAATTTGTCCAAGGTCTACGGCTGGGTTGATGCTGCGGCCAACGTCATGCAGGATGTCCACGCGCAGCACCCGGCTTTCACCTGTGAGCGTGTCGATGGCGACTTCCGTGCAAGCAGCCCCATAAGCAAAATAGTAAAACGGTCGACCTGTCAGGGTATTCCGGTCGTAATGGATTTTCGGAGTGGCGTAGTAACCATCACTCCAGAGCTGTATGCGCCTTGCATAAGCCATCTGGACCACTTCCCGAAAGCTTCGGGTGGTTGCTGATGATCGAATCTCGCCATGTTGAAAAACGACCTCCCTGATGTCGCATCCATCGAGTTCGCTCACCAGGGCGGCCAGACGCTCTCTTACTTTTCGAGCGGCAAACTGCGCAGCACGCCCATTGAGGTCGGTGCCTGCTGAGGCGGCGGTAGCCGAAGTATTGGGTATTTTGCTGGTGTCGGTGGCAGTCATGCGGACCAGATCGATGGGAACCCCCAACTCGTCAGCCACAATTTGTGCAACTTTGGTGTGCAAGCCCTGACCCATTTCAGTGCCACCGTGGTTGACAGCAATGCTTCCATCCAGATAGACCTGAACCCAAGCCCCAGCCTGATTGAACAAGGTGGCGGTGAAGGAAATACCAAACTTAAGGGGTGTTAATGCAATGCCACGCTTGACAACGGTACTGCTTGCATTCCAGGCGTGCAGAGCATGGCGACGTTTTGTGTACTGGCTGCTGAGCGCCAGCTGCTCCATGAGCGGTGCAAGGATATTGTCTTCCACATCCATGCCGTAATGAGTCCTGTTGCGTCCGGGTCCATATAGGTTGCGTTGACGAACCTCCAAGGGGTCGAGACTCAGGTGTCGGGCCACCTCCCCCATGACATGCTCAATGATGGCCATGCCTTGTGGTCCACCAAAACCGCGAAATGCGGTATGGCTTTGAGTATGGGTTTTGCAGCGATAGGAGGCAATGCTCACGTCTTCTAAAAAGTAAGCGTTATCGGCATGAAATAGGGCTCGGTCTGCAACCGGACCAGATAGATCGGCGCTGTAGCCACAGTTGACCAGCATGGTCAAGTCCAGGCCGCAGAGTCTGCCGGTGTTGTCAAAACCTACTGTGTAGCGGTATTCAAAAGGATGTCGCTTACCCGTGATTTTGAAGTCCTCGTCCCGATCCAAACGCATTTTTACCGGGAGCCGGAATTTATGTGCAGCCACTGCCGCCCACACTGCCAGATGACCGGCTTGGGACTCTTTGCCACCAAAGCCGCCGCCCATTCGCTTGCATTCCACCTTGACCGCGTTGAAGTCCAAGCCCAAAGCACCCGCAACCCAATGTTGGACTTCGCTGGGATGTTGGGTACTGGAAAAAATATGCCATTGACCTTGTTCTTGAGGAAGGGCATAAGCGATTTGTCCCTCCAGATAAAAATGCTCTTGCCCCCCCACCGACCATTCACCCGAGAGCCGGAATGGCGCTTGACCAAGGGCTTTAGACGCATCCCCGCGTTTCAAAAATACGGGTGGTAAGACAAAAAATTCGGAAGCAAGGGCCTCCCTGATGCCGGTAATGGCAGGTAAAGGATCCACATCCAACACGACTTTACGGGCGGCAGCCCGAGCTTGTGCGGGGCTTTTAGCCACGATCAAACCCACGACCTGACCTTGGTATTCCACGACTTGATCGGCAAATATCGGCTCGTCGTGAATGACACTGCCTTGCATGAATGAACCCGGGACATCACCAGCCAGCACAACCCCGGCCACGCCAGGGCAGGCCAAGGCCATTTGGGTATCGATACGGTTCAATCGTCCATGAGCCAGAGGGGACATGATGGGGGCAGCGAACAAGGTGCCCCTGACTTCAGGGATATCGTCCACATACAAGGCCTCACCCGTGACGTGGGCTCGGGCACTTTCATGTGGATAAGCCTGTCCTTGACTCGGCCAGTGGGTACTCATGCTCCAGCCTCAGGTTGATGTATGACGGTATCCGATTCGCTTAAAACACTGAAGTGTGCAAAGGTGCGAAGATCACTTAAATCCAAATGTTTCAGACCTTGGCTTTCCAACCAAAAGCGCTGCCAAAAGGCTTGCAGGACGGACCTTCGGTAGTCGGCACTGGCGCGCAAATCACTCAAGGGCTCAAATTCTTGCTGCATGGTCTGGCCAGCTTGTTGTGCCATCGACTTTGTCCAAGGTTGTCCCTGAAGCAATGCTTCGGTTTTGAGGGCTCGCTTGGGTGTATCGGCTACGCCGCCGACACCCACGCTGGCACCAACAATCAAGCCGTTATCCAGTTTTAATTGGATGGCAGCACATACAGCCGAGATGTCGTCGTCGTAGCGTTTGGACACCTTGTAAGCGCTGAGCCGTTCACCTTGTTGAGGCTTGGGAACTTTGATCCAGGCCAGCAATTCACCGGATTGAAGAATGTTTTTACGGTAGCCCGTATAAAAATTTTCCAGTGGCACCTCACGGTGAAGAACTTGCCCATGGCTGTGTCGCATCAACACCAGATTGGCCCCAAGGGCAATGAGCAAAGGCATGCTGTCGCCAATGGGAGAACCGTTGGCTACATTACCACCCAGGGTGCCTGAGTTTCGAACCTGCTGACCTGCAAATCGGTTGAAAAAGTTCTTCAACATGGGACGCTGCTTGACGAGCACTTCGAAAGCCTGAGCAAGGGGTACTGCTGCGCCGATCGCAATATGGTGGGGGTAGTCTTCCACTCGCCGCAAAGTGTCCACTCGGCTGAGGTCAATGGCCAGATCAAATCTCAGCTGTTGTTTGGTGATCCACAGGCCCACATCGGTTGCGCCAGCGATGAGTTGGGCCTTAGGATAAGCAGCACGCAGACTGAGTAAATCTGAGAGTGTGTTGGGCATGAGGTAGCCAGTTTCGGATGCGGATTCGTCAAAGCTGGGGGTTGGTTTCAATTGAGAAAGTGTTTGGGTGCGGTCAATCTTGGGAGCCCTTGCTGCTTGGGCTAATTCATTCATCATCAGCGCGGCATCGAGAATAGGACGATAGCCTGTGCAACGGCATAAGTTGCCACTTAATTGTTCTTGTGCGTGATCACGTGAGATGGAGTGTCCTTGGCACACGGTGTTTTCATAAAGGGCCACCATGCTCATGACAAAACCCGGAGTACAAAAGCCGCACTGGGAGCCGTGGCAACGGACCATGGCCTCCTGCGCAGGATGCAGATTGCCGGATTTGTTCAGATCTTCAACAGTCCATACAGCCAGGCCATTGACGGCATGGGCTGGTCGAATGCAGCTGTTGATTGCCAGAAGCTCAAGTCTTTCCTGACCGATCTGTCCAATGAGGACAGTGCATGCGCCGCAATCTCCGCTTGCGCAACCTTCTTTAGTTCCGGTCAATTCAAGGTCTTCACGCAGCACTTCCAAGAGCGTGCGCGCGGGCGGGACTTGCGACAACGACTTCCATTGACCGTTAAGTAATAGTCGAAGTGTATTCATGGATCCCCTCGGGTAGTCTTAGCCAACAAGGTACGCTCGATCAGACGGTCGTCACCCAGTACGATGAGTGCAAACAACAATTCATCCAAGTTTTGGGCTTGCGCTGTACGACGTGCCAAAAGTGGGCTGGCTTGTGGATTCAGCACAAGCACATCGGCATCGCAACCGGGCATCAAATTGCCCACCACACCCTCCAAGCCAAGGGCTTGTGCTGCTCCTGCAGTGTGTTGCCACCATAAGTGTTGAGGTTTGGTGGAGTAGGCCGCACGCTGGTGTGGAGGGGCATTTTGGGCGATGTAAAAAGCTGCCAGCATGGTGGCAAAAGGGCTCAGACTTGTACCACCGCCCACATCGCTGGCCAAGCCATATAAAAAACCATGTTGCTCAGCCGCTTGGTAATCAAAAAAACCGCTTCCCAAAAACAAATTGCTGGTGGGACAGATGGCGGCTGCAGTATGACGATGTCGTAGCAGTTCAAAATCTGGGGCATCAAGGTGCAGGCAATGCGCATAAAGGGATCGTTCACGCAGCAAACCAAAGTGGTCATACACGCTTAAATAGCTCCGTTCCTCGGGATAAAGGCGCTTGACCCAGGCAATTTCATCCATGTTTTCAGCAACATGCGATTGGATCCACACATCAGGGTATTGGGCTGCCAGCAATCCCGCACCTTTCAACTGTGCGGCACTACAGCTGGGAACAAAACGCGGGCTGATGGCGTAGCCCAGTCGGTCTACGCCATGCCATCGTTGTATCAGCAACTCGGAGTCCACAAGACTTTGTTCCGTATCGTTACATAGACCCCCTGGCGCATGCTGGTCCATCAAACACAAACCAGTGATCAGCCGCATGTGGCGGCCTTGCGCAGCCTCAAACAATGCATTGACCGAAGCTGTATGCGCCGTTGCGAAGGTCAGCGCGGTGGTGACTCCATGGCGCTCCAACTCATCCAGAAACAGGCTTGCAACTTCGGCGCTGTGAGTCGGGTCTGCAAACCGTTGCTCTTGTTTAAAGGTGTATTGGTTCAGCCAGGTGAGAAGACCGCTGGCAGGAGAGCCAATGACATCCAGCTGTGGGTAATGCACATGCAGGTCGATAAACCCGGGTGCCAAAATCCGACCCTTCAAGTTTTCGATATGCCCGTTGATCAGAGCGTCCGGATGGTCGAAATTCCACTTTTTGAGCGTGGTTTGGTAGGGGCCCGCAGCTAATATGACCTCTCGCCCGGGGTTCGGGTCTGAGGTGCCGATGATGAGCAGTCCATCATCCTCCAGGTTTGCCCTGACCATAGCCCCTTGGCCCGAGAACCACAACAATGAGGCTCGAATAGCTTTCATGTTGCTCGTGATCTCAGGTCATTTATTGATTTAGAGCTAACAGTAAGTGCCAGGCTCCCTCAAACATCCTCAAGGGCAAAGCCATATTTGCAACAACCCGATTTACTTGCTTCCTGGAATCTTGCCCTCGACACCTTTGACATAAAAATTGGTCGCTCCAAGGAACTTATCGTCAGCGGTTTCCCCATCTTTCAAGATCTCTTTTCCGGACTGGTCCTTGATCGGACCTTTCCAGATGTTGAAAGTGCCGGCCTTGAGTCCGCTCTTGATTTCATCGATCCTGGCCTTGGTTTCAGAGGGCACATCCTCAGCGATTGACACCAAATCAATGGCACCCTCTTTGACTCCCCACCAGACACCGCCGTCCCCTTTCCAGTTGCCTTCCAGCACATCTCGGGTGGTCTTCACATAATAGGGCGCCCAATTGATGATGGCAGACGCCAAGTGGGCTTTGGGTCCGTAGGCGGTCATATCCGAGTCCCAGCCAAAGGCACGTTTACCCTTGCTTTCTGCGGTCTTGAGCACTGCAGCAGAGTCGGTATTTTGGAACAGCACGTCAGCGCCGCTATTGATCAGGGAGGTGGCAGCTTCGGTTTCTTTGGGAGGATCGAACCAGGCATTCACCCAAACAACTTTGGTTTTGATATTAGGGTTGACGGTTTGCGCGCCCAATGTGAAGCTATTGATATTGCGGATCACCTCAGGTATGGGTATGGAGGCGACAACACCCAAAGTACCATTTTGGGTCATCTTGCCAGCAATGATTCCAGCCATGTAAGCGCCTTCATAAGTTCTGCTGTCGTAGGAGTTCATGTTTGCGGCCCGCTTGTAACCGGTGGCATGTTCAAACTTCGTGTCTTTGAATTCGGCGGCCACTTTAAGCATGGGCTCCATGTAGCCGAAGGTCGTGCCGAAAACCAGCTTATTGCCTTGGGAGGCCATGTCACGAATCACTCGTTCAGCATCAGCCGACTCGGGAACATTTTCCGTGAAGGTGGTGACGACTTTGTCGCCAAACTCTTTTTCAATGGCTTTACGGCCATTGTCGTGTGCAAATGTCCAGCCGCCGTCTCCTACGGGACCCACATAGGCAAAGGCAATTTTTAAAGGTTCGGCTTTAGGAGGTGTCGCGGCGGGAGTTTCAGTTTTCTTGCCACATCCCACGAGGAGAAGAGCAGCAAAAGCGACCACTGCCGCCAATGAATAACGTTTGCTTGAGCGGATCATGGTTTTCCTTTTTTAAGAGAATTAATGATAAAAAAATTCAGAATACTCATTTGAAGGCAATAAGCTTGTTTTGCATAAATCAAGCCGAAGGGCTGTAGGGTTTGCCCAATGATGCCGGTATATTCAGTTTAATCCAATCAGAATTTCGCGAGATCATGACCAGCACCACAATATTGGCCAAGTAGGGCAACATGGTCAGAAATTCGCTGGAAACGTCAACGCCAGCGCCCTGGAGATGAAATTGCAGCATCGTCACGAAACCAAACAAGTAGGCACCCAGCAATACCCGACCTGGACGCCAGGTGGCAAAAGTTGTCAGAGCCAAAGCAATCCAACCTTTGCCCGCCACCATGCCTTCAACCCAAAGGGGCGTGTAAATCACCGACAGGTAAGCACCGGCTAAGCCGCAAAGGGAACCACCAAACACAACCGCCCAAAGACGCAGGCGTCTTACGGGATAGCCCAAGGCATGAGCAGAATCAGGGTTTTCGCCAATACCACGCAAGATCAGACCTTGCCGGGTTTTATTGAGAAAGTAAATCATTGCCAAAGACAGTAACACTGCCGCATAGACCAGTGGGTGTTGCTTGAAGAGTGCATTGCCCAACCAGGGGATGTCGCTCAGAAATGGCACTTGAAAGTGAGTCCGCTCGGGCAGCGTGGATTGGACATAGGATGTGCCGACGAAGGCAGAAATTCCGGTGCCAAAGAGCGTCATGGCCAGACCCGTAGCGTATTGATTGCTGCCCAACCAAATCGTGAGCACGCCAAAAATTCCGGCCAGGCCAGCACCAACTAGCATACCGACCACAAAACCCAGCCCATCACTTCCGGTATGAACCACGCATGCGAAACCCGCCATGGCTGCACACAACATCATGCCTTCTGCGCCCAGGTTGACAACGCCGGCCTTTTCGTTGATGAGCAGCCCCAGTGCTGCAAAAGCAAGCACTGTCCCTGCATTAAGGGATGCGGCGACCAATAAAGCATAGGTGTCCCATATCATGATGGATTCCTCAGCCAGCGCAAGCGATAGTGAAGCAGCGTGTCACATGCCAGCAAATTGAAAAGCAATAGGCCCTGAAAGACACCAGTCAAGGATTTGGTCAATCCCATGCGGGATTGGGCCATTTCCCCGCCAATGTAAAACATGCTCATCAGTAGGGCCGAAAAGACCAAGCCTATGGGGTGCAACCGACCTACAAAAGCCACAATGATCGCTGCAAAACCATAGCCCGTGGGAAAGTTGTGCGTGAGTTGACCAATTGGACCGGCCACCTCAAGGGCGCCTGCCAAACCTGCTGCGCCTCCTGAAAACAAGAGGGAAGACCATAATGCCTTGCGTGACGAAAATCCTGCGTAGCGTGCAGCAGCAGGGGCCATTCCATTGACCTGATGTTCCAGCCCTGCACGGGTTTTGAATAAAAAAAACCAGACGGCGACTACGCCAACCATCGCCAGCAACACCCCAATATTGACCCTTACCCCGGGTATGAGCTTCGGAACTTGCGTGGGCTGTGCAAAAGTTGGGGTTTGCGGAAAGTTAAATCCTTGCGGGTCTTTCCATGGACCATTCACCAAGAACATCAGCATTTGCACGGCCACATATACCAACATCAGGCTTACCAAGATTTCGTTGGCATTAAAGCGGTCGCGCAAAACCGCGGTGATGGCAGACCAAAGCAAACCGCCCAATACGCCAGCTGCAAGAATGACGACCACGATCCAGGCTGAGGAGGTATGGCTTGCTGTTAAGGCAACCCCAGTGGCAAAAATGGCACCCAAAATGTATTGACCTTCCGCACCGATGTTCCACACATTGGCTCGAAACGCCACGGCAAGACCCAAAGCAATGATGAGCAAGGGCGTCGCCTTGACCAGTAACTCGCCCCATGCGCGCATGTTTTGAACCGGGAGCCAGAAGAACATTTGCAGGCCCCGAAGCGGATCCTTGCCCAGCGCTGCAAAAAGCGCCAATCCCATCAGGGCGGTCAAGGTCAATGCCAGCCAAGGTGAGCCATACTTCCAAAACCCAGATACCTCGGGGCGCGCATCAAGCCTGAGCATCTGACCCCTCCCTCCAAAGTCCACTCATCCATGCGCCAATTTGTAATAGGCTGGCTTGAGAGGTCAAAACCGCCGGAGAAAGTTGCCCCTGGGCCATCACCACAATACGGTCTGAAATTTCAAAAAGTTCTTCCAGCTCCTCACTCACGATGAGTACAGCACAACCCTTGTCACGCAGCGCCAAAATTTCTGAGCGTATCAATGCTGCTGCTCCGATGTCTACGCCCCATGTGGGTTGAGAAATGATCAGCACCTGAGGCTTGGCATCGATTTCGCGGCCCACCAGAAATTTTTGCAGATTGCCGCCTGACAGTGATCGAGCCCGAGCTTGGGGGCCGCTGGCTTTGACTCGAAATCTGGCCATGATTCTGGCGGCCTGAGCCTGAAGGGTTTGTGAATTGATCAGACCGCCTAGAAGTTTGGTGTAAGAGATGGCTTCTTGACGTGTCAGCAATAAATTCAAACACAGGTTGAGGTCCGGTACCGCGCCACGGCCGAGACGTTCCTCTGGTAAAAAGTGCAAGCCTAACTGGCGGCGTTGCATGGGTCCCAGGAGCGCCAAATCCTGTCCCGACAACGTCACGCTGCCAGCATGTGGTCGCAGATCCTCACCGGACAAAACTCGCATCAATTCTTTCTGACCGTTGCCCGAAACACCGGCTATGCCCAACACTTCGCCAGAACGCACTTGCAGTGACACGGCTTTCAGGTCTATTCCAAAGGGGTCTTCACGATGCACAGAAACGTTATCCAAGGCCAAAACTTTGTAGCCTTGGGTAGGTTGACGAGTCAACTGAGTTGGTGGCTCAGCACCCATCATGAGGCGCGACAAATCCCCATGACTGGTGATTCTGGGGTCGCAGTGACCAGTTACTCGGCCATCTCGCAGTACGGTGCAGCTATGGCAGAGAGAGCGAATTTCATTGAGTTTGTGGCTGATGTACAAAATGCTGCAACCTTCACATGCCAATCGCCTGAGCACCGCAAATAGTTTTTCTACCGCCCCAGGCGATAGCACCGAAGTCGGTTCATCCAGAATCAAAACCCTGGGCTCTGTGAGCAAAGCACGGATCAGCTCCACACGCTGCATCTCTCCCACACTGAGTGTGGACACCATACGTTTGGGTTCGATGTCCAGTCCATAAGTTTTGCCTTTATCAATAATGGATTGAGACACTTCTTCGAGTTTCAGCGCGGAGTCCAAACCCAGCCAAATGTTTTCAGACACGCTCAAGGTGTTGAAGAGACTGAAATGTTGAAAAACCATACTGATGCCCAGGCTTCGGGCCATTTGCGGACTTTGTAACTTCTCAGTTTGTCCATTGATGGAGATGTTGCCGGCATCAGGTTTGACCGCCCCGTAAATGATCTTCATGAGCGTGGACTTTCCCGCTCCGTTTTCACCCAGTACCGCATGAATTTCCCCGGGCATCAGGGTCAAAGAGATGCTGTCGTTGGCCAACACCTCTCCATACCGTTTGGTAATGCCCGTTAGCCTGATTCTTGGAGCGTTGGAAGCTGGAGTGAAACGTTCTGACATCATTTGAGGGCTGATGATGAAACAACTTTGATCGGCTTGTCCCAAATTTAGCAACGTCAGGTCAGTAAACCCTGCTGTTCAATAAAGCTGACCACATCGTCCAATCCTGTCAATGTCTTGAGGTTGGTCATGACAAAGGGTTTGAGGCCTTTGGCTTGCGTGCGCATACGACGGGTGTCGGCATCCATGACTTCCAAGCTGGCTCCCACAAAGGGGGCGAGATCGGTTTTGTTGATGACCAACAAGTCGCTTTTGGTAATGCCGGGCCCGCCTTTGCGTGGAATTTTTTCACCGGCGGCGACGTCGATCACATAAATGGTCAGGTCGCTGAGTTCGGGGCTGAAGGTGGCGGCCAGGTTGTCGCCACCGCTTTCTACAAACACAATATCGGCATTGGGAAACTCTTCCAACATGCGGTCTATGGCTTCTAAGTTGATGGAAGCATCCTCTCTAATGGCGGTGTGTGGGCAGCCTCCGGTCTCTACCCCCAAAATGCGCTCGGCCGGTAGGGCTCCGCTAACGGTGAGCAAACGCTGATCTTCTTTGGTGTAAATGTCGTTGGTGATGGCTACCAGGTCGTAGCGGGCGGACATGCGCTTGCACAGCATTTCAAGCAAAGTGGTTTTGCCAGAGCCCACCGGGCCACCTATGCCTACGCGTAAGGGGGGCAATGTCTTGGTTCGGTGGGCAATGTGGTGAAGTGCAGATGTGGACATGAAAAAAATGAAGTGGGTTTGAGTGACCTAAGACCTAAATAGCCTTGAGTATTGGGTTTCATGTTGGCTGGACAAAATGGCCAGCATGGGTGAGAAAGCTTGGCGGTCAGATTCAGGCTGAAAGCAAGCATTGTGTGCCACGCTTGGGAGCTCTTCAGACAGTCTGAGCAAAATGCGCTGTCCCGCACTTTGTCCTAAAGGCACAGCCTTGAGGGCTGCTTGCACCATGTTTTCTGACCATCCAAAAGCGTAAGAGAGCAGGCCGTCTTTTACAGTGGCTTGTGTGCCGCTTACAGCCAAGGCAAAGGCCAGAGGATAAGTGGGCTCCAGTCGGGCGCACAACTCAAGGTGCATTTGGGTCACGGTTGAAAAGAGGGCAAAGTTTGAGTGCGCTTGGTTGCGCAACCAATCCAACATCGAGTGTCCCATTTGAACGGTTTGCAACCGTATTTCATGGGTTTCTCTGGTTTGCAAACACCATTGGTTGAGTTTGTGAAGGCGTTCAGATTGGGGGGGGTCCTGAGCTAATAGTCGCCATGCTTGTATGGCTTGAGCTAACAAAGGTAAATCTGAGCGCGCCAAATTCAGATGGAGTTGGTCCAGCAACCAGTTGCAGGCCTCTTGCTCACAAGTCACCAAGCCTGACTCCACTGCAGCCTCTAAGCCCTCGGAGTAAGAAAACCCCCCTACCGGCAAGGCAGGCGAGGCCAACCACATCAATTTCAGAAGGCTGTCAGAAGTTAAGGTGGCGTCAGTGTTTGTGCTCATGCCCATGATCTGCATGTGAATGACCTGCATGATTGTGGCCTGCATGTCCGTAGGCGCCCTGTTCGGGTTCAAAGGGCGCTTGCTGCGACTTAACAATCAAGTGCATGGACTCCAGCATGTTTGCCAACACATGGTCTGGCTCAATTTTGAGGTGATCGGCTTGCAGTTCTATGGGCACGTGTCGGTTACCTAGGTGGTAAGCAGCTCGAATCAAATCAAAAGGGCTTCCGTGGGTGCTGCAGGCCGTGATCACCAGTACCGCTTGTGCCGCAGCCACCACGCGAATGAGTGAGCCATCTTCAGCCACCAGCACATCGCCACCGCGCACCACGGTTCCGCGGGGTAAAAAAACGGCCACTTGTCGGCCGATGTTGTCAGTGGCCGAAAAACGGCTTTTTTGGCGCACATCCCAGTCCAGTTCAACCATAGCCGCGCGCTTGAGCAAAACCGAAGCCAAGCCATGCCCTTGGTCCAGTAATTTGGATACCTTCAACATGGGTGCTTAAAACAGAAAATAGCGTTGTGCCATAGGTAGGCTGACTGCGGGCTCGCAGGTCAACAACTGGCCATCAGCTCGTACCGCGTAGGTTTGGGCATCTACCTCCATGCGGGGCGCATAGTGGTTGTGCACCATATGTTGTTTGCCTACGCCTCGTATGCCCTTCACTGCGACCAAAGGCTTATGCAAACCAAAACGCTGACCAACACCCGCGGCTATACCTGCTTGCGAAACAAAGGTGAGCGAAGAGCGCGTCAGTGCACCCCCATAACTGCCAAACATGGGCCGGTAATGCACAGGCTGAGGGGTGGGAATGCTGGCATTGGGGTCGCCCATGGCTGCCATGGCAATAAAACCGCCTTTGAGAATCAGGGCAGGCTTGATACCAAAAAACGCAGGTTTGAACACCACCAAGTCTGCCCATTTACCCATTTCAACACTGCCCACCTCATGGCTGATGCCATGAGCAATGGCGGGGTTGATGGTGTATTTGGCAAGATAGCGCTTGACGCGAAAGTTGTCGTGGCGATGGGTGTCTCCGGGCAAGGGGCCGCGCTGCTCTTTCATTTTGTGGGCGGTTTGCCATGTTCGAATAATCACTTCACCCACCCGACCCATGGCTTGGCTGTCGGAACTGAACATGCTGATGGCACCCAGATCATGCAGGATGTCTTCGGCAGCAATGGTTTCTTTGCGAATGCGGCTTTCGGCAAAAGCCAAATCTTCAGCAATGGCAGGGTCTAAGTGGTGGCACACCATGAGCATGTCCACATGTTCGTCCAGCGTATTGATGGTGTAGGGGCGAGTGGGGTTGGTGGAAGACGGCAGTACATTGGCCTCACCAACCACCTTCAAAATGTCGGGCGCATGCCCGCCACCAGCACCTTCGGTATGAAACGTGTGGATGGTGCGCCCTTTGAACGCGGCTACAGTGTCCTCCACAAAGCCCGATTCATTGAGGGTATCGGTGTGGATGGCTACTTGGGTGTCGGTTTCTTCAGCCACGTTCAGGCAGTTGTCAATGGCTGCCGGGGTGGTGCCCCAGTCTTCGTGCAGCTTGAGTCCAATGGCTCCAGCTTCAATCTGCTCATGCAAGGCTGAAGGCAAGCTGGCGTTGCCCTTACCCAAAAAGCCTAGGTTCATGGGAAACGCATCGGCTGCCTGGAGCATGCGCTCCATATTCCAAGGGCCGGGTGTGCAGGTGGTGGCAAATGTGCCTGTGGCAGGGCCAGTGCCGCCACCAATCATGGTGGTGATGCCACTGCATAAGGCCTCTTCAATTTGCTGGGGGGCAATAAAGTGAATATGCGTGTCAATGCCTCCGGCTGTGACGATCATGCCTTCACAGCTGATGATTTCAGTACCAGGTCCAATGATGATGTCCACACCCGGTTGTGTATCGGGGTTGCCTGCTTTGCCAATAGCCGCAATGCGCCCGTCTTTGAGTCCAATGTCCGCTTTGACAATGCCCCAGTGGTCCAAAATAAGTGCATTGGTCAGAACGGTGTCCATGGCACCTTGAGTTCTGGTGCGTTGTGACTGAGCCATGCCGTCCCGTATGGTTTTGCCGCCGCCAAACTTGACTTCTTCGCCGTAGCTGCCCGCCCGTAGCGTGAAGTCTTGTTCTACCTCAATCACCAAGCCAGTGTCGGCCAGACGAACTCTATCGCCCACGGTTGGGCCAAACATTTCTGCGTAGGCTTGTTTGCCAATGGTGGCCATATCACTCTTCCTTGGTAGGCTTATTTGAGTTGTGATGATCTTTGGAATCCAAAGGGCCATGGGTCAACCCTCTGAAGCCGTAAACCAAGCGGTCTCCTGCCAAATCCACGAGTTCTATAGTACGCAACTGCCCAGGTTCAAACCTCACGGCGGTTCCACTGGCAATATTCAGTCTCATCCCGTGCGCGGCCACGCGGTCGAATTCCAGCGCCGCATTGGTTTCCGAAAAGTGGTAATGCGAGCCCACTTGAATGGGGCGTTCGCCGGTGTTGTGAACGACCAGCTTGTGAGTGCGGCGACCCGAGTTGAGAATATGTTCACCAGAGTCAATGAAGAGTTCGCCGGGGATCATGTGAATTTTTAAACTAAACGAGCTAACAGGAATGCGCCACATGCGGCGACGGCTGAACCCGAGATACGGCTGAAATGGGGACGATGGAGAAAAAAGGCGCGCCCAAAAATCAAGCCCACCACATGAAGGCAGGCTGTTCCGGTCAGCATGCCTGCCCAAGCCGTCCATGAGGACTGAGTGCCGATTTCTAAAGCATGAGCAGCCCCATGGAAAAATGCAAAAAAACCGCTCAGGCAAAGGGCTGCACTCCAATGCAATCGGGTACGCGTTGCAACCAGCAGTCCCATGATCAATACTGAAACTGCAATCATGGGTTCAATGCTGGATAAGGGAGCTACGTGACTGTTCAAGAGCGTACCAGCCAACATCAGACCAACAAATGCAGTAGGTGCAACCCAATAGGGCCGAATCGCTAAGGTGCTCCAAACACCGATAGCCAGCATTGCAAACACATGATCCACACCACTGAAGGGATGTGAAAATCCAGAAACGAAAGTTGCGTTAGACGTTGAGGACTCATGAGCCATCACAACCTGAGGTAAAAACAAAAAAATAAAAAATAAGGTTTGACTCCATGGTCGTGGGTGTTGTGGCTTAAGTTTTGTGATCATGGCTTTTCCTTCACAGTAAAAAGAGTTTCAGCGGGCGTCTGCATGACGACCTGGAACCTTTCCAGTGCAGACTTGCCAACATTCATTTGAGCCAAAGATGCCATAGCGCTCGTGGGTATGACATAGACCAAGCTGGATTGGGTGACACGATGTCGCAACTCAATGGAGACCATAAAGTGGTCCTCATGGGACTTTGGGTTGACTTGTAACGTTCGTTGTCCGGGTGAAGCTGCAGTAGCAACCATTAAGCCATCTGCGACACATGCACAGGGCGCTGAATGACCCTCTTGAACAACCGCTTCAATTTGTCTGGGTTTGGCGCCAAGGCGATTCATAGCGTCCAGGCCGATCCGTATGCCCAACGCAATATGAGAGCCAAATCCACCATGAACCGCCTCGCCCAAGCGGATCCACTCTTGCGGACTTTGGGGCGGTGAGGTCGCTTGAGAGCTTTGACCCAAGGCGCTGGGTATCAGGCCTACAACGCTTAACGAAAAACACAAAGCCAGGAATCGGCTCGATTGTTTTGGTGCACTCATAAAAAGCCTTTAAACAATTGGTTGATGCACTGTGACCAATTTGGTTCCATCGGGAAAGGTGGCTTCAACTTGTATGTCAGGAATCATGTCGGCTATGCCGTCCATAACGTCAGCGCGCGTCAAAATGGTGCGACCTTCACTCATCAATTGCGCCACGGTTTTACCTTCGCGCGCACCCTCCATCACCGCTGCACTGATGAGCGCAACCGACTCCGGGTAGTTCAACTTAAGCCCACGTGCTTTGCGTCGCTCGGCAAGCATGGCGGCTGTGAAAATCAAGAGCTTGTCTTTTTCCCTAGGCGTGAGTTCCATAGAGGATTTTGAATATGAATATAAAAACGTATGAGTGAATTGTGAAGCAACTCTTGTGCCTAAAAAAACTCCAATTCGCACCCATATGGTGCGAACTTATGAAGGTCGGATTGGCACGCACTTTGCTTAATGTTTGACGTATCCAATTGGAATCTGATCCAACGATACCTTTCACTTTAATAAATTGGAGTTTAGTCATGAATCGTCGAGGCTCATTGAAATCGCTCACTGCATCTATTGCCTTGGGCTGGGGTATGTCCGTTACCGGCTTGGCTGTAGCCGCTGACACCATCAAAGTGGGTGTTTTGCACAGTTTGTCAGGCACCATGGCCATTTCTGAAACCGTGTTGAAAGACACCGTGCTCATGGCAATAGATGAAATCAACGCCAAGGGCGGCGTTCTGGGCAAAAAGCTGGAGCCGGTGGTGGTGGACCCTGCTTCAAATTGGCCCCTGTTTGCTGAAAAGACCAAGCAGTTGCTAACCCAAGACAAAGTATCCGTCATCTTTGGCTGCTGGACTTCGGTATCACGCAAGTCAGTGCTGCCCGTAGTGGAGGAGCTCAATGGCCTGTTGTTCTACCCTGTGCAGTACGAGGGTGAAGAGCTTTCCAAAAACGTGTTCTATACCGGTGCTGCACCCAACCAGCAAGCGATACCGGCTGTGGACTACCTTATGAGCAAAGATGGTGGCGGTGCCAAGCGCTGGGTGTTATTGGGTACTGACTATGTTTACCCCCGTACCACCAACAAAATTTTGCGCGCTTACTTGAAGAGCAAAGGCGTTAAAGAGTCTGATATTGACGAAAAATACACACCCTTTGGTCACTCCGATTACCAAACCATTGTGGCCGACATTAAAAAATTCTCGGCAGGTGGCAAGACTGCAGTGGTCTCCACCATCAACGGTGACTCCAACGTACCCTTCTATAAAGAGTTGGGTAATGCTGGCTTGAAGGCTAAAGACGTGCCTGTAGTTGCCTTCTCGGTTGGTGAAGAAGAGTTGCGCGGTGTGGACACCAAGCCATTGGTTGGCCACTTGGCAGCATGGAACTACTTCATGAGCATTAAAAATCCCGCCAACGATGAATTCGTAAAAAAATGGGGCACGTATGCCAAGACCAAGGGTATTGCGGGACACAAGGACAAGCCTTTGACCAATGACCCCATGGAGGCTACCTACATTGGCATCAACATGTGGAAACAAGCTGTTGAAAAAGCCAAATCTACCGACGTGGACAAGGTTATTGCCGCCATGGCGGGTCAGACTTTCAAGGCACCAAGCGGTATCACATCCAAGATGGATGAAAAGAATCACCACCTGCACAAGTCGGTGTTTATTGGTGAAATCAAAGCCGATGGTCAATTCAATGTGGTTTGGAAAACTCCAGGTCCTGTAAAGGCCAAACCATGGAGTCCCTTTATCGAAGGCAATGACAAGAAGCCTGATGAGCCTGTCAAAAAGTAAAGATGTCTCATTAAGTTGAAGATGTGAACCTTGCCCGGGCTCAAAGCAAGAGCCCGGGTCGTTGAAGTTAAATGTATTGGGGCGCAGTGAAGAGGTTGTGGTTATGGATCTGGTGCATGGTGGTGTCTGTGTCAGCTCATGCACTAACGTCAGAGCAAGCATCAAAACTCGCCACTGGAGATACTGACTCCCGAATTGAGGCTCTAGCTCGGGCGGTCTTAAACCCTGACGGTCGCACTACTGAGTTGGTGCAGGCCTTGAATGATGATGCCGTTAAGGTGCAGTCTCAGCATGTGCTCATAGTGCGCGACGGTCAGGCCCGAGATGCGTCTACAGGCGTTCTGATCACGGTCACAGATGCGGCAGAAGATGTCATCAACAACAACCGCATGCGCAGCGAATTGGAAACTGCTTTAGCTGCCTTGCAGCTGGTGGGTGGCAACGACCAGCAACGTCTTGCAGCAGCTAAGGCCTTGCTCAAAGATCCTGATGCCACACGCTTACCTTTACTTAACAAGGCCCTTCAGTCTGAGGGTTTGGATAGCGTGCGCCAAGTGTTGGAATTGGCGCGGGCGGCTGTATGGTTGAGCAGCGAAGATCCTGCGCAACGTATTCAAGGCGCGCGCCAAATTGCACTAAGTAAAACGCCAGACACCAAACTGCTTCTGAACCAGCGCCTTGCAATAGAACAACATTCAGAGGTGCGGATTCAAATCACTTCATCTTTGCGCGATATAGAGGATGCCCTGCGTTGGGGTGAGTATTTGGGCGCTGCTTTTTCGGGCGTGAGTCTGGGCAGTATTTTGTTGTTGGCTGCACTGGGGCTGGCTATCACCTACGGGCTCATGGGCGTAATCAACATGGCCCATGGCGAACTCATGATGGTGGGTGCCTACGCCACTTTTGTGGTTCAAGGCTTGGTACGTCAGTATGTGCCTTCGCTTTTTGACGCCTATTTGTTGGTTGCGGTGCCAGTGGCATTTTTGGCCGCAGCTTCGGTTGGGACGCTCATGGAGCGCACTGTTTTGCGGTTTTTATATGGACGCCCATTGGAAACCTTGCTTGCAACTTGGGGCATCAGCTTGGTATTGATGCAAAGTGTTCGTTCTATTTTTGGCGCGCAAAACGTGGCGGTAGAGAACCCGGTTTGGATGAGTGGCGGCTTGCTACTCTTGCCCAATCTGATCTTGCCCTACAACCGCTTGTTCATCCTGGTCTTTGCATTGGCTGTACTGGTGGCAATGTCGCTTTTGATCAGTCGGACTCGGTTGGGCCTGTTTGTGCGTGGTGTGACCCAAAACAGACCCATTGCAGCATGTATGGGGGTCAATACCGCCAAAGTGGATACCTATGCCTTTGCATTGGGCTCGGGTATCGCCGGATTAGCTGGCTGCGCGCTCACTCAAATTGGTAATGTAGGCCCAGACCTTGGGCAAAACTACATCGTGGACTCTTTTATGGTGGTGGTGTTGGGCGGTGTGGGTCAATTGGCGGGCACGGTCTATGCCGCATTGGGCTTAGGCGTCCTCAACAAATTTTTAGAGGGTTGGGCTGGGGCGGTGTTAGCCAAAATCATGGTGCTGGTGTTCATCATCGTTTTTATACAAAAACGGCCTCAGGGGATTTTTGCCATCAAGGGCCGATCCGTTGAAGCGTAATGTTTGACGAATAGCCCTGAATCTGACATGAACTTACCTACAACCCCTCCCATACTATCTCGTGCGGGCTGGAGTGCCCTGGTGTTTGCAGTCCTGTTGGTTACAGCGGTTGCCCCTGTGTTGAATTTATGGATACCCGAGCAAAGTAGCCTGCATTTGAGTGACTATGCAGTGGCTTTGCTAGGCCGCATCATGTGTTATGCCATTTGCGCTTTGGCAATGGACTTGATTTGGGGATATACAGGAATATTGAGTCTGGGGCACGGGTTGTTTTTTGCCTTGGGGGGCTATGTGATGGGCATGTACCTGATGCGCCAAATTGGCCAAGATGGCAATTACAAAAGTGCGTTGCCGGACTTCATGGTGTTTTTAGATTGGAAAGAGTTGCCTTGGCATTGGGCCTTAAGCGACAGTTTTGCCGCTACCTTGTTCTTGGTGGTTTCCGTGCCAGGATTAATAGCTTTTGTTTTTGGTTACTTTGCTTTTCGCTCTCGCATCAAGGGCGTTTACTTTTCCATCATTACCCAAGCACTTACGTTTGCCGCCATGTTGCTTTTCTTTCGTAATGAAACAGGCTTTGGCGGCAACAATGGGTTTACGGACTTCAAACGGATTTTGGATATCCCTTTAGCAACGCCTCAAACCCGAATGGCGTTGTTTGTGACAACGGGCTTAACCTTATTGGGTTGTTATCTACTGGCGCGTTGGTTGGTGGTTTCCAAATTCGGTCGTGTGTTGCAAGCTATACGTGATGCGGAAAGTAGAGTGATGTTTTCAGGCTACCAACCACTGGGCTACAAACTGGCGATCTGGACGCTCTCAGCCATCATGTGTGGGGTGGCGGGCGCTTTGTATGTGCCCCAAGTTGGCATTATCAATCCGGGTGAGATGAGCCCCGGCAACTCCATAGAAATTGCGATTTGGGTCGCTGTAGGCGGACGCGCAACTTTGCTGGGACCTATTGTTGGCGCGTTTTTGGTAAATGGTGCAAAAAGTTGGCTCACTGTGGCCTACCCTGAAATTTGGCTTTATTTTTTAGGTGGCCTTTTTATGGTGGTGACCCTATTTTTGCCTAATGGGGTCATGGGTTGGTTCCTGACTTGGTTAAAAAGCAGGAGGTCGACATGACGCCCGATTTGATGGAAGCGGGTGCAAAACGTATGCAGCTTCGCAAGGCGTCCAGTAAAACCCCTTCAGGAAAAACTGAAGCGGGAGGGCAAACGGCAAGTTACGCGCGTCATTATTTGCGTCATGAAGTGGATGTGACCCACGGCCGCATTTTGTATTTGGAAGATGTGAGTGTGAGCTTTGATGGGTTTAAGGCCATCAATCATCTGTCCTTAGACATTGCCCCAGGGGAACTTCGTTGCATTATTGGACCTAATGGCGCCGGCAAAACGACCCTCATGGACATCATCACGGGCAAAACCAGGCCCGACAGCGGTTCGGTGTTTTTTGGCAGCACCATTGATTTACTGCGTTTTTCCGAGGCTGAAATTGCTCAATTGGGTATTGGTCGTAAATTTCAAAAACCAACTGTGTTTGAACGTCTAACGGTATTTGAAAACCTTGAACTGGCCCTTAAAACCTTTAAGGGCGTTTGGTCTAGTTTATTTTTCAAATTGAATTCTGAGCAGTCCGATCGGCTTCTGGAGGTGCTTCATACCATTCAACTTGAAAACGAATTGAACCGTCAGGCGGGCAACTTGAGTCATGGTCAAAAGCAATGGCTGGAAATTGGCATGCTTCTCATGCAAGACCCCAAGTTGCTTTTGTTAGATGAGCCCGTGGCAGGGATGACCGACGAAGAAACCGCTCGAACTGCGGAACTCTTTTTGTCGCTCAAAGGAAAACACTCTTTGATGGTGGTGGAGCACGACATGAATTTTGTGAGTGCAATTTCTGACATCGTGACTGTGCTGTGCGAAGGGTCAGTGTTGGCTCAAGGGCCTTTGAATGTGGTGAAGGCAGATGAGCGCGTGATTGAAGTGTATTTAGGCCGCTGATAATGCTGAATATTCAACGCGTGAACCAATATTATGGTGGCTCGCATATTTTGCGAGATGTCAGCCTTAGGGCCGAAAAAGGCCAGGTGACTGTAGTGTTGGGACGCAACGGCGTAGGCAAAACCACATTACTCAAATCTTTGATGGGTTTGGTACCCATCAAGAGCGGGTCTATGGAATGCGATGGGTTGCCCATTCATCAGCTCACACCTTACGAGCGCGCTAGGGCGGGAATAGGGTATGTGCCTCAGGGGCGAGAAATTTTTGGCCGTTTAAGCGTTCAAGACAACTTGCGTATGGGTTTGGCAACGAGATCTGCAGGTACACCCATACCTGATGGGCTGTTTGAACTTTTTCCCGTTCTCAAGCAAATGTTGTACAGGCGTGGGGGTGATTTGTCAGGGGGGCAACAACAACAGTTGGCTATAGCGCGAGCCTTGGCTGCAGGTCCTAAATTGTTGGTTTTGGATGAGCCCACTGAGGGTATTCAGCCCAGCATCATCAAGGACATCGGACGTGTGATTCGCATGTTGGCTGATCGAGGTGATATGGCCATTGTGCTGGTGGAACAATATTACGACTTTGCCGAAGAGTTGGCGGATGCCTATGTGGTGTTAGATCGTGGTGCTGTGGTGGGCAGTGGGCCTGGCCATGAAATGCAAGCTCGTGGAGTTCGGCAATTGGTGGCCATCTGACTGCCATCACTAGGTGCTCCATATTCGGGGGGTATGGGGTTCCAAGCCCCAAAGGGTTTGCCTCCACACGCCTCTGAGCAGCCTCATTAGCCCCATCACGGGCTCTACCCAAGGACCCAGTACTCTAACCAATAACACTCGGGAGTTTGGCGACGTGACACCCACACATGCATGGAGCGTATGTCCACGTGCGGCTTCTCGCAGGTACTCTAGAGCCTGCTCTTTTCGGTCCCTGTCTATGGCTTGGCCAGCTACAAAAAATAAGCTCCCCATGCACCGGTGGCCAGCCAATCCCAGGGGGCTGTCCATCAGCCTCTGGTCTTGAGCATCAAGGCGACCTTTTTCGAGCCAAATGCCGGGTACCTCTATGTGCTGAAGAAAATGACCTTTTGTGAACGGCTGTTGTGCCGCAGGCAGACCCAAGGCCGTGATGTCCCAACCCAAAAATTCAGCCCCTTGAGCCACCTCTACCTTGAGGTGGTTTTCAGCATGGCAATCTTGATAAGCGATTGATTCCAAGGGTAGCCACTCCAAGCGGGCTCCAGCGCTTAAACGGGCATGCACCGCTTGAGAAGCCACTGGGCCCTCAGACCGGTAAAAGCGGGTGGCGCCTGGGGTAGTGATCAGGCCATGGCATTGAGGCGCCACCTCAATTTGAATTTTCAGATGGTCGCCGCCCACCAGCCCCCCTGGTGGATGAACCAGAACGTTATGGCAAATGGAAGGACCTTCTGGGTACAGGCTTTGAAGCAAACGCAACGGCCCTTCATGCTGATGGAGCACTAAAGTCCCTGCGCTGGAGTGCTGGTATTGAAGGTTCAGTTGAGCATGCCAGGTCATCGGGCAAGTCTATCGTCCTGTCCAAGCTTGGCGGAGAGGCTGGCTGCATAATGGATTCCATTTCAACTTAACCCAAGACCCATGTCTCGCCAAGTGATTGCCGTGTACCCCGGAACGTTTGACCCCATGACCTTGGGGCATTCCGATGTGGTGCGTCGTGCAGCTCAGCTGTTTGACACCATCATCATTGCGGTGGCGGCAGGCCACCATAAGAAAACCTTGTTCAGCCTAGAAGAGCGCATCGATATGGTGCGTGAAGTGGTGGCGCCTTACCCGCAAGTGAGTGTGGAAAGTTTTTCGGGGTTGATGCGGGACTTTGTGGTGGCGCGTGGCGCCAAGGCCATGATTCGAGGCCTGCGTGCTGTGACCGACTTTGACTACGAATTTCAGCTCGCTGGCATGAACCGCAGTTTGATGCCCGATGTGGAAACCGTGTTCTTGACCCCCAGCGATAAGTACCAATTTATTTCCAGCACTTTCGTGCGAGAAATTGCCACCCTAGGCGGCGAAGTCGATAAATTTGTTGACCCTGTGGTGGCCTCTCGTTTGGCCGAAAAAGTCCGCACATTGGGCCAAGACTAAGTGGTCACCTTCTAAATGCACACCTTATGGCGCTGACCATTACCGATGAATGCATCAATTGTGATGTGTGCGAGCCAGAATGCCCCAACCAAGCCATTTATTTGGGGCCTGAAATTTATGAAATTGACCCCAACCGCTGCACCGAATGCGTAGGCCACTTTGAAGAGCCGCAGTGCGTGCAAGTGTGCCCTGTAGCCTGCATTCCGGTGCATCCATACCATGTGGAAACGCGAGAAACTTTGTGGCAAAAGTTTCAGCGTTTGCAAGACGCTGCCTAACCCTAGTCTGATTTTTTAGGCGTTGCGTCTTTGGCGGTGAAGTATTCCGCTGGTTTGCGCTGCGGCTTGTGATGCTGCTTGGTTGGCGTTTCGTTTTTTGCGGGGGCTTTGCTGGCATTAACAGTGGGTTGCTGCGTTTGCTTGGCCTCTTTTTGAGCTGAAGCTTCTTTTTTGAGCCGATCTTTTTCTAGAGCAGATGCTTGGGTCTGTTGGCGCTGGGTACTGGCAAGTGCGGCTTTTTGTTGCGCGGGTGTGCGAGTGTCGCTGGCGTCAATGGCAGTGCCATCCGCACATGGGGTGGCGCTGTAGCTGTTGCCGCAGCGGTAGGTTTGGGCGTGGCACAAGCCAGTGGTCATTAAAAATAGACTTGTCGCAAAAGCAACCAGTACTAAATGCAATGTACTGACTCCAAGAGGATCTGGTAATTTGCTTGCTGGGTAAGTTTTCAGTTCGTGAGTCATTTTGGGGTATCGGGAGAAGTTGAAGGCAGTGGAGATGAAGGTGGTGGAGCAGGCTTGGGCCGAACAGGTTTGCTGGTGTGAATGAGTGCCGTGGCTTTTCCCATTTCACCAGAGAGCAAAAGGGGGAGGGCTTTGACACAGCGGGCCATGCCTTCTTCAACGGCTTTGCGATGGTCATGGGAAGGTTTTTTAAGCACCCAGTTCAGCACTTCGGCCTTGTCTCCGGGGTGCCCCACACCCAGCCTCAAGCGCCAGTAGTCTGAGCTGCCCAGTTGGGCGTGGATATCGCGCAGTCCATTGTGGCCCGCATGTCCGCCGCCTTTTTTAACCTTGACTTGTCCAGGTTCAATGTCGAGCTCGTCATGTGCCACCAATATTTCTTCAGGCTGAATTTTGAAAAACCGAGCCAAGGCCCCCACCGATTTGCCCGACACGTTCATAAAAGTTTGGGGTTTTAACAGCCAAACTTTTTGGCCTTGAAACTGGGTGCGCGCCACCAGACCCCAGAAGCTGTTGTCCATGGTCCAGCTCAATTTGAGCTCACGTGCATAGGCGTCCAGCAACCAAAAGCCAGCGTTGTGCCTTGTGTCTTCGTATTCGGATCCTGGGTTGCCCAAGCCCACAAGCAGTTTGATCATGACCAGATTATCTGATGGGCAAAAAAAACCACACCCTAAGGTGTGGCGAACTATTGGAATAAATAAAGATTATTTTTTCTTGGCTGCAGCTTTGCCTTTGGGGGCTTCTGCGACGGCGGCAGGAGCAGCTACCACCTCTTCAGCAGCGGGCTCCACAACAGACACCAAAACGGGGTTGGGTTTGCCATGGGTTACGGCCTTGACGCCCTCAGGCAAGGTGATGTCGTTCAGGTGCAGAGAGGCGCCTTTTTTCAAGCCGCTCAAATCCACTCGGATGAACTCAGGCAAATTGGCGGGCAAGCAAGCAATGTCCAGCTCTGTCATCACATGGTTGATCAGGCAGGCGTCGGCTTTTACGGCGGGTGAATTTTCTTCACCGCTGAAGTGCAACGGCACTTTCATGTGCAGCGTGGTGTTGGCGTCCACGCGCTGAAAGTCAATGTGTAATACCAGCTGCTTGAAGGGATGCATTTGCACGTCACGCAACAACACCTGGCTGCTGACACCGTTGAGTTCCATTTCCAAAATGGAGGAATGGAAGGCCTCCTTTTTCAGGGCGTGCCACAGTGCGTTGTGGTCCAGTTCAATGTTTTGGGGGTCGGTGGTACCGCCATACACAATACCCGGGGTACGACCCGTGATGCGCAGACGGCGGCTCGCACCCGTTCCCTGCTTCGTGCGCTCAAAAGCGACAAATTTCATAGTTTTCTCCAAAAAGAATCCACCGCGACCAGTGTGATTCCGGTTAAAAAAGTCCAGCCCAGTTCATCTGGAGCCGAACGGCGTGTTGTTCTCGGCTTAAAACAGGTCGTCTTGACCCGAGAACAAACTCATGACCGATTCGCCCTTGGCGATACGGTGTATGGTTTCTGCAATCAGGGGGGCCACGCTGACTTGTCTGACGCGTGAGCAGGTTGATGCATGGGCACTTAAAGGAATGGTGTTGGTCACCACCACTTCGTCTAGTGCATTGCCATTGGAAATCCGGTCAATGGCCGGACCAGAAAAAATAGGGTGCGTGCAATAGGCGTAGACGCTCTTGGCACCGCGCTCTTTGAGCACCTCAGCAGCCTTGACCAGTGTGCCAGCGGTGTCGATCATGTCGTCCATGACCACACAGTTGCGGCCTTCAATTTCACCAATCACGTGCATCACTTCGCTCACATTGGCGCGGGGGCGGCGTTTGTCAATAATGGCCAGATCACAGCCCAGTTCCTTGGCCAGCGCTCGTGCGCGCACCACGCCACCCACGTCGGGGGACACCACTATCAAGTCGTCATAGTGCTTTTGATGCAAGTCGCTCAACAGCACGGGTGAGGCATAAATGTTGTCTACCGGAATGTCAAAAAAACCTTGAATTTGGTCGGCGTGCAGGTCCATGGTCAACAAGCGGGCTACGCCTACCGCCTGGAGCATGTTCGCCACCACTTTGGCCGAAATAGGCACACGCGTAGAGCGGGGGCGACGGTCTTGGCGGGCATAGCCAAAGTAGGGAATGACGGCGCTGATGCGCTCAGCAGAGGCACGCTTGAGAGCATCCACCATTACCAGCAGTTCCATCAGGTTATCGTTGGTAGGGTTGCAAGTGGACTGAATCACAAACACGTCTCGGGCACGAACGTTTTGATTGATTTCTACCGTGACTTCGCCATCCGAAAAACGGCCCACAGTGGCCGCTCCCAAAGAAATCTCCAGGTGTTTCGCAACCTCAGCGGCCAGCGATGGGTTGGAATTGCCCGTAAAGAGCATGAAGTCAGGATGGTGAGCAGTCTGCATGAACGTTCCAGCGAAGAGCCATCAAAAACAGATCAAATTTTGGCAGGGGAGGAAGGACTCGAACCCTCGCATGCCGGAATCAAAATCCGGTGCCTTGACCAACTTGGCGACTCCCCTACACAGGTAAGCCCAAAGACCTACCCTTAACCCTTTTGCTGGAGGCCCAACCCTTCAAGGGGTGATCGTCCAGGTTGAAACACAAACGGGTTTGCAAGAACCTTGGCGCGAGGTTCAAGTCAACATCTTGCGACGTATGAGCAAAAACAGCACTACCAGAGCCGGTCATTCTTCCGTTTAATCCCAAAGACTCCAGCCAACTGAGGGCTAGGGAAACTTCAGGGCACAGGGATTGCGCAACCGCTTGCAAGTCGTTACGGCCGTATTGAAAATACTTCTCTACAGGCTGTCCGGACAGCGTTTCAACAAAACCGGTAATTCTATCAGCAGCAGTGTCCCGTTTTAGGTCCGGGCTGGAAAAAATTGAAGCGGTTTGCAGGCCCGCGTGGGGTTTGGCTACCAGCAAACGAGCTTTGGGCAGCTGAATGGGGGTGATTTCTTCGCCAATGCCTTGTACCCAAGCATGTTGTCCGCACAAAAAAAATGGCACGTCTGCACCGAGTTTCAAGCCCAAAGCGGCCAGTTGTTCAAGGCTCAAGTTGAGGTTCCACAAACGGTTCAAAGCCAACAGGGTCGAGGCGGCGTCTGATGACCCGCCGCCCATGCCTGCTTGGGCAGGAATCTGTTTGTCTATGGAAATGTGTGAGCCAAAAGCGCAGCCGCTGGCGTGTTGCAGTGCCCGTGCCGCTTGCAAGATGAGGTCATCCTCAGGCAATGCACTGGTCAGGTCTTGGCGCGTAATGGCGGTCGAGGCGGTACGTTCAAAGTGCAAGGTGTCGCACCAATCGATCAGCATAAAGACCGACTGAAGCAGGTGGTAGCCATCAGGTCGACGGCCTACGATATGAAGAAACAAATTCACCTTGGCAGGTGCTGGCACGTCGTAAATGGCTTTCATGGCGCGCTGCGCTCCGCAGGTGCCCATATCAAACGCAATTCAGCAGTGGGCAAGGGCTCGGTGCGGCGTGCCATGAGTCGTTGGCCGGGCTCCAGTTGCACATCCCATCCGGCAACGGCCTGTGTGCGGCCGTTGAGCCATCCAAACAAGGCTTCCACAGGCAGCGCGTGTTCGTTCATTTGGCTAGCCAGTTCGTCTAATGAAGCGTAGTAACGGGTTTCGCCGCGAGCTGATAGCTGCGCGACCCCTGGGGTCCAAGTCAGGTCAGCCAGTTGAATACCCAAGGGACCCGACAGCTTGAGCCGCCCAGACTGTACAGTGCCGCTGAGCTCAAAGTCAGCTGCCCAGGCTTGAGGCGGGTCGCTTTGCACCCGAACCGAAAGACGGCCTTGCCAGAGGCTTGGTGGAGATTGTGGGGCGGGTGGGGGGTTGACCTCCGGGCGGCTGGCGCAGCCCAGCAAGCTGCAAAGGCACGCTGCTATCCATAACTCTTTGAGCATCAGGGGTTCACGCCCAATCGTTTCAGGGTATCCAGCAAGGTGTCGTTGTCAGCATTCAAACCCTTGCCTTCACGCCAAATGCTCAGTGCTTCATCTTTGCGGTTGAGCGACCAGAGCACCTCGCCCAGGTGGGCGGCAATTTCAGCATCAGGGCGGTTTTTAAAGGCCCATTGCAGCAATCGCAAGGCTTCTTCCTTATTACCCAGTCTGAACTCAACCCAAGCCAGGCTGTCGGTGATAAAGGGGTCGGCTGGTGCAAATTCCAAGGCTTTGGTGATGAGTTGCTTGGCCTCGGCCAGCCGCACGTTGCGGTCTGCAAACGAGTAGCCCAAGGCGTTGTAAGCGTGGTGATAATCGGGTTTGATGGCAATCACTTGCCGCAGCAGTCGCTCCATGACGCCGATATTTCCCATTTTTTCTGCGAGCATGGCTTGTTCGTAAAGCCACTCCACGTCGTTAGGAGACTTTTTTAGGGCCTGATTGAGCAGCTCATAGGCCTGCGCGTATTTGCGATAGTCGCGCAGCAGCTGAAGTTCAGCTGCAAGTTTGAAGCGGGCATCAGCTTCGGAGCGTGCTGGCAATTGTTGGAGCAATTGGCGGGCTTCGTCCAGTTTGCCTTGTTTGGCCAATAAGCTGGCGCGGCGGCTTTGTACCCGCACCACATCTTCTGGGCTGCCAATCTTGGCCAGCCAAGCCTCAGAACCTGCAAAGTCTTTGCGTTGCTCTGCAATTTGAGCCAAAGCCAAGTAGGCCGACACCAAGCCGCGCGTGCGTTCATCAGTATCGCCAAATGCATTTTGTTGAGCTTCAGGGGCAGAGCCGGAAAGCTGCAAATAGCGCATCAAAGAGGTTTCGGCTTCTTTAAATTGGTTGTTTTGAAGCTCTAAAGAGCCCTGAAACAGCCAAGCATCCGCAAAACCGGCTTGGCTGCGCGTCACCATTTGAATTTGCTCCAAAGACTCCGCAAACCGTTGGTTGTTCAAAAGTGCCCGCGCATATTCCATGCGCACCTCGGGGCTGGGTTGGCGGGCAAGGTACCTGCGAACCAAGGTTTCAGCTTGGGTTTGCTGCTGGTTCATCAGAGCCAATGCCAACAAAATGGGGCCAACGGCTTGGGCGTCTAGGCTATGGGCGCGTTGGGCTGCATCTAAGGCGCCTGAGCGGTTTTCTGCCTGCAGGCGCATGCGGCCAATGGAAGTCCAGCTGGCCACAGCCGTTTCAGGTTTGTTGGCAAACTCGCTTAAGGTTTGCTCCACAATTTGCGCAGCCATCTTGCGGTCAGATGCCCGAGCGTAAAACCTGGGCACTACGGAAATGAGGGCGGCCCTATCGGCCTCGGGCGTGAGGGTGATTTCGCGCTTTAAGGGGTCGGCGGTTTCTTGGGTGCGGTTCAAGCCCAGCAATATTTGCAGCACAAAGCGGTTCGCCTCGCGAGAACTGGGCAGAGCTTGTCGCCAAGCTCTTGCTGCTTGCAAGGCCGATTCGCCAGACCGCGCCTGCAGCGCAATTTCAACAGCGCGTTGGAAGAGCTTCGGGTCTTGTGTTTTACGAGCCGCGTCTAACAGCAAAGAAAAAGCCGCACCAGGCTCACCTTGTTGGGCATTCAACTCACCCAACAGCAACTGGTAAAGCAAGCCGCCATCGATGTTGGAGTTGGAAACGGTCTTATTGGCCGCATCTTCAGCAGCTTTGGCATTGAGCATGCAGGCGGCCAAGAAAAGGGCCGCTAAACGGTGGGCAGTGCGAAGCATGATGGGCATTTGGGATAAGGGTCGGCTCATAATAATCCATGCCTGAATTACCCGAAGTAGAAGTCACCCGCCTGAGTTTTGCAGACCGCATCGCTGGTGCAAAGGTGCTGTCGGTTTGTATGGGTAAGCCTTTGCGATGGCCGTTGGACACAGATGCCCAGTCATTGGTGGGGCGGCGCGTTACTGGTGTACGCCGACGCGGCAAGTATTTGCTGCTGGACTTGAGCCAAGGGCTGTTGCTGGTGCATTTGGGTATGTCAGGGAGTTTGACGTTTACGCCTCAGGCCTTGGCTGCAGCTTTACCCCAGCCCGGCCCACACGACCATTTTGATATGTACACCACACAAGGCGTGTTGCGTTTGCACGATCCGCGCCGCTTTGGCGCGGTGGTGTATGTGCCCAATGAATCTGCATCCATGGCCCAAAAACTGCTTGGTAGCCTAGGGATGGAGCCATTGACTGAAGCTTTTGACGTCACCACCTTTCATGCGGGACTTAAGGCGCGTTCAGCCGCCATCAAGCAAGTGCTTTTGGCAGGTGACTTGGTGGTGGGAGTAGGCAATATTTATGCCTGCGAGGCTTTGTTTAAGGCGGGCATTCGGCCCACACTAGCTGCACGCCGCATCAGTAAGCCGCGCGCAGCCAAGTTACATGAGGCCATAAAAATGGTATTGGCGCGTGCCTTAGAGCAGGGTGGTTCCACATTGAGGGATTTTTCTAATGCGCGGGGCGAGACAGGGTACTTTCAGCTTGAAACTGCTGTTTACGGTCGTGCAGGTTTGCCTTGCAAGCAGTGCAAGCAACCCGTTCGTGTCCTACGACAAGGTCAGCGTTCTACCTTTTATTGCGCCATATGCCAAAGTCGTTGACATCTGAAGGCTTGTTGAAGTCCCATGTCATTCCCCAAGATTGGGTCCATAGGGTGGTGGCTTGGCAGCTTACCCATGGGCGCAATGACTTGCCTTGGCAAGGCACACGCGACCCTTACCCTGTGTGGCTGTCCGAAATCATGCTGCAACAAACCCAAGTGGTTACTGTTTTGGATTACTTCAAGAGGTTTTTGCAACGTTTTCCAAATGTGACGGCTCTGGCTCAAGCTAATCAGGATGAGGTGTTAGGCTTGTGGAGTGGCTTGGGTTACTACAGCCGCGCACGCAACCTGCATGCTTGCGCCAAGCAGGTGATGAGTGAATGGTACGGAGTGTTTCCCCGGAGCGCATCAGGCTTGCAAACCTTACCTGGCATTGGGCCCTCTACTGCGGCAGCCATTGCCTCTATTTGCTATGGCGAGCGGGTGGCAATTTTGGACGGGAATGTCAAACGGGTGCTCACACGCGTCTTGGGTTTTGATGCAGACCTGAGCCAGCCAAAAAATGAGCGCATGTTGTGGAGTTTGGCGCAGCAAGTTCTGGACCCTTTGCCCATTGCAGACCTAGTTCAAGCCATGCCTCGATACACCCAAGGCATGATGGATTTGGGCGCTACGGTTTGTAGCTTGCGCAACCCGAGCTGCGCTGTGTGCCCTGTGGCAGACGTGTGCAGCGCGCGCCAGCAAGATCGGGTGGTGGATTACCCCGTCAAAACGAGGCGCGTCAAACGCACGAGCCAGTCGTATTGGTTGCTGTTGGCTGCGACTCCAAGCGGTACGGTTTGGTTGAGCGCCAGGCCCACACCCGGGATATGGGCGGGGTTGTACTGCGCAGAATTGTTTGCATCGCACCAAGCATTGCTGCAGGCATTGCCTGCCGAACTGCAAAGCCAAACTCAAGACTTGCCGCCTGTGCTGCACAAGCTGACCCACCGCGACCTGCATTTGCACCCTGTTTGGCTTCAGGTGTCGCAGGTTCAAACTCAAAGCGCTTTAGTTGCTGAATCAACAGGAAAGTGGTTTTCAAACACTCAATGGCCAGACTTGGGCTTGCCAGCTCCGCTGCGTGTGTTGCTGGAGCAATTAACAAAAAGCTGAGCTCGGTTCAGTGGTTTGATGAGCTCGAGTTTGCAGGCCAGTAATTGGACTCGCGATGGCGGGTCAGCGTGATCCACTGCGGTGCAAAATGCTGCGCCAAGGCCTCCACCAAATACACCGAACGGTGTTGCCCACCCGTGCACCCAATGGCTACTGTGACGTAGCTGCGGTGGTCTTGCGCCATGGCATCTAGCCAGCTTTCTAAAAAGTGCTGAATTTGCGCTTTCATTTGCAGCACTTTTTCCTGGCCTTTTAAATAGTCGATCACGGGTGCGTCAAGGCCCGTGAGCGCTTTGAGAGAGGGTTCGTAGTGCGGGTTGGGCAGCATGCGCACATCAAACACAAAGTCTGCATCCAAAGGCACACCGCGCTTGTAAGCAAACGACTCATACACCAAGGTGATACTGCTCGGCGGCGCTTGGATGATTTGCTTGATATTGGCTTGCAATTGAGCCGATCGCATCAAGCTGGTGTCGATCACATGGGCAATGTCACGAATGCCCGACAACAGAAGGCGGTCAAGCTCTATGGCGTCGGTCAACACCAAATTGAAGTCTGCATTCGGCTGCCCGCTGGCAGCGGGTGCCAAGGGGTGGCGCCTGCGGGTTTCTGAGAACCGGTGCACCAAAGTTTCAGTGGAAGCATCCAAAAAAATGCATTCCACCACGATTCCTATGGCTTTTATTTTTTCAAGGTAGTAGGGCACCTGAGACAAAGACTCAGCACTGCGAACATCGATGGCCACGGCGGCCAATTCGTATTGGCGCTGCAGCAATAAGTCCGTAAATCCGATCAGCATTTCGGGTGGCAGGTTGTCCACACAAAAATAGCCTGCATCTTCTAAAGAGCGAAGGGCCACTGATTTGCCAGAGCCCGACATGCCAGAAATCAGAATAAGTTCCATGTCAGTGCGTCGATTCAGTGCGCCGATTGCAGCATTTCTTTGGCGTGTGCCAAAGTGGTGGCAGACATACGCTCCCCGCCCAGCATTCGGGCAATTTCCGCCACCCGGTGTTCGCCTTCCAAATGCTGCACCGTGCTGGTGGTCACCCCGGCTTCCAAAGACTTGATGACTTGGAAGTGGTGGTCTGCGCAGGCCGCTACTTGGGGCAGGTGGGTTATTGCCAGAACTTGTCGGTCGCGCCCCAGTTGTTTCATCAAACGGCCCACAGTTTCGGCTACTGCACCGCCAATGCCGGAATCCACTTCATCAAAAATAAGGGTTTGGGCCGAGCCCAGTTGGCTGGTGGTTACGGCAATGGCCAGCGCCATGCGCGACAACTCGCCGCCCGAGGCCACTTTGCCCACCGGTTTTGGGGTGCTGCCCGCATGCCCAGCCACCAAAAACTGAACGTCTTCCAACCCATAGGCTTGGGGTTTGGAGCAGGTTTGCAAAGCCACTTCAAACAGTCCACCCTGCATTCCCAGACCTTGCATGGCTTGGGTAATGGCTTGGGCCAAGCGCGGTGCGGCTTGGATTCGGGCTTTTGTGACGGATTGTGCCGCCTGCTTAAAGGCAAGCGCCTTGGCTTTGCTTGTGCGCTCCAAGGCGTCCAGGTCGGTGGCGGTGGTGAGACTGGCCAATTGCGCCTTCCAGCTGCTCCATAGTTCGGGCAATTGCTCAGGCGTCCGTTTGTAGCGTCTGGCCAAGCTCACCCAAAGGCTCAGGCGTTCATCCAGGGCGGCCAAACCCTCAGGGTCAAGGTCGGTGCGCCGAACATACGCGCGCAGGGTATGCACAGTGTCTTCCACCTGCGACAAGCTCGATTGCAGCACCTCTATAAGTCCACCAAATTGCGGCTCCACATGTTCGAAAGCAGATAGTTGGGCTCTCGCTGCAGCCAAGCTGGAAGTCGCTGATGACGCCTCTGAATCTAAAGCCTCTAAAGCGTTTTGTGCCGCCAGAAGCAAGCCCTGCGAGTTAGAAAGTCTGCTGTGTTGGGCTTGCAGTTCGTCCCACTCCCCGTCTTGGGGGCTGAGTTTGTCCACCTCGGCAATTTGCCAGACCAATCGGTCCAACTCTTGTTGCAGTTGTTGTTGAGAAGATTGCGCTTGTTCCAACTGGGTTTCTGCCAAGCGCCATTGCGTCCAGGCCTCTTGCAGCGATTGGGTGTCTATACCGGCATAAGCGTCCAGCAGATCTCGCTGTGCCGCCCCAGTGGTGAGGCTTTGCCAAGAATGCTGACCATGAATATCTAACAATTGCTGCCCCAGTTCCCGCAATTGCGTGGCAGTGGCGGGGCTGCCATTGATCCAGGCGCGGCTTTTACCTTGGGTGTCCAAGGTTCTGCGCAACAGCAGCGTGCTGCCCTGGTCAAAGCCTTCTTCAAAACCCGCATCGCGCAGCCAAGCGGTGACGGCTGGCAAGCAGCTGTCAAATTCGGCGCTGACTTCGGTGCGGCTTGCACCTTCTCTTATGCACAGGTTGTCTGCTCGAGCGCCTGTGACCATCTGCAAAGCGTCAATCAATATGGACTTACCGGCACCAGTTTCGCCGGTCAAGACGCTAAAGCCCTCAGTCATCTCGAGTTCCAGTTCGCTGACGATTACAAAATCTCGCAAGACGATGCGCTTGAGGCTCACTTTAACTGCCTCCTTCGTTCCAATGCAATTTTTGGCGCAAAGTGTCAAAGTAGGTCCAACCTAAGGGGTGCAAAAACCGCACCTGATGTGCCGAACGGGTCACCACAATGCGGTCCCCATGCAGCAAAGACGTGAGGGATTGCATGTCAAAGTTGGCACTGGCGTCGCGCCCAGAGACCACCTCAATGGTGATTTCAGCGTTCTCATCAATCACGATAGGACGGTTAGACAAAGTGTGTGGCGCAATAGGGGCCAGCACCCAGCCCCGAATATAGGGGTGCAATATTGGGCCGCCAGCAGATAAAGAATACGCTGTGGAGCCCGTTGGCGTCGCAATGATCAGGCCATCGGCGCGTTGGCTGGCCAAAAAACGGTCGTCGACGGCGATGCGCAGCTCCACCATGCCGGAAGACGTGCCGCGGTGCACCACCACATCGTTCATGGCCAAGGCATCAAACACACACCTTCCCTCACGCCACACCTGGGCTTGCATGAGGCTGCGAATGTCTTGCTCAAACTCCCCCCGAAGAATGGGGGTGAGTACAGATTCAAAATTGTTGAAGGGAATGTCGGTCATGAATCCCAAGCGACCGTGGTTGATGCCAATAAGAGGCAAGCCATTGGCAGCCAGTTGGCGGCCAATGCCCAGCATGGTGCCGTCACCTCCTACCACCAAGCCCAGATCGCATTGGCGACCAATGTCTGCCACCTCAAGAACAGGGTAACCTTTTAAGCCTGTGTGGCTGGCTGTTTGGGCTTCAAGCACGACCTCGAGGCTTTGCTTGATTAAAAAGTTGGCAATGGCTTCTAGTGCGGGGCCTGAACTGGAAGCAGAAACTGTACCCCCATGACCTGCTGAAGGGTATTTGCCAAATAGCGCAACCTGATGGAATGGGGTCTGCATTAGCAAATTACATCATTAAAATGGTTTCATGCTGGACGACCGTGCCAAGTTTTTGCTCAAAGCGCTGGTGGAGCGCTACATCACCGAAGGGCAACCCGTAGGCTCCCGTACGCTCTCCCGCGCGGCCGGCGTAGAGCTCTCACCTGCGACCATCCGCAATGTGATGTCGGATCTGGAAGAACTGGGATTGATTGCCAGCCCCCACACCTCTGCTGGGCGCGTGCCCACAGCCAAGGGCTACCGCTTGTTTGTAGACACCATGCTCACCGCCAAGCGAGAAGCCATTCCTGCCCCAAGCTTGGCACCAGACCAACCCTTAAGGGTCATCTCCAATGCCGCTCAGCTGTTGTCCAACTTGTCGCATTTTGTGGGGGTGGTGGTGGCCCCACGTCGTGCCTCGGTGTTTCGGCATATTGAGTTTTTGCGCCTGTCTGAGCGGCGCATCCTGGTCATCTTGGTGTCGCCTGAGGGCGATGTGCAAAACCGCGTGCTTTTCACTGAAATGGATTACAGCACTACGCAGCTTATCGAGGCCTCCAATTACCTGAACGCGCATTACATGGGCCTCACCCTTGAAAAGGTTCGCGACCGTTTGAAGCACGAAGTCGAAACCCTGCAATCTGAAATTGCATCTTTAATGCAAGCCGCCGTGAACGCCGGAACCGATGCGATGAGCCAAGCGCAAGATGAAGTGGTGGTTGCGGGAGAGCGCAACTTGTTGTCCTTGACCGACTTTTCCAGCGACATGGGCAATTTACGCCGCGCCTTTGACTTGTTTGAACAAAAAGCCCAGCTCATTCGCCTGCTGGATATTGCCGGCGAGGCCGAGGGGGTACGCATCTACATTGGGGGCGAGAGCCAGATCGTGCCTTACGAAGAGCTTTCGGTCGTGAGCTCGCCTTACGAAGTGGATGGCCAAATTGTGGGCACCTTAGGCGTCATTGGCCCCACCCGCATGGCTTATGACCGTATGATTCAAATTGTGGATATCACGTCCAAGCTGGTGGGCTCGGCGCTAAGTCAGTCCAAGTAAGTAAGGCCCCTGACTGCACATCCGTACAATGCCTACGATCGGGCCTATAGCTCAGTTGGTTAGAGCAGAGGACTCATAATCCTTTGGTCCCAGGTTCAAGTCCTGGTGGGCCCACCAAAAGGGAAAAGCCACTGATTTAGGTCAGTGGCTTTTTTAATTTTAAGCACTTAAATACATCTGCTCGCATTTTTCTCACCCAAGTATTTATTGCCCGAGCTACATCGTGCTCATGCCCCCCCAGCAATCATTTTGTAATTCTTTGATGCATGCTTCTTAGGAAAAGACTCCAGGGAAAAGGTTTTTCCTACCCCAGTAAGCCAGCGTTAGGCAAGATGGAAGACAGTTGCAATGGTTATAAGTTCAAGCCACTGATGGCATAAGGCAAAAGCAGTTGACTTAATTAACTTATTGGTTAATTATTTCGGCATGAGTACTTCTAAAGCCACCCCTGCTGTTAAAACGCGCGATGCCGAAAGGTCTCGCGCAGTCATCCTCTGTGCTGCGCTAGAGGAGTTTGCCCTCTTCGGTCTTGGCGGCGCAAGAATCGACCGAATCGCTGAGCGATCGAATCTGAACAAGCGGTTGATTTATTACTATTTTGCAGATAAAGATCAGTTGTTCCAGGCGGTACTTGAAAGCGCATACGAGCAAATTCGCGAGAGCGAAAAGAAGCTGAACCTACAGTCTCTAGAGCCTTCCGCTGCAGTGCGCAAGTTGGTTGAATTTACATGGAATTATTATCTGGAGCATCCAGAGTTTTTAACTCTTTTGAACAGTGCAAACCTTCACAAAGCAAGGCATATCCAAGAATCTCCCAAAGCACGCGACCTCAACTCGCCTTTGATTGAATTGCTTGGCGAAATTTTAGAAAAAGGCCGCTTGTCGGGTGAGTTTAGAGGTGGTATTGATCCGGTTCAGTTGTACGTTTCAATTGCAGGACTTTCGTATTTCTACCTTTCTAATAATTCAAGCTTATCCGCCATTTTTGGTCGTGATCTGATGACTCCCAAAGCCAAGAGTGAACGCTTGTCTCACATGTGTGAAGTGATCCTAGGGTATGTCCTGAGAAACTAGATTCGATATCGGGTTGACGCTTTGTATGTGTCATTCCTAAAATCAAATTATTCACAATTTAGTGAATTAAAAGGCTTAAGCAGTCACTGAACTTTCCGTTAATGCTTGCATTCCAGCCTAAATCTTAGTTCAAATTCAGGAGGCTTTATGACCCGTTCACGTTGCTTTGCACTGGCTTTCATTGCATCCATCATCACTTTGGCAGCTGGCGTTTCCTTTGCACAAACTGGCTATCCCACCAAACCCATCAAGGTTGTGGTTCCGTTTCCAGCAGGCAGTACCACCGACATCATTGCTAGGGCCATTGCAGACAAGATGAGCCAAAGCATGGGTCAAGCTTTGGTCATTGACAACCGAGGCGGCGCAAGCGGCACCATCGGTCAGCAAGCAGTTGCCACTGCACCCGCCGATGGTTACACCATCATGATTCACTCTTCATCACACACTGTCAGCCCATCTACTTTTGCGAAGTTGCCGTTTGACACGCTGAACGATTTTGCAGGTGTTACGCCAATTTCCAGCACCCCCAATGTGTTGGTCATTTCGCCCTCCAAAAACATCAAAACATTGCAAGAGTTATTAACGGCTGCACGGGCCAAGCCAGGGAGCATGAACTTTGCATCAGCAGGCCAAGGCAGCGCCACACACTTGAACGCTGAGAAATTCAAATTGGCCGCCAAAATTGAAGCCACAAACATTCCCTTCAAAGGCTCAAGCGAGGCGGTTACTGAAATCATTGCAGGTCGCGTCGACTACTACTTCTCACCTATAGCCCCTGTTATTGGTCAAATTAGAAATGGTCAGTTGGTGCCTTTGGCAGTTGGTTCTTCGAAACGCGCCAGTGCCCTACCTCAGGTTCCTACTACGGCAGAAGCGGGTGTGCCTGGTTCTGAATTTAACTTTTGGATTGGCATGATGGTGCCATCCAAAACACCTCGCGAAATTGTCAATCTCTTGAATGACGAAGTCATTAAAGCGTTGTCAACACCCGAAGTGAAAGAACGATTTACCGCTCTGGGTGCAGACGCTTGGACCATGAAGCCAGATCAATTTGATGCCTACATCCGCGACGAAATCAAGAGTAATGCAATCTTGGTCAAGGCAGCCGGACTGGCACCTGCACCTTAATTCACAACAGAACCTTCGTAAGAATCAATCAGCAAGAAAGATATTTATGGCGACACATGGACTTGGCATCATCATGCACGGCGTTACCGGACGCATGGGTATGAATCAGCATTTGATACGCTCGATTGTTGCAATTCGCAATCAGGGTGGTGTTACTTTGTCCAATGGCGACAAGGTCATGCCCGACCCAATTTTGATCGGTCGCAATGCTGAAAAAATTGAAGCCTTGGCTAAAGCCAATGGCATCAGTCGCTTTGGAACAGACCTCGACAAGGCATTAGCGAACAAGGACGACACCGTTTTTTTTGATGCCGGCACAACACAAATGCGCCCAACCCTTTTGGCCAAAGCCATTCAAGC
>Ga0214917_10000322_pt1 | contig 62360 bp, 58 predicted proteins | sample LL_1208_BB_MetaG_FD_177983 | JGI IMG/M metagenome (GOLD analysis project Ga0214917, IMG submission 177983) | Freshwater microbial communities from Lake Lanier, Atlanta, Georgia, United States - LL_1208_BB | ecosystem: Environmental > Aquatic > Freshwater > Lake | place: USA: Georgia | collected... | reverse complement strand
AATGATTTTGCTCATGGCATATTCCGATGCATAGGAACTTTACAAAGATACAAAAGTTGCTGAGGGCGGAAAAGAAACTTTCGAGATTCGCGAAAAGAATGTATCTTCGCAATCCTTTCTTCTATCCATTGGGGCGGCGGAACGCATATTTTGCTGCGTCGAAATGGGGGGTTAAGGAATCGTTTTGGGGATGTAGCTTTCCGCAGTCGCGGAACTAGAGCGGGTGATTACAATGATGGGGATGTAGCTTTCCGCAGGCGCGGAACTAGAGCGGGTGATTACAATGATTGGGATGTAGCTTTCCGCAGTCGCGGAACTAGAGCGGGTGATTACAATGATGGGGATGTAGCTCAGTTGGCTAGAGCGCTTGACTGGCAGTCAAGAGGTCGTCGGTTCGAGCCCGATCTTCTCCACGAATAAGGAAGCCCCGCATGGGGCTTTTGCTATTTTTGTACGCATCGGGCGAGAAGTTCATGCCGAACGAAGTTGAGGTAAGCCCGATCTTCTCCACGAATAAGGAAGCCCCGCATGGGGCTTTTGCTATTTTTGTACGCATCGGGCGAGAAGTTCATGCCGAACGAAGTTGAGGTAAGCCCGATCTTCTCCACGCATAAAGAAGCCCCGCATGGGGCTTTTTCTGTTTTTACGATGATCGGGCGAGAACTTAGCGAAGCGATTTCACGACCGAAGGGAGTAAGTTCATGCCAAACGAAGTTGAGGTAAGCCCGATCTTCTCCACGTCTAAGAAGCCCCGCATGGGGCTTTTGCTATTTTTGTACGCATCGGGCGAGAAGGATACACCAAGCGAGCAAAACTTTTGGCAGATCAGAATTTTTTGCAGTCTTGAGGCAAAATCTAACGTTGTATTATATTTCATGATAAAGTCTTTCGGAACGGCCTTTTTTCAACCCGGGTTTTACGTTTTCTTGTACCACAGCGTTAGACCAAGAAGCATGATCCGTTGCTCAGCGATGAGGATGCATGTCCCAATTAATTTGAAAAGACATTCAATATTGGCGTATTCCTCCCTATCTTTACCCCATGAAGGTCTTTTTGCTTTCCGTCACCTTGATTTGTGCCACCGCGGTATCCGCCCAAAAACACAAACCTTTTTCTGGAGAATTGCTTTTTTCGGCGATTCGGGTATATCCTAAAGATTCCACAAGGGAAAGCACGCTTATTTATGCCAAAGACAGCCTTGCTAAAATCATTACCTTTTCCACTGAATTAGGTAAACAGGAACTTATAAAACATCTTGGTGTCCAACGATCTTACCTGCTTTTAGAAACATCGAAAGGCAAATTTGCTGTCAAAACGGATATGGCTCAATCCACCGACTCCACCAAACAATATACTTATAAAAAAGCGCGTGGTTCTAGGAAAATTTTAGGAAAAAAAGCAAAAAAATTAACGGTTACGTTCAAGGATATCGATAAAAAATTCACCTTTTATTATTTCAAAAAGGTTTCTGCTGCTTACGGAAGTGCTTACACTGATTTACCTGGGCTGGTCGTGGAATATTTCCTCCCCACCGACCGAGGAATGTACCATTATATGTTAACCGACCTCAAAATTAAAGACCCCCCTCTCCAAATTTTTACCATTCCTGAAGGTTTCAAGCGCGTTTCATTAGAAGCGTTTATGGAAGAAATGACACGGCCATAACTCCTGATTTAACATCCAATTGTGAACATAATATTGACCAAGTCACCATTTCGTGATTCCTGTTCGTTACTTTCGTGTTTTACCAATTAGATGAGCGACAACGAATTCATTCCTTTTGATTCTGAACATGAAGAATTTGAGACCACGTCCTATTCTAACCGTAAGAAGAAATCGGATAAAATAAAATCAAAACCGAAACAAACTGCTGAGGAAAAAGAGAAACCCAACAGCGCGCCGTCGAAATACAAAAGGTTTTTGGTTTCCTTTGGAATTGTTTTATGTGTATTGTCCGTTTTTGTCCTTTTTGCATGCATCTCTTACTTTTTTACCTGGAAAGCAGACCAAGATTCCGTTGCAGGTCACTCCTTTTTCTCTTATTTTTTCTCCAGCAATATTCCTTCACCAGAAAATTGGTTGGGTAAATTTGGTGCTTGGTTTAGCCACGTACTCATTTTCAATAGTTTTGGTATCCCCTCAATTGGTTTTTGTTTCCTTACTTTTCTCCTTGGATTGTGGCTCTTTAACAAAACAGAACTTTTACCTCTGGGAAAAACCACATTAATCACCCTGTCATACATGATTTGGGGTTCCGTTTTCTTAGGTTACCTAAATCCTTTTCTCAACTACGCTGGTGGTAGTTTTGGTTTCTACATCAACGAATGGCTATGTAGCACTTTTGGCAATTTTCCCGCTTTGCTCTTCAGTCTTGTTTTCTTGGTTGTTTTAACAACTTTACTTTTTAACCCAGATTACGCTGCATGGTGGAATAATCTCCGCATGAAATTTTTCTCCTCCGACATCAAGGTGCCTTCAGAAGGACCTGCAACTGATGATTTGAATCCCTACGATTCCATGGACGTGATTAATTCCCTCGAAGAAAACGAATTGCAAGAAGATTTCATCTCTACACCTGTGGAATTCGATAATACGCTTGAAGACGATTACACCGTCGTTGATAACCCTATTTCAATGGATAACGACCTTGAATTTGAAATCGAATCCACCCCTGAGGAGGCCCCAGACTTTACCGAAATTGTGGCGGAACCTCAAATTTATACCAGTCCAGAAGACTTGTACGACCCCACCCTGGACTTATCTTCCTACCAACTTCCCCCCATCGATTTACTCAAGGAATATGGAGGGAACAGCGGCGCATCGGTAACCAAAGAAGAGTTGGAAAGCAACAAAGACCGCATCGTCGAAACACTTTCCCACTACAAAATTGACATTGCGAAAATCAAAGCCACCGTGGGTCCCACCGTAACCCTCTACGAAATTATTCCCGCGCCTGGTGTGCGCATCGCAAAAATCAAGAACCTCGAAGACGATATTGCCTTGAGCTTATCTGCTCTCGGTATTCGTATCATTGCTCCCATTCCAGGAAAAGGCACCATCGGAATAGAAGTGCCGAATTCGAAACCAGAAATGGTTAGTATGCGCTCCCTCATCGCCTCTGAAAAATTCCAAAACTTCGACGGAGAACTACCCATTGTCATGGGAAAAACCATCACCAACGAAACGTTTACTTTCGACCTCACCAAGATGCCTCACCTCCTGGTAGCCGGAGCAACTGGTCAAGGAAAATCGGTGGGATTGAACGCCATTTTGGTTTCCCTCCTCTATCGAAAACATCCTGCCCAAGTAAAGTTTGTACTGGTCGATCCCAAAAAGGTGGAACTTACCCTCTACAACAAAATTGAGCGGCACTTCCTGGCAAAACTTCCCAATGAAGAAGACGCCATCATTGTGGACACCTCCAAAGTGGTCAACACCTTGAATTCCCTTTGTATCGAAATGGACGACCGCTACGAATTGCTCAAAAATGCAGGCGTTCGCACCATCAAAGAATACAATGCGAAATTCATCAACCGCCGCTTGAATCCCGAAAATGGGCACCGCTACTTACCCTATATCATTGTCCTCATCGACGAATTTGCGGACCTTATCATGACCGCGGGAAAAGAAGTGGAACATCCCATTGCCAGAATTGCCCAATTGGCCCGTGCCATTGGTATCCACCTCATCGTGGCCACACAGCGTCCATCCGTGAATGTCATAACAGGAATGATCAAAGCTAATTTTCCCGCTCGTATTGCTTTTCGCGTGCTTTCCAAAATTGATTCAAGAACCATCCTCGATAGCTCTGGTGCCGATCAGTTAATCGGACGGGGCGATATGCTCATTTCAACAGGCTCCGATATGATTCGATTGCAATGTGGCTTTGTCGACACGCCAGAAGTAGAGGAAATATGTGAATTTGTAGGCAATCAACGTGCTTACCCAAGTGCCTTTTTACTTCCGGAGTACATACCAGAGGGAAGCGAAGCCAGCGGGGATTTCTCTATGGATGAAATTGACCCCATGTTTGTGGATTCAGCACGCATTGTGGTCATCAACCAGCAGGGATCGGCTTCCTTACTTCAACGCAAACTAAAATTAGGATATAATCGCGCAGGAAGAATTGTCGATCAACTTGAGGCCATGGGCATCATTGGCCCGTTTCAGGGAAGCAAAGCCAGGGAGGTCCTATTCAGCGACGTGGAATCCCTTGAAGAATTCATGCGCTCAAAAGGTTTGGTGTAAAACCGATTCCTTTTCTTAGCTTTACACCCTTGAGATTGTTATGAAATTATCCTACATTTTTGCATTGCTATGGATGCCTTTCCTCGGAAGTGCACAACTCGTTAGCCTGCCCGAAGCCTTAACACCGTTCTACCATTCGGGTAAGCAATTCTCCGATCATCACGAGGTTAGATACTTTTTTGAACAACTCCAAAAAATGTATCCCGATAAGATAAAATTACAGCCCTATGGATACAGCGAAGAGGGGCGCCAGTTGTTCGTGGCATTCCTAAGCAGTTCGAAAAACCTTGCGCAATTAGAAACCATTCGTTTGAATCACCTCAAAGGCAACGAAAACGACAACACGGCCATTGCTTGGTTTAGCTACAACGTGCACGGGAACGAAAGTTGCGGAACGGAAGCGGCCATGGAAACCGCCTTTCGCTTGCTCAACGACAACGCCAAACTCCTTGAAACGACGGTCCTTATCCTGGACCCCTGCCTTAACCCTGACGGAAGAGACCGCTATGTCCAGTATTTCCGACAATACAAAAACAAAGTAAACACCTACCAAGTAGAAAGTGCAGAACACAATGAAATATGGCCGGGTGGGCGTCCCAACCATTACCTTTTCGACCTCAACCGAGATTGGGCTTGGCTCACCCAGGTGGAATCAAAGCAACGCATCCAACTTTACCAACAATGGTTGCCGCATGTGCACGTGGATTTCCATGAACAAAGCGTGAACGAACCCTATTATTTTCCTCCCGCGGCAGAACCCTACCACGAGAAAGTGACCGAATGGCAACGCAGTTTTCAAAAGGAAATTGGAAAACGGCATGCATCTTATTTCGACAAACAAAATTGGTTGTACTTCTCCAATGAAACCTTTGATTTATTATACCCCTCCTACGGCGACACCTACCCTACTTTTCAAGGCGCGATAGGTATGACCTACGAACAAGGGGGTTCGGGAAGGGCGGGTTTGGCTGTCGTTACGGCAAAACTTGACACCTTGACCTTGAAAGACCGGATTGAACACCATACAATAACCGGGATTTCTACCTTGGAGACCATCAAGGCCCACCATCAAAAGCTCTTGGAAGAATTCCGTAAATTTCACGAAGCCCCAAAAGAAAAAGACATCAATTGTTACGTCTTGGACGGATGTGCCCCCAATATAAAATCCCTATTGGCACTATTTCAACAGCATCAAATCACCTACTCCACATACCTAGGCAAGGAGCCGCTAGAATACAAAGGTTTCGATTATTTCAATACAACAAACCAAAAAATACGCATCAAACAAAAGGACATTGTGGTAAGCAGTCTCCAAGAAAAAGGGTGCTTAGTCGATGTATTGCTTGAACCCTCTACAAAATTGAGCGACTCCCTGACCTATGATATCACCGCATGGTCGCTTCCCTATGCCTACGGGGTGCCTTGCGGAAGAATACAAAAACAAATTGGCCCATTCGAAACCCAGGCCCTTATCGAAGAAACAACGTCGGTTCCTGCGGCAGAACCCTATGCTTTGGTGCTACCATGGACAAATTTAAACGCTGTAAAGACACTCAACTATTTATTGGACAGCGGGTATAGCGTTAGCCGAACCGAGAAAGATATAAATACCGATAACCAACTCATAAAAGCGGGAAGTTTGGTGCTTTTGAAATCGGATAACAAGCAAAAGTCGCTGCTTCGCGCATATAATGAGATCATGCGTACCTGCCAAACAACTTGCATGGCCCTAACATCTGGCTGGAATCCCAATGGCCTTGAGTTGGGCACTTCCTACATCAAACCCATCATGAAGCCAAGAATTGGCGTACTTTTTAACCACGAATGTTCCTCGCTTTCCGTGGGTGAAATTTGGTATTTTTTAGACAAAGAATTAGGTGTAGAACACCAATTGTTACGCGAGTCAGGTGGTGGCATTTCGTTATGGAATTTTGATGTAGTATTTATTCCCGAAGGATATCGTTCCGAAAATAATGAAAATATAAAAAGTTTTATCCAAAATGGAGGTATTTGTATCGTACTCGGGAACGCTGCCTCCAATTTTATGACGGAGGAATTTGGCATGACTACAAGTTCATCTGAAAAGTCTTTACCCACCAAGGAATTAGGCAACTATGGGAATGCAGACCGCGCTATGCTCAGCGAAACCATCGTGGGCGCTATTTATGCCTGCGACATGGATACTACACATCCCCTTGCATTTGGATACCAAAAGGATTACTTTACCCTTAGATTATCGGCTGAACGCTTTCCTTTTGAAGGTCAAATCATCCAAAAAGTAAAAGACAACAAGGGCTGGATTTCTGGATTTGCAGGATATAAAATAAAAAAGGTACAACTAGGTGCCGTTACCGTGGGGCAAAAACAAATGGGCGAAGGATCGATTGTTTACTTTTTCGATAACCCACTTTTTCGAGGATTTTGGCAAAATGGAAAATTACAAGTTGCGAATGCGCTCTATTTCTTGCGTTAGTTGCTGCTTATTTTTACCCGTTTTATTTAATTATCTTTGTAAAAATAAAAAAATGAAGCAACTTGCTCTTTTACCCTTATTGACACTCATTTTTTGGTCTTGTTCCTCTGAAAAGGCACCATACAAAGTGGTTTTCAAGAATGAAAAAGACAAATTATCGTATGTGTTGGGTGCCATCAATGCAAAAACAATCTCCGATTCTAAAACGGATGCTTTTGATAAATTAGATAAACCACAAATCATAAAAGGCTTCAACGAAAACCTTGCAGGTACACCTGCCGAATCATGCTTATCGACCCTCAAAATGCTGTTTGGCCCCAATTATCAAGATTTCAATCCATCGTATTTGAAAGAAGGATCTTTGTGCATGGGTCGTTTAACGGGTTATGCTTTTTACTACGACATTCGAAAATTAGGTGCCTTGGATAAAATCAATTTTAACATGGTTAAAAAAGGGTTTGAAGATGGCCTTTATAGAAGAGACACTTCGTTCCTTAAAGACAATCAAAAGCGCTTCATCATGAACGAATTTATCATTTCATTAAACGTACAAAACGGAAATAAAATGATGGATAAAGCAAAGAAAATACCTGGAGTTACGGTTTTTGAAAATGGTATTGTTATGCAAACCATCAAGGCAGGAAAAGGAGCCAATCCAGGTCCAAGCGACGATGTCAAAGTGCATTACATACTCACCTCGGCGCTTGAAGATACCATCCAAAGTTCGTACAAGGGAGATGGTAAAGGCAACGTAGAGCCCGTTCCTTTATCGCTTGCAGGTGGTGTCATTCCCGGATGGTCGTTCGCAATTCCTAAAATGAAAATAGGAGGCACTTACCGCATTTATATTCCTTGGAACCTTGCCTATGGCGAGCAACAAGGTAAAGAATCGCTTTGTTTCTTGGTCGAATTAATTGATCGAGGTCCTCAAGGAAGTTTTACACAAGGCCAAAATCCAAAAAAACCATGAGAAACGTACTTGCCTTATTTGCAATAAGCGCCTTGCTCTTGCAGGCTTGTAATGAAAAGATCGACCTTGTGGGCGATTTCAAAGAAACCGCGGTGGTATATGGCTTGCTCGACCACGCCGACAGCTTGCATTATATCAAAATCACAAGGGCATTTATAGGCCCAGGCAACGCCGTAGATATTGCAAAAATTGCAGACTCGAGTTATTTTCAAAGCGTAGATGCCCAGGTTAAGGAATATGTTGGAGGTGTTCTCACGCGAACCTGGGTCCTCAAGGACACGGTTGTAAATGATAAAAATACCAATGGGGCTTTTTATTCGCCGTCTCAACGGGTTTACTACTTCAAAACCCTTCCTACTGGAGCGAACGAAACCCAGCAAGGACCGCCGTCGGCGCTCACCTCTTCACTCAACATCAATGCACAATATAAGTTGGAAATCAACATTGACAATGGGAAATTTCAAATTGAAGGAAATACCACATTGGTGCATGGACTGACCTCCCCCTCAAACTCGCAAAATTTCACCTTTAAATTTGCTTCAAATCCCGGAGAGTACTTGAGCGCAGGTGTTGCCGCTGTAAACACCTTTGGCAATGCCTATGTGGTAAATACAGAATTGAATGTTTTATACAATGAGTATACGGGGTTAAATGCCACCCAAAATTCCTTTAATTGGAAATTGGGAGAACGTTCTATCTTGCCAGGAGAATCGACTACCTTTACGGCCAACGGTAAATCCTTTTATGAGCTCATGAAATCGGATGTTACGAATAATCCCTCGATCGATAGAAGAACCCTCGTAGGTATAGAATTTATTATCACTGGAGGTCATGAAGAACTATATAACTATATGGTGGTTAACGCTCCAAGCTCATCCTTGGCACAGAGCAAGCCCACCTACACCAACCTTACGGTTAGCAACGATAAGCGCGTGGTGGGAATTTTCTCTTCGCGTCAAACGCTCAAATTTTACCGTCCTTTTTTCACCAATGCTGCGCAAGCATACATTCGTGCCATTGATAAAAAATCGACCCGGGAACTTTGTCAAGGCCCCATCACTGGGTTGCTTTTCTTTTGTTCGAACCATCCAGGTGATAATGTAGTCGGATCACAAGAATCCTACGCTTGCCAGTAAAAATCTCGAATGAATGAGCGACCCACTTGGTATGTAGACTTGATTCTACCTGTACCCATTAGGAAACTTTTCACGTACCGAGTACCCTTTGCATTAAACGACGCAGTCATCATTGGACAACGGGTCATTGTTCCTTTTGGTAAAAAAAAACGTATAACAGGAATCGTTGCGAAAATTCACGAGGATGCCCCTGGCGAATACACAGCAAAATTTCTGGACTATATTTTGGACGAACAACCCATCATTACCCTGGAACAATTGGCGTTTTGGCAATGGATTTCTAGCTACTACCTTGCGCCCATTGGGGATGTGATGAATGTGGCGCTTCCCGCCAATTTCAAGCTCGCAAGCGAAACGGTAATCGTCCTTCATCCCGACTTCGATGGCAATTTACAAGATGCCTCGCCCAAAGAGACCCTTGTTCTTCAACTTTTAGCACATCGTGAGAAAATAGAACTCAATGAATTGGCGGAAATCACGGACACCAACAACGTGGCCCTACTGGTGAAAAAGATGATCGAAAAAGGCATGATCATTACCCAAGAGGAAATCAACCAACGCTACTCCCCAAAAACGAAAACTTATTTGCGATTGCATCCCGACCTCACGGATCATATGTTGGCTGCACTATTAGACGAATTGGAACGCAACAGCCGCACGAAAGGTCAGTTTACAGCTTTATTAAGGCTAAAACAACTGACCGACGAGCGCACTTTATCTGGAGCCTACGTGGAAAAAAAAACACTCCTAAGTTACGATGTAACGCTATCAAGCATAAACTCTTTGGAGAAAAAAGGAGCGATAGTTCAAGAAAAACTGCAGGTCGACCGTCTACAAGAAGCGCAACGGTCCTTATCTCCCTTTCCCACCCTAAGCCATCCGCAACAAACCGCGTTGAATGCCATCGAAATTAGCTGGGAGAAAACACCCATTACCCTATTGCATGGTGTAACAGGTTCTGGAAAGACGGAAATTTACATGCATCTTATTCAGTCCTTTATGGATTTGGGTAAACAGGTGCTGTTTTTAATCCCCGAGATTGCCCTTACCACGCAACTTATTCAGCGACTCGAAAAATATTTCGGGGCGCAAGTGGGGGTGTATCACTCCAAATTCAACCAAAACGAGCGGGTAGAAATATGGCAGAACGTATTTGCTAATGACATGGAAAGGTATCGTGTCATTGTGGGTGCACGGTCCTCGATTTTTCTTCCTTTCAAAGACTTAGGGTTAGTCATTGTCGATGAGGAACACGAAGCATCTTACAAACAACAGGACCCATCACCAAGATACCACGGTAGGGATGCTGCCATTTATTTAGCCAGAAAGTGCGGGGCAAAGGTGCTTTTGGGCTCCGCTACACCTTCGCTGGAAAGTTATCAAAACACGAAGGAAGGTAAATATGGTCTGGTTCAGTTAAACGAACGGTTTCAAGGCGTGGAATTACCTGCATTTGGCATCGCAAACCTTACCGAAGAAAAAAAGGCCAATACGATGTCCTCACACTTCAGTTCTTTTTTGTTGGAGGAAATCAAACGTTGTTTGGATAATAAAACCCAAGTAATTTTATTCCAAAATAGGCGGGGATACACCCCTTATTGGAATTGTGAAATTTGCGGATGGATTCCAAAATGCCATCAATGCGATGTGTCGCTTACCTACCACCTTCAAGAAAATCTGTTAAAATGCCATTATTGTGGATACACAGCAAGTCCCATGGGAAGCTGTGCGGCTTGCGGCAGCCATAAGTTAAAAATGCAAGGCTTTGGTACGGAAAAGATTGAAGATGAATTGCACATATTGCTACCCGAGGCCAGGATTCATCGTATGGATCTCGACACAACGAGGTCAAAAAACGCGTACAGTGAACTAATTCATCATTTCCAAGCGCGAAATATTGATATATTGATTGGCACCCAAATGTTGGCCAAAGGGCTCGACTTCGATAATGTAGCTTTAGTGGGTATTCTTGATGCGGACCAATTGCTGAATACCCCGAACTTTCGCGCTTACGAGCGAGGATTTCAGCTCTTGACACAAGTTTCAGGACGCGCAGGACGCAAACATAAACGAGGAAAAGCGGTGATTCAAACACGAAATCCAAATCATTGGATAATACAACTTGTTATTGAAAACAACACCTTAAGTTTCCTGGAACAGGAACTAAAGGAAAGGGAGAATTTCCTTTACCCCCCCTTCTACAAATTGATCCACCTCAATCTTAAACATGAAAACGAATCATTATTGTTGCAAGGCGCGCTTGATTTAGCCCATGCACTTCGTTCGAAGTTAGGAGAACGAATAATTGGTCCAGCGTTTCCCATCATCAAGCGCCTTCAAGGTCAATATCAACAAGAAATCAAAATCAAATACGAAAAAACGCTTTCGGATAAAAGAATAAAGGAGTACCTATTGGCACTCCTTGATACGTTTTACGAAACTACGCGCTATAAAAAAATTAGAGTGAATGTAGATGTCGACCCATATTAGCCTAAATAACTTTTTAGTGCTTTGTTTTTTGAAGTATGCTTTAAACGACGAATCGCTTTTTCTTTAATCTGGCGCACACGTTCTCGCGTCAAATCGAATTTATCGCCAATTTCTTCCAAAGACATGGCTGCTTTTCCATCTAGACCATAAAACATGCAAATTACTTCAGCTTCTCGCGGGGTTAGGGTGAGTAAAGAATGTTTGATGTCGGAACGCAAAGATTCTAAATTCAAATTGGTTTCAGGACTCATCATCCCTTCTCCGCTCATGACATCGTACATGTTCGAAGAAGACTCATCACCTTCCACCAATGGCGCATCCATGGAAACATGGCGGCCGTTTTGTGCCAAGGATTGCTTAACCTCTTCCATACTGCAATTCAAAAATTCTGCTAATTCTTCAGCCGAAGGTGGCCTTTCAAACTTTTGCTCTAATTCAGAAAAGGCACGGTTAATTTTGTTGATATTTCCGATTTTATTCAGGGGCAATCGAACGATGCGGGCTTGTTCGGCGAGCGCTTGTAGGATGGACTGACGAATCCACCATACGGCATAAGAAATAAACTTAAAGCCCCGGGTTTCATCGAAACGTTCAGCCGCTTTTATCAAGCCTAGGTTTCCTTCATTAATTAAATCTGGGAGTGCCAAACCCTGGTTTTGATACTGTTTGGATACCGAAACAACGAATCGAAGATTGGCTTTAGTGAGTCTTTCCAGCGCTGCGCGGTCTCCATCCCTTATTCTACGTGCCAGTTCAACCTCTTCATCGGCGGTGATAAGTTCCACACGACCAATTTCCTGTAAGTACTTATCTAAAGATGCGGTCTCTCGATTTGTTACCTGTTTTGCAATTTTCAGCTGCCTCATATTTTAAATTTAATGAATTGTGATGTCCTTAACGCACAAACCTCTAAAAGGTTAGCTTTTTTGTTCTAAAAAAATAGAAATACTTAAAATAAACTCAACCCTTAGGAAAAACCAAGGCTGTTTCGCACCCGATTTAGCACCTTATCAGCCACCACATGTGCTTTGGTTGCCCCTTGCTGCAAAACCTCATCTAACGCGCTCAGTTCACTCATGTAGTATTGATAGGCTGCTCGTTCTTTTGAAAATTTTTCGAGAATTACCTCAAACAATGCTTGTTTTGCATGCCCGTATCCGAATCCACCGCTTAAATATTTATCACGCATGACCGCAACAGCCGATTGTTCAGCAAGTAAAGCATAAAGGGCAAAGATGTTGCACGTATCTGGATTTTTAGGCGCTTCCAGAGGGGTGCTATCCGAAGCAATAGCCATAATGCGCTTGCGCAATAATTTTTCGTCTTCAAAAATATCAATGGTATTGTTTCGCGATTTACTCATTTTTTGTCCATCGGTTCCTGGAATAAGCATCGTAGTCTCATCCACTCTTTCTTCGGGAATAATAAAAATATCGCCCATTTTAGCATTAAACCTCGACGCTACGTCTCTGGTAAACTCAAGATGTTGTAATTGGTCTTTTCCTACGGGAACGCATTCCGCATCGTACAAGAGAATGTCTGCAGCCATGAGTATGGGATAGGTAAACAAGCCTCCATTTACATCATCCAAACGATCTGCTTTGTCTTTGAAACTGTGCGCTAATGTCAAACGTTGATATGGAAAAAAAGCCAACAAATGCCACATCAGTTCGCAAACTTGGGGCACATCACTTTGGCGGTAAAATACGGAATCTTGAGGATTTAATCCAAAGGCAAGCCATGTCGCTGCAGTAGCATACGAATGATGACGCATCAGCTCGGGGTCTTTGATTTGTGTTAAGGAATGTAAATCCGCGATGAAGTAAAACGAATCATTGTTGGGAATTCGAGAAAGTTCAATGGCAGGTACAATGGCCCCGAGAATGTTCCCAAGATGCGGAGTTCCCGTACTTTGAATGCCAGTTAAAATTCGAGGCATGTTTTTTTAAATGTCTCCAAAATTAGGAAAACTCCAATTGAAATCCTTTGTAAAATAGCGTAAATTTGAGGATGCGTAATGTATTAGGCGTCTTATCCTTGCTTTGGAAAGTATATATCGCGATTGTTTTCTTTTTTTGGGCCATCATCCTGTATCCCTTTTTTCTGTTGATTGTCTCCTTTAAAAACACAAAGAAATACAGTTTCAAAATTTTCATTTTTTGGAGTTATGCTTTTCGAATTTGTTGTTTTTATCCAATAAGAAAAATAGTTCATGCCCCCACCCTACCCGAAGGGCCATATATCATTGTGGCGAACCACACCTCCTATTTAGATATCTTTTTTATGTATTCCATACTGCCAAAGCACCCATTCATGTTTCTTGGAAAAAGTGAAATCCTGAGTTATCCTTTGGTCAAAACCTATTTCCGATTGATGAATGTGCCGGTAGACCGTTCCAACACCTCTAAATCCATGCGCGCATATCTTGGCGCGATTAAAGCCTATGAGGAAGGGTATTCCCTAGCGATATTTCCGGAAGCAACCTTTCCTACGGAAAACTTGCCCCAAATGCTGCCTTTCAAAGCAGGCGCCTTTAAATTAGCAAAGCAGCTAGGAGCACCAATCCTACCTCTCACCTTTGAGAATAATTATTTGCTGTTCTCAGAACCTACCATTTGGCTTGGCCCCGCTCGACCTGGCTTGGCTTTGGTGCACATACATCCATTAATTTCTCGAGAAGAAGTAAATTCCCTTTCAGAACAAGCACTACTTGAAAGATGTTTTGCAACGATTGCGAAACCTTTACACAAAGCGTAAATTCAAAATATTCGTAAATTTACCGTATGAAAATCGATGACCATTTGATCGACCATCTTTGCTCCCTCTCCAAATTGCGGTTCGAAGGACAAGACAGGGTGGCATTGAAAAGCGATCTTGAAAAAATAATTGGATTTTTAGATAAATTAAATAGTATTGACACAGAAGGGGTAGAACCGCTTATATTTATGAATGCTTCGCGAAATTTGCTGAGATCGGACGAGGTTAAAATGGAGATTAGCAAGTCCGAAGCCTTGCAAAATGCCCCCAAAAAAGATAGCGATTACTTTAGGGTGAGTAAAGTTCGCGGCAAACACAACGCTTAGTGAAGATAGGTTGATTTTTCTACTAAAATACAACGGTTGTTTTCTTGTTTTAAATACCCAAAATCATAACAAAAAACATAGGTTGATCCTTTTTTAGTAGTGTAAAGCGCTGTATGGTAATTGAAGTTAAACCCGCTTTCTAAAAGGGATTGCACCGCCATCACTTTTTGATTTTTCTCCAACAAATCAGCAAGAATTCTTCTGTTCTTTCGTAAAATTCTATTGATTTTTCGAACCATGGCGTTGCAATCTTCATTGAGGCGGTTATTGTACGCATTTCGGCAATAATCGGAACAAAATTTTTGGTCTTTTCTGCCTTTAAGTTCTTCGTTGCATTCTAAACAGCTTCTAGGGTGCATTTATGATTTTGTATTAACAAGATTTAACATGGTATACCCACATAAAACAATGATTTTTGTCGGAATTATAAAAATACTTAGTTTAGTGTGAGATGATTGAATTGTATCAAGGAATAAGCAAATCGGATAGATTACGAGCATTAACGGAAAAAATTGCGTTCCACCAAGAAACTTTTGAGCTGTTACGAAATGAACTTCAAAAGCAGATTGTGGGGCAAAATGAACTCATTACCAACTTATTCATCGCGATCATAAGTGATGGTCATGTCTTGTTAGAGGGTGTCCCTGGCCTTGCAAAAACAAAAGCCATCAAAAGCCTCTCGGCCTGCTTAGATGTGAGTTTTAGTAGAATCCAATTTACGCCGGATTTGCTTCCTGCCGATATTGTGGGGACGCAAATTTACCATCAAAAATCAGAGTCTTTTCAAGCCAAAAAAGGTCCAATTTTCGCTTCGTTCATCTTGGCAGATGAAATAAATAGAGCGCCTGCAAAGGTACAAAGTGCGCTTTTAGAAGCCATGCAAGAAAGGCAAATTACAATTGGTGATGAAACGTTTAATTTACCTGAACCCTTTTTGGTAATGGCCACCCAAAATCCAATTGAGCAGGAAGGCACCTATTCCTTACCCGAAGCACAAATAGATAGATTTATGCTGAAGGTGCGGGTAAGTTATCCGACACAGGAAGAAGAATTGCGTATTTTAAGAAAACAAATTAACGAAGTATCATTAGCGTCCATTTCCGCTGTGGTCACTTATGAGGAAATTCATCAAATTAAAGCCCTTTTGCAAGAAGTGTACATGGACGAGAAAATTGAACGTTATATTTTATCAATAATTTCTGCTACGAGAGAACCTTTAGCGTATGGTCTTGAAGACAAAAAGCGCTTTATCGTTTCAGGTGCTTCGCCACGAGGCACTATTTATCTTGCAAAGGCTGCCAAAGCTAATGCTTTGTTAAACGGTAGAGCATTCGTAATTCCAGAAGACGTTCAAGAAGTAGCAGTTAATGTCATTGCACATCGATTGCTGCTGAGTTATGAAGCCGACATCGAAAAAGTAACTGCCGATACAATTGTAAAACACATCCTCGCTACCCTTGAAGTTCCTTAAAAATGAACCGAAATGAGATACTCAAAAGAGTAAAAATCATTGCCCTTAAATCGAATCGATTCAGCAGGTCTTTGTTTTCGGGTAATTATAAAACCCTATACAAAGGCAGAGGCATGGTGTTTTCTGAAGTACGGGAATATCAATTTGGTGATGACACAAGAACCATTGATTGGAATGTAACAGCCAGATATGGTCATCCCTACATTAAACTTTTTGATGAAGAACGAGGGCAAGAAATCATGTTGGTGATTGATGTATCAGCCTCTATGTATTACGGTGATGAATTTTGCTCCAAAATTGAAAAATCGATTGAGGTATTTGCCACTTTGGCTTTCTCAGCAGCGGCAAACCATGACAAAATAGGAGCCCTTTTTGTATCTGACCAAATTGAACAGTACTTTCCTCCTAAAAAAGATAAGAGGCATATCTATGCAATCATTGACGCTTTGATAGAACTTAAACCAAGGGGCAAAAAAACAAACCTGAACGACGCATTTCTATTCCTCAATGGATTAAAAAATAAAAAACTTTTCTGTTTTATGTTAAGCGACTTCCGAGACGACACCTTCCTATCCAAGGAATTATCCTACTTTTCCAAAAAACATGCGCTCTATGCCATAAAAATCCAATCGAACTCTGAAAAAAGGTTGAATATTAAGGGTATTCATTGCGTTGAAAATCCTGAAACGGGAGAACGAATATGGGTCAATGGTTTTTCCAGATTCATGTCCCGTATCATTGACAAGGAATTCATCAGCCACGAACTAAACATGGTAGAAAGTTTTAGGAACCTCAATATACCATGCATTTCAATCGAAAGCAATGATGAGACTTTGGCCCCACTGCTTCAACTTTTTATGCAAAAATGATGAAACGTTTTGGACTGATATGTTTTTTGTGCTTCAAGCTGCTCTTTTTTTATGCGCAAGAAAAAAATGTATTCGTTTCCGCTAAAAAAGTAGCTGTAGGTGAACCGTTAACGGTGAAGTTTGAAATTTCATATGATAAACGCAGCTCTTTTAAGTTCTCCTTTCCTGATTCTATTTTTCCATGTAATAAACTTTCAAGTTCAGGTAATTTGATTGGAGAGCCCTTTCCGCATCTTGAAATAGTGTTCAAAAACGATACACTGGTTGCAAAAGGGGACGTTTTCTTAAGAACCATGACCATTAAGTTGGTGTCATGGGAACCGGGAACATTGATCTTACAGCCCTTGACCTATGAACTTGACAACGTGAAAAATAGTTTCAGCTCGGTATTAGTCGAATGCTACTTGGAAAATGAAAAACCAAATTTACCTCTAAACGATATTAAAGAACGATTTAATCGCATAGAATCAGAAGGCACCAAGCCATCTCTATGGTGGATAATTTTACCCATTTCATTGCTTGTTCTTGCCGTGGTATTTTGGTGTGTGAGAAATTCCAAGAACAAGGTAAAACGGAAAAAGGCTTCCGACACCAACATTAAAAGCCAAGCCTTAATGAACCTAGCTGCATTAAAAAACAAAAAACTTTGGGAAAGCGACCAAAAAAAGCACGTGACAGAATTATCATTCTTGGTGCGATGGTATTTATCTGTAAATTTTCAGCTGAATTTATTAGAACGAACCAGTAATGAAACGGTTATCCTACTTAAGCAATATGGGCTCGATCGATCCTGTTTAACAAAGTTATCAGCAATTTTAACACAATGCGATGCCATCAAATTCGCAGATGCCCGCATCAATAATGAACAGCATCTTAAACTATTGGATTTGGCAGAAGAATTAATTCAATTAACCTATTTCGAAAGCAACAATGGTTAATTTATTCATATCCAATTATCATTACCAAGCTCCTGAATGGTTTTGGGGATTGCTTATTGTTCCTTTTTTGTTATACGTGCAAATCAAAAAAGAAACTAAAAAAAGTGGGATTTGGAAGTTCAATGGTTCCTTTGTTCCGTTTTCCAAGTTCCAAACGGCTTTGGTAACTTTACGTTGGCTTTTTCTTATCCTTCCTATTCTAATTTATTCCTTGCTTATTTTGGCCATGGCACAACCCTATTCCTGGAATGAGAACTTAAATAAATATGAAGAAAATCAATACGGAATAGATATAATCCTTGCCCTAGATGTTTCGCTTTCGATGAAAGCAACTGATTTTTCGCCCAATCGCTTAGAGGTCGCAAAAAAGGTAGCCAATGATTTTATTAATGGTAGGGAAGGTGACAAAATTGGTTTGGTACTCTACGCTGGGGAGGCCTATGTTTCATGTGCGCCAACCCTCAACTATGAAATGCTGGTGAGCCGTCTCCTTCAAGCAGAATCCTCAGAATTAGAACAGGGCACAGCCATTGGCATTGGTCTTGGCACCGCAGTGGCACAATTTAGAGATAAGAGTATCAAATCAAAAGTGGTTATTCTAATAACAGACGGTAGCAATAACTATGGCGAAATCAGTCCAATGGAGGCCACACAATTTGCAAAAAATCTAGGTATTAAAGTATATACCATTGGAATTGGAAGCAATGGTTTAGCTAAAACTCCTGTTATTACCCCAATGGGTGTTGTTTATGAGAACATTCCTGTTGAAATCGATGAAAATGTATTAAAAGATATCGCGACCAAGACTGGAGGTAAGTACTTCAGGGCCAACGATGAAAATTCGCTTCGAAAAATATACCAGGATATTAATGCATTGGAAAAACGTAAATTCAGGTCTGATTCCTATGCTATGAACCCTGCAACTCCCGATACCTTTCTTATGTTAGGGACAATCTTATTCTTTTGTCTTTTAATCTTTGACTCCGTAATTTTCTTCACCCGTCCAAATGAATAAACGCAAATTGAAATGGCATTTTCTTTTGGCATTTGTATTTCAAATTCTAATGCTGATTATCTTATGGTGGTTTTTGGGGATGAAAAAAGGAAACGGGTTGCAGTTTCTTTACCCTTACCGTTTATTTGGTCTATTACTGCTTCCAGTCTTTCATTTTCTTTATTATAGAAGAGAAATTAATTACGAAAAAATCCATAGATATCTTTCACATCCTGGGGATTCAGCAAAATTATTTCCGCGGCATAATGTCGTTAAATCGTTTTTAGTGAACATGGCATTCGCTTTTCTAATCATTGGTTTATCAATGCCCTATTCTGGTGCGACGAAAAGTTCTGTTAATAGCCTAGCAAAGGAATTCGTGTTTTGTTTGGATGTCTCTAATTCCATGAATGTACGAGATATACAAAACGAATCGCGCCTCGAAGTAGCCAAGCGCTCAATTAGCGCAATTTTGGAAAGAAGCAAAGACGACCTTTTTTCGCTTTGTATTTTTGCTGGGAATGCCCATGAAGAAGTCACCTTAACCAATGATTACAGGGGATTCAAACTTCGATTAGAAGATGCTAATAGCAGTTTGGTAATGAATCAGGGAACAGATATTGCGCAAGCCTTAGCTCAGTGTTTGCGACAATTCTCCAGGGCTCCTTCGCACAAAACAATTATCCTGATTACTGATGGTGAGAATCATGAGATAGAGGACTCAGAAATCTTCGAAAAAATAAAATCCTCAGGAATTGGCCTAGTTGCCATTGGTCTTGGAACGGAAAAAGGAGGACCTATACCTACAAACCCAAAAGCCCCGGGAGGTCCATTCAAACGCGACCAAAATGGTTTCACCATCAATTCGGCCTTATCAAAACAATACATTTTTGATGTGGCAAACAGAATGAATGGAACTGCCATTATTGTTAATGTGCCTTATCCAGATTTGAAAAGTATATTAACAGAAATTAACCAAATATCTAAACATAAATCGCGAAATTTGAATGTTAATATTAAATCTACTTACTATCAATATGCGGTGTTTATTGCACTCTTATGCTTGCTTATTTGGATTTTTTGGACCAAAAAAAAGCTTATTGTCTAACCTTCCATCTGCCTTGATGGTGGTTTGTTTTTCATCCTTTGCATATTCCCAAAGCTGGAGAGATTCCGTGTCACACATGCAAGGTCTATACTTAAATGGAAATTATAACCAAACAGAAGATTATTACCAACGCCATTACAATAACGCTAAGAATCTTGGGGGATTTGACAATGAATTGGCCCAAATTTCCTATAGAAAAAATGACTATTCAAAGGCTTTGAATTTTTTCCAAAAGGAACTTTCTAAAACCAAAAATCCACAAGAAATCGCGCGCCTGAAATACAATATTGGTAACTGTTACATGCAACAAAAGCATTTCTCAAAAGCCTTTGATTCCTATAAAGAATCGCTTAAGTTGAATCCCAATGATGCTGAAACCAGATACAATTTAAACCAAGCCTTAAGGCAGTTGAAAGCTGAGGAAAAAGAACCACCACCTAATTCAGCCGACAAGGAACCCGACGCCAAAGAAAATCAAAACGAGCCACCGCAATCGCAAAGTGCATCAATTGAAAAAAAAGAAATGGATAAAAAGTTAGATGAACTACTCAAAAAAGAAGCAACCGTTAGAAGACGCTTTCAATATGCTAACGAAAACCACCAAGGTGATCCCTCAAACGACTGGTAGTGAGTAGATATATACTAATCTTGTTCCTTCTTCCCTGGGTTTTGGCGAAAGCACAAAAGGAAATTATTATTCTGGAGATTTCTAAATCCAATGTCAAGATAAACGAAGCCTTTTCTGTGAAGGTAAAATCGACCATGGAAGGAGATATTTCTATCCAATTTCCGACGGAGTTTTATACAGGATATAGTGTAATGAACGGCATGGAACAGGCTTACGATCGTGAGTCAGGAGAAATCAAAACCATCCATTATTATAATCAAGAAGGATTTTTCACCAAACCTGGGGTCTTCACCATAGGACCGGCCATCATTAAAAGAGGTAAATCTGTCATGAGATCGAACAAGGTCACCGTTGACGTTTCCCAAAACAATACAACTATTCCGGATAAACAAACCTTGGACTTAAATACGAACCAACCTGCCTTTGGGAAACTAATTTCGAATAAAAAAAGCGTATACATCGGAGAATCATTTATGATGCAAGCTAAAGTTTACAGCAAGTTTCCCCCAATGAGCGTCGAAGATTACGCTTCGTATCTCCATGAAGGTAACCTTGCTCACCATTCTTTGGACAAAAACACATTTTTATCGGCCAAACAAGAAAATATTGGCGGAGTCAATTGGTACAGTTTCGAACATGATCGAAACTTGATTTTCCCATCCCATTCTGGATCCGTGAAAATTAACCCGTTCAAACTCGTATTGCGGCAGGGATTTGATGAAGTCGCAGTTATTTCAGACAACTGCTCAATCGAAGTCAAGCCGCTGCCCACAGGTGCGCCCTCTTCGTTCATTGGATTTGTAGGGAATCTGAAAGCCGAAGCCAAATCAACGGGAAAATGTAAAACCAGAGGTGATATTTTAAAATATGAACTTGTCTTCACAGGAAAGGGTAACTTACATCACATTGAAGCGCCAACCCTTAATCTTCCCAAGGGAATCGAATTATATGAGAGCCCTAAACTTACAGAGGATTATATTTTCACAGAAAATGGTGCTGAAGGAAAAGTTATTGTAAACTATACCCTTGTAGCCACCGATTCCTCAAATAATTCTATTGCTAATCAAACCGTTTCGTATTTTGATCTTTCTCAAAATAAATATGTCACACTCGATATTTTAACGACTAATACCAATTCAGCATCTTTTAACGCCACCGATCCACTAACGCCACAAGAAGGGACAAAAATCATGCATAGAAAGAAAAACGCAAGCCAGGTCAACAATTTGTTTTCACTTATTTCTCCTGTTGTTTTATGGTCCGCAGCAGGATTTGTTACCCTTGGAGCGATCGGTATGGGTGTTTTTTTCATGAGAAAGAAAAGAAATACACTTTCACCGAGTTCCCCTTTAACCCAAAATTCGCCGGTTCAACTAAGTTGGGAGGAGCTGCATGAACGGTTGGATTTAAGTTTAAAGGCTGGAGAAATTACGCAACTAGAACAAATTATTTTGGATTCTGTAGCATTGAAGTTACAATTTACCCAGCACCAAAGCAATGTATTAAACGATTTCAAAGACAAATATCCTCTTCTTCAACCTGAAGTTCTCGCATTATTACATACCATCAAAGAGGTTCGATATGGAATGAATTTGCTCCAAGAAACGCCGATTTCTTTAATCGAAAGAACCCGAATCATGTTAAAAACTATTGAGCAGTATTAAACAATTTCAATACAATCCCCATCTTTAACAGCCGTAACGCTTGGGAAAACCATTTTAGCCTCTTCTTCTAAAGGTTCTAAAGAGGTATATCTCGAAGAAAAATGCCCCAAAAGCAGTTTATTCACCTGGGTTCGAAACGCTTGATTTCCTGCATCTTCTGCGGTGGAATGAAAGGTTTCATTCGCGCGTTCCTTGCGGTCTTTTAAAAAAGTAGCCTCATGATAAAGGGTGGTTGTCCCTTCTAAATATTCACTGAGCTTTCCAAATGGCATTGTGTCGGAACAGTAAGAATACATCCTTGGCGTAGGTTTCGCCAAAGTAAAATCGATATAACGCACCCAACTTCCGTCTAATCGTTCAAAATCTCTCCCTTCCGACAACAACCTTCGCTGCTCGTTTGTTAAGCCCTCCTTTTCCACTTTTTCCTTATTTAAAGGGAACTTTTGATGGATTTCTTCTATGCTGAAGCCAAAGGTTTTAATACGATGCTTCAAAGGAAACGCAAAAATCCGCAATCCTGCATCTTCATAAATTATTTGCTTATTGGTGTTTTCCAAAGGGAAAAATTCAAAAGGAAACTCAAATTTCGTTTGGCTTGCATTAAATACCACATCTAAAATATTTTTCAATTCTGGCGGTCCATACAACTGGATTCCAGTTGTTCTTCCTAATAAACTCATGGTGCCTAGCAAACCTGGTAAGCCATAAAAATGATCGCCATGAAGGTGAGAAATTAAAATAATTTGGATTCGTTGAATCGGAAGATTAAACCTTCGAAGTTGAAGCTGGGTTCCTTCTCCACAATCAATCAATACATTTCTATTATTACATGTTACCAATTGACCGGAGCAATATCTCTCTATGTTGGGAACAGCCGCGGAACTTCCTAAAATATGAACGGAAAAATTATTCAAAATCCGCTACCGCTGATTCGATGTTAGGATAGATCCTTAGGACAGGTAATAATTGAGCGATTTCAATCATTTTTAACACCATAGGCTGAACGGAACTTAAGGCAAAAATTCCGTTGGTATCTTTGCACAAGCGATTACCGACCAAAACAGCGCTCAAACCGGAAGAATCGCAAAATTTACTGTTGGCCAAATTTAACACCACCTTATTCATGCCTTTTCTATTTTCAATAGTAAAAATGCTTTTTAATTCAGGTGCACTATGGGTATCAAGACGCTCGACTAAGGCCGTCACAACAAGCACATTATTTTGGACTTCGATTTTGAAATTCATACTTGTATTTTATCCAAAGATATCATTTTTTACCGCTCAATTCCCGAGGCTAGCAAATAAATTACGGCCATCCTGATGGCCACACCGTTTTCTACTTGGTGGAGAATCATGCTGTGGGGTCCATCCGCGACTTCGGAAGTAATTTCTACCCCCCTATTAATCGGGCCAGGGTGCATAATTACCACTTCTTTTTGTAGCGAATCCAACAAGCCTTGATGAAGTCCAAATTGTAAAGCATAATCTCGTAGACTTGGAAAATATTGGGCTTCTTGCCGTTCCAACTGAATCCGCAACATGTTCGCCACATCGCACCACAAAAGCGCCTCCCTTAGGTTATGGGAAACATGCACATTCATTATCTGTATGTGCTTTGGAATCAAGGATGAAGGACCGCAAACCATCACTTCAGCCCCCAATTTCTGAAGGCAATAAATATTAGACAAGGCCACCCTAGAATGAAGAATGTCGCCAATAATGGCAACTTTCCTCCCTTGTAGCGAACCCATTCTTTCTTTTATCGAATACGCATCAAGAAGCGCTTGGGTAGGATGTTCATGGGTGCCGTCCCCCGCGTTGATAATCTTTGCAGAGGTATGTTGTGTAAGGAACAATGCAGCGCCAGGCGATGCGTGCCGTAACACCACCATATCCACTTTCATTGCAAGAATATTGTTTACGGTGTCGATAAGGGTCTCCCCCTTTTTCACGGAACTGTTTGACGCGGTAAAGTTTATTACATCCGCAGAAAGTCTTTTTGCAGCCAACTCAAAAGAAAGCCTTGTACGGGTTGAATTTTCAAAAAAAACATTCGCTAAAGTGATATCGCGCAGCGAAGGAACTTTTTTTATAGGACGATTGATCACTTCTTTGAAGGCATCAGCAGTTTTAAAGATGGTTGCAATATCCGAGCTTAAAAGATCCCGAATACCAATGAGATGCTTGACGCTTAAACTATTCATTCGTTGTTGGTTATGTATAATTCCACGTTATCTTCCCCATCTATTTTTTGCCATCGTACCCGCACCCGTTCATGGTGCAAGGTATCTACCGATTTTCCTACATAGTCCGCCTGAATCGGTAAATCGCGTTTGAATCTGCGGTCAATAAGCACCAACAATTGCACCTGGCTTGGTCTTCCAAAGGCGAGCAGGGCGTCCAAACCCGACCGTATCGTTCGACCTGTGAATAGCACATCGTCAACTAAAATAACGCGTTGGTTTTCAATCGAGAAATCGATATTCGTGACACTCGGGATTTTGGGGATTTCGCGTCGCCTGAAATCGTCCCTGAAAAAAGTAATATCCAATGTGCCACAGCGAGGGGAGGAAGGCAAAAGTACTGTTAACTTATCCGCCATGCGTTCCACGAGATGAATGCCCCTAGGCTGCAAACCTATCAATACAGAGTTAGAAAAATCAGCGTGTTGCTCGAGCAATTCGTGGCAGAGCCGAGTTACGGTAAAATCAAATTGTTGTGGATCGAGGATGACCTGTTTGTCCATGTGCAACAAAGATAATTAAAAAAATCTTTACACATTTTTTTGTAATAGGACTACGGCGTATGCCTTTATTGCCTCCCCCTTGCCAAAAGAATCTACGGTTTCATGTGTGGTGGCTTTTATGGATAGGCCATCCAAAGAAAGGTGCATTATTTCACATAGCACATCCTGCATGAGGGGTATGTGGGGATTAAGTTTAGGTCTTTCTAGAATGACCGTTGCATCAATATTGACGATCTCATATCCTCTTTCAATGATCATTTTCATCACCGCTTGAAGAAGGATTTTCGAGTCTATTCCTTTGTAGGCGGGGTCTTTATCGGAAAAATGATAACCAATGTCCCTTAAATTCAAGGCGCCAAGTAAGGCATCGCAGATGGCATGAATAAGCACATCCGCATCGGAATGCCCTAACGCGCCAAAGGAAGAGGGAATCGCTACACCACCAACAATCAATGGCCTATCAGCCACTAAGCGGTGCAAATCAACACCAAATCCAATACGTAAAGACATAGGGTTTATTCTGCAGTTTTAACCGGACGATCACCTAAATTTAAGCGCAAGGTAAATCGAAGAGTATTCGCTAATGGATTCTGACGACCGTTCAAGGAAGCCAAATAAGAAAAATCGATTCCGAACATATTATACTTTAAACTCGCACCGATATTAAAGTATTGACGGTTTCCTTTATGTTTATTTTCATAAAAAACGCCAGAACGAATTGCGAATGTTTCATTGTACCACCATTCGATTCCTCCAGCGATATTAATTTCCGTTAACTCCTCTTTGAATCTTGAACCCTTAACCACCTGATAACTGCCGTCAGCGTTTTGTATATAATCACCATTTGCATCTTTTGCTACAACCCCTGGTGCATCGTAGAAAGATTGCAACATTCCATTGATCACACCCACATCGTTACTTTTTCCGGAGAGCATAACCACTTGACCATTAACATTATCGTAAATAGCTGGGGTTGGTACTAATAATCGTTGAATATCAATAGAATAAGTTACGATATTGTAATTATCGTATTTCGCCTGAAATGCATTGCCAATTTTAAGATTCATAGGAATAAAGTCACGCTTTGCAAGAACCGAATACGCCACTTTATTTCCGATGTTGTTAATGGTGGTTGCAAAGGTGTACGTCCCAGCGGTTTTTCCAATTTTAACGCGGTCGTTGAAATACGTAAAAGATAAATCTGCTGCACCGACCATTCCCGGTTTTGTCATGACACCAGCAACTGTCAATCCTCCTGTTAGGTTGGAATATGCAAACTTACCATTAACACCTACACTGAATTTATCGGATAATTTGAAAGCATATCCGCTGGTGATTTCAAATTCACTCGGTTTGTCGTTGCGCAAGACATTTCCAGAAGCATCGGTAAAGGTTATTTCACCCAAACTAAAATAGCGAAGCGCTCCTGCAATAGCATGTTTTTTATTAATCCTGAAATATCCTGAAAGGTACGAAAGATGCATATCGTTAGTTAACTGACGCAGCCAAGGGGTGTAAGACAAACTTAACTCACTGTTCGATTTAGCGAAACTCAAGCCCGAGGTATTCCAGTAAACTGAGGTGGCGCTTGGGCTGAGTGCTGTTCCTGCCTCCCCCATTCCACCCGCTCTTGAATCGGGGGTAATAGCCATAAAGGGCAAGGCTGTAGTAATGGTATTTAATTGAAGTGAATTTTGATTGGTACCTTGAGACCAAAACCCAACATAGAGTGCCGAAAGAAAAAATCCGAAAAGTAAAAATCTCATAGTCTTTAATACAAGGCGCTAATATACGTAAATCAAGATGCTTTATTGCAGAGCTTAATTTAAAATTACTAACTTTTGTTTCTCCTCTGCTTTTTTACCGTCCTCAGTTTGGTACATAAGTCTATATACGTATACGCCATTCGCTAACCGATCGCCGTATTCATCACGACCATCCCAATCGATTCCACGAATGGTATAGCCACTTGTAGCGGCTTTCTCATTAATAGTTTTGACCAAGCGTCCTCCAATCGTGTAAATTTGAATTTGTAAGTCTAGCGCACTGCAAGTTTGGTTGTGTTCCAATAAAAACTGCGTGGCGTTCGAAAAAGGATTTGGATAATTGTATAGCCTGGAGATGCGTGGTGCTTCCTTTTCTTGAACCACAAAATTAAGACGAACCTCAGAGGAATTATTATTTACATCCCAAGCTTTAACGGTGAGGGCGTGATTTCCTGGGGATAATTTGGAAAAAAGGTATTTAAGTCGGCCTTGCTGGTAGGTATTTAATTCTGAAACATAATAGTCGTTCAAAACAAAAGGTTCCGCCGAATTTTCATCAAGAATAGCCGTTATGTCATGACCAATACCGTTGCCAACGGTGTTGATTCCGCTTTCATCGTAAAAGGTACAAAACAATACAGGCGTCGCATCCGAAAGCCCACCATCTATGAATTGCTCGTCGTTAAGATACGCTGAAATTTCAGGTCCAATAGAGTCTGACACTGCATTTTTACTAATGCCACCTACCATGAAGGTGGTATCCAACCCAATGGCATCAATAGAACTAGAATACGCATAATAGCTTAGTTTTCCTCTTCCATAATTGAGGGCAATATCCTTGGGTACAATAAAACTAAATTCAAAATAACCGTTGACCACAGAGGCCATACCACGGTAGAGGGCATTTCGCTGCAATTCAAATGCGATAATGGGGGAACCAGGATCTTGACCGAGGGTTTGCATCTGTTTTGTTTTGTCGAAAAAAGTGGGAATAACCACACCGTTGAATTGGGTCATCACATTCAAGTTTTGGTCTGTTACGTGACCCTTCACCGTGACCTTACTCAAGGCGCTCAACGTATCGATAATGGTGACTTCGGCGCCATTGATGGAATCGGTTATCACCTGGAGGCGGGGTAGGGCAAGGCGCAATGCCGGATCGCCAATCAAAGTAAAACTGCGTTTGTTGTCGGATGATATCGCAGCATTCTTTGTCCATTTTGCGATATCTCCAAAACGACGCGGCATGCCGTTTTGATCGCGTTGAAAGGCTTGATTAAAAAGGGCTAAACCTACGCTTGTATTTACACCAAAAAACACAGATCTTGTTGTAGTCATTAGAGCAATTGCACCACCTTTTGGATTCAAGGATACCCATTCCCCTGCGGAAACTCTTGAAGGATCATCGTATTTGGTAAATTCACAGGTCGCAGAAACGAATAGTGTCAGGGCGTTTATGTTGCTCCAAGATTGAATTTGAGGTATCGTAACAACGCGCTCCTCCGCCAAACCTACCTCACCCCCATGGCCTACATAATTTGTCACCAATGCGCCTCTTGTTATTCGGTCATTAATCGCATTGAATACGTCAGGATATCTTTGGCCACCGGCAGACACTTGTTGAGGATACGCATCCATATACAATTTATCCACGTTCAATTCCCTGTGGTTGCCTTTAAGTATTTGATATTGCGGCTCCGTATCGTTCTTTATAAAATACCCATTTTCCTCGTCGTCCGCAATTTGAACGATTTTTGTGCGCCAATCTCCGAAGGTAGAATTAGCATTGTTGTCGAGGCAGCAATTGGTGTTCGATCCGTTGAATAAATTGGAGCCATTGAGGAGGTAATGTTCGATTTTATTCACTTGTTCTCTGGCCTGGGTAATAGTACTTGCTAGGATCCTGCCAATCCCTAGGTCCAATAAATCTCCATCGTTTATGGCTTCAAAGTCATCTAGCATGCCGAAATAGTCGTCCGTTACCATCGCCGAAATATGGTTCTCGCTGTTGTCTACTTGGTAAGTGATAATGTAATTATTGTTGTTGCTGACACGATCCTTTGGATCATAGGTACCATCACCAAACAAACAGAGGTATTCGATCATTTTTGAACCGTTTTGTAGAGATCGGTCGTGAAACATTTTAGCTAATTTTCTGATAGCTGTGGCATCTGGTGCACCTGAACTGAACTCATTGTATACTTGAAAAATATCTACCACCGCGACGTCGAGCCCTTGGTCCCTGTGCAAGTTGGCTAAACGCTCTGCTTGGGAGGCAAAATCTGGATGCGTAACGATCAGGTAATCGATTTGAGGCAAGGCGTGAAGATTTTGATTGCGTACCGCACCAACAGGAACGGGCGTAAGGAAATTTGCACCATTGGAAGCCACATACTCTTTGTATGTTTTAGGGCACCAAAATTGAAACGTGGCCCCGTTTAGTACCCCTTTAACTCTTTTAACCTCGTGTTTATCGCTAATATCCCACACGAAACCATTGGCAGGAAAGGAGGAAATCTGATACTTGGCCATTTGATTGGAGTCTATTTGGGTCAAATTCCTGAAGCCAAATTGGTTATCAATGAATGTTAAAGACCGCCTTGCATTGAGGAGAATTCGATCCAAATACGTAAGGGTGGAAGGGCTATTGCGTGTAATGTCAATTTGAAGCGGAATGCTAGAACTTGGGTTACTGCAAGTAAAATTGACAACTGAACGGTTGTAATCGTATGGCGCAATGGGAAGCGTAGTTTGAAACAGGGTTGTTGTTCCTACTTTATATTGCTGTGCAGTTCCGGAACTCGACAACGAATTTGAAGCTAAGGATACTCTAAATTTCACGGGCGTGGCGGATTCAATAGAAGGGATACTGAAATTGAATGTTTTGCCAAGTTCAACATCGAACAATTCTCCATACCATCGCTTTCCACCTCCCACCAATGAAATGAGGTCTTTTTCGTACACATCGCGGTAATCATAACTTGTAAAAACGGACTGTTCTGTACCAGAAGAAAGATCCATTTCTTGAATTAATTTTGGTGGAACAGAACTTGAAACGAGAATAAAATAGTAAGATTTATCGGAGTATGGGTTTCTTTTCTGTTCAAATTCGGAAGTACCATTGGGGTACCAGGTATGAGGGCCAAAGGCATGGAACAGTAAATAATCGCCATCATCGAAAACACCATCTGCGCCTCCTACCACTTCTATGGCATTTTGCACCAAGTCATCACTGTAAGGTGTAGCATTCAATTCTGGTAGTGCGCCTTCCCCATTACCAAAGATGTGAATATGGTTAGGATTTAATCCCGAAGTATTGATCCCGAGGGCAGTTAAGAAGGGTTTGTCGATTTTGTGCACCCCATCAGAAACAACGGAAAGCTTGTACCAATTTCCCTGAGCGAGCACAGAGTTGGCGGCGAAATCCTTCTGAAAGGAGGGGACAGGGCTTGGCTTTAACGCAACATGGAAGGAAATCACTTTTTGAAGCACCCCCTGGGCGTAAAAAAAAGGCTGGCAGTAAACGCTGAGGTAAGGATCTTTTCCAGCACGTGTGACGAGCGCTTGAATACAAACGCTATCAGGGATAGGGTAATTTAAGGTTTGTAAGTATTGAAGAATTTCTTTCTCAGCAGGTTGAAACTGCACCTTAGTTATTGCCGTTGAAAAATGAATGGATTTCAGTTTTTCCGTAACACTGAAACACGGCATTCCACTTGCAGGAACCTCATTGCTGATGGTAGGGGTGAGATAGGTGTTGCCCTGAACGGTTATTTCAACACTGGGAGTCCAAGGTATTTTAAAATCAAACGTTTGGGACATTGCATCAAAGGTGATAAGCAAACAAATGCAGAGCGCATTAAGATATTTTATATCAAGACCAAACATAATTCAACGCAAAGGTAAGTGAAACGATAAAAACGGTGTATCATTTTATTTATTTCAATTATTTTACGATATTTGTAACCAAGTTAACTTAAATCCGTACTAGCGCATCGTGAAAAAAACAAATTTCCAGGGCTCGTTATTTGTTCGCGGCATTGCCGTGTGTTTGATGCTCTTTTTATTTATAATTGAGACTTTAGCGCAAGACCCTACGTTTACCCAATTCTACTCCAATCCCCTATATTTAAACCCGGCTCTTACCGGAGCAACAGGTTGCTCCCGCTTTTCCATGAATTATAGAAATGAATGGCCCCAATTAACAGGAAACTATGTTACATATTCTGCAGCATATGATTCCTATGTTAAAGATATTAAGGGCGGGCTTGGCGTACTCGCTATGTACGATCAGCAAGCGGAGGGCACTATTTCAACCACGATGATTGGTGGAATCTATTCCTATAATTTAAAAATAAACCGCAAGGTTTCCCTCAATGTCGGAGTTCGTGCAGCCTATTTTCAAAAGTACCTCGACTGGTCAAAGTTAACCTTTGGGGACATGATTGATGCTAGAAGGGGTTTTATTTATCAAACCGGCGATGTGCCTCGTGGTGGTAAACGTGGTTTTTTTGATGCGAGTGCGGGAGCAGTTCTTTTTAGCAAGTATTTTTATGGTGGGGTGGCTCTGCATCATTTAACCCAGCCTGATGAATCAATGATTCTTGGTACGAGTAAACTTCCAATGAGAATCACGATTCACATGGGGGGTACCGTACCCATTGGAAGAAGGGGGAGATATACGGATGGAACCACCATTAAACCAGCAATTATTTACCAATATCAAAATGGATTTCAAGAACTTAATATTGGTGGTTATCTGAATTACGAACGATTGAACATCGGTGTTTGGTATCGCAATAAAGACGCCATGGTTTTTATTGTTGGCTTGAAAGCTGATAAGTTCAGAATTGGTTATAGTTACGACTTAACCGTATCTCGATTAGGAAATGGATTGACAGGAGGATCGCATGAATTGTCTTTTCAAACCGATATAAAATGCCGAAGGAAACCGAAAAATTTCAGAAAGATTTCGTGTCCCTCGTTTTAATGTAACAAAAAAGTAGAACTGTATTTAAATTGAGCCAAAAAATAACTTTATGAAACGTTCAATCATTGCAAACTTAGCCCTTTTAGTACTCGGAATTGGTGTTGTATCAAGTTGCCAAAAGGAAACTTCTACCTCTACTGGTTGGGATTACAACAACGTACAAAATGGGGGATTTGAGAAATCTAATTTCGAAGAACAGCGCACTGGCCCCGGATTGGTGATGATTGAAGGAGGGACTTTTACCATGGGTAGAACCGATGAAGATGTGATGGATGACAATGACAACCGTCCAAACCGCTTCACAGTTTCCTCATTTTACATGGACCGTACGGAAGTAACGAATTTCCATTGGTTAGAATATGTATATTGGATGAAACGCGTTTACAACAAAACATATCCTCACATCTACAAAAAGTCATTACCAGATACGAACTGCTGGAGGGATCCATTATCCTATCGGGAGAAATTTGTGGAATATTATTTCCGTTATCCGGCTTATCGCGACTACCCTGTGGTAGGTGTTTCTTGGGTTCAAGCCAACGATTTTTGTAAATGGAGAACGGACAGGGTTAACGAATATATTCTCGTTGAACAAGGTATTATTAAATGGCATTTTGCTGATAAATACGATGATGGAGGCGACTTGGGTTCAATGGGTCCTGGTACGAAAACAAAACCTGAGAAATTAGCCAATGCCCCGGAAAACATGTTCAATACAGAAAGTTATTTGGCAGGACAGTACAATATTGAGTCAGGTAAGAAAGTTACAACAGTAAACGCAAAGGAATACAAATACAAAGGTACAGGTTATACGTTAACTGATGGAGTTGCTACCAAACCTAAACCAGGTGAAACATACCCTAGAGATCCATACCAGTTGAATAACTATGATCCGGCTTACGCCATAACAGAAGATGATGGAAACGTTTACCAAGGCAAGCGCAACGTACGTATGGAAGATGGAATTCTTTTGCCAAATTATCGTTTACCCACTGAAGCAGAATGGGAATACGCAGCTATTGGTCTAATTGGAAACTTGGACGCCAATTCTGAAAACGTTTCGGATCGACGTATTTATCCATGGGATGGACATTATGTGCGTTATGACGAGGAACAATTCCAAGGTACCATTCAAGCGAATTTTGTACGAGGCGCAGGAGATTATATGGGTGTAGCGGGTGCGCTGAATGATGGTGCAGATGTGACCACAAGAGTTGATGCCTATTGGCCAAATGATTTTGGGTTATACAACATGGCTGGAAATGTTTCAGAATGGGTGTTAGATACGTACCGTCCCTCTACAAGTGATTTAGCTGATGGATTCATGCCTTTTAGAGGTAATATGTATCAGGCTAAATTGATGGTTCCAGATGGTTTGCACGAAAAATACGTGAAAACAAAAGATAATATTTACGATGTATATGGAATGAAGGAATTTGTAAATGAATATGCCCGTGTTTTATATTTAGCTAATACCCAAAATGCACTAAATCCAACCGGTAGCTATTCGCAAAATCTTCAAAAACAAATTAATGATAATTCATTAGTCCAATCTGGATTAGATATTAAATTTACTGCAAGCGGGAACTTTGGGCAAACCGCGTTAATTAACGGATACAATTATATGGCTGTTGGTGATTCATTGCGTTTTGAAGTTAAAGCGTCTAAAGGTGCAACCACGTTTTATCAAACCCTGTTGAAAGCCAACAAAGGATCCAAAGGCAAATGGACCAGTACTGTTCCTGGCGCTACAATTGTGCAAAACAAAGGTGATTCTGCTATTGCTGTTGAATTCACAAAATATACGCCTGCCCCAGGCGATACAGGAAGTCTAGTTTTTACAATTGGTAAAGAGTACTTTAGAATGCCTATTAAAGTGGTGGGAAGTAAATTAGACTTCAATAACTACGTGAATAATACATCGACTGGTGTACGCATTAATTCAAACCAGGATCCTAGAAAATACAAATTCAGCAGTTTGAGCAAATATTATACTGCCAATAATAAATTGTACTCACAGGCGGACAAAGCTAAATTTCAAGTATTGGATGATATTAATGCGCTTTTGGATACGGCTATTTTCCTTTACAATAAAGGGAATACGGTAAAGTCCTCAGCATATATTGAAAGTGCCCTTTTCGGAAGTCCAACCACAAGCAAGGTTGCGCATAATGATTTCAGGGATCCGTTGTCTATTGAAACCAACTTTCCAGGTGTAGATCCTAACGATCAGGTTAACGATAGAAAAGGTCTGTTGCTTGGTGTATTGGTTAAATTTAGCACGCCAGAATGGAGGTCGATATTTGGATTCGGTCCATCAGGAACTGCAAAGGATAGTACTTATCTTCAATACAATTTCCCAAATTACGAGCAAGACCAAACCATCACCACTTGGTTGCTTAATTTGCGAAATGGTTTATCAGAATACACCATAGAATCACGCGGAAAACAACGCTGGAGAAACGTCACCGAAGAGGAAAACATCGGACGATTAAATTACAGAAAAGATGACTACATCGACTATTTAGATGGTGATTTAGAATCTTCCATTTTCTACAACAATCAAAAGAGAATCGACGATATTAATAGCGGTAAATTGAGTGCTAAAAATACGGTGTATCAAAGTGAGTACGAAAACAGCGATTTGGAAGGAAATGTCATTTCACCCACATCATCTGGATGGCCTACCTCGCTTATTTCCGATAAGTCGAAAGTTTATAAAGGAGGATCTTGGGCGGATAGAATTTATTGGTTATCTGCAGGAAATCGCCGATTCATGGATCAAGATAAGTCAAGCGCAACCATTGGTTTCCGATGTGCTATGGACCGGTTGGGAGGGCAAACCAACATGAACTATAAACGGCGCAGAAGAAAATAGAATCTTTATTATTCGTTATATTTAGTCCCGCATTTGCGGGACTTTTTTTTATGGATAAATTTCACAAATTATTTTCAGCTTCAAGTGGGGTATGTACCGATACCCGTGCCATATTTACGGATTGTTTTTTCGTATGCCTCAAAGGGGTCCGTTTCGACGCCAATAGTTTTGCGGATGAAGCCTTGTCGCTAGGTGCAAAATTTGTGATTTCTTCCGATAAAGATCGATGCAACGAACGCGACATCTTTTTTGTTCCTGATACGCTCGTTTTCCTTCAGTCTTTGGCCCGTTTTCATCGCACAAAATTCGCTATTCCTATATTGGGCATTACAGGAAGTAATGGCAAAACTACCACCAAAGAATTGGTCAATGCGGTCCTCGTACAAAAATTCCAAGTACTTTCCACAAAAGGGAACCTGAACAACCACATTGGTGTGCCTCTTACCCTTTTACAATTGCATCCTGCGCATGAAATAGCCATTATTGAAATGGGGGCCAATCAGCCTGGCGACATCGAGCTCCTTTGCGAAATTGCCCTCCCAACCCACGGCATCATCACCAACATCGGTCGTGCCCACTTGGAAGGTTTTGGCACTATGGAGGTCTTAATTCATACGAAGCTCGCTTTGTTTCGGTCAATTTTCCGTGATCATGGCGTCATGTTCTGCAATGCCGACGATGCACTATTACTCGAAAAGATGGGACAAATGCAGCTGTATACCTACGGTACGCAACAAGAAGCGCAGGTTGTGGGGAGGCTCATGGACCACCAACCTTTTGTTTCCTTTGCGTACAGCATCAGAGGACTTAACTCAGGTCCAATTACCACTCGCCTAGTAGGCACCTACAACATCAATAATTTTTTAGCAGCTGTTGCTGTTGCCACGTATTTTGAAGTTCCTGCTGAAAACATAAACACCGCTATTGCACAATACACGCCGTCCAACAACCGATCGCAAGTCCAGAATACGGAAAGAAACACCTTGATTCTAGACTGTTACAACGCCAATCCCACCAGCGTACATGCGGCATTAACTTCATTTTGCATACCGAATACAGAAAACAAACTCGTCATCCTCGGGGATATGCTGGAATTGGGTGAAGTTTCTCAGTCAGAACACGAACAAGTGGTGTCGTATTGCCGTTCCCAGGCTTTAGATGCTATTTTTGTTGGGCCAGCATTCCAAGGTGTTGGTGGAATCTTCCCTAATTTTTCAAGTGTTGAAACCCTTATCCAAAGCAGCCTTCTATCCAAAATAGAAGGAAAAACGGTATTAATTAAAGGATCCAGAGGGATTGCTTTGGAAAAAATCATTCCTTTTCTTTAGTCACCGTACTGCATAAGATAAGACTTCAAAAAAGCATCTAGCTCTCCGTTCATAACCCCTTCTACATCCGATGTTTCTGTGGCGGTACGCACATCTTTTACCAATTTATAAGGGTGCATCACATAATTTCTAATTTGTGACCCCCATTCAATTTTCTTCTTTCCTGCTTCAATTTCGCTGCGCTTTTCCATGCGTTCTCTCAGCTCCAATTCATACAATTGCGAACGCAACAACTGCATGGCCTTTTCTTTATTGGCTAATTGGGAGCGAGATTCTGAGTTTTCAATTATAATGCCTGACGGGGCGTGTCTCAACCTCACCGCTGTTTCGACCTTGTTTACGTTCTGTCCCCCTGCGCCACCCGACCTGAAGGTTTCCCAAGTAATATCTGCAGGGTTTATATGAATTTCAATGTTGTCATCCACCAAAGGGTACACATATACCGAGACGAATGAAGTATGTCTTTTTGCATTTGAATCAAAGGGTGAAATACGCACCAACCGGTGTACGCCATTTTCGCCTTTAAGATAACCAAATGCAAATTCACCATCGAATTCTAGAGAAACTGTTTTCACACCAGCCACATCGCCTTCTTGAAGGTTCAGTTCTGAAATTTTATACCCTTGCTTCTGCGCCCACATCATATACATACGCATGAGCATGGACGCCCAATCGCATGACTCAGTGCCCCCTGCTCCTGCAGTAATTTGAATCACGGCGCTCAGGGCATCTTCCTCATTGGACAGCATATTTTTAAGCTCTAGTTCTTCTACCTTATCCTGCAATTGCTGAAATTGATCATTGACCTCCTCCATGGTGGCTCCACCCTCTTTCTCGAACTCCACCAAAATTTGTAAATCTTCAAATCCTGCTCGAATTGTGGTGTAGCCATCCACCCAATATTTCAATCCTCGGATAATTTTCATTTGCCCCTCCGCCTTTTTCGGGTCGTCCCAAAAACTTGGGTCTTGCGTCCTAAGCTCCTCCTCGCTCAATAGATGCATTTTCTCTTCTATCTTCAGGTAGGCATAAATCGTTTGAATGCGTTGCTCCAGTTCTTTGTTTTGCTCTGCGGTCATATTGCAAAAATACAAAACTTAAAGGCTTTGCTTAAGTTTGACTTGTTTATCTTATTTTTGTAAAAAATACAGCTATGAGCGTTCCTTCAAATTTAAAATACACTAAAGAGCACGAATGGATCCTTATCGAAGGGGAAATCGCAACAATTGGCATTACCGACTTTGCGCAAGGTGAGTTAGGTGATATTGTATATGTAGAAATCGAAACTATAGGTGAATCCTTATCGAAAGACGAAGTATTTGGTTCGGTAGAGGCCGTAAAAACGGTTTCTGATTTATTCATGCCGGTCAGTGGCGAGATTCTTGAATTTAATGACGCTTTAGAAGGAAATCCTGAAGTCGTGAACAAAGATCCCTATGGAGACGGATGGATGATTAAAGTAAAAATCTCAGACATCGCTGAGGTGGAGGGCTTACTGGATGCAGATGCTTACCAGCAATTAGTGGGATAATTTTTATATCGATATCACAACTTTACAAAAAAGCCCTGACGTGTATCAGGGCTTTTTTTAAGCGTCAATTTTCGCGTATTTCGCATTCCTTTCAATGAACTCTCTTCGCGGAGGGACGTCGTCTCCCATCAACATCGAAAATATCTGGTCGCATTCGGCTGCATTTTCAATCGTAACTTGCCTTAAGGTACGAGACTCTGGATTCATGGTAGTTTCCCACAATTGTTCTGCATTCATCTCTCCGAGGCCCTTGTAACGCTGCACATTGACCGAAGATTCACTCCCCCCTCCTTTCAATTCCATAATCAATCGATCCCGCATATCGTCGTTCCAAGCATATTCGGCTTTGTTCCCTTTTTTCACTTGGTATAGCGGCGGCGTAGCGATATATACATAACCGTGCTCAATGAGTTCTTTCATATACCGGAAGAAGAAGGTCAAGATAAGGGTTTCTATATGGGAACCGTCTACATCGGCATCGCACATGATAATAATCTTGTGGTAGCGTAATTTCTCAAGATTCAGTGCTTTCGAGTCTTCTTCGGTTCCAATGCGTACACCAAGTGCCGTATACAAATTCTTGATTTCTTCGTTTTCAAAAATCTTATACTGCATGGCTTTTTCGACATTAAGGATTTTACCTCTAAGCGGTAAAATGGCTTGGAAATGGCGGTCGCGTCCTTGCTTGGCTGTACCCCCTGCCGAATCGCCCTCAACAAAATATATTTCACACATGGCCGGATCCTTTTCGGAGCAGTCCGCCAATTTTCCGGGCAAGCCACTGCCCGCCAAGACGTTTTTGCGTTGCACCATTTCTCTGGCCTTTCGCGCGGCATGGCGCGCTCTTGCGGCTAAAATCACCTTTTCCACGATCAATCGCGCTTCGTTGGGATGTTCTTCCAAATAAGCGCTCAACATTTCCGAAACCGCTTGCGATACGGGTGCGGTGACTTCGCGGTTGCCCAATTTTGTTTTGGTTTGCCCTTCGAATTGCGGTTCTGCCACTTTAACCGAAACGACGGCTGTAAGGCCTTCGCGAAAATCATCCCCATCGATTTCAATTTTCTCTTTGGCCAGCATACCACTCTCTGTAGCATATTTCTTGAGTGTATTGGTCAAGCCTCGGCGAAAACCAGAAAGATGGGTACCCCCCTCGTGGGTATTGATATTATTCACATAAGCTTGGATATTTTCCGTATAGGAAGTGTTGTACGTCAGGGAAACCTCAACAGGAATGCCTTCGCGTTCGCCTTCAAAATAAATGACATCCGAAATGAGTGCTTCACGGTTACGGTCCAGGTATTGTGCAAATTCTCTTAAACCTCCTTCGGAATAAAATCCTACATTAAACGCCTTACCACTTTCATCTACGTTTCTTTTGTCAGTAAGGGAAATTTTAATGCCTTTGTTCAGAAAAGCCAATTCCCTCATTCGTGCCGCAAGGGTATCGAAGTTATACTCCGTGTAATCAAAGATAGATGCATCAGGTTGAAAGGTAACTTCGGTTCCTGTTTCCTGTGACTCCCCAATGACCTGAACATCGTAAACAGGTTTACCAATATTGTATTCCTGCCGGAAAATTTTCCCTTCTCGCCGCACTGTGGCAATCAATTGGGTTGACAAAGCATTTACACATGAAACCCCCACACCGTGCAGACCTCCAGACACCTTGTAGGTGTCTTTGTCAAATTTACCACCCGCGTGAAGTACGGTCATGACCACTTCCAAGGCCGATTTTTTCTCCTTCGTATGCATGGCTGTGGGAATCCCCCTCCCGTTATCTATGACCGTAATGGAGTTGTTTTCGTTGATAAATACATCAATATTGTCGCAGTAACCTGCCAAAGCCTCGTCAATGGAGTTATCCACTACCTCATACACGAGGTGATGCAAACCTTTAAGTCCTACGTCCCCTATGTACATGGCAGGACGTTTTCTTACCGCCTCTAATCCCTCTAAAACTTGAATATTATCTGCCGAATAATTATCTCTCTTTTCCGCTTCACTCATAATGTTATCTTAATTTTAAAAATCCTTAAAAATCGAATAACAAAAGTAGTGAAATAAGGGGGGTTGAAGGAAAAAAAAAGGCGTGGAAAAGCTTAACTTTTCAACAATTATTCGACTGAACTTACGGGGCTGTAATCCAACTTATAACAGAGGCGTCATCTGGTGCAGTGGAAGGAGCAATTACCCTTACCACATAGCCATTTTCGTCAATTAAATACTTTTGAAAGTTCCACTGGACTTGGTTGTCTTCCAAGCCATTTTCAGCCATCGACGTTAAGAATTTGTACACAGGATGCATATCTTTTCCTTTCACTGATATCTTTCCCATCATTGGAAACGTAACGCCGTAATTTTTACTGCAAAAACTTGCTATTTCTTCGTTGCTCCCGGGTTCTTGACCCATAAAATTATTGGCGGGAAAACCTACGATAACAAAATTGCTGTTTTTATATTTTGTATAGATGGCTTCTAAAGCTTTGTATTGTGGCGTTAGGCCGCATCGAGATGCGGTATTGACCACCATAATCTTCTTGCCTTTCAGGGTGCTGAACGCGAAAGGATTACCGTCAATATCGGTAACCGTGAACGTATGGATTGATTTTTTAACCATAGAAGAAACAGGATTTGATGCATCGGAGTTATGTTTGCGTTGGCTCATGCCACACGAAACTAATCCAATAAATAAACAGTTAAGTAAAATAGTTTTCATGAATCTCAAACAAACTATAACCAAAAAAGTTTGAATTCGTTGTACGATCATGCGCTTTGTATTTTTTTCCATATTCTTTTATGCTGCAACGGCTGGCATTGCACAAAAATTCACGATGAGCGGCACCTGGAGTGGCATTTTAGTGGATACCATGGGGCAAAACGCCATTTGCTTCCCTGTAATACTGAAAATCAATGGTGTCAATGGCCATGCTACTGGGATGTTTAGAATTGAATCCGCCACCGGTTTTACCCAATTCGAGGTGTCAGGCTACTACACCAACAAAAAGAACTTTACGCTCACTTCTTCAAAAAAGCCAAACTTGGAGAGCAAGAATTTTGGAGGTAAACCTTTTGAATTCGATTTTCACTTTGACGATTCTAGTGAGTACGTTCGGTCAATATTCCAATCTCCGGTTGGGCCTTATAATGGGTTACAAGTCTTTTTGGAGCGGGACGAAAAAGAGTACACCATGGATAAACAATTGTTGTTTACCCAACTCAGCGCACAAGCCTTTGCCTATCGCCTAAAAAAAGGAGTCCCTGCGAAAGCCAAGCGTATGAAGGAATTGGAACAATTTTCCTTTACCCCCATTTACTTCGCAGTAGATCGTTATGATATAGACAATACTTATTTTCCGTATCTTCAAAAGATTGCACGCATTTTGAACAGCCACACCGATTTGCGGTTACGCATCATTGGACATACGGATGCTGACGGGAGCAATGAATACAACGTAGAATTGTCTAAAAATAGAGCTAACGCCATTTTTCAGTACTTGGTCGGGGCAGGCATCCCCTCCGACCGCATGGTATTTGACTTCCAAGGCGAAGAAAACCCCACGGATTCGAACGAGCACGAGAAAGGAAAGCAACGAAACCGAAGGGTCGAGTTCGAGTTTATTTAATTCAGCCCAGCGAGGCGTTGTTCGAGAAGCAACAACTTCTGCAAGGCATCTTTTTCTTTGTTTCGCTCATTATCAATAACCTGAGGAGGCGCGGACCCCACAAAGCGTTCGTTATTTAGCTTATTTTGAACCGATTGAAGGAACCCTTTCAAATAATTAATTTCGGCTACAATTTTCTCTTTTTCTGCCTCCACATCCACCAATTCTCCGAATGGTATAAAATACTCAATCCCTTTCACCATGAAGCAATGTGCGCCATCAGGCTTTTCGGCTGCGCCAGAAAACGAAGCAAGGTTGGCCATTTTTAGGATTACCGATTGCATGGAATTTTGGCTAGTGTCCACCGTAATCAATACGAGTTTAACCTTTTGAGCGATCGCTTGTGTTTTACGAAAATGCCGTACTCCAGAAATAATATCAAAGGCCTCCTGCATCTTGGCGCCCATTTCTCGATCTCCTTGCTGCACCTTTGGCCATTCGCTTACAATCAAGTCATCCCCATCGTTTCTGACCTTCAGGGCATGCCAAATTTCCTCGCTTACGAAGGGCATGAAAGGATGTAGAATTTTCATTAGATTTTCGAAAAAGGATACCGTCTGCCTTTTCGTTTGGACGTCGATGGGTTGTTCGAAACCCGGTTTGATAATTTCTAGATACCATGAACAGAAATCGTCCCACACCAATTTGTAGGACTCCATTAAGGCTTCCGAAATCCGAAACTTATCGAAAAGATCGTTGAGGCGTTCCAGTGTTTCATTGAACCTTGTTTCGAACCAAGCAACGGCCAATTGGGCATGTGCCGGTTGCGCAAATTCAAGCACCTCCCACCCTGAAACCAAGCGGAAAGCGTTCCAAATTTTATTGGCAAAGTTTCTACCCTGTTCGCATTGCGACGTATCGAAGGGAAGGTCATTTCCCGCAGGCGAGGAAATCAAAACGCCCATTCTTACCCCATCGGCACCAAATTGTCGGATTAATTCGATAGGGTCGGGGGAATTACCGAGAGATTTAGACATTTTACGTCCCAACTTATCCCGAACGATCCCTGTAAAATAGACGTTTTTAAAAGGCAAATCTCCCAAGTATTCATAGCCGGCAATAATCATTCTTGCCACCCAAAAAAACATAATTTCCGGTGCGGTGACTAAATCATTGGTGGGATAATAATACTTAATTTCCTCATTATTAGGTTGGGTTAGCCCATTGAAAACAGAAATGGGCCATAACCAACTAGAAAACCACGTGTCTAGCACGTCTTCGTCTTGGGTAATGGCGTCGATTTGGGCATCTTCGCCAAGGATGGATTTAATTTTTTCGAAGGCCTCCTCTCGGGTTTTTGCCACGACATAATCGTTGGTACCGGGGCCATAATACCATGCAGGAATTTGGTGTCCCCACCACAATTGCCTTGAAATGCACCAGTCTTTGACATGTTCCATCCAATGCCTGTAGGTGTTTTTAAATTTATCAGGATAGAATTTAATGGTATCGTTCATCACATTTTCCAAGGCAGGTTGCGCAAGCTCTTTCATGGAAAGGAACCATTGCATCGACAATTTAGGCTCAATAACGGCATTGGTCCTTTCGGAATACCCCACTTTGTTGATATAGTCTTCTGTTTTTACCAAATATCCTTTCTCATGAAGTTCTTCTGCGATTTTTTTCCGTACTTCGAAGCGATCCATGCCTTCATAGTGCAAGCCATGGTGGTTCAAGGTGCCATTTTCCTGAAAGAGGTCAATGGAGGCTAAATTGTGGGTTTTACCTAGATCATAGTCGTTGATGTCGTGCGCAGGGGTTACTTTAAGGCAACCCGTTCCAAAACTGGGATCTACATATGCATCGGCAATAACGGGAACCGACCTTCCTGTCAAAGGCACCCACACTTTTCTGCCCACGTGGTTGACATATCTTAAATCTTCCGGGTTCACGCACACGGCGGTATCGCCTAAAATCGTTTCAGGACGGGTGGTAGCAATCGTCAACCATTCGTCGTCGCTGCCTTCAACCTTGTAACGCACATAAAATAGCCTGGAATTCACCTCTCTGTAATGCACTTCTTCATCGGAAACGGCAGTAAGTGCTTCGGGGTCCCAGTTGACCATTCGCACCCCGCGATATATTCTTCCTTTTTCGAAAAGGTCCACAAAAACCTGTATGACTGAAGATGAATAATCTGCATCCATCGTGAAGGTTGTTCTTTCCCAATCACAGGAGGCACCCAGTTTCTTAAGTTGATCTAATATAATCCCACCATGTTTTTCCTTCCATTCAAAAGCATGCTCGAGAAATTGTTCTCGTGTCAAATCCGACTTTTGGATTCCTTCAGCTCTAAGTTTTTGCACTACTTTGGCTTCGGTTGCGATCGACGCATGGTCGGTTCCTGGTACCCAACAAGCGTTTTTTCCGAGCATACGGGCCCTGCGCACAAGCACATCTTGCAAGGTATTATTGAGCATGTGGCCCATGTGCAGCACCCCAGTAACATTGGGAGGAGGAATCACAACGGTGTATGGCTCTCTGTGGTCGGGGGTAGAATGAAAGTAGTTTTGTTGCAACCAATGGCTGTACCATTTTTCCTCAATGGGTTCAGGATTGAATGTTTTCGGTAATTCCATGAAAATAAAAGAAATAGGTTTCGTTAAGAATGCAAAGACTTATTGTTTTTCCGGCAGGACATTCCCGCGAATGGTTAACACAACGGGGTTGCCAATATTGGAAGTCACGGTAATGGATTTTACGAACTCCCCTACTCTTTTGGTATCGTAGGAGACGCTTATTTGTCCTTTTTTGTGCTTTGCTATCGGTTCCTCTGGTTTCTTGGCCGTTGTGCATCCGCAACTGGTCTGTACCGACAGTATGGATAGTGGTTTGTTGCTTTTGTTCTTAAAGGTAAATAAGAACAATTCTTTTGAATCGTATGGTATGTCTTTACGAATGATTTCAGCTTTTTCAAATTGGAGTGCCTTCATGGATTTGGTTTGACCAAAAAGCGATAAGGGCAACAATAACCAAAGAAGGAAGGATAATTTATTCATGAATATAGATTTTTGCAAAGCTAACCAATAATTCCTTGTCGTGATGCAAATTCCTTCCACAACCAAGCGAGCATCGGATAACTATTTGCCAGGCAGAAGTGGACTTCATGAAATGGAACAAAACATACATGGGTAATTCCTTCTTCGCGTTGCGGAAACAGAAGGTCAGCGTTCGCAGATTTCATTATGTACCAGTGTGTTTTTTTGATTACTGGTGTTCCTTTGAGGAGATAAAGGTGAAAGGTATTTAATGGCATGTCTGCAGCAACGGTTAAGTCCAATGGTCCGCACTCCTCGTTCACCTCGCGCAAGGCTGTTTGCATGGGAAATTCACCCGATTCCATAACGCCTTTTGGCAAATCCCATTTGCCATTGCGGTAAATAAATAGAAGGCGTTGTTCAAACTTAACGAGTCCTCCGGCGGCTTGCACAATATGAAAAGAACGGATAAAATCATCAAAAGGTATGGGCAATTGAATTTCTGCTTCATTGTGGTTTTGAATAAATTGCCAAAATTTCTGTTCAGAATGACCGATCTCGTTCATGGATGCGTTCGAATGTTGTGGATAACTCGAAAAGTTAAGGCACTTGTTTTCTGTAAAAACGCAGTAAGTTTGCACCATGATTTACGACAAAGATAGTGCTTTACGGATTGCGGGGGAATTACTCAGAATTAAGGCAGTGAAATTGCAACCCGAAAACCCATTTACTTGGGCGTCGGGTTGGAAATCGCCCATTTATTGCGATAACCGCAAGACACTCTCCTACCCGATGCTTAGAACTTTTATCCGTCAAAAATTTTCAGAAATCATCGACAAAGAGTACGGTAAACCGGATGTAATTGCAGGTATTGCGACCGGAGGTATCCCGCAAGGTGTATTGGTGGCGCAGGAACTTGGCTTGCCCTTTATCTATGTGCGCAGCAACGTAAAGGACCACGGTTTGGGCAACTTAATAGAAGGCCATTTTGAAGCAGGTCAAAAAGTGGTTGTTATTGAGGATTTAATTTCCACTGGTGGCAGCAGTTTACTTGGCGTTAAGGCCTTGAAAGATGCGGGATTGCACGTCAAGGGCTTATTGGCCATTTTTTCTTATGGATTTGATTTGGCGAGGGAATCCTTCAACGAGGCATCTTGTCCCTACTTTACCATTTCCGACTACGACCACCTCATCGAACAAGCCCTAATTTTAGAATACATCAGAGAAGAGGACCTGTCCACCTTGAAAAAGTGGCGTGAACTTCCCTCAACATGGGCACCGGAAAAATGAACATTGAAAGCCGACCATTGCGCATTGCCTGCCAAAAAGAAGAAATAGTGTCGTTCATTTCCAGGCCCTCCAACTTGCTAGCCCTTCTTCCAAAAGATAAAATTTCCGATTTTGAAGCTGATGCCGAAAGCTGTAAATTTAAAATTCAAGGAGGCATCAACATTGGTTTAATATATGATGGTACCAACGCGTTCGGGGTGGTCTATAAAAGTGGGATTTCGAGCCCGTTCCCCTTTACACTTCAAGTCCACTTAAACACCAAAGAAACACACACGGAAGGTTATTTACAATTCAAAGGGGATGCCCCGGTGATGGTGGCAATGCTAGCGAAAAATCCTTTGACAGCGCTGTTCAACGATATGGGCTCTAATCTCAAAAATATTATGGAACGAGAAGGGTGATTTCTCCCTGTTGGAATTGCTCGATTCGTCCATTTATCTCCATCTCCAATTGCCCTGTTTCCGAAATACCCTTTATTGTTCCTGCAAATTCCTGGTCTTTGCATTTAAAAACATTGGCTTGATTAAGCCCATACATATGTTCTAAAAAACGTTTTCTCCAGACGCTTTCGTGGTGGGAGGAAAGGGGAAAATTATTGAACAATCCGCACAGCGAAAGCAACATATCCTTTATGGAATAAAAATGATTCGTTTCCATGCGCATGGAAGTGGCGTTGTGGGGTTGAAAATCAAGTTGATTTACATTCATTCCAATACCGATTACAGCGGAAGATATTCTTCCAAAACTGCTAGAAGTTTCAATCAAGATACCTCCAATTTTTTTTTTACCCACCCAAACATCGTTAGGCCATTTGATTTTTGCTGGCACATGGTAATTTGCGCAGAGTTGAGCAAGACCCCAAGCGGCCCAAATATTCAATAGGTAGGCCTTGTCGACTGACAAGTTGTCAGGAAAATAAACAATTGAGCACATTAAATTTTGGCCAGAATTCGATTCCCAAATCTTTCCCCGCTGACCCTTACCTGCCGTTTGAAAATCCGCATAGACAACAGTACCACTTTCTGCCAAATTGAGTTTAACGAGTTGGTTGGCATAGTTATTCGTAGAGTCGACAGTCTCCAAATGATGTATACTTTTACCAAAAATTGTCATTTGTTATAAAAGGAGCTAGAATTTCAAAGATAAAATTAAATTTTCAAGTAGCTTTGTGCGATTATTGAATTCATGACAATAGAGAACGAAGAAGTCCTTCAATCAGAAATTTTAAGTAAATGCATCGTAGAAGGCATGCAGGAGAACAAAGCCAAGGATATTGTTGTTTTAGATTTGCGAGGCTTAGGCAGTGCCGTTTGTGACTTTTTTGTGGTGTGTTCTGGCGAATCGAGTACACAAGTTGATGGTATTTCTAACGCGATCACGCGATATACAAGAAAAACAATGAAAGAAAAGCCATGGCACATTGAAGGTCAGCGTAACAGTGAGTGGGTATTGTTAGACTATATAAGCGTTGTAGCACACGTATTTTACAAAGAGGCGCGTGCATTTTATGAAATTGAAGAATTGTGGGCCGATGCGGTCAGAACCGATATTCCCAACATTAATTAGCAAAAACGATGGCAGACAACAAAAAAAAAGGTGGATTTTCTGTGTATTGGATCTATGCCTTGGCAGGGATCGCTTTCATAGCAATACAATTGTTTTATGGCGCAGATTCAAGCATTTCGATTGATCGAAAGCAAACATTGTTCGATTTGGTGGATTCGAATGCCGTAAGTAAAATCACCATTATCAATAACAACCGAGCAGATTTCATGCTCAATGAACGAGGAATTGCCTTGGTGCAAGCATCGAAAGACGCGGAATTTCAAAAAATCGCAAAAGCACTTACCAAGGATAAAACCTTAGAAAAGAAAAAAAAGCGAATTATTCAGTTAGAGAATATCGGGGATTTAGGAAATTTTGAAAACAGCATAGAAAAGGAACGAAAATTTGCCTGTGAGAGAGATACCGACACTGATTATTTGGGTACCATCCTAGCGTATCTATTACCCTTTGGGATTATTTTCCTCATTTGGTTTTTTGTGATGCGGCGCATGACTGGCGGAGGTGGTGGTGGCGGCGGTGGCCAAATTTTCAATATTGGTAAATCCAAAGCTCAATTGTACGATAAAGGGAAGTCTACGAACATAACCTTCAAAGACGTTGCAGGATTGGAAGGCGCCAAAGAAGAAATCGTAGAAATAGTGGAATTTTTAAAAAACCCTAAGAAATATACAGAAATCGGGGCAAAAATCCCAAAAGGTGCTTTGCTGGTTGGTCCTCCTGGAACGGGTAAAACCTTGCTTGCTAAAGCTGTTGCGGGCGAAGCAAAGGTTCCTTTTTTCTCTTTATCCGGTTCTGATTTCGTAGAAATGTTTGTGGGCGTTGGTGCCTCACGGGTACGCGATCTATTCAGACAGGCCAAGGAAAAGGCACCTGCTATTATTTTTATCGACGAAATTGACGCCATAGGTAGAGCGCGTGGAAAAAACAACGGATTCAATTCGAATGACGAGCGGGAAAACACCCTGAACCAATTGCTCACCGAAATGGATGGTTTTGGCACCAACAGCGGTGTTATAATCCTTGCAGCCACTAACCGCGCCGATGTACTCGACAGCGCCCTGCTTCGTGCCGGCAGGTTTGACCGTCAAATATATGTAGACATGCCCGACTTGAATGAGAGAAAAGAAATATTCCAAGTGCATCTCAAGCCTTTAAAACTAGAGGAAGATGTTGATGTGGATTTTCTTTCGAAGCAAACACCCGGATTTAGTGGTGCGGATATCGCTAATTTGTGTAACGAGGCCGCTTTGATTGCTGCAAGAAAAGACAAAAAGAAAGCTGGAAAACAAGATTTCCTTGATGCGGTTGACCGAATTGTGGGAGGATTAGAGAAGAAAAACAAAATCATCACGAAAGACGAAAAGAATACGATTGCTTTCCATGAATCGGGTCACGCTACGATTTCTTGGTTACTTGAACATGCCTCGCCCTTGGTAAAGGTTACTATTGTACCGCGAGGACAATCTTTGGGCGCAGCTTGGTACTTACCAGAAGAGCGCAGTATAACTACTACAGAACAGTTGCTGGATCAAATGTGTTCTGCTTTGGGCGGGCGCGCTGCCGAGGAATTGATGTTTGGAAAAATCAGTACTGGTGCCCTGAGTGATTTAGAAAAAGTCACTAAACAAGCGTATGCTATGGTATCCATCTATGGTTTGAACAAGCGCCTGGGCAATATCTCTTACTATGATTCTCAAGGAAGGGACATGTTTACAAAGCCCTATTCGGACGATACGGCAAAAATTATCGATGAAGAAGTATCTAAGTTGATTGAGTCCCAATATCAACGTGCTTTGGAGATCCTTAAGAACCATAAAGAAAAACTTATTCTGCTGTCTGAAAAATTGCTCACGGAAGAGGTGATTTTTAAAGAAAACTTGGAGGAGATTTTTGGAAAACGTCCTTGGGAACCTAGAGATGAAGTGATTACAGTCAAAGAGGACAGTGCCTTGAAAACACCTCAAGAACCAGAGATTGTACCAACTGAAAATCCTGTAGGTGACGAAGATCCTACATAACATTCAACAATGAACAACCTTCAACAGCGGGTGGTGACCGCCATGGCTTTGGGAACATTGATTTTAGGATCGATACACTTGGGTCCAATTTATCAGAGTATTGTTTTTGGGGTATTTATGTTGGTTGGCACATGGGAATTTTATTCTTTGTGCAATAGTATAGAACATGTGAAAATCTCAAAAATAACGGCTGTTTCCTTAGCTCTAATTGTTTATTTATTCTTCATCGCTTTGTATTTTAAGCAAATACCCTTGATGGCAATGACCTTACTTTTCCCTCTTTTTCTAAGCTTTACGTTGATGGAACTTTGGAAAAAAAACAAGGCGCCACTTCTCAATATTTCCTTGCTATTAATGGGTATCGTTTATGTATCATTCCCTTTTTTTCTGTGTATAGACCTAAATTTAAGGAATACCGAATCCCTATCTGCTGTTTCAGTAATGTTCATTTTAATTTGGACAAACGATACAATGGCATATTTTGTCGGTAAATATTTTGGTAAATCGTTGTTTTTTCCGCGCATTTCTCCTAAAAAAACATGGGAAGGGACCCTCGGAGGGGTCGTTTGTACCCTTCTTGCTGGTGTCATTTTGGGACTTTACATGCAAGAAGAAAACCTTTGGTTCTGGTGTGTGGCTTCACTCCTGATCAGTGTTACCGCAATTTTAGGTGATTTAATGGAATCATTGTTCAAACGAAGTATGCAGGTTAAGGATAGCGGTAAAATATTGCCGGGACATGGAGGAATCTTAGACCGTTTTGATGCTGCGCTTTTTAGTATTCCGTTTTTTTATTGTTGGTATTTGCTTTATTTTTATTGACTTGGGATGAAATTACATCGAGAAGGTTACGCAACGCTTTTCATCAGCACCATGGCATTTGCCGCCATGGTGCTTGTTATGCTGTTTTCGGTCCCGCTTTGGCTATTTGTAATTGGTACGTGCGTCCTTTGCGGTGGCTATTGTTTTGTAGTGCAATTTTTCCGTGTACCGCAACGGGAAGTGAAAGCCGCCACCGCCGACATTGCATGCCCTGCTGATGGAAAAGTAGTTGTCATAGAAGAAGTTTTTGAACCGGAATATTTGAAGCAAAGTTGCATTCAAATTTCTATTTTCATGTCTCCCCTAGATGTCCACGCGAATTATATTCCAATTTCAGGGAAGGTCTTGTACACCCAATATCACAAAGGTAAACATCTCGTCGCATGGCATCCCAAGAGCTCGACAGACAACGAGCGCAGCACTTTGGTTATTGAAACAGAGGATCAAAAACAAGTATTGGTAAGACAGATTGCAGGTGCTATGGCCCGAAGAATTTGCTTTTACAGTAAGACAGGTTCGAAAGTGGTACAAGGCGAAGAATTTGGTTTTATCAAGTTTGGCTCAAGGGTGGATGTTTTCTTGCCCTTAACTTCAAAAATACGAGTGAAATTAGGTCAAGCTGTTAAAAATCGCCAAGATATTCTTGCAACTGTGTAAAACTTAGTACATTTGAAAAAATTGGAAATTATGAAAAAATTAATGTTAGCCCTGGCCTTGGTCACCATGTCTGGTTCCATCGCCACAAAAGTTTATGCGGCGCAGTCGGGAGTTAAAATGGAACATCGTGACGACGATAAGAAGAAAAAGAAGAAAAAGAAGAAGGGATGTTGCGCAACCGAGCAAAAGAAATGTTGTTCAGGTGGTGCTCAGAAGAGCAGTTGTACTGAAAAACACTAAAAAAAATCGGGGCTTCGGCCCCTTTTTATTTTACTGCTTCCGTAAGCAGATTGAGCTGCTCTGAAAAGACATCAGAAGCGTCATAATATGCATTCCAAACTGCGTTAAAATCGGACTTGGTTTTCCCCTTGTTTACGCCTTCCATCATTTTGTTGTAGGCCACAACGGCCTGTTCAATGAGCTGCTCTGCCTCTTGTGCTTTGTGCTCTTGATTTTCCTGTATAAACAAGCATTCATCAATAATATCGAAAACCATCGCATTGATTTTTTTCTTCAACATTCGCTTATTGGCCATCTTTTTTTAAGCGAAGATAACGAAAATAAAAGCGCCCGAACTTTCTTAATATCCCTAAATTTGCCGCATGTACCCCACAATCAAACTCAAGAAGGGCAAAGAATCTTCGCTTATTAGAAGACATCCATGGGTGTTCTCGGGGGCAATTTCCACCGACTGTACGGACCTTAACGACGGCGAAATCGTTTCGGTACAAGGGCATTCTGGTTTGTGTCTGGGTATTGGGCACTTTCAACACGGAAGCATTTCCGTGCGCATACTTACCTTCAAGGAAGAGCGCTTAGACCAAATTTTTTGGGACGAGCGATTGGTACACATGGTGCAAATTCGAAAAAAACTTAACCTTTTAACGCCTACCTCCATTTGCCGTTTGTGCCATGGTGAAGGCGATGAGCTCCCAGGTTTAATTCTCGATTATTATGCCGGCGTCGTTGTGATGCAATGCCATTCCATTGGGATGACGCAGCATTTGGAGGCCATAAAATCCGCTTTGCAAAAAGCATTAGGTCAGGCTTTCGTCGCGCTTTATGATAAATCCTCGGAAACTTTACCCAAGCGCGAGGCACAGCTTGATGGCTATGTATTTGGAAGTTGCGGCACCCCTCACGTGGCAATAGAAGATGGTGTCCAATACGCAATTGATTGGGAGACCGGTCAAAAAACAGGATTTTTTATCGACCAACGCGATAACCGAGCGCTGTTAGGAAAAATGGCCCAAGGGAAAACCGTGCTTAATGCCTTTTGCTATTCAGGGGGGTTCAGTCTTCAAGCGCTGAAAAATAATGCAAAACTCGTTTATTCCTTGGATTCTTCAGCGAAAGCCATCGCTTTAACCGAACGAAATCTTGCCCTTAATTCGTTCCATGACAACCATATTTCGGTAGTGGCCGATGCCATGGAATTTTTAAAAGAACTGCCAGAGCCATTTGATATTATCATCTTGGACCCGCCCGCATTTGCAAAATCCATCGATAAAAAGCACCGTGCCGTACAAGGGTATAAGAGGCTCAATGCCCATGCCTTGCGACAAATCAAACCAGGAGGGATTCTGTTCACCTTCTCCTGTTCTCAAGTAGTTGATAAGGCTTTATTTCAACATACCCTCATTTCGGCTGCGATTGAATCCAAGCGAAACGTTAAAATTTTATATCAACTCCATCAACCCGCTGACCATCCTATTGGTGCCTTTCATCCCGAAGGCGAGTATTTAAAGGGACTCGTATTGTATGTCGAATAACTTACTTCCTTTCAGCTACCGAAGCATCTTAGGCATAGCCCTTCCTATGATGGTATCCGGGTTCATTCAATCCATCGTGCTGATTACCAACAGTGCCTTCATAAGCCGATATTCTGTAGATGGTTTCGATGCAGTGGGCAATGCTGGGCTGGTGTACATCACCTTTTTCATTATGTTGATGGGGATGTCAGATGGTGCACAAATTCTCATGGCGCGGCGCATTGGGGAAGAACGAAAGAATGCCGTGGGAAGACAGCTATTGGCTACCTGGGTGGTTTTAGCGTTCATGGCCGTGTTGTTTTTTGTGGCCTTAAAAAGCCTTGTGCCCAATTTGATCCAGTACTTTTCCTTAAACAAGACGGTCGCTAATTTACAGATCGATTATTTATCGTACCGGAGTTTTGGATTGTTCTTTTCTTTCATCTCCTTGGGTTTGCAGGCCTTTTATTTGGCTCAAGGGAGGACAGGAGTCGTATTGATTTCAGCGTTGGTTACCGCCTTATCCAACATCCTGTTGGACTATCTATTAATTTTTGGGGTGGGTTCTTTTCCAGAAATGGGTGTCGCCGGTGCAGGATTAGGGGCATGTATTTCAGAAGGTTTAAGCATGCTATTTTTGTTGAGTTATACACGGTTTTCAAAATCCAACGTGTCTTTTCACTTGCTGCAACAGGTGAAAGGTCTTGGTACCGAAATCAAGGAATTACTGAAAGTAGGAATTCCTCTTATGCTTCAGAGTTTTTCTGCCCTGTTTACATGGACTTTATTTTTTACATGGATTGAACAAATGGGGCAATTTGCGTTAACCGTTTCACAAAACATCAGGTCTTTGTATTTCCTTGCTTTTGTTCCCATATGGGGCTTTGCAAGCACGACAAAAACGTACATTTCGCAATACATCGGAGCGGGGAAGCAAATCGATCTACCCAAAATACAGCGTAGAATCCAACTATTGACCCTTTTGTTTCTTGCACTTTTCTTTCACGGGGCGCTGTTGTATCCAGAGGCATTGATTGGCATAATAAATCCACATCAAGAATATCTCGAAACCAGTTGTGCCATTCTTCAATTGATCATTGGTTCTGTATTCATTTACGGTTTCGTTTCGGTCTATTTTCAAACCATTCACGGCAGTGGAAATACCCTAGTCTCAATGGCTATAGAAATATTTTCAGTGCTTGTTTATATGGCTTTTGTTTACCTGTTCATTAAAGTACTGAATTTTGAAATTTACTATGTTTGGACAGTTGAATATATTTATTTTGGCACCATGGGCCTTCTTTCCATGGGTTATCTCTACTTTTTCACATGGAACCAAAAGAAAATCTAACTGGACTGCGTGTTGTATTCATGGGAACCCCACAGTTTGCCAAATTTATGTTGGAGGGGTTGTTGCATTCCCGTCACAAAGTGGTTGGCGTGGTCACTGTTGCGGATAAACCCGCAGGGCGTGGGCAGCTTTTGAAGGAAAGCGAGGTGAAACAAACGGCAAAGGCTTTTTCTTTACCTGTATTGCAGCCCCAATCGCTAAAAGACCCAGCGTTTATTACGGATTTGCAAGCCATGAATGCGGAGGTATTCGTAGTGGTAGCGTTTCGCATGTTGCCGGAAGTGGTTTGGCGTATCCCCCCAAAAGGCACCATCAACTTGCACGCATCGCTTTTACCAAATTACCGCGGTGCAGCACCGATTCAATGGGCCATCATTAACGGGGAATGTACCACAGGATTAACGACTTTTTTTATTAATCAGCAAATCGACTGTGGTGCGATTTTGATGCAGCATGAAATACCAATACAGGAACATTGGACTGGTGGCGATTTGCACGATGCACTGCTCAAGCCAGGAAGCACCTTAATACTAGAAACTTTAGAAGCATTGGATCGTTCGGCCTTGCAAGGAAAACCCCAAGATTTAAGTATGACCTTGAAAGAGGCCCCAAAACTTACCAAAAGCAATACCCGAGTGAATTTTAATGAGGTAGGGGAAAAAATTCATGGTTTAGTTCGCGCATTACATCCCTATCCCTCGGCCTATTGCACCTTGCTGGACAAGAATTCGTCCAAAGAGGTGCATTGCAAAATATTGAAAGGATTTCCCATGGCTGGACATTCTGCCACGTCTACGACCTTGCAGAGCACCAAAGAAGGCATCCTTTTTCCTTGTAAAGACGGCTACTATTGTGTACAAGTATTGCAATTGGAAGGAAAGCGCGCTATGGATTACAAAGCATTCTTAGCAGGAAATGACGCGAATCAATATATGATTGTGTAAAAAAAAATATTCCCGGAAGTTCCGCATATTGATAAAATAGTATTTTTACTTCGCAATGGCGGATTTCAAATCGAATCGTAAGGAATTGGACGAAGAACTGGAAAAGTTCATGCGGTTGTTGGAAGAACTACTTCCTCATTACCACTATTTATTGCGAAAACCGGAACTTTCCCAAGACGAATTGACGCGGTTGGGCGAGATAGAGCATTACCTTATAGGTGTCAATGCTAAGATTTTGGAAATCAAGAAAAGGTTAGAGCAGGACTTATTTGGGCAATCTTTGCACACCTACTACAAAACCAAACAAGAAGCTTTTTCAGGAAATCCCAACGCTAAATTGAAATTAGAGCGCATGCGCGATGCCTTTGCGGAGGCCTTGCAAACGGGCGAAATCATGAATTTCAACTAATGGTGCAGAATATTTACCTTTGAGGCCCTTGGAATCGAAACAGGCACCTCATATTGGCATTTTAGGCAGCGGAAGCTGGGCCACCGCCTTGGTTAAAATATTTTCAGAAAACACGTATCGCTTGAATTGGTATGTGCGCAGCGAGGAAAAATTAAAGCACATTCGCGCGTTTCGCCATAATCCACAGTATTTAGCATCGGTGTCTATCGATTTGGAAAAAGTTGCGCTTTATCAAGAATTACTTGCTTTCATTCGCGCTTCAGATATTCTTGTCGTGGCCATACCCGCTGCGTTCATACATCAAACCTTGGAATCCATTCCTGCAGAAGAATTTGAAAAGAAATGGGTTGTGTCTGCGGTGAAAGGGATAATTCCTGAATTTCACGCCATACCTGCACGGTATTTTCATAAGTCGTTTTCTATCCCCTACGACCGTATTGGTTTAATTTGTGGCCCTTGCCATGCGGAGGAAATTGCCTTGGAAAGGCTTTCGTACCTCACCGTTGGAAGCGAGAACAAAGAAATACGAAACACCTTAGCACAAAACATGCGCAGCCATTATTTAAGGGTCAATGAAAGCGACGATTTGTTTGGATCAGAACTGGCTGCCATCCTTAAAAACGTCTATGCCATTGCCTCGGGAATTTGTTCAGGCTTGGGCTATGGCGATAATTTTCAAGCTATTATTGTTTCCAATGCCATGCAAGAAATCAGCCGTTTCTTGGAGGCTGTACACCCCATCAGACGCGATGTGTATTCGAGCGCTTATCTCGGGGATTTAATGGTGACGTGTTACTCGAAATTTTCGCGAAACCGCACCTTTGGATACATGATTGGCAAGGGATACACCTTGAAATCGGCGCAATTAGAACTTGGTATGGTGGCCGAAGGTTACTACGCCGTGGCGAGTCTTATGGAAATCAATAAAAAATTCCAAATTGAACTGCCAATTTTGCAGGCGGTGTATCGAATTTTGTATGCCCATTCTCCTGTAAAGAAAACCATTGAATCTTTAACCCTTGACCTACACTAAACACATGAGGGTATTCAAATTCGGTGGCGCTTCCGTAAAAAATGCCAATGCCGTGCGCAATGTGCTCCACATCCTTCGGCTTTATCCCCAGGACCAAATCATTGTGGTGGTTTCCGCCATGGATAAGACCACCAACCGCCTAGAGGAAGTAGTGCAATCGATCTTGGCGAGACAAGAAGAGGCGTTTACGCAACAATGTAAGGACATTTTTGCGTTTCATGAACGCATCGTCACAGCGCTGTTTGCGGATACCCAGGCGCCTATTTACAAGTTTTTAGAAGAAGCATTTCAAACACTTCGGAAAAAATTCGATGCCCCCATTTCCGAGCATTTCGGCTTTGAATATGACCAAGTGGTATCCCTGGGCGAAGTGCTTTCCTCTCAAATTTTGGCGGCCTTTCTTTGTCAAGAAGGACTTATGGCTTCATGGTGGGATGCACGAAAATTAGTGCGCACCGATGCGCACTTTAAAGAGGCCAACATAGATTGGGATGCCACCGTGAAACTGATTCGAGATGGTGTAAACGAATTTCCTATGGCTGAGTGTTACGTTACGCAAGGATTTATCGGGCACACCGAGGAGGGCCATACCACCACCTTGGGAAGGGAAGGTTCGGATTATTCTGCGGCCATCTTTGCCTATGCGACGGATGCCAGTGATGTTACCATTTGGAAAGACGTTCCTGGCATGCTCAATGCAGACCCGAAATATTTCCAAAACACGCAATTATTGTCTTCTATTTCTTACCGTGAAGCCATTGAACTTGCGTATTTCGGTGCGAGTGTAATCCACCCTAAAACCGTAAAACCACTTCAAAACAAAGGTATTCCACTGCACATCAAAAGTTTTATTTCACCGCAGGAGGAAGGTACAACGATACAAGAAGCGCATCAATTCGACCACTTGATTCCCTCATTTATTGTAAAGAAAAACCAGCTTTTCATTACCATATCTGCCAATGATTTTTCCTTCATCAACGAAGACGCCTTGGCAAAAATTTTTGAACGATTTTACCATCATGCTATAAAAATCAACCTAATGCAAAATTCCGCTTTGAATTTTACGACGCTGGTGGATGCAGAAAAGGTAGATATTCAATACCTTATTGAGATGCTCAAACCAGAGTTCAATTGCAAATACAATGAAAATGTCGAACTGCTTACAATTCGGCATTACAATAAAACCATCATTGATGAATTGCTTGTGGGTAAAACCGTTCTCTTGGAGCAACGATCTCGTCAAACAGCTCGCTTCGTTTACCGCTCATAAATACCTTTTTTGTGGTATTCAATAGAACTATCTAATTCGGTATTTTTGGAAAATGAATTTAACTTTGGTTCCTATTTCCGGAAAGGCCAAGATCAAGGAAATCAATCACCCTTTTCTGCGCACTAAATTATTAGAGATGGGGGTTACTTTGGGGAATGAAGTAACCATCACGATGCGCGCACCATTTGGTGGTCCCATTGCATTCCGCTGCGGAAACAGCATTATTTCAATTCGTTTGGAGGACGCGCACCATATTATGGTAAACTAAAAGGCCTTCCATGAATATCTTTCTTTTCGGAAACCCAAACTGTGGCAAAAGTACACTGTTCAATTTGCTTACTGGGTTACGACAAAAAGTGGGAAATTTCCCAGGAGTTACCGTCGAAAAAAAAACAGGTGTCTTTTCGCTGCATGAGGAAAAACATACGCTTATCGATTTTCCGGGCGTATATAGCATTTACCCAAAAAGTCAGGAGGAACTTGTTGTCTATGAAGCATTGAAAGAAATTCATTCGTCTGTGGAACCCCGGGTAGGTGTGGTGGTGGTGGATGCATCAAATTTTGAACGAGGACTCTTTTTGTTTTCGCAATTGGCGGATTTAGGTATTCCTTTGGTATTGGTCATCAATATGATCGATCTTGCCGAACGGAATGGTATTACCATTCACCTCGACGCGCTTAAAAACGAACTAAAGCATACGCCGATTGCGGTCATGAACGCTCGTGTGGGGCTTGGTAAGGACCGGCTACTTAATGCACTGGCAAAACAGATCAAGGAGCAAAAATCGGAAAGTTACTTCGCCATTAATTCCACCCTTTATGAGTCCGAAGCCATTGCGCAGCAAGAGGCTGAAGCGATAAATAGGCAGCAATCGATCAAGAATATGGGGGAAAGCGTTGTGGGAAAAAAGGAAAGGGAAGTGAAGAAAAGCAAACTCGATTGGTGGCTCACCCATCCTATAATTGGCTATGCCCTCTTTGCTTTGATTCTATTGGTGATGTTTCAAGCTGTTTTTACGCTTTCTTCCTATCCGATGGATGCCATCGAATGGCTATTTCAACGTATCGCGGTAGGCTGTGCCGCATGGATCCCCGCTGGTGTTTTTCAGGACCTGATTTGCGCGGGCATACTCCCCGGAATAAGTGGTGTATTGGTATTTATACCTCAAATTGCGCTCTTGTTTTTTTTCATTGCCCTGTTGGAAGATTCTGGCTATCTTGCCCGAGCCGTATTTCTTATGGATAGGCTTGTCCGACCCTTCGGCATGAATGGCAGAAGCGTAGTCCCTCTCCTTTCAAGCATGGCCTGTGCTATTCCAGGAATTATGGCAACCCGAGGAATTCCTAATAGTAAGGAGCGATTGATTACCCTGTTTGTGGCCCCTCTAATGAGTTGTAGTGCCCGAATTCCAGTATATACACTTCTAATTTCGGTAGTGATTCCAAAGCAACGATTGTTTGGGATTGTGCAACTTCAAGGATTGGTATTGTTTGCCCTTTATATATTGGGAATCATCTCTGCCTTAGGCATCGCCTTTATCCTGCATCGCATCCTAAAACAAACGACCCGTTCCCTATACCTAATGGAAATCCCCGACTTCAAGCCCCCGCATTGGCGCAACATTTTTACCACCATAATAGAAAAAATCAAAGTATTTACTCTTGAAGCAGGAGGCATCATCTTGGCCCTATCGATTGTAATTTGGGGCTTATCGAATTATGGTCCCACCGAGGAGCGTGCCGAGGCAATTACTCAACTAAAAACGGAAAACGTTTATAAGAAAGGCAATGCCTTGGAAAAAACCCAATTAGAATCAGCTGTATTGTTGGAGCATTCCTTTCTAGGGAAGTTTGGAAAAACGATAGAGCCCGCAATTGCACCGCTTGGCTACGACTGGAAAATTGGAATTGCCATAAGTTCTTCCTTTTTGGCGCGCGAAGTATTTGTGGGTACCTTGTCTACAATATATGCGCACGATGAAGCCTCAGGTAGTTTTCGATTACGGGAAAAATTAATGCATGAAATGCATGCAGACGGCACAAAAAAATTCACCTTAGCTTCTGGCATATCCTTAATGGTATTTTATGTTTTTGCCTTACAATGCCTTTCTACCATGGCCGTGGCACGGCGCGAAACAGGTTCCTGGAAAATTCCGCTGGCGCAACTGTTTTTATACGGCGCATTAGCCTATGTTTCGGCTTTAATTTGTTTTCATTTTTTTTGAATCAAAATAGCTACCTTCGTTAATGATATGCAACAAATTGCCGTAATCTCCCTGTTTATTTTTGCGCTATTATTTCTCTATCGACGTCTTATGTTCAAAAAAAAGCGTTGCGATTCTTGTGCCCCTGCAGCCTTAAACAAAGGAAATCGACATGAAAAATAATTGCGAGTTATACAAATACAACCGGTGTTTTTATGCGTTTAAAAAGGATAGTATCGACTATTTTGCTACGGATTTTTTGGAAGCGGAATTAGACGAAGACCATTTATGCTGGTTAAATGTGCATGGACTTTCCAACAAATCAGCGATTCGCCAGTTATGCACAAAACTCAATATTGAGAACATCAGTATTGAGAATATTTATGTCAATCATCGAAGACCAAAGGTTGAAGAATATAAAAACTACCTCTATTTCAGTGTGTATTTTACCACCAGCATGCCCGAGGATACGGAGCACCTGGATGAAGACCAGGTGACCTTTTTTTTGGGAAAAGATTATTTAATTACCTTACAGACAAAAGCCAACCGATATTTTGACAAAGTTCGAGAACGCATTGAAATGGCCAAAGGAAAAATCAGGTCACAAAAAGCAGATTTTTTACTTTATCGATGCATGGAAGCTATTTTGGATAATTATTACGCTATCATCGACGAGGTCATTGTAGTCACAAACCACTTAGAAGAACGGCTGCATGAACATGAAGACAAAAAGATTCTTCATGATATTGAGGCCCAAAAACGTAAGTTAATTCAACTGCGCACCATATCAAGACCCCTGCGTGACATTACGGAGCAAATCATCAGCAGCGAAGGCGAGTTGATCAAAAGTGACAATTTACGGTATTACAAAAACCTCAATAACCACAGTATTAATATGATCAATGAAATCGATAGCCAAATTGAAATTTTGGACGGGTTAGCAAATTTTTACTATGCCGCTCAGGGTCAACGCATGAATGAAATCATGAAAGTCCTTACCATTGTGAGTTCGATTTTTATTCCCCTGACGTTCATCGCTGGCGTTTATGGTATGAATTTCGAAAATATGCCAGAACTAAAAATGCGGTCTGCTTATTTCGTTGTAATCGGAATTATGTTTGCCATCGCCATCGGATTGTTTGTGTATTTCTTCAGGAGAGGCTGGTTAAAACGCAGCGATTACACGAACAAGGAGTTGGATTAAAATAGTATGGGGGAAAACGAATATGTATACCACTGTTTTGAAGCGATACTAACCCCGCACAAAGTGGAACTTTTCGACCGTGTGGCCCAAGAACGCACCCGATATATTGCCGTAGTTCTTGAGGATTTATTTCAAGAACATAATGCTTCCGCTGTGCTGCGCACGTGTGAGTGCCTTGGTATTCAAGATGTGTATGCCATCGAAGACAGATACAAGTATGCATTGCAGCGAAAAACCGCCCGAGGTGCAGGGCAATGGGTCGATTTACATCGCTACACCGAACGCGGTAGTGCCACCGAGGATTGCCTTCGCGCCTTAAAATTCCGTGGATATAAAATTGTGGCAACCTCACCCCATGCGGATGCCTATACACCTCAATCGCTTCCCTTAAATGAACCCGTAGCACTCTGCTTTGGGACCGAACGCCTTGGGCTTTCCGAAGGATTGCTTGAGCAAGCAGATTACCATGTGAAAATTCCCATGTACGGTTTTACTGAGAGCTTCAACCTCTCTGTTTCAGTTGCGTTGTTATTGCAAGTGCTTAAAGAACGTATCAACGCGTCTACCCTTCCTTGGCAACTGACAAGTGATGAACAAACGCATTTAAAAATCGAATGGTGCAAACGCATGCTTAATGGAGGAGAAATGTTGGAAAAACAATTCCGCAACGTGTTTTTAGAAAAAGAATTTTAACTTTGTTACACTACGAAAAAATTAAATACACATGGGAAAAGGAGATAAAAAAACAGCTAAAGGAAAACGGGTAATGGGATCCTTCGGAAACGTGCGTAAGCGAAAGGAAAGCACCTCAATTACAAGCGCGAAAGTTGCGATAATTGAAAGTTCGGAAGCACCAAAAAAAGAACCCCAAGCTACAAAGAAAGCGGCAAGTGAAAAAGGGAATAAAAAAACCACCAAAGCGCCGAAAACCGAGGCTTAACCCGTAACAAGCCACGGACTTAACTAAACAATCAATCCCTAAAACAAAGAACAATGAAACACAATTTTGGTGCAGGTCCGTGTATTTTACCTCAACCTGTTTTTGAACAAGCCTCGAAAGCTGTTTTAGATTTTAATGGTTTATCCATTTTGGAAGTATCGCACCGTCACAAAGACTTTGTTGCGGTAATGGATGAGGCCATCGCCCTTACGAAGCAAGCGCTAGGTGTTCCGGAAGGTTATTCCGTGGCCTTTTTGCAAGGTGGAGCCACCCTCGGGTTTACCATCGCCGCGCTCAACATGATGCGCGAACACAAAGCCGCCGGTTACATGAACACAGGTACTTGGGCCTCCGGAGCCATCAAAGAAGCGAAAAAAGTAGGACTCGATGTTACGGTTTTCGCAAGCTCGGAAGATCAGAACTTTACGTATATTCCCAAAAACTATTCGGTTCCTGGAAGCCTAGATTTCGTGCACTTCACGTCGAATAACACCATTTTTGGCACCCAGTTCCACACGTTTCCCGCCACCGATTTACCCCTGGTTTGCGATATGTCCTCTGACATATTTTCCAAAGTAATCAACGTTTCAGATTTCGATTTAATCTATGCCGGTGCTCAGAAAAATCTCGGTCCAGCAGGGGCAACCGTTTACATTGTTAAGGATGAAGTTCTTGGAAAATCCACTTCCCCATTCTTACCTACCTACCTAGACCTCAAGCAGCACGTAGATAAGGAATCCATGATGAATACGCCCCCCGTGTTTGCCGTTTACGTGGCAATGCTCAACCTGAAAGACCTCATTTCCAATGGAGGCGTTGCTGCCGCAGAACAACGAAATATTGCGAAAGCACAACTTTTGTATAATGAAATTGACCGCAATAGCCAGTTCAAAGGCGCTGTATCTGTGGAGGATCGCTCGAACATGAATGTTACGTTTTTATTGAAC
>Ga0214917_10000321_pt1 | contig 62397 bp, 75 predicted proteins | sample LL_1208_BB_MetaG_FD_177983 | JGI IMG/M metagenome (GOLD analysis project Ga0214917, IMG submission 177983) | Freshwater microbial communities from Lake Lanier, Atlanta, Georgia, United States - LL_1208_BB | ecosystem: Environmental > Aquatic > Freshwater > Lake | place: USA: Georgia | collected... | reverse complement strand
GTCATATTAATAGCGTTAAATCGGAATATTCAAGACCCAAATATCCTCCAGATAATGCTATAATTTGTCAATATTTTGAGGAACAAAAAGCAGAACTTCCAGATTATTGCAAATGGAACGATAAACCTTTTATACCAAGACTACGGAGTGAATTTTAATGGCATTATCACAATCAGTAGAAGAATCTCTGAAAGAAGCAGAAGCATCATTGCGAAATGCACTTGCATATGCTGCTCGTCAAGAACGTCCAATGGTGTGCTCAGTTATAGCAGACCTTATTAGTCGTATTGATAGTGTTATGCATACTGATGCACTGCTAGATAAACTGGAAAATCGCAAACCAGGAGATTCTGGTTTCTTTGGAACATTTTTTGGAAAAGATGACTGAAACGAAAAACTCCTGGCAAGAGTGGTGGGACTCTGATGCTTGTAAGAATCTTCAAAAAGCAAATGAAGAGGCAAAGCAACGAGCAGTAGGAAAGTATTATATGCTTTCTGAAGAAGATAAACTTGATATGGTTCAGGCAATCTGTTATATTATGTGTAAGGCAGAGGAGGAAGGTACTAGTCATCGTGGTCTTCAAGATGCTCTCGGAATCTATCCTGCAGGTTTTTGGATTGATAATCTGATGGATACACACAACGCACTCTGGAGTTATTATCACGATAAGAAACGAGAAAAAGAACTTAAAGATGACTTAAATACTCTTGAAGATTTTATTAAGTAATGTAACCCGATCCCGAAGAAAACATTAAGTTTCTAGATAGTAGTGTACTGAAATGCTAACATTGGGACACATCGCAAAAACTCTATGACTTTACCAAAAACCAGCAACGAAATCCTTACAACTGAAGAATGGGACGAACTTGTTGCACTTAAAGAAGCAATTACTTATCGTCCAGCATCTGTTTCTGCCGAAAAAATGGAAAAGTTTGCTGAGTTAATGGTTCGTTCACTTGAAGGCAAGTGTGATCCACCCCCACCTAAAAACTGGAGAGGATCTTCTCTAGGTGAATAAAAAATAAATATCATCATTACGACATAAAACTATGGACAATATCGATCAACACATTCAGAAAGATGAGAATCTTTTGAATGATCCTATGATTTCCCCACAAGCACGAAGACATACTGAAGCAAAATTAGAAGCACTAAAATCATATAGAGTAAATCATCCCGATGATGATCACGATCCGAATGCTTTTGAACTTTATTGTGATGCCAATCCTGATGCAATCGAGTGTAGAATTTACGATAATTGAGGACAGTTAGTAAACTGGCACACAGACCCTCACAGGGGGCACAGGATACCCTATAATAACAAGGTAATCAACAAACACCTCAATGGCAACTCGTGGACGCATCGGTATCGAACTCTCTGATGGTTCTGTGCTCTCTGCTTATCATCACTGGGATTCTTATCCCGAATGGTTGGGTCGCATCTTGAAGACGCACTACAATAGCAAAGAACTCGCTGCCGAACTGATTGATGGTGGCGATATGAGCACTTGTTGGACTAATGAGCGTTGGACTGGAGACCGTTGGGGTTCTTATCCTACTAAGGTTGAGGAATATGGTCCCCAATATTACTCTGCCCGTGGGGAGAATTGCCCTCCTCGCCTTGATAAAAACCTGGGTGAGTTTCTTCAAAACGGTGAAGAGTACGGATATGTCTATACTCAAGAGGAAGGTTGGTTGTGCTATGATACCTGCGATTGGCACGAAACCTACCTTGAAAGTGTAGAGATTCCTTCTGCAGCACTGGCAGTTTGAAAACTGGCACAAGACCCGCTCACAAGGCGGGTTTTCTGCTATAATAACAAGGTATCTGAGGAGTCATTATGGACCTGTCCGAACTGATTGATGAACTGCGGGAGATTGCGATGTATGAAACCGACCCTCAAGATTGGATGGGATACATGGGAGAAGACGACTCCTGGGTGCCAGATTCGGAACTGGCATACTGACCCTAGAAACCCCTCTAGGATGCCCTATAATACCTTCATACGCAATCAACCGATGACTACCACCTTTGCCGACTATGCTGCCCAGCAAGAGGCACGGAAGAACATTGCAGAGGCAGTTCTGGGGCACACCTATGCTCTCTGTGAGGCACTACGTCAGAATTACATCGATTATAGCATCAAGTATCACGCGCTTCGTACTGAAGATGTCGAATACCACGATTCTTGTATTGATAAACTGAAGCAGGGTATTTGTGATTATGAGTTTTATCCCGAAACTGGCCGTAAGTATCATAAGATCATTATGAATGCTTCTGGTTCTCGATCTGTCCACGCCTTTGTGGATAAGAAGACTGGTCAAGTTTATAAGTCTGCATCTTGGAAGTCTCCTGCCAAAGGTGTTCGCTACGATCTTCGCATCATTGAGCATCGTGAATGGTTGCTTGAAAATGCAGACTGGGCAGGTTCTTATCTGTACCTTAAATGATTATGACTGCTAAAGACAAACTCATCTTCATTTCTTCGTTCATTTGGTTTTTGCACTGGGGTCAATGTCTTACATCACGCATTCTGGATATGGTTATTCTAAACGCCTCTGTGAGGACGTTACCACTTGGTTTCTGAATAAGTTTCTACCCCGTCATAAGATTGAGGTAGAGATTCTTCATCGTGGTCTGCGTCGTGAGCAGGTTTATGGTTATTGCGACTATGTGGGTGAATCACGTCTTCCTCGTGAGTTTCTGATTGAACTTCAGACTCATATGGATGAGGAATTGTATATAAAAACTCTTTTGCATGAACTGGTCCACCTGCGACAGTGGGTAGTCGGTTCACTGCGGGTCCGATACGGAAAATTGTGTTATTCTAAAGAACCTGTCGAAAAGTACGACTATTGGCATCAACCACACGAAATAGAGGCACGGGAACAGGAAGAAACCCTATATCTTGAGTACCTATTTGAGAAGAATGGGTGGACGGATCATCAAGTGGCACAGTTCTTTCCGAATCGTCTGATGATTGCCCTATAATTACAAGGTAATCAAGGGAACCAAGATGGTCACCGACACGATTCAGGATCAACAGATCCGTCGCACGATTCAGAAAAAGATTGAGAATGAAATGCCTCTGCAACTTCTGAAACGGATTGTTTATGAGGTGCGTTGTGAAGAACTGGGTATTCGACCTGATGGTTGGAAACTCTATCCCGAGGACTGAAGAATGAAAACCTACCGCATTCAAGTTGAAACGTTTGATGGACTTCGCACCGTCTGGTATGAGAGGTCCAAAGCAAAGAAAGCAGTTGACATTATTCTGAAACGTGTCTATGATCAACTGTGTGGTCTGAATATTAAAGAAATTGACGTTACTCTTTCTGTATGAGAATTATGACTGAAGCAACCGTACAACTGAATGTTCAAGAAATTGGAGTCATTCTGTCTGCACTTCAATTACTTGACATTAGAGAAGAAAATCGAATTGCAAGAGAATATGGAAGTGCATCGGCATTGTATAACAAACTGTACACAGTCTTTGAACAGATGGACACTTCGCAAACTGGTCTACGCAACGACGTGGTGCCGTCGTTCTGACCTATAATACAAAGGTAATCAAGGGAGACACCCCATGCAACTGACCTCCAGCACTGGCACGATGGTTGTGGATTATTATCCCATCGAAGGTAGCACTCAATTTATCTACAAGGTTCTGAAGTTTCAAGGTGTGGATACGATGAGCACCAAGTGTATCACCAAACGTGATTTTCAACGTGAGTGTGAGGAACGCATTGGTCTTGGTTATGAAGTGACTGGTTTCAACACTGAAGCAGTCAATGTGAATCCTATGGCAGGTGCTTGCTGATGAAATTGCGTTATCTTATTTTGGGTGGAATTGGGTTTATGATTGGTTGGAATGTTTTTTTGATTCACCGTGATGCAGAATTGTTCAAGGCATACAATGCCTGTGCTCATTATGCACATCATCCCGATTGCCCTTACGATCAAAAATGAACGAAGAAGATATCAAACAATTTATGACTGCCTTTGAAGATTTTATGCAACATTCTGAAACTGAACAATTCAATCACAGTGCCTGGACTGCTGCCAAGAAATACACTGATCATTACTATGAACAAAAAGCTGCAGAACTAGAAGTGACAGTTGATTACTACATTCAAGAGTTTGTATGAATGAGAAAACCAAATTGATTTTGGCACTAATGCAGATTGATAATCTTGCTTCTTTGACCAAAGGCAATGAGTATGAAAAGTTTCTGCATTCTCATTTAATTTCAATACAAGTTGAACTCCAACGTCAGTTGACAAATCTGAACCATTCATCTAAAATCAAGGAGTAATTTACAAAAGAAAATGAAATCTCTTTACGTTGTTGATTATTGGGTTCCGTTTCCTTCTTCGGAGTACGGTGGTGTCATTAATCTCATTGCCGAAACTGATACTGAAGCATTTGAAATTCTCTCTCAGGAAGAATCCTATGATGAGAACTATGTTGATCGCATCATGCCCAACGTTGTGAATGCTCAAAGGTTCAAACTTGCAGATGAGTATGAGTCTGGCATCATTGATTCATTTACCACTTGAAATCCATGTCTGAAACACTGTATCGAATCGAAGAATTTTGCACAAGTGGTTGGGAACTGATTGATTCTCGTCAAGTAAAACTGACTAAAGAACAATGTAAAGAACAACTGAATATGTATCTTGCCCAAGGACATAATCCCCAGTATTTGAGAGCTGTTCCTGATGATAATTGAGTTTCCACACAAAGCACCGAAAGGATATCGATATGAGACTGAATCCTTTAAACGTAATGTTGTTGCAATCTGGATTCATCATTGTCGGCATTTTGATTACAACCTTGGTGATCCAGTCCGTTGTATCTGGGGATTCTACAACACCAAAACAAAAGAATATTTCGCACCCATCAATAGTAAGACAATTGGTAAGTGTGTAAATATATCTGATACGACACCGTATTCTGCAATGATTCCAAAGCAAACTCCACTTGAATCTGCATTTGTATGAGTTACATTCCCGAAGTCGATCATTATGTAAAGTGGAAACCTCATATTGAAGGATGGGTGTATTTCAAATCCAAAGATTATATTACGATCGAAATGGGAGTTAAACCAAAAGATGAAGAGAACTATGAAGCCTGTTCAATTCATCGCAATGATCGATTGATGGTATTGTGTTATCCTAATCAATGGAAAGAGTTAACATATGTGAGGTCCAGAAAATCAAAAAATGAAGAAGAAAAAAATTGTGTGGAGATTGTGGGCGAAGGCACTTGGCCAGAAGGCATCAAAAAATGACAGAGAATCAGACCACGTTGCTTATATACGGACTCTTATACTTCTCACTTATTTCATTACTAACGTATTCATTGTTTCTGGCGTGATAAGACATTGGAACGATAATCAGTGCATAAGACATGAGCAATCCATATAAAAAAATACTGTTTCCAGTTCACATTTATCAGTGCAACATTCGTGAGAATCAAATCATTCAGGATGAGATTGTTCCCGTTATTGAAGATATTCATCAGAGAAAGAAATCACTGATTCCAGACGGATGGGAGACGACAAAGTTACATACATCTTTTGATATTGCTGAAATCAATCAATCATTGTTTTCCGAACAAAGTGCCGCATGTCAATATTATATTAAATATGTCTCAAAGTTCTTTGATAAACCAAGTCAACTGGAGATTGTTGATATCTGGTATAATTATTATGATGACGGGGAATATCAGGAAATACATGATCATTTGAACAGCAATATCTTTTTAAAGAAGGCACATTTCTCTTGCATTCACTATTTGAAGTATGATTCAAATGTTCATGTTCCCACGACATTTGTGGATCCCATTGAACAGATAAGATCACACTCTTTGGAGATGGAATCAAATCATTATGGTCCCAAGTATCATCCGCATGTGCGTGAAGGTGATTTGATTATGTTCCCAAGTTATCTACAACATTTCGTGCAAAAGTCGGATCCGACTCCAGATTCACCAAGAATCACCGTAGCATTTAATTTGCACGTATCACAATACGGAGACTATTTCCAAGATGGAAGTTAATTTTATTGATGACTTTCTAGAACAGAAAGAACAACAGATTGTCTTAAATTACTGTGAGAATGCACCATATCACTATGGTGAGCAGGATGATAAAGATTTACCAGTCACTGGAATGATTCATAATATTCCAGAGACCGAATTTGTGTATAAACTGTTCAGAAAACATATTCAGGATCGAATTGAAGTCGTTCGGAACATGAAACTGTACCGAATGTATGTGAACTGTTTTGCACCACAGGAGAATCCATTCTTTCACATTGATGGTGAGGGACTGACATTTCTGTATTATCCAAATTTGGATTGGCACGTTCAGGAAGGTGGAGAGACACAATTTTATATTGATGAGAACATTTATGGTATCATTCCCAAACCAAATCGATTGGTTGGTTTTGATGGAATGATTCTGCATCGTGCCACATCATTTCGCAGTATGCATCGGTTTACCATTGCAATTAAGTATTCACCGCAATAAATACAAAAAATAGGCGCAGAAGACTTTAGAATGTCACTTCCAGCATATACTGCAACAACATATTTTAATACGGGTTCGATCAGTGCTCGTTCATTGCAGACGACATTTGGTGGAAATTCAACTAATGTCAAATTTTCAACCTATCGAAGAGATACGGATCAAACGAACACAAGTCCGATTGTACCGGATGCAGATGAAAATTCGGATATTTCAACTGGAAATAATCTCAGTGTTCAGACATTTCGTGCATCAGTCAAGGAACTGAATGCAGTGCAATCTGGATCTGATACTGATTTAAATCTTGGCAGCAGTGCAGTCTGGGGATCGAATCTGAATAAGAATATCATTAAGAATTTAAGTATCGGTGGTGTGATTACGGCATCATCAAATACGACCACAGCCGCATCACTGAATGCAAGTGCGATCAATCTTAAGATTGACATCAGTGGACAGATTTATGGACAGGGTGGCAATGCATCATCTGGAAATGGTGGAAGTGCTCTGTACCTGAACAATACCACGACGGTAGCCAGTGGTAATGCACGATTCATCAATGTGAATGTTAATGATACTGGTCGAATCTGGGCTGGTGGTGGATATGGATCTCAGGGTGCAAATGGTAATGTGGGACCGACACTCGGATGTTTTCAGGATACAAATTATTCGGTTAATCTCAACTTCGGAGACGACAATCGTGCCTGGTATCAGGGAATTGCCGATGATTATTGTGCAAACAATGCTCCGTCTGGTTATAGTTCTGGTTATGCCATTCATGGCAATCCGACAGATGTAAGAGACCGTTGTCGTGGTGGTGGTTATCGAAAAGGTGATGGTGGATGGAGGACTTCCGAACGATCTGGATATTCATGTGCCACAAACTGGGATGTATTGTGTTGGGCTCGACAGAACTTTAATGTCACTGGTGGTGCTGGTGGTGGAGGAGGAAATCCTGGACTTGGTGCAGGATTCTCAAACAAAGGATCCTGGAGTACAAACTATCCACTCAATGATGCAGAATACAATAGTTCTGGTAGAGGTGGTGGAGCACCTAATTCACCAGGAACAAATAACTGTGCCGCAAATGCAGTCAGTTCGACTGGAAATCCTGGAGCAACTGGAAATCCTGGAGGTGACTGGGGCTCCGATGGTGCTGGTGGAATCAAAGGTGCGGCACTATCTGGTTCACTATATAAGATCGTTTCTGGTGACACTGGCACTGGACATTTACAAAGAATCAAAGGATCGAAATCATAAGGAGTTTGTGTTATAATGAAGTTATCTCAAATTGTATTTCGTTTTATCGATGAGTTCTTTATTCAGGAATCACAGGGAATCGATCTCAGTGCATCATCATCCTGTCAAGAAGAACGTTGGGCACATTGTAAAGCATGTGAACACTATGATGAACCAGAAAAAGGATGTAAGTATTGTCATTGTTACCTGCCCAATAAAATCAGTGATCCCTGGGGTGATTGTCCATTGGATAAGTGGATCTCAAATTCAGAACAATGGCATCAAGAACATTATGAGTTTCTCAAACAAAAATTAATATCAAAGTATCCAGAATTAGAAGAGCACTTGAATGGAAAAGATTGAACTCAAAGGAATATATGAAGACTTCATAGGATCATATTCCTGTATTGTAAATTCTGATTTTTGTAATGAAATCATTCGTACATTTGATTATTATCAGAGCATTGATTCTGTCTATTGTGAGGATCGACAGTTTGATAATTCCAATGCAGGAAGATTCGACTGGGCACTTGATTTAATCAATATGCAACAGTCTATGAAAGGAAACTCTGCACATGAATTAAATGAGGTTCTGAAATCTTGTTTAGAAGAGTATACACAAGTCTTCGGTCATATGAAACAGGTGCCCTTGTATTCATTGTCACAGAAGGTACAAAAGACTCCTGCTGGTGGTGGTTATCATGTTTGGCACGATGAGAACAGTGGATTAGAACATTCATCCAGAGCACTGGTTTGGATGTTATATTTGAATGATGATTATAAGGGAGGAGAGACTGAGTTCTTGTATTATAAGAAACGTATTCAACCAGAGAAAGGTAAGTTATTGATATGGCCTGCTGGTATGACTCATGCTCATCGTGGAGGATTAGTTCTGGAAGGGACTAAGTATGTTGTCACTGGATGGTTCTATTTGGGGAGGTAATCTTATGTCAGAAAAACAGTTTCCATCAATTGCCGAACAAGGAAAGAATCTAGCAAAGTTCACATTTGAAGTGGTGAAGGATGTTGTTGTTGCTCAGGATCCTCAGATCTATGCATCCGATAAACAAATTCAAGAAAGGTTGGATATATGTAAGACGTGTGAGTATTATAGTGTAAGACAGGAACGTTGTAAGCATTGTGGTTGTTGGTTGGTGCATAAGACTAAGTTCAAGGCTGCATCCTGTCCGATTGATAAATGGTAACAAATTATACTAAAATAAGTTAAATTTAATTAATTAATATATTAAAGAACTAATATGTTTTTTTTATAACATTCTCAATAATTTAAATTAATTGAGAATCAATTGAGTATTATAGTTGAGAATAAGTCTTCTAAATGCTTATAAAGGACCTCCGAGACTTGTGTTCATAAAGTCTTCTAAATGCCTCCGAGACTTGTGACCTTAGCGAGCGCATTATAACACACGAGACCCCGAGATGTCAACCCCCCACGAGATCCTGCGAGACTCACACATCTCTCGACGAGAATTATAAGCATATCTTAACATTTCTCGACGAGATACATATATATCATTATGAGTCTCGACGAGATGGTGCATCATAAGGGATTGCAATCTCGTCGAGAACGTGCTACACTGTACAAGTATTCAATCAATCTCGACGAGTTATGTACGACGACTACGATCTCGACTATACATACGCATCGGATTACTCATACGATCTCGAAGAGTATTATACACAAGACGCACGAGATCTAGATGAGGATTATGCACGAGATGGGCATGATTACGAATCACTTGCATATCGTCATTATGCATGATATAATCTAATCACATCGCACGAGAGCATCATGTTAGCACAGAAGCGTATCGTACAGGTGACACTAGACATCATGTGTTATGATGATCTAGATCTAGATGATATCGATTGGTGTGAGTTATTGCAACTCGAACCAGGGGAAGATGTACATTGTAGGGTAAAAGAATTCGATCCGTTCGAGTAATGTGCCAGTTCGAATATTGGTCCTTATTCTCAATTATTAATCCTTATTGATTCTCAACAACAAGATCTTATTGAGAATAAGGACAGTTGAGGAACTGGCACATGGGGACTTGATATCTTCGAAGATCTGGGATATTGTACCTTCGTTGTCGCAATTGAACATGATTTTTCTCACCTCCACCAATCACGGTTGTGTGTATACTTTGTCGCAGGAAGATGGGGATGAGTTATATTATGCCCCGATTTATGCCAATGGTAATATTAATCTCGAAGAATTTGCCCCTGTCGATATGAGTGAGATCGATATGGATGAGATGGAAGTTTATAATATTATGAATCGTTTAAAATTAATGAATGAGGTGTGACAGTCGGATAAGTGGCACAAGGGGGGTTGCGGAATCCCCCGATCCGTTCTACATTACATTTGTTCCTGAGATTTCCACAATGTTTGATGAACTCTGGTCTGAGATTCAAGACATGCCTGGTGAGATTTTTGACCTTGACATTCCTGAACTCAAAGATGAAAAGTTCGATGTCAATGAGTACCTGAACGCAAACTACGATTACTGATGACACCTGATACCTATACTTTTTCTGGAGATGCTATCACCTTCCTTGGTTTGGTTGGTGTTGTTTCAACGGGCATTATTCTTCTCACTGCTTTTCGTCGTTACTACAATTCTCCTCTTCGTAAATGACACTTACCACTCTCACCTTTGAGGAACTGGATGCCATTCTGGCACTGATTGAGTTTCATGATGATTGGAGTTTCGTGAGTGAAAAACTGAACGTAGATGTTTCTGAACTCTATGAAAAACTTTCTGAAATGAGGGATGAAGTCTAATGCAATTTCAAATCCTCTACGTTGAGTTTGATTTTGATGATGAAGATGAGATGGATGCGTATGATAAAGACCGCCTCACATCTGAAATCATTGGTGAAATCTGGGAGGCAGATGATGAAGATGACCTCGTAGAAGAGATCACCTGTGCAACAGGTTGGTGCATCAAATCCATTGATTATCGTCACATTCTGAACTGAAACCATGACCAACACTTTCGATCGTGAAGCACTGGTTGAAGCATACATCGACCGTTTGCTTGACAACATGAGCACCAAAGATCTGCTCCGTATTGTTGGTGATCAGATGGAAGAAAATCTCACCAGTTATACTGATGAGGAACTGATTTCAGAGGTTGAGTCTTACTATCCCGACCTGCTGGATCCAGACCTCTAGGGTGACAGTTGAGCAAGTGGCACAAGGGGGGTTGCAATGCCCCCCGATCGGCGCCATACTACCTTTGTTGAAACGGAAACCCCCATGGCACTTGACTACAACGGTTGGACAAACTACGAAACCTGGAATGTTGCTTTGTGGATTCAGAATGATGAGTTTCTGTATAACACCGCCAAGGCATGTGTGACCTACTGTGCAGATTGGGAAACCCCCTTTGAGAAGTTCGTGCGTTGCATGGTTGAGGGTCAGATTGGACGGCACCTGATGCAGACTCCAGACGGTGTGAAATGGGATAGTGCTAAGATTAACGATCGTCAGATTAACGAAATGATGGCCGATCTGTAAACTGGCACACACCCCCTAGACTTCTCCCCCAATCCGTGCAATACTGAAAGCATGAAAAACACACACCTCGAACACCCCGAAGATACCATCCTCACGGGTGATCTTTCTGTCCTGGATTGGTTCACCGAACTTGGCAATCTGTCGGTGAAGATTGATGGTGCCCCTGCAATTGTCTGGGGAATTGATCCTGCAACTGGTACGTTCTTCGTTGGCACTAAAGCAGTGTTCAACAAGAAAAAGATTCGTATTGCTCACAATCATGAAGAAATTGATCAATTCTACGATGGACAAGTTGCAGAAATTCTTCACTCTTGTTTTGATTATCTTCCTCGTACAAACTCCATTATTCAAGGGGATTTTATCGGGTTTGGTGGATCTACTGAATACACCCCCAACACAATTACTTACCAATTCCCAGAGGTAATCTCTCAGGAGATCATTATTGCTCCTCATACTTACTACATGGCAGAGAATGATCTGCGTGATGCTGTAGCATATCCGATGCACTTTATCATCACGGATACTGCTTACTGCAAATTCGTGAACCCCGAAGCATACATTCTGCACGGTCAAGAGTCCTTTGCCGATGTTGATGAGGTCTGCAAGTTTGCCCGTCAGATGGCACAAACTGTGACCTTTGTTTCTGATAAGGAAGCAGCAAAGATCAAACAACAACTTAATGCCTGCATTCGTGCTGGTCAACAGATCAGTGTAGAGAGTGTAAATGAGTTTGATTGTGACCCTAACCTGATCCGTTTGTGGTTGCTGGTGAAGTCGATCAAAGATGATTGTTTGTTCCTGTGCCGCAACATGGGTCCTGCAGCATACATCAACGGCAACAGAATCGATGCCGAAGGTTATGTGATGAGCAATGAGTTTGGTATGTTCAAACTGGTGAATCGTGAGGTCTTTTCTTATCACAATTTCAACTCGGGTCGTTTCCAGTGTGCCAGTTGAGGAAGTGGCACAAACCCCCTTGTGATGACCCCCCAATCCGTGCCATACTACGTTTGTTCCTGAGAGATGCACCAAATGCGTAAGATCGAACGTCTGATGAATGCTGCTATCACTGCCAGCAAAGATTGGAAACTCGATAACACCGAGGTTCAATACTTCTCTGGTCTTGATATCTCCCGTGTCTATCTGTTCGATAACCTGATTGCAGAAATCGGTCCGACTTATGTTCAACTGTTCGATGGTGGGTATCAAACTGCCACCACCAAATCCCGTCTGAATGCTATTCTCTCTGCACACGGATTGCCTGGTGAAGGTGTCTTTCAAAAGAACTTTCAATGGTTCTTCAAGTCTAACGACTATGGTGTGATTCCCTTCTTCTCAGGTATGCGAATTGCCTGAACATCTGTCCTGGTGATGACATTAAAAGCACCATCATTCGTTAATCTTTTTTCTTCACTTTCATGACTTCCGAACTTGCTATCTCTCTGCTCCGTCAAGGTAAAGATGGTGAGCAAATCCTGCAGATTCTTGATACCATTGCAACCGATGATGAACAGGGAACTGTAACCGATCTGCAGGGCAATCCTGTTATCTGGTGACAGTTGATAAGGTGTCCACGATTCTCCCCGTGGACACTTTTTTTGTGCAATACTAAAAGAGTCAAAGAAAAGCAACTCAAATGTCCGTGATCAAAGCATTCTCCATCGATGGCAAGATGATCAACAAGAGCACCGAAACTGGCAAGTGGTGGGTGTCTGAAATGGAGAATGATTGCTTCCGTGGTGCTATTGCTTCTCTCTATGATTTCGTGGTTGAGACTAATGCTAACTGTGACAGTGCCTATGATTGGGTTTGTGATCAGTGCGGGATTGATACATTCGTTGCCGACACTTGGGCATGGGATTGTTTCTATTCGGTGTTCGATTCTGCCCGTGACTGAGTTACACTGAACCACACACACATTTTCTTCTTCGTTATCATGGCACTCTACAACATCGCATCCGATCTTAACACCCGTCAGACCGTATGGGTGAGCACCAACGTTGTTAAGGGTCGTCCGCAACTTAACTCTCACCGTGATGATTCGTTGGGTCGTTCACTCAATCGTGCGGGCATTGATGGATTCCCTGCCTGGGAGATTGCGGGTCTTCATTGTGATTACGAATGCCGTGGTTAAGTATATCATTCGTTCGTGATTTGACAGTTGTTTTATATGCGCCCCCTTCGGGGGGTTGCCCCCGTGTTGTTTAAAATCAATGGGTCCCTTAAGGCTATAAAGTGTTACGAAAGGCAGCTAAATTGTATGCTAAAATGTAATCATAAAAACTTTGAAAACCAAAAAATTCCGGATGTAAAAATTATGACCAGAGAGATTTTTCCAGAAGGAACGATAAAAATTACGACACAAGGTACGAAGTATATTAAAGAAAATGGAAGATGGGTATATGTTAAGAAACCAAAAAAACCAAAGAAAATAAAAGAGAGATCTAGAGTAGAGTACAATTATCCTCCAGTAAGAATACCGAAGGGGATGAGAGAGACTGAATTTTCTGGTTATTATATTAGTGATGATGGCAAAGCTTACCGTGAACCTGGCAAATATGATAGAAATGAGCAGTACGGTAAGATTAATGAATATGGATTAATATACCTAAAACCAGCCTTAAGAGGTCATCCAGGTCGTCCAGAGTATCAATATGAATGTATTAACATTTCAATACGGGATGAAAATGGAAAGTTTCTAAAACAAATCAAGAAAAGTATTCATCAATTAGTTGCAGAAGCATTTGTCCCCAATCTAGAGGGACATAGAGAGATATTGCATATGGATGAGAATAATAGGAATAATCATTACACGAATTTAAAATGGGGAACACATAAAGAAAACATGAAAATGATTGGATTACCAGAAGGTACTGTTAAAGAACATAAAAGATATGGTAATTCTCAAAACCCAACAAAGTATATCAAGAAAGATGGTGAGTGGGTTTTAATTCCAACTGATAAACCTGTTTGGAATAAAGGATTAAAAGGAAGTTCTTGGAATACATTACCCGATGGAACGGTTACAACAAGAAAAGTAAATGGAAAACCAGGAACTTTCATAAAACAAAATGGTAAATGGATTTATCAGAAAAAGAGAAAGAGTAAGAGTAAGAAAGACAGTCAACCTAGACAATCATTACCAGAAGGGAGCATTAGAACTCGTGCTGATGGCACTACATGGAAAAAACAAAATGGTAAATGGATTTATCAGAAAAAAAAGAAATATTAATTTATTACTCATAAAAATTTTTTACTATATAAAAAATAAAATAAGTTTAGTAGAAATGAAAAAAAATTCCGGAGAAATTTTTGAGCCCCTACAAGTCGATTCAATTACGGGTGAGTATTACCTGGTGATTCCCGAGCACTTTGTGAACGATCTCTCATGGTATGAAGATACCGAAATTAGACTTGAATTGTCTGGGAAAGAAATTGTTCTCTCAGAAAAGGAAGATTGACAACGCATAGATAATACTGTATGATACTGAAGTAATTACATTCAATTATGGCTAAAGGATTTACCGTAAAAGCAAAAAGCCCAACCCCATCATCTTTAACAGAAGAATGGGATTATAAAAGAGCAAAAGAACTTGTAAGAGGCAAATCAATCGTATTCTGTCTACCTGGCAGAGGTGTTTCTTATGCTTACCTGAAAAACTTTGTACAACTTTGTTTTGATCTTGTACAATCGGGAGCAAGCATTCAAATCTCGCAGGACTATTCATCGATGGTGAATTTTGCAAGATGCAAATGTCTAGGTGCGAATGTTCTGCGTGGACCTGATCAGATTCCCTGGGACGGCAAACTGAACTACGATTGGCAACTCTGGATTGATTCTGATATTATTTTTAACACAGAAAAATTCTGGCAATTGGTTCTGATGGAAAAAGATATTGCCGCAGGTTGGTACTGCACCGAAGATGGACATACAACATCCGTTGCACACTGGTTGGAAGAGGATGATTTCAGAAATAATGGTGGTGTCATGAATCATGAAACCATTGAAAGTATTTCGAAACGTCGTAAACCATTCACAGTGGATTATACTGGTTTCGGATGGCTTCTGATTAAGAATGGAGTCTTTGAACACCCTGAAATGAAGTATCCCTGGTTTGCACCAAAAATGCAAGTCTTCGAATCTGGTGAGGTTCAGGACATGTGTGGAGAAGATGTATCGTTCTGTTTGGATGCAAAGGAAGCAGGTTTTGAAATCTGGTGCGACCCTCGTATCAGAGTTGGTCACGAAAAGACAAGAATTATTTGATATGACTAACGAATCTTACAATATACTTTGTAAGGGAAGAAGAATATATTCGAATCTTACAGAGGAAGAATATTTCGATGTCATGGAGGATCTGTCAATTGAATTTTATCAGACAGGTTCTCCTCGACCTGAAGATCTTGAAACTGAAATTCTAGTGGAGAATAAACTATGGCAAAGGCAAAAGTAGGACTGAATAAGAGCTCTTATATTCCAGGTCCCCCTAAGAAATCTCGTCAAGGTAATGGAGGGGGTACTAAGTATGCCGCTTCGTCTCGTAATGGAGCACGTAAAAAGTATAGGGGTCAAGGTAAAGGATAATGTACTTACTAGAATGTGATGATGAATGGAATCATATACATTCTGACGACCTTTGGGTCTATAATAAGTTATTTCTAGGTCGGGTTTTAGGGTATACTTGTGGTCCCGCAGGGACTACGGTTCCCAAACCCGACTTTTATATTGTTCGTCCTTCCTTTAATTTGTTTGGTATGATCCGTTTTGCTCGTAAAGAATGGATTGAAAAGAGAACAGATACGATGCACCCTTCAGAATTCTGGTGTGAAATCTTTGAAGGAGAGCACTTAAGTGTTGATTTCCACCATCATCAACAGGATCTGGTTATTTTAGGAACAAAAAATGAGAGTGATCCAATTTATAAATGGAAAAAGTGGGAAAAAGTTGAAAGAAAAGTAGATTTTCCAGAAGTTTTAAAAAAATTGAAGGGTAATTATGAATGTATTAACTGCGAATTTATTGGTGGACGCTTAATAGAAGTGCAATTCCGTAGAAATCCAAATTTTAGATATGAAAATTCCGTCGCAATACCAGTTTGGGATGAAGAAATGGGAGAAAAAAGTGAAGAATATCGTTTTATTGAAGATGAAAGTTATGAACGCAAAGGTTTTTGGGTCAAATAAATAAATTTTTACTAAAAATTTGAGTTGGAACAGTTTTCAATGGGTAAACACCTGCTCCTAGAGGTGTATGATGTCAATTTTAATCTCATTAATGACGTAGAATCTCTACAGAACGTCATGATTAGAGGTATTAATCGTGCAAAAATGACAATCTTGAACACTTTTTCCCATTGTTTTCTTCCACAGGGGTGTACGGTGGTCATTGCACTCTCTGAAAGTCATGTTTCTTGTCATACTTGGCCAGAAAATAGGTGTCTGGCAGTGGATGTTTATACTTGTGGTGAAGGAAATCCCAAATTGATTGCTCTAGAAATGCTGAAATATCTCAATTCCGACAATTATTCTCTGCGTGAAGTCGATCGTTAAATAGAAATAAGGAGATAGCAACCTCCTTTATAAAAGTTCTGTTTTATTCATTAAAACAGGAGCTAAAATGTCTAATTTACCAGTCGATAGAGACTCAAATTACATGTATCAAATGTGGGGAACCAAAGGATTAGTTACGGATTATGAGCACCCACAGCAAAAAAGAGTGATTCAAGAAGTCATGCACGATCCTGCACCACGACATGACCTTAAAAAACAAGTTGAACTGCATGAAAAGATTCGTAATGATGAAGATTATGATGATTGGGAGTACGGGACTGAACCAACCTATGGATCTCCCTGGCACTGAATATAAATAAAGCAAAGAAAACTCTTGACTCAATGGCAACACAGAGGATATCTAGATCTTTTAAGGATATTAGTTTATCCTTTGAGCCTCATCCTGTCACAAGAGACTTACAGATTTTAAAGAATGAAACTGCGATTCGTAGATCTGTAAGAAATATTGTTGAAACCATTCCAACCGAAAAATTTTTCAATTCAATATTTGGATCTGATGTTAGATCCAGTTTATTTGAATTTGTTGATTTTGGTACTGCATCCATCATTCAAAATCAAATTGAAATTGCAGTAACTAACTTTGAACCCAGAATTGAAAATTTGAGAGTTGAGGTTGAACCAAATCCTGATAGTAATTCGTTTGATGTTACCGTGATCTTTGATGTCATTGGTCAAGAGTTTCCGACACAAGAATATACATTTCTCTTAGAGGCAACAAGATAAAATGCCTTTTACTAAGTTTACCAATCTAGATTTTGATCAGATAAAGTCTTCAATCAAAGACTATCTTCGTGAAAATTCAAATTTCACGGACTTTGATTTTGAAGGATCTAACTTTTCTGTTTTAATTGATACGTTAGCATATAACACATATATCACTGCGTTCAATTCAAACATGATTGTGAATGAGTCTTTTTTAGACTCGGCAACTCTTCGTGAAAACGTAGTTTCACTTGCAAGAAATATTGGATATGTACCAAGATCAAGAGCAGCAGCGAAAGCTCTGGTATCTTTTCAGATTACTGGACTCACAGACGAATCAGGTTCACTAACAACTCAAACATTAACTTTAAAGGCAGGTTTAGTTTGTACTGGAGACATTGAAAATTCATCATACATCTTTTCCATACCAGAAGACATTACTGTCAATGTAAATGAATCTGGAACCGCATCCTTTGATAATATAGAAATCTATCAAGGAACATTTTTAACAAATAGATTTAATTTTGATGGTTCTCTAGATCAAAGGTTTATTTTAAATAATTCCTTTATCGATACTTCTACAATTCGTGTTTATGTCAAAAGAACATCGGATGAAGGACTGGGATATGAATATTATCAAGTAGAAGATATTTTAAACTTAGATTCATCATCAAGAATTTATCTTATTCAAGAAGTTCAAGATGAAAAATATGAAATACTTTTTGGTGATGGATATATTGGAAAGAAATTAGGAAATGGGTCTGGTCTAGATGGAACAGTCATAACTGCCAGTTATATCATAACAGATGGTAAGGATGGTAATGGAGCATCTAGATTCTTATTTTCCGGCACACTAGAGAAATCAAATGGAAGCATTCTAGTATTGAGTAGTCCAGTATCAGTCACCACAAATCAATCATCACAAAATGGTGACGATATTGAACAAATCAATTCCATAAAGTACTTTGCTCCAAGAGTATATTCAGCACAACATCGTGCCGTAACTGCTAACGATTATGAAACTCTTATTAAAAGAATATATTCAGACACAGAATCTGTATCTGTAGTTGGTGGTGAGGAGTTAGATCCTCCAGAGTATGGTACGGTTCAAATCAGCATTAAGCCAAAAAATGGTAATTTTGTGTCTGACTTTAACAAAGGAAGAATACTAAACGAATTAAAAAAATATACTATTTCAGGAATAAATCAAAAAATTGTTGATCTTAAAATTTTATATGTTGAACTTGATTCTTCGATTTACTATGATTATTCAAAAACTTCATCTGCAAATGCACTAAAAACAAAAGTTGTTAATTCACTTACAAAATATGCAAACTCCATAGACTTAAATAAGTTTGGTGGAAGATTTAAATATAGTAAAGTTCTGCAACTTATCGATAATACTGACACTGCCATAACATCAAATATTACAAAAGTAAAAATTAGAAGAGATTTAAAAGCTCTTATTAATCAACCTGCACAATACGAATTATGTTTTGGCAATAGATTCCACATTAATAGTGAAGGATACAACATAAAATCTACTGGTTTTATTGTTCTTGGAGATCCAGATACTGTTTATATAACTGATAAACCAAACTCTGATGGGAAAACAGGAGTTTTATCAATTGTAAAACCAATTTCATCTACTGAAACTAGAGTTGTTGTAAAGTCTGTTGGAACTGTGGATTATGAGAAAGGTGAGATAAATTTAGGAACAATAAATATTCTTTCAACGTCACTACCAAATAATATTATACAAATACAGGCTGTTCCAGAGTCAAACGATGTTATTGGATTAAAAGAATTATATCTTAGCCTTAGTCTTGATAAAAGTGAAATAAATATGGTAAGAGATGTGATATCTTCTGGAGAAGAAATATCTGGCACAGAATTCTCCAAAAATTACTATACGTCTAGTTACTTAAACGGAAATCTAATAAGAAAGTAATATGATACAAACTGGATTTGATTCAAGAGTTAAGGTTTATCAAGTTATTGAAAATCAACTTCCAAGTTTTATTTTGGATGAAAATCCAAAGGCTTCAGAATTTTTGAAGCAATATTATATATCTCAGGAATATCAAAGTGGTCCTGTTGATCTTGCAGAAAACTTAGATCAATACTTAAAACTTGATAATCTTACACCAGAAGTTGTTGTTGATAGCACATATTTAACATCAGGTATTGGAACTGATAATAAAATTACAATAAACGTAAACAGCACTAAAGGATTTCCAAAAGAGTATGGGTTATTAAGAATTGATGAAGAAATTATCACATATACAGGAATAACTACAAATTCCTTTTTAAATTGTCAAAGAGGATTCAGTGGCATTACAAGTTACCATGAAGATTTAAATCAAGAAGAATTGGTCTTTGAATCAACCAATGTTTCTTCACATGAAGAATCTACATCTGTACAAAATTTAAGTTCTTTATTTTTAAAAGAGTTTTATAAAAAATTAAAGTATTCTTTTACTCCAGGTTTTGAAAATTTAGATTTTGTTTCTGGGTTAAATGTTGGTAACTTCATAAAAGAAGCAAGATCTTTTTACAAGGCAAAGGGAACTGATGAGTCCTTTAAAATACTATTTAAGATTTTATATGGTGTAGATTCTACTCTTGTAAATTTAGAAAACTTTTTACTTAAACCATCTTCCGCAGAATTTATCAGAAGAAAAATTGTTTTAGTAGAAAGAATTTCTGGTGAACCAAATAGATTAGTTGGTCAAACAATTTATAAATCTATTGATGGAGAAACAGATCCAAATACAAATGCCACAGTATCTGAAGTTGAAATTATTACTAGAAATAGAAAAAAATATTATAAATTATCTCTTTTTGTTGGATATGATGAATCACCAACGATTCAGGGTGATTTTGAGATCACGCCATCCACAAAAGTTTTAGAAACAGTATCTATTGGTTCTTCAGTAATATCTGTCGATTCTACAATTGGGTTTCCAGAATCTGGAAATATTGTTTCTGGAAACAATACAATATCTTATACTAGTAGGAGTATAAATCAGTTTCTTGGTTGTTCTGGAATAGAATCTGAAATAAAACAGTCTGATGTCATAAGATCGAATATTATCTATTATGGATATGAGAATGGTAATATTGACAAAAAAGTAGAGTTTAAATTATTGGGATCTTTATCAGATTTTATTCAAATTTCAGAAACAATAACAGGTGTATCTGAAGGGGATTCTATTCACATTAAAGGTCTTGGAAATCCAATTGGACAAACTAAATTTGGAGATAAAACTTTTAAAGAAGTATTGGTAAATTCTTGGATATACAATACTAACTCAAGATATCACATTGATAACTTTAATGGTCCAAAGAGTTTGAATCTACGATCATCAATTGATAAAACAAGTTTGAAGCATGGTGATGAGGTGGAAATAGTTGAGAGAGGGGCATCAAATGTTGTCTTCACAAGTTATGTAAGTGAAGAAGTTGATTCAAATTCAAAATCAATTAAATTATTTGGATTCAGTTTTGCACCAGAAGAGGGTGTGTCTTATGATTTGAGAAGAAAAAATAACAAATCTAGTAGTTTAAATGTTCCTATAGAATATGGTAACGATTCAATTTTATCAGATGTAAGTAATTTATACACCGACAATGATTATGCATATGTAGCATCTAATTCTCTACCCTCTAGCAATAGAGGACTTTCTATTCCTTATAACTACCAAATTACAAAAGAATTAAATTCTGCTTATATTGATAATAATACTGGAACCTTGGCAGGTCAAATTGATGATGAATATACTATTATAGGATTTCCAAATGATGTTCCATTTTTAACTGGAGATAGAATTTACTATCAACCAGAGAATGAATCTCTTGTTGGATTGGAAACAGGATCATATTATGTCGAGGTTTTAGAATCAAATAAAAAAAGAATAAGATTATACTCTTCACCATCTTTTGTTGGTGTAGGGCAGTCCTTGACGTTTAAATCACCTTACATATCTGGTCTGGGAACTCATACATTTACACTATATTCGCAAAGATCTGGAGAAATAGGTGCTCAAAAAATACTTAGAAAATTTCCATTAACAAATAATATAGTAAATGGTTCTGATGAAAAAACTTTACCTGGATCAGTCGGTTTATTAGTAAATGGTGTAGAGATTAGTAATTATAAATCCTTAGATAAAATTTATTACGGACCATTAAAATCTGTAACTATTCTCAATAGTGGAAAAAATTATGATGTTATCAATCTTCCTGTTATATCTGTAGCATCTGGATTAGGTTCTACGGCACTAGTTCAACCAGTTGTTAGTGGATCTATTGAAAAAGTTTATGTAAACAATCAAGATTTTGATATACAAAGAATTGTTTCTATTGGTGTAAGTGGAGGAAATGGATTTGGTGCGGTTTTAGAACCTGTTCTCAAAACCAGAGTCAGAGAAGTTTTCTTTGATGGAAGAACCACCACTAATTCGGGAGGAATCAATACCACTACAGGACAACTTACATTTTTAACAGATCATAATTTCTTAGATGGTGAAGAGGTAATTTATAATTCAAATGGCAATCTTGGTATTGGAGTTGGTGTAGGAAATTCTACACTTGTAAGTGACTCACCATATTATGTAAGGGCAACAAGTAATAGAACTGTAAGATTATACCAATCTTTTACAGATTATTCTCTTGGAATTAATACCGTTGGATTTAATACAGATAATACCTCAGGAATTCATAAATTTTATACATCATCAAACAAAAAAACATTATCACAAATTAAAGTTATTAATGGTGGACAGCAATATACAAATAGAAAACTGATTGTTAGTCCATCAGGCATATCATCTCAAAGTCACACAATTAATTTTGCAAATCATGGATTTAATGATGGGGACTTGATTAAGTATAATTATCAAACTTCAGCAATATCGGGAATATCGACAGATGCATCTAATCAATTTTATGTATTAAAAATTGATGAAGATTCTTTTAGAATTTGTGATGCGGGTATTAATGGATCAACAAGAACAAATTATGATAAAAAAAATTATATTAAATTTTCATCAATCGGATCTGGATATCAATATTTTAGTTACCCAGAAATTTCAGTTTTTGTAGAATTTACAACGTCTGGTGTTAACACAAGTCAAGTGCTACAAATAACTCCCAGAGTCAAGGGAAAAATAATTGATGCATATCTATATGAAACAGGAACCGGTTATGGATCATCAATTTTAAATTTTGAAAAGAAGCCGATTATTACTATCAAGAACGGAAAGGATGCTAAGTTAGTACCTAATATTATTAATGGTACTATCAACTCTGTTAAAGTAGAATATGGTGGAAAAGAATATTATTCACTACCAGACCTTGTTGTAGAAGATCCTACTGGATTAGGAAATGGTGCTGAATTAGTACCAACTATAACTGATGGCAAAATTGTAAGTGTAACTGTTACTAATGGTGGAATAGGATATTCAACAACATCAAAGATTAAAGTAGTTCCTGCAGGATCTAATGCATTGTTCGATTCTAAAGTTAGAGATCTAACGGTTAATGATACCAAAAGATTTGATAATGAGGTTTATACTGAAACTTTAAATAATAAACTCAAATATTCTGTTCTTGGATACTTTGATACCCTACAAAATGCATTCTCTGATGATGGAACATTCCATTCAAAAATAATTGGTTGGGCATATGATGGAAATCCAATTTATGGTGCATATGGATATTCTGATCCAGAAAATACTTCTTCCGTAAAACTTTTAACTTCAAGTTATGTTTTAGATACTTCATATACTGATAGACCATCCAGTTTTGAAAGTGGATTTTTTGTAGAGGATTATAGTTACAATGAAAGTGGTGATTTAGATAAACACAATGGCAGATATTGTAAGACTCCAGAATTTCCAAATGGAACATATGCTTATTTTTCACCCATTAATAGCATAAACAGAAAACCACAGTTTCCATATTTTGTTGGAGATTCTTATAGATCGAACGTATTGGATGATAATTTTTCATTAGACCAATCATTTGATTTTGAAAATTCAAATGTTTTGAGAAATACATTCCCATATAAGTTAGTAGATCCAAATGTTGAAAATGATTTTGTTCCAAGTTATTTGGATTTAAAAAATCAAAAACTATTGGTTGAATCTATTTCAAAAGGAAACGTCAATGGATTTGATATTGTAAATGCTGGAGTAGACTATAAGGTAAATGATTTATTGGAATTCCAAGATTTAGATCAGGGATCTTTATCAGCTAGAGTTTCCTCATTACAAGGAAAAGAAATTCAAACTGTTATCACCACAACAGAAACTTATGACAATTCTATTATCACATGGAATAATCAAAATGAACTAAAGGTAACAATTTTACCTTCTCATAATTTTAGAGACGGTGATTATGTAACCTTAACTGGTTTTTCAACTGCATTTACTGGTATAGATGGATTTTATAAGATTGGAATAACCTCAGAATATTCAACTGTTGTAAGAGATATACCTCAAGCAGCATCTATAGGATCTACAGAAATTTATGTATCACAAATACCAAACTCAATTTCTGTTGGTAGCAGTATTGGAATAGGAACAGAAATTCTTAAAGTTTTAAATATTTTTGAAAATAAGAATATTTTAAGAGTTCAAAGAGGACTTACTGGTGCTGGATCATCTCATGACGCATCATCTACAATTTCTCTAATACCAGATTCGTTTACAATCTCAAAGAATCTGGATTATTTTGAATCAAAAGTTAATGATAAGGTTTATTTTAATCCAAAAGAATCAGTTGGAGTTGGAACTACGGTTGGAACTAGTAATTTAGTAACCTTTAGTCTTGCAGATCTTACGATCAGTAGAGATATTCCAATAAAAGGAATTTATTTAGAGAATCATCCTTTTGCCACAAATCAAAAGGTATTATTTACACCACCTGCAGGAACTCTCTCAGTATCAACTGATGGGGTAAACACTTATTCAATTCCCATTAGTGGTAGTTCTCAAGAACTTTACGTTGTTAATAAGAGTATTAATGTAATAGGTCTTAAGACTTCGTTTAGTGCTCCAGAACTATTTTTCCATACAAATGGTAATGATGATGATAATTATCTATTAGAAAGTTCTTTCTCACAATATCAAGGCACTGTAGAAAGATTTAAAACCACAGTATCAGTATCAACTTCACATGAATTGTCAAATGGAGATTCTATCTCATTAAACATTCGACCTAACTTAAATGTTGGTATAGGCACATCCACATCAGTAAATGTAGTATGGAATAATAACTATAAAAAACTTTTGATTAATCCAATTAGATTTACGTCTTCAAATATTTTTGGAACTGAATTTTATTATACAATTCCAACTAGACTTGCAACAATTGATACTGCAGTAGGAATTGCCTTCACTAGCAAAGCAATTTCTCCAACGGCTACAAGAAATGCACAACAGATATATGATTACATTTGGGATAATTATTCTCTGTTTGATATGGATGGTGATGGTGTAGTTAGTGGCAATGATGGTTTGGTAGTTATTAGAGAATTATTTGGTGGTGCATTTGCTGGTGATAAATTAATTGCAGGAATAATTTTCCCAACCAATGCTACCAGAACAACGGCATCTTCGATAAGAAGTTATATTAATTCTGTGACAGGTGGTGTTGGTATAGGAAGCACTGTTTATGATGTTGATGGTAGTGGATCTGTGTCCGCACTCGGTGATGGTTTGATGCTAGTACGATTTTCTGCTTTTGAAGGTCTTGCTGTTCCAGGAGTTAATGATGTACCAGAGATTAGAGGTTATATCCAAATCAATAATCATCCATTTAAAACAGGAGATAAAATTCTCTATCTTGGAAATACTACATCTACCGTAGGCATTCCAATGGATGATGGTGAATATTATATTATTAAGAGAAATAATAACGAAATTCAAGTTGCAGAGACATACAAAGATGCAGTATCAAATCCAAATAATCCTGTAAATATTGCTGGTCCAGGTGGGTCAAATCAAACTATTTCTTTAATCAATCCAGAAATTTCAGTTGTAAAAAATAACAATCTTGTATTTAAATTATCAGATTCTTCTTTAAATGGATATGAGTTGAAACTATTTTATGATCAAAACTATAATAATGAATTTGTTTCAACAGGATCATCATCAGAATTTAATTTATCTGGTGTAGGGACAGTCGGAGTATCAACAACCGCAACATTGAGTATTAATTATGATGAAAATCTACCAGATAAACTATACTACAATCTATCGAAAGATGGAGAAATTATTAGTTTAGATAGTGATGTTGTAAATTATTCTCAAATTAACTTTATCGACAGTTCATATAATAAAAATTACAATGTATCTGGTGTTGGATCTACTACCTTTAGCATTTACTTAGAAAATAAACCAGAGAGAGTGTCCTATGCAAAAACAGATTGCCAGGAATTAACTTATTCCACAAATTCTGAGACTGCAAAAGGACCAATTGATAAGATTGATATTATTTCTACAAGTTCAAATTATAAAAATATTCCAATATTTAAGAAAGTTATTTCTACAGATGGAAGAGATGCGAATATTATATCAAGATCAAAAAATATAGGAGATATTAATAAATTAAAACTAATAAATGAAGGATTTGAATATACTTCAGATCCAACTTTACACCCAATTGCATACATATCTCCAAAAATATCACTCAAAGATTCAAATACAATCGGAATTGTTACAGTAACTAGTGGTGGATCCGATTATATCATTCCACCATCTATTATTATAGTGAATTCTTTAACTGGTGAAAAAATTGATAGTGGAATTTTAGAAGCAGTTTTATCAGGAACTTCAATCTCTTCAGTAAAGATAATTCAGGATCCAAAAGGAATACCAGATACTGAAGTTAATCTATTTGCAGTAAATAATACAAATGGATTTAGTATTCAAAAAGTTGAATCTTCTTCGAGTGGAATCTTTACTTGCTTCATTACTAGACCAACCGGTGGATTTTCTCCAGATCCATTTTTAACTGGAGATAAAGTTTTCATTGAAGGAATTCAAAAACAAAGTGTAGACGGTGATGGGTTTAATTCTGAAGATTATGGATATCAGTTATTTAATGTCGATAGTTTTGATGATACGAGTGGAGTTTTTGCTAAAGTTGTTGTTAATGTTTCTGGATTAACTACAAACACTGGAATAGCAAAAACTATTCAAGATTTTATTCCAACTATAATTAATCAAGATACTTACCCAACATTTGAAATTTCTAAAACTAAAGCATCATTTATAGTTGGAGAAACAATTATTTCAGATGGAATTGAAAGAGATTTAAAAATTGTTGACTATAACGACTCTTCTATAAAAGTTTTTGGAACTTATGAACTTTCTAAAGATGAGACATTTAAAGGTAGAGAGTCTGGAACCATCGCAACTGTTGAAAGTATAAAAGAAAATTTAGGTAAATTTAAAATTAACCTTTCAACAGATAAAAATATTGGTTGGGCAGATAATATTGGAATGCTAAATGATAGTTCTCAAGTAATCCCAGACAATGATTACTATCAAAATCTATCTTATACAATTAAGAGTCCAATAACATATGATGAATTTAAGACTCCTGTAAATAACTTATTACATACTGTTGGAACAAAGAATTTTGGAGATACTGGTATAACTTCTACTTCTTCAGTTGGAGTTAATAGTGAAAATGCAACCACAATAACCAAAGATATTATTGATGAGCAAAGAGTTGATACAATTTATAATTTTGATCTATCAAAAGATATTGACACTGTTAACAATTATTCTAAGTTTTTAAAATTAGAAAACAAAATATTAACTCCATATATTAATAACGTAAGTAATAACGTTTTAAAAATAGATGATATTAATAGACTTTTTTCAAACTTAGAATCAACTTCTACCAATTTCTTAAATTTTATTGATTTGACACAACAAAATAATGAATACATTGGTATTTTGATTAGAGTTACATCATCTGATAATACTGAAATACAATTTTCAGATTTAGTTATTTTAAATGATGGCACTAACATTTCTTTATTGGAGAAAGGTTCTCTTGTAAATTCGGGAATAGGACTCACACATTCATCAATGGAGAAAATTGGAGAATTTTCTATAGAAGAAAATGATTTCAAAGAAATTTTCCTACGATTCACTCCCAATAATCCTTATAATACTGATTATGATTTAAAGTGGATTCAAAGTTCATTTGAATCAAATAGTATAGGAATTGCATCAACATCAATTGGATTTGTAAAAATTAGTAACTCTGTAGATAGGGCTGCTCCAGGAATATCTACTAATATTGTTTCGTTAGACTCAACATCATTTGAATCTTTACATGCTTCAATGCAAGTTATCAATGATAACTCAAAAGAAATTAATTTTGTGGAGTTATATTTGACTCAAGATGGATCAAATACTTACATATCAGAATATTATATTGATAATAATGATGTAGACAATTATTCAAGTAATTTTATTGGTACTTTTAGTGCAAATATAATTTCTAATATTTTATATCTAAATTATACAAATACACTATCGGATGATGATGTAACAATAAAATCAAGTGTTGTTGGATTTGGAACTACTAGCATCACTGGTATTGGTGGAACTTACAGATTTAAAAAGTCTGGTCCAGATGGATCAGAAAGAAGTGTGATATATATGTCAAATTATTCAACAACCACATCTGCAGCATCTACATCAATTTTAAATTTAAATACTAATCTTTTCAATTCTGTTAAATCTCTAGTAGAAGTTAGTGCTGGATCTACCAAAGCACTACATCAAATTTTAATGATTCATGATGGAGTGGATGTATATACTCAACAAATGCAATTTTTATCTGTTGGATCAACATCAACATCAGATTCTTTAATTGGATTGGGAACTTTTGGTGGGACATTTGAAAATTCAGGAAATAATTTTGTATTAAAGTTTTATCCTGATGCGGGAATAACTCAAAATATTGCAATTTCTAATTTAAATAAATGTTTCTATCAAGATGTAGATGATATTAATATCGCACCAGATTTAGAATATTCTACAAATAATGTAATCTTTGGTAGAGAATCAATAAAAACTAATTTTTACAATGCGATTAATGGAACTAGAATCAATAGAAAGGATTTTCCATTAACATCAAATGGACTCAAAATTTTTGCAAGAGAATTTGATCCAGATGATAATACACAGATTAATTTGACGACTGGGGAATTTACTTCAGAAAATCATTTCTTTAGTGATGATGAGGAGTTAATTTATACACCAAAATCTACAATTGTAGGTGTTGCAGCAACACCAATGATGTATAAGTCTGGAAGTGTTATTTCAACTCTACCTTCATCAGTATTTGTTGTTAATAAGCAAGAGAATACTTTCCAAATTTCTACAACGAGGGCTGGAACTGCTGTTACGTTCGTTTCTTCTGGTAGTGGAAATGCTCATCTATTTGAAATGCTTAAAAATAATGAAAAAACTATTATAACAATCGATGATATAATTCAGCATCCAATATCATTTACAAAGGTTTCTCATTCACTTTCTGCTGGAATTGGATCGACTTCAACAATTTTCCAAATGAGTGGAATATCTACCGTATTTCCCAAAGATATTTTAAAAATTGACAATGAATACATGCAAGTTATAAGTGTTGGTTTTGGAACAACTAGTATTGGTCCAATAACAGGGGTGGGAACTACATCGTTGGTACAGGTGAGTAGAGGATTTGTTGGATCTTCTGCAACTTCTCACATTTCTGGATCTACCGCAAAAGTATATAGAGGGTCTTATAATATTAGTAATGGCCACATTCATTTTACAGAATCCCCTAAAGGAAATCCACAACTAGAAAGAGACTCTAGTAACTTGAAGTTCCAAACTTCTGAATTTACTGGAAGAGTGTTCTTGAGAAATAATTATGATACTAATGTTGTTTATGATAATATATCCAATCAATTTAATGGTATAGGAAGAACGTTTACTTTAACGGTTGGTGGTGCAAATACAGTAGGTTTAGGAACAACGGGTGGAAATGGCATTCTATTAATAAATGGTTTGTTCCAATCACCAACTTCCAAGAATAATCCATCAAATAACTTCTCTATTATAGAAACTACTAGTCCATCTGGAATAACAAGTATAGTTTTCTCTAGTATCAGACCAAATCTTGATATTATTTCAGAATATGATATTAATCAGAATGAAATTCCTAGAGGTGGAATCATAGTATCTCTTGGATCATCTATTGGATTGGGATATGCTCCACTAGTTGGTGCATCAGTAACAGCTGTTGTTGGTGCTGGGGGTTCAATAGTATCAGTTGGACTAGGAACAACTGATATACATGGATCTGGATATAGTGGAATTGTTTCAGTTACTGTATATGATCCAACTCAAAATGTTGGAGGTACACCAGCAAATATTACGGCATCTGTTGGTGCAGGTGGAACACTTTCATTCTCAGTTGGTGTCGGTGGAACAGGATATAATAATCCCAAAATCTTTGTATCCGATCCATCATATGAAAATTTAGAGGTTATTGGCGTTTCTAGAGTTGGTCTAGGAGCAACAACAGATACTGGAGTTGGGTTACTATTAAATGTTGAAGTTGGAGCCAGTTCGACAACTGGTATAGGTTCAACATATTTTGAAGTAACTGGATTTAATATAACAAGGCAAGGATATTCTTTCAGAAAAGGTGATGTATTTAAACCAGTTGGGTTGGTAACTGATAGGAGATTGGCTCAACCACTTTCAGAACTTACATTAACTGTTTTGGAGACATTTTCAGATTCTTTTGCTCTTTGGCAATTTGGAGAATTAGACTACATAGATTCTATTAAAAATTATCAAGATGGTTCGAGACAAGTATTCCCACTTTTCTATAATGAAGAACTATTGAGCTTTGAAAAAGATGAAAATTCTAATGTAGAACTTCAAAACTTACTTTTAATTTTTATAAATGGTGTTTTACAAGAACCAGGAGTTTCATATACATTTGATGGTGGAACATCTTTTGTATTTACAGAGGCTCCAAAACCCGAAGATAATATTTCGGTATTTTTCTATAGAGGAACAATAGGTGATGATAGTTTATTAAAGACTGATATTTATCCAACTATAAAGTCTGGTGATATTGTAAGAGTATATAAAAACAATAAGTATCCAACAACGATTACTCAAGATAGTAGAACGGTATTTAATTTATCTTATTCTGATAAATTTGAAACTAATTTGTATTCTGGATCTGGAATAGATGAAAATTTTGAAAAACCAATAAGTTGGACTAAGCAAAAAAGAGATCAAAAGATAAATGGTGAGTTCGTTTATAAATCAAGAGATTCTATTGAAGCACAAGTTTACCCAACATCTAGATTGATTGCAGGAATTGGAACAACAAGCACTGAACTTTTTGTAGATGATGCTCAATTCTTTAATTATGATAATGAAATAGTATTCGAACCATTTGACCTTTTAATTGTAGGGAGTTCAAGCACTGTAGGAATATCAACTACAGAGTCACTCCCAATTGAAACTGTTAGGGGTGTTTCTGAAGTTGCTGGATTCTCAGGTATAGTTACTGGGATAACGACAAGTGCTGGTATTGGAACCTCATTGGCATTAAGATTCTACATTAATAATTTAGATGCAAATAATCTTGCAGGATTGACAACTGGATATCCAATTTATATCTATGATACTAGAGTTGGATCTGGTGTGACTTCTATTGACAATTCCAACATTTCATTGGTTGGAATTGGAACCACATATTTAGATAATATATATCGCATACACAGTTGGTCTAAGGTTGTTGGTGCTGACAACATAGGAATTATAACTTGTAATGTTTTGTCTACATCAAATGTTATAGGTCTAACAACTTCTGGATCCACATTAAATCCTATAGGTAAGTTTTCATGGGGCAAACTTTCAGGATTTACTAGATCCAATTCACCAATTTCGATTGGAGTTTCTGGAAAAACTGTAGATGTTGGATTAACAACATTTGCAACTGTTCAAAGAAGAGGAATAGGTTTAAAATTGAAATACGAAACTGGAGCACTTCCTAAACAAGTATAAATAGATAAAAAACTATTAGTATGACAGCTATCATAACAGATCAATTTAGAATATTTAATGCAGAAAATTTTGTTGATTCTGTTAATAATAACTCGTATTATGTTTTTCTAGGATTACCAAATCCTTCTTTGTCAACAAAATTTGGTAGAGATACTGATTGGGATAGTGATCCACCAGTTCCTGTAGATAATTTTCAATATCTATCACACTACAAAGACACGTTACTTTTTGGTAAAAAAATTACATCATCGAACAATGTGAGAAGAATTGTAAGAAAAGTAACCTGGACGGAAAATACTAGATATGAAATGTATCGTCATGATTATAGTACAACTAACCTAGCACCAATTTCTGGTCTTCCAAGGTTGTATGATTCTAATTACTATGTGATGAATAGTGATTATAGAGTATATATTTGTATAGATAACGGATCTTCGGGAACTAATCCATCGGGAAACAAATCCCAGGATCAACCCACTTTTACTGATGCTGATCCATCCGCTGCTGGATCAAGTAACGATGGATATGTTTGGAAATATTTATTTACAATTTCTCCCAGTGATATTATTAAATTTGATTCTACAGAATACATAATACTTCCAAATGACTGGGATACCTCAACAGATAGTGAAATAGAACGTATTAGAGATGCTGGAAATTCTGATATAGAAGAAAATCAGATTAAAAAAATATATATTGAAAATGCTGGAGACGGATATTTAAGTAGGGATGAAGAATATACAGATGTAGATATTAACGGTGATGGATCTGGTGCAAAAGCATCTATCAAAGTAACAGATGGAAAAATAGTTTCTGCGAGAGTTACTTTTGGGGGTAAGGGTTATACTTACGGAATAGTTGATCTAGGACGATTAAGATCTGGAACACTACAAACTGATGCACAATTAATAGTAGTTATCCCACCTTCAAAAGGTCATGGATACAATATTTATCAAGAATTGGGTGCTGATAGAGTCTTGGTATATGCAAGATTTGATGATCTGACAGAAGATACCCCTATAAGCACTGCATTTTCTCAAATTGGCATCTTAAAGAATCCCAAATATAGTACTTCAGATACATTATTTGAAGAAAATCAATTTTCATCTTTATATGCAATTAAATTGACTTCTGTATCTCAAACTCCTATCATTGGGGAACAAATTAGACAGGTTAGACCATCTGACGAAAAAATTGCTAAAGGATATGTAGCATCATATGATGCTACAACTAAAGTTCTAAAATATTTTAGAGATAGATCTTTGTACTTTTCAAATGGAGTAGATGAAACTGATGACAAGGATATTAGTTCAGACTCTGAAGTTTTAGACTTTGAATCTTCCGATCAAGTTGCAAATAATATTCAATTTGTATCTTCATCTTTCAATGCTCCAATAGATACATCCTTTAGTGAAAATAAAGTCACAGTCAATGGTAAAATAATTGATCTTGGTGTAACTTTTAATGCTGGTCTTGCAAGTCCAGAGATAAATAAAAAGACGGGAGATATAATTTACATTGACAATAGACCCCTGGTTACAAGAAATCTAAGACAAAAAGAAGACGTTAAAATTATCCTGGAATTCTAAGAAATGGCACAAAAAACAAATTTAAATATTAGTCCATATTATGATGATTTTAATTCTGAAAAAAATTTTTATAAAGTCTTATTCAATCCAGGAAGAGCAGTTCAGGCAAGGGAACTAACAACACTTCAGTCTATTCTACAAAACCAAATAGAATCTTTTGGTAGCCATATGTTTAAGGAGGGATCTGTGGTGATCCCTGGCAATATTGCATATGATGGGCAATTTTATGCAGTTAAACTCAATTTAACAAATTTTGGTGCAGATATTACTTTATATCTGGATCAATATATTGGGAAAAAAGTAACAGGGCAAACTTCTGGAACAACAGCAACTATTCAGCATATTGAAATTCCAGATGATAATGATATTTCGTATCCTACAATTTATGTAAAATATATTGATTCTGATAATGATTTTAATTTTACTCAATTTCAAGATGGTGAATCTTTAATTGCAAGTGAAAATATTACATATGGAAATACGACTATTAACTCTGGAACACCATTTGCATCATTAATTTCATTAAATGCAACATCTATAGGTTCTGCAGCATTTATTGCAGATGGTGTTTATTTTGTTAGAGGTTATTTTGTAAATGTATTAAAGCAAACTTTGCTTTTAGACTACTATACAAATACACCATCTTATAGAGTTGGATTAAGAATTGAAGAATCTATCGTAACTGCTAATGATGATAAAGATCTTTACGATAATGCTAAGGGATTTACAAATAATGCAGCACCTGGAGCAGACAGATTTAAAATAGATCTTATTTTAGACAAAAAATTACTAACAGATTTAAACGACACCAACTTTATTGAACTTTTAAGAATTGAAAATGGTAGAATTAAAAGAATAGAAACTAAGACAAACTATAATATTATTAGAGACTATTTGGCACAAAGAACATATGATGAATCTGGAGATTATGCGGTAGAACCATTTAATCCATCAGTTCACAATTCATTAAATAATCGATTAGGAAATAATGGATTATTTTTTAAGAATGAAATTACCCCAGAAGGAAGATCACCTTCTGACGATCTAATGTGTGTAAAAGTTTCTCCAGGAAAAGCTTATGTAAGAGGATATGATGTTGAAAAAAGATCTACAATAATTTTAGATGTAGAAAAACCTAGAGAAACTAAGTCAGAATCTAATGTAGGAATTTCCTTTGAGATGGGAAATCTTTTGAGAGTTAATAATGTAGCAGGAGTTCCGCAACAAAAAGGAGTGGCGACACTTTACAATGAATTAAATGGATCTGGAATTGGAATTGGTAGTGCAAGAATATATAACTTCAATTTAACTGATGCAGCATATACTAATGCTGCAACTAATTGGGATTTATACTTATATGATATTCAAACAAATATAGGTTTAACATTAAACAATACAATAAGTTCAGTTGATTTACCAGAATCTTCTTTAGTTAAAGGTAAAAATAGTGGGGCAAGTGGATATGCAGTTTCTGCTGGAGCAGGATCGTCTACAATTACACTAAGACAAACTTCGGGATCTTTTGCACCAGGGGAGCAAATATCAATCAATGGAATTGATTTTCCAAGAACTATTGTATCAATTGCAGTATATGGAACTCAAAATATAAAATCACTAAGACAAGATTCCAATTTTGCAGTTACCGGTATTGCAACTTTTTCTGCAAATGCAGTTTTGGAAAGATTTAGAATGCCTAGAAATATCATACAGGTTTCTATTTCAACCGCAAGTAGTGGGATTTCTACTGTTACTGCAATAGGAAGAATTTTTACTGGAATTACAACAGATACGATTATCAGATATCAGAAAATAGGATTCAGTACAGAAACATACAATAGAGTTTCTTCTATATCACAAGATGGTTTATCAATAGGTATATCATCTATATTTCCAAATGTTTCTGGAGTTTATGAGGGATCTTTACCATCTAGTCAAATATTAACTGACATTTTTGCCGCAGCACCAATCATTAGAAACCAAGATTCTGCATACTTATATACGGATATTCCGGGAAATAATATATCAAAAGTAGATCTTTCCAACTCGACATTAAGAATATCTGCTCAATTACCAAATCAAACTATTACTGGAAATACATTAACACTCAATGCATCCACAGTTGCATCGACTCTTGGAATTACATCCGTATATTTCGATTCCTTTGATCAAGAAAAATATTCAGTTCACTATAATAATGGCACGATAGCAACATTATCTTCTGATTCTGTTACTGTTAGCAACGATACCCTATCAATTAGGGGTTTAACTAACACTACAGCAACAGTAAATGTTACCCTGGTTAAAAATAACATTAAGAGTAAATTGAAAAAATATTTAAGAAGTGAAAAATTAGAGATAACAAGATCAAAATATAAACAATCAGGATCTGGAATTAATACATCAATTTCAGATGGGTTAACATATAATCAATATTATGGTCTTAGAGTTCAAGATGAAGAGATTTCATTAAATGTTCCTGATGTTGTGAAAATTATATCGATATATGAATCTTATGATTCATCAAGTCCCACTTTAGACAGAGTTTTATTTACTTCTACCGCTAACGTAGGAACTAATGCCATCATTGGAGAAAATATAATAGGAAGTACTTCCAATGCAATTGCAAGAGTTGTAACAAAGGTAGATTCTCCAGCAAATACTCTTGAAATTGTCTATCTAACAGGAGATAGATTTGTAACTGGTGAAACTGTGACGTTTGATGAGTCTAATATTACAACAGAAATAGAATCTATTACTCTTGGAAAATATAAAGATATAACGACTTCGTACTTCTTGGATAAAGGTCAAAAAGATCAATATTACGATTATTCAAGAATAATTAGAAATAAAAATATTCCAGAACCAAGCAAGAGATTATTGGTTGTATATGATTGTTATACTGTAGAGTCTAATGATAATGGTGACGTATTCACTGTATTGAGTTATGATGAAGAAAGATTTTCTACAGATATTCCCACAATAGGATCTAGATTGAGAAGAGCATCTGATACTTTAGACTTTAGACCTAGAGTTTCCACTTTTAATCCAGATTCAACTGCCAGATCACCATTTGACTTTTCTTCTAGAAATTTTGGAACTGATCCCAAAGTAATTTTGACTCCTAACGAATCCTCTTCAATTGGATATGATTACTATTTGGCAAGAATTGATAGACTATATCTGGATAAAATTGGTAATTTTGTTTTGGAAAAAGGAACTTCATCACTTACTCCTAAAGCTCCAACAAAAAATGATGCAATGATGGAAATTGCAACAATTCAGTTGCCACCATATTTGTACAATCCTCAAGATGCTGTTATACAATTGAGAGATAACAGAAGATATACAATGAGAGATATTGGATTTATTGATAATAGAGTTGAAAATTTAGAGAGAGTAACTTCATTATCTTTCTTAGAAATTGACACTCAAACTTTACAAATTCAAGATTCTGAGGGTAGAAATAGATTTAAGAGTGGATTTTTTGTTGATGATTTTAAAAATTATAATTTAATGAATCGTGAACTATCTACTGTTCAAATCAATCCATCAGCAAATGAATTAATTCCACTAATAAGTAGAAATTCTATCAAATCAAAATTAATTCCTGCTGACGCAGTAACAGATGAGGATTTGGATTATAATTCTAATTTCGAATTATTAGACTCAAATATTAAAAAAACTGGAAATTGTGTAACTCTTAAATATACTGAAATTGACTGGATTCAACAAACTTTTGCTACAGGAGTTGAAAATGTCAATCCATTCAATGTAGTAATCTATACTGGAGTTATAAGATTAAATCCATCAATTGATACTTGGGTTAGAACAGTTCAATTGCCCGATAGAAACATCAATATTACTAATAATTCTAGTAGAACACTTACAAGAAATCTACAAAGTAATGTAAATGTAAATCTTAATAATCCTATTGTCAGGGAAACTTCTTCACAAAGAGTTGGGGCAAGAATAGCAAATCCTAACAGAAGGGGACAGACCGGAGTAATAGCATCTAATGTTACCACTTCAGAAATTGTTACTAGAAGTAATTCAACAAACGTAAGTACGGACATTTCTACAGATACCGTATCTAATACAGATGTATCTATAAGAAATATTCTTACATCTACTTCAGATGAATCATTCATGAGATCTAGAAATACTGAGTTCTCAGTATCTAATCTCAAACCATCTACTAGATACTATCAATTTTTAGACGGAAGTAGTTCTGTTGATTTTGTTCCAAAATTAGTAGAAATTGCAAATGATTCTACTTTAACAAATTATGGATCTTCAGGAACATTTAAAATTGGAGAAACTGTAGTTGGATCCGTAAATGGTACAAGACTAATAACTTTTAGACTTTGCACCCCTAACCATAAGTATGGTCCATATAATTCACCAACTACAACATACACAATAAATCCATATGTTCGAACTGAATCCTTATCAAATTTGTATAGTCAATCTTCAAAAGTATTGAATGTAGATACCGCATCTTTATCAGAAGAAGCACAAGGTAGATATTCTGGATATCTTACTGTTGGTATGCTTTTAGTTGGTCAAGAAAGTGGTGCTGTAGCATATGTTAAAGATCTTAAATTATTATCGGATAATTTTGGTGATTTAATAGGAACATTCTTCTTAAAAGATCCAAATACAATTCCAGCACCTTCAGTAAGAATTCCTACAGGAACTAAAACATTTAGAATTACCTCAAGTAGCACAAATGATTCTGGAGTTCCAGGAAGTAATTCAATATCTTTTGCAGAAACAAATTATAATTCTGATGGAACTTTAAATCAGTGGGAAAATGAAGTAACTACCATATCGAATAATCTCACAACAACCACTGTTACAAATTTAACAACAAATGTTAATGCTTCATTAACAACGCAAAACAGGCATACGGAAACTGTTCTTGCAGAGTATTACGACCCATTAGCTCAATCATTTACTGTTGGTGGAAATATACAGGCACCTTCAGAGTATGATACGAGTGATGATATCAATGGTGCATTCTTAACTTCAGTTGGTCTGTTCTTTGCCTCAAAGGATGATGGAAATGCACCATTACGAGTTGAAATAAGAACTGTAGAATTGGGGACCCCAACTATGATGATTGTTGGAAAACCAGTAATATTAAGACCTTCAGATATTACAGTTTCGGATGATGGTGAGACCGAAACAAAGGTAACTTTCCCAGAACCAGTTTACCTATCTCCAGGTAGAGAATATGCTGTTGTGATCATTTCTGCCCATAGTGATAAGTATGAGATGTGGATTGCGACAATGGGTGAAAAGACAAAAAAAACACAATCACTACCAGATTCTGAATCAGTAATTTATTCAAAGCAGTTTGCATTGGGAAGTCTGTTCAAATCACAAAATGGTTCTATATGGACAGCAAATCAATATCAAGATCTTAAGTTTAAACTTTATAAAGCTAAATTTACATCAACAACTGGAACAGTGTTCTTTAGCAATCCAACTCTAGATGAGAGTAATGGATATGTGTCAAGACTAAACAATAATCCGATCACAACTTTACCCAAAACAGCTACTCTTGGAATTACCACATCCACAAATTCATCAATCATTAATGACATATTGAAAGTAGGAAGAAAAATTTCAGGATCTAATGCAAATACTTATGGTTACATAATTGGAACAGGAAGTTCAGTTTCCAGTGTAAAAGTTACTAGTGGTGGTACAAATTATCCAGCAAGTAGCACATTCACTAATCTAGAAACAACTAATATAGTTGGTAAAGGATCTGGATTGAGATTAAGCGTAACAACAAATTCAAGTGGTTCCATTACAGGTATACCTATAGTAACTGCATTTGGTAACGGATATCAAGTAGGTGATGTTGTTGGAATTGTTACCAATTTAGGTAGAAATGCAAGAGTTTCAATTTCTTCTATTACTGGTTTAGATACATTATATCTTTCTGGACTGCAAGGAGAATCTTCTTCGTTTGCAATTGGAATTGGAGTTAGTTATTATCCTAATAATTATCCAACTAGTCCAATAGTATCTTTAGCATCAACTACAATACGTAGTTTTAACATCGATGGCGGAGTTAATTCTGGAAACTATATTAAAGTAGATCACTTTGATCATGGCATGTATTCAGGAATTGATAAAGTAAAAATTAATGATGCCCAATCCAGTTATTCACCTACAACTTTATCCGTTGCAATGTCTTCAAATGAAATTAATACAATTAGTATTGCAAATACTTCTATCTTTTCAACCTTTGAAGGTGTAAATGTCGGGGCTGCAAATAGTGGATATGTTAAGATTGGAGATGAAATTATTGCATACTCGGGTGTAAATAATGGAACACTAACCATTGCTAGTGGTGGAAGAGGTATTGATGGCACTGTTATTACACCACATGATTCTCGCAGTTTAGTTTACAAATACGAATTAAATGGGGTTTCTTTACGTAGAATAAACAAAGAACATACTATGAGTTCTACAGATATTGGCATGGACGATTATTATATCGAAATATCCAGATCTGAAAATGGAGCAAATAGATCTTCAGATGGTTCTCTAGCAAATGCACCACAATTATCATTTACCAATGATGGATCTTTTGGAGGACCAAATGTTAAGGTATCAGAAAATATTAATTTTAGTGGACTAATACCCACATATGATTTAATTACTCCAGGATCTTCTACTTCAGTAAGTGCCTCTATAAAAACAGTAAGTGGTACTAGTATTGATGGAAATGAAAATTCATTTATCGAGCAATTACCAGAACCTGTTCAGTTAAATGTATTAAATACATTGAAAACTGTAAGATTAGTTGCTTCTGATGTAAATGAAAAAAATCAACCAGGTTTAAGTAATCTGTTGAGGAAAAAATCATTTACTACGGCAATAACCTTATCAACTAGAGATTCGAATCTTTCTCCATTAATTTACTTGGATAATGCATTTACAGAGTTTAGAATTAATAGATTAGATAATCCGGTCTCAGATTATTCATCAGATAATAGAGTTAATTCTATTTTAGAAGATCCACATGCTGCAATTTATGTTTCAAATACTGTAAATCTTGTTCAACCAGCAACATCATTAAAGGTTATTTTGAGTGCATATAGACATGAAAGTGCAGATTTTAGAGTTCTTTATAGTTTGATTAGAGCAGATTCTAGTGAAGTTCCCCAAGCATTTGAACTATTCCCTGGTTACGATAATTTAAAATATACTACAGATCAAGGTCTACTTGTTATAGATTCATCTAAAAATAGTGGAAAACCAGACTCTTATGTTCAACCAAGTCTTGACAATGAATTTTTAGAGTATGAATTTACTGCGGATAATTTAGATTTATTCGTTGGATATACAATTAAAATTGTTATGTCGGGAACGAATCAGGCAAGACCACCAAGAATCAAAGATTTAAGAACTATTGCGGTAAGATAAATGATTAAAGTTGAAGGGCACCAAAATTTATATCGTGATGAAAAAAGTGGTGCTATAATTAATTGTGATTCTATTGGATATAATCAATATGTAAATTCGGTCATCCAAAGAGAAACGCAAAAAAAAGAAATCGAATCTATGAAACAAGATATTAATGAAATTAAAAGTTTATTAAGGGAGTTTCTAAATGGATCCAAATGAAATAACTTTAGATTCAATAGATAAATTATTTGAATATGAAAAACATGCTCGTACTATCGATACTTTAAATGAAGATGAACTAAAAACTTTTGCTAAGTTGTACTGCAAGTTATATCTGAAGCAGCAAGAAACAGTTCTATCTCTTATGAATCTTTAGAATATAAATATCTAAAGGTATGTTAATCTGAATAATGGCAGTTTATGTATCTAATATAGTAATTGAGCAGGGATTCGATTTTGACACTACTTTTGAATTGGAAGATACAGTCACAAATAATCTATTGAATTTGAGTGGGTATCAAATACAATCACAACTTAGAAAAACATACAGTAGTTCTACATCAGTTTCATTTGCATCATCAGTTACAGGTCCCTCTGAAGGAAAAATTGAAATATCTTTAGGATCGACTACAACTTCTCAATTAAAACCTGGAAGATATTTGTATGATGTTAAATTAATTTCCTCTAATGGTGATGTTTTTAAAGCGGTAGAAGGTTCTGCACTAGTAAGAGCAGGGGTAACTAAATAATGCCCACTATAAGAGCCAGGGTTGGGTCTCAAAATGTAGTTCGTGTACTATCAAATGCATCATCACCCCCAACAAAGTTAATTAATTTAACCGACGTTAACTCGTCAAATACTTCTGATGGAGTAATCCTAGTATGGGATTTACCATCAGAAACATTTATAATGACAAGTGTTATTGATAGAAATCTTTTCATCAATGATAATACTGTTTCTATATCAACATCTACTGGTGCCTTTACAGTTAGAGGTGGTGTTGGAGTTGGTGGCAATACCAATATTGGTGGAAATTTAATAGTGTCTGGAGTATCAAATTTTATTGGTATAACAACATTTCAAAACGACGTTATCGTAACTGGTACTTTAACATCCGGATTAATTGATGGAGGAGAATATTAATGGCAAAACCAAACAGTAGACAAGGTTTGATAGATTATTGCCTAAGAAGGTTGGGAGCACCGGTGCTCGAAATTAATGTGGATGATGATCAGATAGATGATTTGGTCGATGATGCTTTACAATACTTTCAAGAAAGACATTTTGATGGTGTCGAGAGAATGTATTTGAAGTACAAAATAACTCAACAAGATATTGATAGAGGAAGAGGTAGAAATACTGATGGTGTAGGAATAGTAACTACAACGGGGACATCAGTAGGAGTTGCTAGTACATCTTTTAATTTTTATGAATCATCTAATTTTATTCAAGTTCCAGATTCGGTGATTGGTATAGAAAAGGTTTTTAAATTTGATACTAGCTCTATTTCTGGAGGTATGTTTAGTATTAAATATCAATTATTCCTTAATGACCTTTATTATTTTAACTCAGTAGAATTATTACAATATTCTATGGTTAAGTCTTATCTAGAGGATATTGACTTTTTATTGACTACAGATAAACAAGTTAGATTTAATAAAAGACAAAATAGATTATATCTTGATATTGACTGGGCATCGCAAACCCCAGATAAATTTATTGTCATAGATTGTTATAGAATTTTAGATCCAAATACGTTTACTAATGTTTATAATGACAGTTTTCTTAAAAAATATTTAACTGCACTTATTAAAAAGCAATGGGGACAAAATTTAATTAAATTCCAAGGTGTTAAATTGCCAGGTGGAATTGAACTAAATGGAAGACAATTATATGAAGATGCTGAAAGAGAGTTAGAAGATATTAAACAACGAATGACTTTAGAATATGAATTACCACCTTACGATTTTATTGGATAATTATGACATTAAATCCATTTTTTCTTCAAGGATCCCCTAGAGAACAGTTTTTAATACAAGATTTGATTAATGAGCAATTGAAAATTTATGGAATTGAAGTTTATTATATACCAAGAAAGATATTAAACAGGGATAATATTTTAAGAGAAATTGAAACATCTCAATTTGATGATAACTTCATTATTGAAGCATATTTGGATAATTATGATGGATATTCTCCTGGAAGTGATATTATGACTAAATTTGGATTAAAATTAAAAAATGAAATAAGATTAATAATATCCAGAGAAAGGTATGAAGAATTTATTGCACCACTTTTAGAAGGAACTAATTTAGGAATAGATATTGGTTCGATTACTGATCAGGAAAAAATTCTTACAAGTAGGCCAAAAGAGGGTGATTTAATTTATTTTCCACTTGGAGAAAGAATTTTTGAAATTAAGCATGTTGAGTTAGAAAAGCCTTTTTATCAATTAGGAAAAACTTATGTCTATGAACTTACATGTGAATTGTATGAATATGAAAATGAGTTAATTGATACATCCATTGAGGAAATTGATGATTTGGTAAAAGAGGAAGGATATATTACAACTTTAACTTTAGTTGGTTCTGCAGTTACTGCAACGGCAATTCCAACTATTGGTGGTATCGGAATGATTGGACAAATTATTTTAAATGATGATGGATCTGGTTATACATCAACACCTACTGTTACAATATCTAGTCCTACTTCAGGAACTACGGCAACTGCAGTGGCGATTACAACATCAAGAGCAGGTGTAAAATCAATTGAATCAATTTTAATTACAAATCCAGGTTCAGGGTACACAAGCACAAATCCACCAACTGTTACTATTTCTGGTGGAAATGGTGTTGGAGCTGCAGCAACTGCACTTGTTGTCAATAGTGGAATTTCTAGTTTTACAATCAGTGGTGGAAGTGGTTATTATGCAAAACCAACCGTAATTATATCTGGACCGTCTGTTGGAACTACTGCTATTGCCGATCCAGTTATTTTAAATGGTGCAGTAACAGCACTTAGATTTGCAAATACTGGATATGGATACACATCTCAACCATCGGTTATTATTTCTGGAGTATCTACAATTGGTATAGGGACGTTTATATATAATGAACCCATTATCGGACAAACATCAGGCACTATAGCAAGAATGAGAGACTTTAGCATAGTAACTCCCGAAGATGCCGATCCCATCACATATTTAAGAGTATCTATAAATAATGGTAAATTTTATCCAGGTGAAATTATTGTTGGTGGAATATCATCTGCAAGATACTTGGTTAAATCATATACGGCAGATAGTTATGAAGATCCTTATGATCAAAATGAAGAAATAGAAGAAGCAGCAGATTTAATTATTGATTTTTCGGAATCTAATCCTTTTGGAGATTATTAATGTTAGGAACTTATTATTATCACGAAATCATTAGAAAAACCATCATTGGTTTTGGAACACTTTTTAATGATATTTACATTAGGCATAAAAATAAGCAAGATCAAACTATTGACGAAACAAAAGTTGGAATTGCTTATGGCCCAATGCAAAAGTTTTTAGCAAAAATTGAACAGCAAGCAGAACTGACTAAACCAATTGCCATTACTCTTCCAAGAATGTCTTTTGAGATGACTTCTATTCAATATGATCCAACAAGAAAGTCTGGGGTAACACAAACATTTAAGGCATTGGATGGAAATAACTTGAAAAAAGTTTTCATGCCAGTTCCTTACAACATAGGATTTGAATTAAACATTTTAACAAAGTTAAATGATGATGCTTTACAGATAGTTGAGCAAATTTTACCTTACTTTCAACCATCTTTCAATATTACAATTGACTTGGTTGATTCTATTGGTGAAAAACGAGATATTCCCATTGTCTTGGATTCTGTAGATTTTCAAGATGATTATGAGGGTGATTTTTCGACCAGAAGAGCTTTAATTTATACCTTAAGATTTACTGCTAAGACATATTTATTCGGACCAATTGCAGAAACTACTGATGGTCTCATTAGAAAAGTACAAGTAGATACTCATATGAGTACTGATCTTGCGACTGCAAAGAGAGAAATGAGATACACAGTTGTTCCTGATCCAATTAATGCTGAACCAGATGACGACTTTGGATTTAGTGAGACCTGGGAAAAGTTTGCAGATTCTAGAGTTTATAGCCCAACTCAACAAAGAGACCTGTAAAGATTATGAAAGGTAAATATGATGATTTGGATTCTGCACTTAATATCAAAAGTGATATTGTAAAAGTAGAAAAGGTTAAAGAAGAGTTAAATATTACTCCTCTAAAGTCCGATGATATTAAAAAGGACTACGAATATACTCGTGCAAATTTATACTCATTAATTGAGAAAGGGCAAGAAGCAATTAATGGGATTATGGAATTGGCTGGAGAAGGTGGTAGTCCCAGAGCATATGAAGTTGCTGGACAACTTATTAAGTCTGTTGGTGATGTTACAGATAAACTTATTGATCTTCAGAAAAAGTTAAAAGATGTTGAGGATGAGAGTATCAAGACGACGAATAATGTTACTAACAATGCGGTGTTTGTTGGATCTACATCAGAACTTTCAAAACTACTCAAGCAAGGTTTTCTAAATAATAAAGAGTAATCATATAATTTTGTGCATAAGATAAAATCCCACAAAACAGTTGAAGAAATTGCAAAGAAACATCGTCTTGAAGTTTCCTTTGTGAGGAATCAACTCAGAATTGGAATTCCCATTGAGCATGAACATACAAAAGACAAAGACCTTGCTACAGATATTGCTCTTCAACATTTAGATGAGATTCCAGATTATTATACTCGATTGAAAAAAATGGAAGATGATGCTAAAAAGCATCATAAAAGATTCAAAGATGTGAAAGAAGCAACTGATGGTGTTGGGGCATCATCAGCAAAATATAACCTGCACAGATGGTTTGATGATGGTGGTTGGGTTCAAGCAGGTGGTAAATATGATGGAAAACCATGTGCTAAACAACCAGGGCAAACTACAAAACCATTTTGTCGTGATCCCGATGATCGTGCAAATATGAGTAAAAAAGAAAGAAATAGAAGAGCTTCTAAAAAACGTAGAGAAGATCCAAATCCAGATAGATCAGGAGCCGCAAAAATCGTGTCAAAGGAAGAATACATTCAAGAAAAAGAAGGTGAAAAAGATGCTTGTTATCATAAAGTAAAAAGTAGATATAAAATTTGGCCAAGTGCATATGCATCTGGAGCACTTGTCAAATGTCGTAAAGTTGGTGCCGATAATTGGGGAACAAAAAGTGAGGCAGTAAATCCAGCACAGCAAGCTGCAATTGCAATTAATATGAAAAAGAAGGGAATTAAACCAAAAAATATGGAAGAGGCATTGGAAATGATTAGATATTGTCCTAAATGCCAAAAAGATGAGACTAGATCAGAATGTAAGTATGGACCACAGTACTGGGAAATGTTCTCTACTCCATCAGCATTAACTTCAAATCAGTTAAAGTATGATCCAAATAGACCTCATCCAGCAAATGAGGAAAAAGATCACGAGTATTCAATGGCACGTTCTGAACTTTCTACAATCATCTCTGCAGCAAAGAGACTTCGTAAAAAGATGAAGGGTGAGGGTAATATTGAGGCATGGGTTCAGTCCAAGATTACCAAGGCTGCAGATTATATCGATACTGCAGCAGATTATTTGGATAGTGGTCAAGGTAAAGTTGATGAAGCATGTTGGGACGGATATAAGCAAGTTGGAATGAAAAAGAAAGGTAAAAGATTAGTTCCAAATTGTGTAAAAGAAAACTATTCTAACTGGAGAGATGAATTATCTGAAGATTGGCAAAAAGTCAATCGTCAAGATAAAACTGATGGATTGAGTCAAGCAGCAGTAAATGCTTACCGTCGTGAGAATCCTGGTTCAAAACTCCAAACTGCAGTAACGGAAAAGAAACCAAAAGGTAAAAGAGCAAAACGACGTGCAAACTTCTGCCGTCGCATGTCTGGGATGAAGAAGAAACTGACTTCTGCAAAAACTGCAAGAGACCCAGATTCGAGAATCAACAAAGCACTACGTCGTTGGAACTGTAACTAAAATGAAATCCTTTCAACAGTTTTTATCAGAAAGCATCACGATTAATGGTGATTTTAATGGAACTTTAAATGTAGGTTCATCACAACCAGAACAAGCAAGTGAGTCTTTTTTTGCTGATGTAGTTTGGGAAGGAAAGATGTATCGTCTAGAAGTAGAAGGTAAAATTCTTTCCAAAAATGAACTTGCAGAACAAATTCAAGGAGAATATCCTGGAGCAATTGTTCATAACATTTATCCAAGTCAGGTAAATACTTCAAGAGTTAAAAACGCACAAAGATACCAACCAGAAAGATTATCTTGGAGTGAGTGATTAATGGCACAATTTAATAAAAATACTCAAGATTTTTTAAATCAAGAGAGAACTCTTTTTGAAGTGAATATGATTGCCAATAAAAATGGGCAAGTAGTAACTAAGACAAACAGATTTCCAGTTGATGTTCTTCCAGCAAATGCAGATGCTTTTGGAAGAACAAGAGTATCAGCACCTCTCACATTATTTGATTCTTCTCACAGATATAGAGACAATAATCTTTGGACAAATTTAATTGTAGGAACTGGTTCTACAGTTGGATTTGTGACTACACAGGGTTTAGTAGATATAACCGTTGGTGTTGGAAGCACTGCATCAGTTATCAGAGAAACCACAAAAGTATTTTCATATCAACCAGGAAAATCATTACAAATTTTGAATACTTTTGTAATGAATCCACCCAAACAAAATCTTCGCCAAAGGGTGGGATATTTTGGTGCAGATAATGGAATTTATTTTGAACTTGATGGAACAGATGGGACTACTGCATATTTTGTAGAAAGAAGTTTGGTGACGGGAATTACTTCCGAAACCAGAGTTCCACAATCACAATGGAACCAAGATAAGTTAGATGGAACTGGTGAATCTGGAATGACTTTGGATGTAACCAAAGGACAGATTATGTGGACAGATATTGAGTGGTTAGGACTTGGAACAGTTAGAGTTGGTTTTGTAATTGATGGTCAATTTATTCACTGCCACTCATTCCACCACGCAAATAAAATTTCTTCAACATATATTACTACCGCATCATTACCTTTAAGATATGAGATTACAAACACTGGAGTGACTACAAGCACAAGTACACTCAAACAGGTTTGTTCTTCAGTAATGTCTGAGGGTGGTTATGAACTTCGTGGTTTGCAACAAGGTATAGGAACAACAATCACAAGTCCAGTAAATCTTCCAACTGCAGGAACTTATTACCCAGTCATTTCAATAAGACTAAAAACAACTCCAAATAGATTAGATGCAATTGTAATCCTGACTGCTCTATCTATTATGGGTATTACCAATAATGCACATTATAATTGGAGAGTAATTGCAGGAGGAACTACTACTGGTGGAGTTTGGGTGAGTGCTTCTGCAGATGGGGCAGTTGAATACAAACTTGGTGGTGGTAGTATCACTGGTGGAAGAATATTAGCACAAGGTTATTGTAGTGCATCCAATCAAGCAGTATCTGCTGTTGATATTCTCAAAGAAGCACTATTTAAATTCCAGTTGGAAAGAGATGGATTAACTGGAACTCCTTATGAACTTTCAGTTGCAGCAGCATCTAATGTTGCGAATGCTGATATTCATACTTCTATGGACTGGGAAGAAATTAGTAGGTAATGTATTATGAGTGATAACATTTATCTTGGTAATCCTAACCTTAAGAAGGCAAATACTCAAATTGAGTTTACGGAAGAACAAATCATTGAGTTCTTAAAGTGTAAAGAAGATCCTGTTTATTTTGCCAGGAATTATATTAAAATTGTTTCTCTGGATCACGGTCTTGTTCCTTTTGAGATGTATCCATTTCAAGAGAGACTTATTCAAAATTTCCATGATAATCGATTCAATATTTGCAAAATGCCCCGTCAGACGGGTAAGTCCACGACAGTTGTTTCATATTTGTTACACTATGCAGTGTTTAACGATAATGTCAATATAGCTATTCTGGCAAACAAAGCATCCACTGCCAGAGACCTACTCGGAAGATTACAACTTGCTTATGAAAATCTACCAAAGTGGATGCAACAGGGTATTATATCCTGGAACAAAGGTAGTCTAGAATTAGAAAATGGATCCAAGATTTCATCTAACTCTACTTCTTCATCTGCTGTCAGAGGCGGATCCTATAATGTCATCTTTCTTGACGAGTTCGCTTTCATCCCGAATCACATTGCTGATGACTTCTTTGCCTCTGTTTATCCTACTATTTCTTCTGGACAGAGCACGAAGGTAATTATTGTATCAACACCACGAGGTATGAATCATTTTTACCGTATGTGGCATGACTCTGAAAGGGGCAAAAACGAATATGTACCCACAGACGTTCATTGGTCCGAAGTGCCTGGTAGAGACTCTGCCTGGAAGGAGCAGACAATTGCAAACACTTCAGAGCAACAGTTTAAAGTTGAGTTTGAATGTGAATTTTTAGGATCGGTCAATACTCTTATCAACCCATCAAAACTTAGAAATCTTGTATATGAAGATCCGATTAAAAGAAATGCTGGATTGGATATTTACGAAGAACCAAAAGAAGAAAATAATTATTTAATAACAGTAGATGTTGCTCGTGGTCTTGGCAACGACTATTCGGCATTTATAGTTTTTGATATTACAAACTTCCCATATAAGATTGTAGCAAAGTATAGAAATAATGAAATAAAACCAATGCTGTTTCCAAACATTATCAATGAAGTAGCAAGAGGATATAATAATGCTTGGTTATTAGTTGAAGTTAATGATATTGGAGATCAAGTGGCAAATATACTACATTTTGACTTAGAGTATGATAATGTCTTAATGTGCTCTATGAGAGGTCGTGCCGGTCAAATCGTAGGTTCTGGATTCAGTGGAAAGAAATCTCAACTTGGTGTCAGAATGACTGCTGCTGTTAAAAAGTTAGGATGTTCAAATTTAAAAACTTTGATGGAAGATGATAAACTTCTTACTGTTGATTATGACATCATTTCCGAACTAACGACCTTTGCCCAACGACACAATTCATTTGAAGCAGAAGAAGGTTGTAATGATGACTTAGCAATGTGTCTTGTCATTTTCTCTTGGTTAGTTGCTCAAGACTATTTTAAAGAAATGACGGACAATGATGTTCGTAAAAGAATTTATGAGGAACAAAAAAATCAAATTGAACAAGACATGGCTCCGTTTGGTTTCATATCTGATGGTATTGATGAAATGACAAGTTTTGTTGATAATGATGGTGATAGGTGGTATACAGATGAATATGGCGATAGGTCTTATATGTGGGATTATCTTTGATGGATTTAGATGACCAAATTGAACTAGAGCATATTTTATTTACAGAAAGAAAATGTAGAGTGTGTGGTCAAATAAAAAGTTTAATGGATGATTTTTATCTAACCAGAAGAAATCGATCTACTTTTACATCGGCTTACTCTTATGAATGTAAAGAATGCACTGTTAAAAGAGTTACCAAAGATAGAAAATCTAAAAAAATTGTTACAAAGTGGGAATATCCTGACTGGTAGCATTGTTCACGCATTGTTTCCCCATTGAAATAAGTAGTTTTAATAAATATTTGTAGATAAATTTGGATTGCGAGGGGAATCAAGATGCCACTAAATTTAGCATCTCCTGGAATTGTTGTAAGAGAAGTTGATTTAACTGTTGGACGAGTTGATCCAACATCTGATAAAATTGGTGCTATCGTAGCACCCTTTGAAAAAGGTCCAGTAGAACTACCAACACTTGTTCAGAGTGAAAAGGACCTGTTGGACATTTTTGGAAAGTCATACTCAACAGATAAGCAGTATGAGTATTGGTTAACTGCGTCATCGTTCTTAGCTTACGGTGGAGCTCTACGTGTTATAAGAGCAGATGACAGTGAATTCGTAAATGCTGGGGTCGGAAGCACTACAAAAATTAAGAGTATTGAGCACTATGAGCAACTAGGTTATGATGAAAATACAATTAATGGTGTTGTAGTTACTGCCAGAAACCCAGGTTCTTGGGCAAATGGATTAAGAGTTGGTATCATCGATGCCAAGGCAGATCAAATTCTTGGAATCAACACAACTGCGGTTACGAATACCACCTTTGTTGGAGTTGCAACAGCTTCCAATGGTGATATAGGAATTGCAACTACAAGAATTACTGGAATTACAACAACTGGTATTGTTGTTGGTCAGACCTTAAAACAATTAGCAGGAATTATTGGTTCAGGGGTAACAGTTACTTCTATTGGAGTAGGAACGGTTTTCGTTAACCCAGCAACTTCAAATACAGTTGCACTTGATAATGTGGAATTATCTTTTGGAAGTTACACAACAGTAACTACTTCTGCTGCTCTTGCAGTTGGATATGGTGTTACTCAGTCAGTTGCTGGTAGAGTAAATCCTGGAGCAGGTACAACCACAGTATTAAATGGATATCTAAAGGGTATCATTACCGAAGTTGGTTCTGGGCAAGTTGCAGTAAAGGTTCTCACACACGTTTCTGCTGCTGGAACTGAGACTGCTGTTGATTATCAACCATCGGGAGTTTGGTCGTTTAACGCAGGTTCAGTAGGACTTGTTACAACTGGACAAACGACTTCATATGGTAGCACTGCAGTGTCATCATCATCTGATTGGTTTGATCAGCAATATCTGGTCACAAACACCGCAATTGTTGGTGGAGCAACAACCGAAGTATCAATTAAGTGGAATACCGTCGCAGACAGACCATCAACTTCGGCATATGCTGATGCAAGAGGTTCTAGATTTGATGAGGTTCATGTTGTAGTTATCGATGGTGATGGAAAAGTTACTGGTAATGCAGGAACAATTCTTGAAAAGCACCTATCACTTTCAAAGGCAAAGGATGCAGAGTATTCTGTAGGATCTCCATCTTATTGGAGAAAGTATCTTGCAGAAAATTCTGGATTTATTTTTGGTGGATCTCAACCAACAGGAACAGTAGAAACTGGTTACCAATCTGGAGGATTTACTCTAGTAACAGATAAAGCTTGGGACCAAGAGGCTGAGGGTGCGGTTTTCAATGCAATCGGTGCATACAATCAAAAACTAAGTGGTGGTGCTGATTATAACGGTAAGACTGGTGTTGGAGTAATTGATGCACTTTCAGTGGATCTTGATAAAATTGTAACAGGTTATGGTTTACTTGAAAATACAGAAAATTATACTGTAGATTTCCTCTTGATGGGATCTGCAAATTATACGAAAGAGCAAGGTCAAGCACTTGCTAATAAGTTAATTGCAGTTGCCGAAGCAAGAAAAGATGCTGTTGCATTTATTTCACCATATAGAAAAGCATTTATTAATGATACATCTATTGGAACTGTAACTGTAGAGAATGATGACACTATTACTGATAATGTCATTAGTTTCTATTCTCCAGTGACTTCATCTTCATATGCAGTATTTGACAGTGGATACAAGTACATGTATGACAGATTTGCCAATACATTCAGATATGTTCCACTTAATGGTGACATTGCAGGTCTTTGTGCTCGCAATGACATTAATAATTTTCCATGGTTCTCACCTGCAGGAACAACCAGAGGAGCAATTCTTAATGCAGTAAAACTTGCATACAATCCTTCAAAAACACAAAGAGATCGTCTCTATTCAAACAGAATTAACCCAGTAATCTTCTCACCTGGTTCGGGTATTATTCTATTTGGTGATAAGACTGGACTTGCAAAAGCATCAGCATTTGACCGCATTAATGTTCGTCGTCTCTTTATCTATCTTGAGGATGCGATTTCTGCAGCAGCAAGAGATCAACTCTTCGAATTCAATGATGAAATTACAAGAACTAACTTTGTAAACATCATTGAACCATTCCTTCGTGATGTTCAAGCAAAGAGGGGAATCTTTGATTATGTTGTAATTTGTGATGAAACAAATAACACTGCTGCTATTATTGATAATAATGAATTTGTTGCTGACATTTATATCAAACCAGCAAGGTCAATCAACTACATTGGTCTTACCTTTGTTGCCACCAGAACTGGTGTTGCTTTTGAAGAAGTAATTGGTAACGTTTAATTAATTTAGAGGTTTAAAGAACTATGGCAACTCGTCAACAACAAAACACAATTCCACTCAGAAAAATTACCGATTTCAAGAGTAAGTTATCTGGTGGTGGAGCAAGACCCAATCTTTTTGAAGTTGAATTAGCATTTCCTACCGGTGTTGGTATTGATAGTGATGTACTTCAAAAGTCAAGATTTCTTGTAAAAGCAGCTGCTTTGCCAGCATCAAATGTAACTCCTATTGAGGTTCCTTTCAGAGGTCGTATTCTTAAAATTGCTGGTGACAGAACCTTTGATACTTGGACAATTACCGTTATTAATGATACTGACTTTGGAATTAGATCCGCATTTGAAAAGTGGATGAATACTATCAATAAAATGTCGGATGCAACTGGTTTAACCAACCCAGTTGATTACCAAAAAGATGCTACCGTTCATCAATTAGATCGTGACGGTGCAATTTTGAGATCGTACAAGTTCTGGGATATTTTCCCAACTAATATTTCTACTATTGATTTAAATTATGAAACCACAGATACAATTCAAGAGTTTACGGTAGAACTGCAAGTTCACTGGTGGGAAGCTTATAAAGGAATAAAAGGTGGTGAAGATATCACCTAAATAGTAAAATAATAAGAGTTTAAACTTTATAATATGGCAAAACTTTTTGGTTTTTCTATTGACGATAAACAAGATAAATCACCTTCAGTATTATCCCCCGTTCCTCAAACTAATGAGGACGGGGTTGATAATTATATTGCTAGTGGTTTTTATGGATCTTACATAGATATTGAAGGTGTATATCGTACCGAACACGATTTAATCAGAAGATATCGTGAAATGGCATTGCACCCTGAGTGTGATAATGCTATTGAAGATGTTGTAAATGAAGCAATAGTCAGTGATTTATACGATTCACCTGTAGAAATTGAATTATCAAATTTAAATGCAAGTGATAAACTAAAAAAAGTAATCAGAGAAGAATTTAGATATCTCAAAGAAATTTTAGATTTTGATAGAAAATCTCACGAAATTTTTAGAAACTGGTATATTGATGGTAGAATTTATTATTTAAAAGTTATAGATACAAAAAATCCTCAGGCGGGCATTCAGGATCTTAGATATATTGATCCCATGAAAATGAAATATATCCGTCAAGAAAAGAAAAAAGATAAGAGAGATGTTATTAATTATAATAGAGGTGGTAGAGATGAACCAATAGTAGAACCAGATCTTGAAGAATACTTTTTATATACTCCAAAACCAAACTATCCATCTGGTATGATTTCAGGATCTGGTAAAGGATCTGTGAAAATTGCAAAAGATTCAATTACATATTGCAGTTCTGGTTTAGTAGATAGAAATAAGGGAACTGTTCTTTCATATCTTCACAAAGCTATTAAGGCTCTCAATCAACTTCGTATGATTGAAGACTCTTTGGTGATTTATAGATTATCTAGAGCACCAGAAAGAAGAATATTTTATATTGATGTTGGAAATCTTCCTAAAGTAAAGGCCGAACAATACCTCAAAGAGGTTATGAGTCGTTATCGTAACAAACTTGTTTACGACGCAAATACTGGTGAAGTTCGTGATGATCGCAAGTTCATGAGTATGCTTGAAGACTTTTGGCTTCCAAGAAGAGAAGGTGGTCGTGGTACAGAAATCACAACTCTTCCTGGTGGTCAAAATCTTGGTGAACTTTCCGATATTGAATATTTCCAAAAGAAACTCTATAGAGCACTTGGTGTTCCAGAATCCAGAATTGCAAACGATGGTGGTTTTAATCTTGGAAGATCTTCTGAGATTTTAAGAGATGAACTTAAATTCTCTAAATTTGTTGGACGTTTGAGAAAAAGATTTGCTCAAATGTTTAATGATATGCTTCGCACACAATTGATTCTAAAGAACATTGTTTCTCCAGAAGATTGGGAAATAATGGCAGATCATATTCAATATGACTTCTTGTATGATAATCAATTTGCGGAACTAAAAGAGTCTGAACTACTGAATGAAAGACTTGGAACTCTTGCAACTATTGAACCATATATTGGAAAGTATTATTCAACAGAATGGGTTCGTAAGAAAGTTCTTCGTCAAACTGATTCAGAAATAATCGAAATAGATGAGCAAATAGAAAAAGAAATTGAAAATGGAGTAATACCAGATCCAAGTGCTATTGATCCAATTACTGGTGAACCATTGCCTCAACAAGGAGAAATGGGTTCTTTAGGGAATGTCCCTCAAGAACCGGATTTAACTAACCAAGCATCAGTAACAGATGCCAATCTGCAAAAAGATACTAAAAAGGCAGAAATATAAATACATCTATAAACAGTATTAAAATTTTATGGAAGAAATTGTAAATTTGATTGCTACTGATTCCTCAGCATCACAAGTTAGTGATGTTATTAAGAATGCATTATTTGCAAAAGCATCTGAAAGAATTGAAAGTCTTAGACCAGTAGTTGCAAATATAATGTTTGATCAAGATGAACCAGACACAGGGGAAGAATAATGCAAATAACTAAAATGGTTGCGACAGAAGTTGCAACTCCAACTGTAGCAGGAAGTGCTTCAAGCATAAGTCAGGCAACTTGCGTCAGACTTCATAACAATACTGGTGGTATCGCAACAGTTGGCATTTCCACATTAGTTGGAGCTGCAACAACTATTTTCTTCTCTATGCCTGCAAATTCAGTTGAGTTTTTAACTAAATTACCGTCTGATGTAATTTATACAACTCCAGCAATTAAAGCAGCAAAAGTAGGATTTACCAATTAATAAAAATGAAACTCATCACAGAAGAAATTCAAAAAGTAGAATTCATTGTCGAAGGTAAAGGTGCCGACAAAAAAATGTTTATTGAGGGAATTTTTCTTCAAGGAGACATTTGCAATCGTAATGGAAGAATGTATCCTATGGCAACTCTCTCGAAAGAAGTTTCCAGATACAATGAAAATTTTGTTCAAAAGGGTCGTGCTCTTGGAGAACTTGGACACCCAGATGGTCCAACCGTAAACCTTGATCGTGTTTCTCATAAGATTGTTTCTCTTGAGCAAGATGGAACAAACTTTAGAGGTAAGGCACAACTTCTTGAAACTCCAATGGGTAAGATTGCAAAATCTCTTATTGGTGAAGGAGTTTGTCTCGGTGTTTCTTCTCGTGGTGTTGGTTCACTTAAGATGACCAATGAGGGTCATAAAATTGTTGGTGAAGATTTCATGCTTGCAACTGCTGCCGATATCGTGGCAGATCCTTCTGCTCCCGATGCCTTTGTTCAGGGAATTATGGAAGGTAAAGAGTGGGTTTGGGAAGGAGGAATTCTTCGTGAAAAACTGGCAGAACAAACTCAAAGAAGAATTAACACTCTTGTTGATCAAAAAAGATTGGAAGAGCATAAGTTAAATCTTTTCCAAGATTTTCTTTCAAATCTATAATTTATAAATAAATATAGATTAATACAAAAATATCTAAACAAATGTCCGTTGGTAGCAATTTACAAGAAATGGAAAACGTAGTAACCAAAGGCGCTGCTGCAGCTGAACCAATGAAAAAGTTAACCACAGGTATTCCTGATGGTCAAACAGGTAATTGGGAAGATCTCGGTGGACCTACTCCAGAAAATTATCGTTCAGACGATGATTCTGCTAAACTCAATACTCCAGGCAAGACTCTTGCTCAAGTCAAGAATATTGTCAACAAAGGAGCAAAGGCAGCAGATCCTATGCAGCATTTAGCAAAAGGTGCTGTTAAGGAAGAGACCGAAGATGAAGAAGATCTTGTTGATGAAGAAGAGGTTCTCGAAGACGAAGAGGAAGTAGTTGCTGAAGCTGCCGAAGAAGAAGAAGAGCCTGGTGAGGCTCCCCATAAAGAAGGTAAGAAAGAGAAGGGTGAGAAGAAAGAAGGTAAGGGACACGAAAAGAAAGAAGATGAAGATGAAATGAAAGAAGAGTTTGACATCGAAGAAGATGTCAATGCTCTTCTCGAAGGTGAGGATCTTTCTGAGGAATTCCAAGAGAAAGCACGTACTATCTTTGAAGCAGCTATTAGAACTAAAGTTGCAGAAATCAAAGAGCAAATTCAATCTCAATATGAAGAGACTTTAATTGAAGAAATTCAATTAATTAAAGAAGAATTAACCGATCGTGTTGATGCATACCTTGAGTATGTTGCTGACGAGTGGATTCAAGAGAATGCACTTGCAGTCGAGCACGGTCTCAAGAGTGAAATGACCGAATCATTTCTCCAAGGAATGAAGGGTCTTTTTGAAGATCATTATGTAACAATCCCTGAAGATAGATATGATGTAATCGAGAGCATGGTAGATAAACTTGATGAAATGGAAGGAAAACTCAACGAGCAAATCGAAAGAAATATTGCTCTGAATAGAAGATTAGCAGAGTCGGTTGCCGATGTAATCTTTGCAGATGTCGCTGAGGGTCTAGCACTTTCTCAGAAGGACAAACTCGCTTCTCTTGCCGAAAATGTTGAGTTTGATAGTGAAGAGAACTATCGTGAGAAACTAGTAACCCTGAGGGAATCATATTTCCCATCTAATGCTGGTACTCAAAGAAACGTTTCAGAGACAATTTCCGAAGGAATGGATAGTATTCTACAACCAGTTTCTGGTTTGATGGAATCATATATTCAAACTCTGAATAGAGTTTCTAAAAAGTGATTTATAGATCATAGTCAAACTAACTTTTTTAAAGAGGTAAATTCAAATGCAAATGTTCAATGCAGAACAACTGCAGGAGAAGTGGGCACCACTCCTAGACCATAATGGTCTCAGTGACATCAAAGATGCACATCGTAGAATGGTGACCGCAGTTCTCCTGGAGAACCAAGAAAGAGCACTCCGTGAAGAGCGTGAGTTTCTCTACGAAACCCCAATCACCAACTCAGGTAATGCTACCGGTGCTTCTGGTGCTTTTGGTGGTACAGCTAATGCCCCTGTTGCAGGTTTCGATCCTGTTCTGATCTCACTGATCAGACGTTCAATGCCTAACCTGGTCGCATATGACCTCGCAGGTGTTCAACCAATGAACGGTCCTACTGGACTCATTTTCGCAATGCGTTCACGCTACAGCACCCAGACTGGTGATGAAGCATTCTTCAACGAAGCTAACACCAGATTCTCGGGTCAGAATGCTGCTGGAACTCTTACCGCAACTGGTATCGGTACTACCGCAGCACAAACTGGTGACAACCCAGCAGTTCTGAACGACTCGGGTACTTATAACGTTAACACCGGTATGAACACTGGTGACTCGGAAAACCTTGGTGGTGATTCGGGTTCGTTCAACGAGATGGCATTCTCGATCGAGAAGGTTACCGTTACCGCACGTTCAAGAGCTCTGAAAGCTGAGTACTCACTCGAACTTGCACAGGACCTCAAGGCAATTCACGGTCTGAATGCTGAAGCTGAGTTGGCAAACATTCTGTCAACTGAGATTCTTGCTGAAATCAACCGTGAAATCATCCGTACCATCTATAACGTTGCTGAAGCTGGTGCTCAGTCAAACGTTGCTACTGCTGGTACTTTCGACCTTGATGTTGACTCCAACGGTCGTTGGTCGGTTGAGAAGTTCAAGGGTCTGATTTTCCAAATCGAGCGTGATGCAAACGCAATTGCACAAAGAACTCGTAGAGGGAAGGGCAACATCATCATGTGCTCTGCTGACGTTGCTTCAGCACTGACCATGGCTGGTGTCCTCGATTACACCCCTGCACTCAATGCTAACCTCAACGTTGATGATACTGGCAATACCTTTGCTGGTGTTCTTCAAGGTAAGTACAGAGTATACATCGACCCATATTCGGCAAACGTAGGTTCTGCTGGATCTGGTGCTCAGTACTACGTTGTTGGTTATAAGGGTTCTTCCCCTTATGATGCAGGTCTGTTCTATTGCCCATACGTTCCTCTCCAAATGGTACGTGCCGTTGGTGAGAACACCTTCCAACCTAAGATCGGCTTTAAGACCCGTTATGGTGTTGTTGCTAACCCATTCGCCAATAACGGTGCTCTTTCGTCTGGTACTGCTGCTGGAACCAGTGCTCTTACTGCTAACGCAAACCGTTACTACAGAAGAGTACGTGTTACCAACCTCATGTGAGTTAATTCACATTCTTCTAGAGGGTTCCTTCGGGAACCCTCTTTTTTTATCTAAATAAAAATAAAACTCATGGCAACTGCTTTTGATGGGCAAATAGGGAACAGAAATTTTTTGTCTCCTGTTGGATTTAAATTTACTTTGGCAAAAGAACCTAAGGTTGCCTTTTTTTGCAATTCATTAAGAATACCAGAAATTTCTTTGGGTACTGCGATACAACCAACTTACCTCAAGGATATTGACGTTCCTGGAGACAAATTAACCTATGGTGATTTTTCATTAAGGTTTTTGATTGACGAAAATCTTGAGAACTACATGGCAATTCATAATTGGTTAACTGGTCTTGGATATCCAGAAAGCACAAAGGATTATAAAGATTTTATTGTAGAAGATAATATTTCAAATCCATTAAATGCCTTTAGTGATGGAAGTGTTTACATTTTGAACAGCAATTATCAGACTGTTTCAATTGTAAAATTTAAAGACTTGTTTCCAGTTTATTTAAGTTCTCTAGAGTTTGAAGCAAGTGATACGGACATCAACTACTTTACAGCAGATGTCACTTTCAAGTATACTGTCTATAATATCCTGGATAAAAACGGTCAACCTTTATGAATCTTGATGAAATTCAGGAGATGTGGCAGAGAGATTCTGTCATTGATCCTGATAACCTACACGATGAATCTTTAAAAATTCCTCAACTTCACTCCAAGTATTATACAATCTATAATACAATTATTTTGTTGCGTGAAAAAGCAAGAGAAACTTACAATAAAGTCAAACTTGAACGTTATAATTACTACACTGGAAAGGCACCGATAGAGGTTTATGAGGAAGATCCCTTTCCATATAAAGTTAGGGACAAAGAGGCATTACAGAGGCATATGGATGGTGATGAAAAACTAAGTAAGGTAGAACTCAAGATCAGATATTATGACATTATGTTGAAGTTCTTAGAGGAGATTATTAAAACAATTTCAAATAGAACATATCAAATTAAAAATGCTATTGAATGGCATAGATTCCAGGCAGGGTTTAATTAATTAAATAAATATTAATAACTGATATTTTATGAATGTCTCATTTGGTTATATCAAAAAAGAATGAGGTTTACTTACAGATAGAAGCAGAACCTCATGTGTATTATGAACTGAGAGATGCTTTTCAGTTTGAAGTCCCAAACGCAAAGTTTGCTCCTGCTTATAAAAATAAGTGGTGGGATGGTTTCATTTATTTGTTTAATGTTAATACGAGAGAAATATACGTTGGATTATTGGATAAACTTATAAGATTTTGTGAGCAACACGATTATACTTATGAGTTCAGAAATAATAAGTATTATGGTCTTCCTTTTGAAGTCAATGAAATGATTTCAAAGGAAGGTGTAAAGGATTATATGAACTCTATTTGCAAGTACGCTCCCCGAGATTACCAAGTTGAGGGAGTATACGACGCTTTAAAACATAATCGAAAGTTATTGATATCTCCAACTGCATCAGGAAAGTCCTTGATGATATATTCAATTGTGAGATATTACGTTGAGAAAGGACAAAATACTCTGATAGTCGTTCCGACGACATCCCTTGTAGAGCAGATGTATAAAGATTTTGCAGATTATGGGTGGGATGTGGGTTCATTTTGCCACAAGATCTATGCTGGTAAAGAAAGAGAAACCGACTCTCAGGTAATCATTACGACCTGGCAGTCCATCTACAAACTTCCCCGACAATATTTCTCAAGATTTAATGTGGTCGTTGGAGATGAAGCACACCAGTTTAAATCGAAGTCATTAGTATCTATAATGACAAAACTTTCTGATGCAAAATATCGTTTTGGATTTACTGGTACACTTGACGGAACACAAACGCATAAGTGGGTTCTTGAAGGTTTATTTGGACCTTCATACAAAATTATCAGAACAGAAGAACTGATGCAGAAGGGTCACGTTGCAACTTTAGATATTAACATTCTTTTATTGAAACATCCACCAAATAAGTTTGAAAACTTTGAGGAAGAAGTTCAATATATTATCAATCACGAAAAACGAAATAAATTTATCAAGAACCTTGCACTTGATCTTAAAGGTAATACTCTGATTTTATTTTCCAGAGTCGAAGGTCACGGACAACCTTTATACGAACTCATAAATAATAGCAAACTTGATAATCGTCATGTATTTTTTGTTCATGGCGGTGTGGATACTGAAGATAGAGAGAAGGTTAGAGAAATTACCGAAAAGGAAAATAATGCAATCATCGTTGCTTCTTACGGGACTTTTTCTACTGGTGTTAACATTAAAAATCTACATAATGTCATCTTTGCTTCCCCTAGTAAATCAAGAATCAGAAATCTCCAATCAATCGGAAGAGTCCTAAGGAAAGGGGACACTAAAACAAAGGCAACTCTATATGACATTGCCGATGATATCAGTTACAAGTCAAGAAAAAATTATACACTCAATCATCTAATCGAAAGAATCAAAGTTTATAACGAAGAAAACTTTAATTATGATATTGTAAACATTCCGATAAAAAACTAATGGGAGAAGAGTTTTACGCAATTATTAAACTAGTATCAGGTGAAGAAATTCTATCATTAGTCATGGTAGATGAGAATGATGGTGATCCTGTCATTGTTCTTCAAAATCCAGTTACAATGAAAACATTCCACAATCATCAAGGAATTCACATTAAAGTAAAATCTTGGATGGAATTATCTGATGATGATTTTTTTATAGTTAAACTTGATAAAATTATTACAATGACTGAGACTAAAGATAAAAGAATTATCGATATCTATAATGATTATATTACTGGTGATGATTCTATAGATATTTACAATCCCTCTGGTAAGGTAAAACCCTCATCTAAAATGGGTTATATTTCTTCGGTTGAAGATGCTCGTAAAAAACTTGAGAATCTTTTTAAAGGTATTAAAGAAAGTTAAATTTTCATCTTCAACGATAACAAAGGGATTCTACTCATATTTTTATATATTGTCAAGCCCTTGAAAAGTGTGGTATAATAAAGAAAAATTATAAATGAGTCCGATGGTATGTCTAAAAAGAAAACAGAACATTATGTAAACAATAAAGAATTATTAGAAGCGATGATTGTGTATCGTTCTAAGGTTGAAAATTCATTTTTAAAGAAGTATGATAGAAAACCTACTAAGGAAGATAGAGGTAAGCATTGGGACGGTAAACCTCCGATTCCAAACTATCTTGGCGAATGTTTTCTGAAAATTGCGACTCATTTATCATATAAACCAAACTTTGTGAATTATATGTTCCGTGAGGATATGATTTCTGATGGAATTGAAAATTGCGTTCAATACATTCACAATTTTGATCCAGAGAAATCAAAGAATCCTTTTGCTTACTTTACTCAGATTATTCACTACGCATTTTTGAGAAGAATTCAAAAAGAGAAGAAGCAGTTA
>Ga0214917_10000320_pt1 | contig 62405 bp, 55 predicted proteins | sample LL_1208_BB_MetaG_FD_177983 | JGI IMG/M metagenome (GOLD analysis project Ga0214917, IMG submission 177983) | Freshwater microbial communities from Lake Lanier, Atlanta, Georgia, United States - LL_1208_BB | ecosystem: Environmental > Aquatic > Freshwater > Lake | place: USA: Georgia | collected... | reverse complement strand
GGGGGCGGTGGCGGCGGTTATTCGGGCGGCGGCGGCGGCAACCCCTGGTGCAACATCGGTGGAATAGGTGGCCATGGCGGCGGTGGCGGTTGCTACAATTCCGGTTCCAACACCTCTTTGTCGGTGGGTGGAAATCCCAACGACGATGGACGTCTTTACATTACTTGGTAGCAAACAAGCAAACCCGTTCATTGCACCTTTTCGGCATCAAAGGGTATTTGTTTTTATTGAGCAGACGCCCCTAACAGGCAGATAGGCATTGATTTTGCCACAGAAATACAGAACAGGCATAGGAATCGGAAGCTGGCATCGGGCACATTCGATTTTTGTGGGGCAGATTAACAGCACAACCACAAAAACAAACACCTATGCAACAGCCAAAAGTTTTTATTGAAAAAAGCGCGCCCTTTCAGGCCTAAGATGGATTTTTTCTTAAATTCAATAACACGCATTAATCCTTCGCCTATACGACCATTTTGGCAGATTGGCGAAGGATAGTTGGTCTAGTTACTCAAACAGTATTTAATCAAAGAAAAGTTAATTTTGGTTGCCGGGAAAGTTATTCTGCGGTTTTTCAGCCCCCCCGCCTATGCAAACTGTTTTGTTAAAACCAACAAAATAAACCCATGCGGAGGCGACCTTGGAAGCCCCCGCAAGCCCGCTGGGCCAGCCTTGGGCAAGCTCGGACTACCTGTGAAAGCCCGCAGCCGCCCCCAAAAACAATCCGTACTTTCTGAATTTTACCCCTGAATTGCCCGGAATTTTGAATTCCTGTTTCAAACCGCCTGCCATTCCCCCTGCTTCAAGAAATGCCGCGGTTTCGTTCCGCCCCTTCCATTTTGCTTTGCAGCATTTGGAGCAGATGCGTTTCGCTCGGAAAAATCAGATTTAGTTTCAAGGGAAGCAGTGCCAACTGCGGAAACAGCGCCTGCTTGCTGCCAAGCCTGGCCAAATCTTTCGCCGTGGTGGCAATGCATCGGCCTGCAGCCCGCACCATCAATGCTTCAATGGCCCGCGGTTCTAAAAACGCATGGTCGTTCAGCTCTATATGTTCCCATCCGGGCAAATGCTCCACCAAACTTTGGGCATCGGCCAGTCCGGTGAGCAACAGCCCGGCCGGCATTGTTGGAAGTTCTTGAGCCGTCCGAACATCTTGCAGGGGCCCCATGTGTTCAGAAAAACAGGCGTCCCAGCCCGGAGGGCAAGGCAAATGCCCCGGATATTTGGTTAAAATAGACAGGGAAAACCGCCGCCGACGGGCCAATGGTTGGCGCCAATGCCCTGCCGGAAGCAGGTGTTTTTTTGATTCGTTTAGGGCTCGGTAGCCCACCAAACAAACAGACACATCAGGCTGAAGGGCGTGATGCTGAAGCCCGTCGTCAAGCAAAATCCATTGAATCCCGGGCATGGTTTTTTTTATCCGGGCAATGGCAGCGCGGCGATTGGCCCCCACTACCACCGGAATTTGGGGCAAGGCCTGTTTTATTTCCAGGGCTTCATCGCCCACCTGCCGGGGATCGCTGTGGGCAAACACTTCTAAAACTCCTGAACTCTTGCGGCCGTATCCGCGAGAAAGGACCGCCAACGAGCGGTATGGAGCCAAAGCCTTGGCCAAATAAATCACCATGGGTGTTTTGCCGCTGCCCCCCGTGCTAAGGTTTCCAATGACCAGTGTGGGAAGCACCGCCTTTTGCCTCAGGCCAAAGACCCGAATTCCTGCGGAATGGATAAAAAACCCCAACCGATAAAAGGGAACCAAAGGCAGGAACCAAGAATTGGGGCGCATGCAACAAAGGTAGTTTATGTGTGCATGCAATAAAAACATAGGCTCAGGGTTGCTTGCAAAATCGCCGCTCTCCTTGCAAAGGAAAGGGGAGCGGCAATGAGCAATTCAGGGGGACGTGCCGGGGCAATTCCCAAAGACAAGCTTGGATTTTAATGCCTAACAATAGGAAACCGGGTAGAGCCCTCTGGGCTATTCATTTGAATAACATACAAACCCGGGATGGAAGGAGCCGGAATTCCTTGCCCTTCTAATTCCGAAGGGAATGGCTGGCCGGACCAAACCAATTGGCCTTGGGCATTGTGAAGTTGAATATGCAGGGGCGATTCTGAAAAAGGTACTTCAGGTATAAAATAGAGCCTATTGCCCTGGCTAGGATTTGGATACCAAATGCCTGCCGGGTTTTGTTGGTTTTCTGCGATGAAAAGTTGACCGCAATTCAAATTAGAATTTACCGAAGTGTTATGAATGTTAAAGTTCTCAGGACTTAAAATCGAGATGGCCGGCTCGGGCACCAAGAACATTTGTTCCGGATTGGTTACAGATTGGTACGAATTGGATCCGGATTTGATGAAACAAATGTCTGAGGGATTCCAACTGTCCAGCTTACCCCAAGAGAATAGCCGGGCATTGTTGAAGAATTGTTCCATTCCAAACCACAGTGCTCCATTAAAATCAATTCCAAAATCTATAGCATAGGGGGCCAAATCGTTCCAGGCTTGGATGGGAGAAACGGGATTTATCAATGCATTTTGAGTTAAATCTATCTCGCTCAGCACTCCTCCAAAACTGGTTTGAATGCCCAAATGGAATTTATTCCCCGATTGAATCAACGCGAAGGCCCGGTCGTTTGACATTAGCAAATCATTGGAAAGCGATTGTATTCGAGCCTGTGGAAGGCCTTGTTGATCTATTATATTGCGGTGGAATTGCCGTATTGTAATGTTGTTTGAACTGGGTGTTTCAATAATGTTTTCGTGGCCAACAACCAAGAAGCCCGGCTTTCCTGAAGCGGTGGTGATGGGCAATACCTTGTCGTAGGCTCCGTTGTTGGAAACCATACTGTACAACAGGCTTGAATATCCACTACCATTCATAAGCGAAATGTTCAAATATCCAATAATGGGTACGTGCTGAAATTGTGGCAGCTTTACTGCTCCAACAAAAACAATGGAATCGTTGCCTATGTACTGAAAATCATAGATATAAGCTCCTGATGTGTAACCCCCATTGGTAAGGTAAGGCTGAAAACTCAGGTTTTTAAGCAAACTTCCATTTTGGTCAAGCAATAAAAAACGAAACGAGGAGAGGCCGGCCTCTTTCACACACAAAAGATAGGATTGGTTGGCAACGGTTCGAGCCAAAAATGTAGGAGCTGAATTTCCCGGAAGGGAATACTGCCAAAGCAGGCTAAATCCTAGTCCCGGCGTTTCTTCCAATACAAAAAAGAACCCTTTGTAAATTTGAGCTGCCGACACCAGGATGCGGGTTGGCAATGGAAAGCCCTGTGGGTCGGTGGGGCGGTGAAGGGTAAGGTCGGTTAAATGGACAAAGGGCCAACTTAAATCGTTGTCAATGCGCTGACTGTACTGCGTGGCGCCTAGTGAGTCAGTTCGAAGTAGTTCTATTCCTGCTGTTCCAATCCAAACCGAAACCATCCCGCCATCGGGCATGGCCACCGTTTTGTGGTTCAAATTTACCGCGGCCGAATTGCTTTGCTTTACAAACGACTGGGCATGGATTGAGCATGCTCCCACTAGAAGCAAACTCAAAAGAGTTAATTTTGTGTTCATAAATCTGCTCGTTTGCCGTTTGACACTTTAGGTGTAATTAATGCTGCACAGCTCCACCGGATTACCCCTACATTAACATCCCTTTTCCCCTTTTTTGGCCAAATAGATTTCCGTACATTTCAGCCCTTGAACCGAAAGAAATAGATATGCCCAGAAAAGCCCTAACCAAAATTTTCGTACTCGACACCTCTGTAATTTTATTCAACCACGCCTCCATCGAATCTTTTGCCGAACACGATGTGGTAATACCCATTTCGGTGCTTGAAGAACTGGATACCTTCAAAAAGGGCAACGAAACAAAAAACTTCGAAGCCCGCGAGTTTATTCGGATTATGGACCAATACTCCAAAGGTTCCTCGCTAAACACCTGGATTCCTTTGAATGGAAAAGGATTGGGAAACATTCGGGTGATGATGGAAGAAACCGCCGAGCCCGATGCCCGCAAAATTTTTGGTTCCGATAAAGCCGACCACCGCATCCTTAATGTGGCCCTGCGGATGCAGCAACAAAACACCAATCGCAAGGTGATTCTGGTAAGCAAAGACGTGAATTTGCGCATCAAAGCGCGTTCCCTGAACATTGCCGCCGAAGACTTCGAAACGGGCAAAGTGAAAAACGTAGATGAGCTGTACCGCGGCAAAAGCCAAATTGAAGATGTTTCTCAAGAAACCATTGACGCCCTGTACAACGAAGGATTTGTGCCGCGCAAGGCGATTTTTTCCAAAGACCCCCTGCCCAACCACTACTTTATTTTAAAAAACAACAAAACCTCGGTACTCTGCTTTTTTAACCCGGTAAGCCGTTGCATCGAGCGGGTCGAAAAACGCCCTTGCTACAACATCAAACCCAGAAATGCCGAACAGGTGTTCGCCTTGCACGCTTTGTTGAATCCGGAAGTGAAATTGGTCAGCATTCAGGGCGTTGCAGGGACCGGAAAAACCCTGCTGGCCTTGGCCGCAGCCCTAGAGCAGCGCCGCGATTTTAAGCAAATTTACCTGGCCCGGCCCGTGGTTCCCCTTAGCAACAAAGACATTGGCTTTCTTCCCGGCGACATCAAAAGCAAGCTGAATCCGTACATGGAGCCCCTGTACGACAACCTGAAATTTATTCAGAACAGCTTTGACGAACGCGACAAAGAGGGGCTAAAAATTCCGGAAATGCTGGAACAGGAAAAATTGGTCATTACCCCCCTGGCTTACATCCGCGGACGCAGCCTGTCGCAAATTTACTTTATCGTGGACGAAGCCCAAAATTTGACTCCGCACGAAATTAAAACCATTGTAACCCGCATGGGCGAACGTGCTAAGGTGGTTTTTGCCGGCGACATCTATCAGATTGACACTCCGTATTTAGATACCCAGAGCAATGGATTAAGCTATGTGATTGACCGCATGCAAAGCCATCCGATTCATGCGCATGTAACCTTAGAAAAGGGTGAACGCAGCGAGTTGGCGAATGTGGCCAACGAATTGCTTTAATCTGTTTGGTTGGTAATGCAGGGCGGCAGCCGGGCTTTCACCGGTAGTCCTCGGTTGCCGAAAGGCCGGCCCAGCGGGCTTGCGGGGGCTCCCAAGGTCGCCTCCGCGCCTCGCGGGCCGGCCTTCGGCACCCTGTGGGCTACCCGGCTCAATCCCTGCCGCAGGCCTCCACAAAAAATCAATCCTTCCATTCAATTTCACTTAGTTTATCGTCTGCAAATCCACCATGCTTCGGTAAATTCCGCCCTTTTCCATCAATTCCGAATGACTGCCCTGTTCTGCAATTTGCCCGGCCTTCATCACCAATATCCGATCGGCCATTCTGACGGTGCTGAGCCGGTGGGCCACCACCACCAGGGTATGGCTGCCCGATAAATTTGCCAATGCTTGCTGAACCGCTTTTTCCGACACCGAATCCAAAGCCGAAGTGGCCTCGTCTAAAAACAAAATTTCCGCCCCATGGTATAAGGCTCTGGCCAGGGCTATCCGTTGTTTTTGCCCACCCGACAACCGATTTCCATTGTCGCCCACCATGGTTTGGAATCCCTGAACCTGGTCTTGAATAAATTCAAAGGCCTGGGCTTGTGTTGCCGCAGCATGCAGCCGTTCCGGATTATTGGGGGAACTGCTTAGTCCAATATTTGCCGCGATGGTGTCGTTAAACAACAGAGAATCCTGGCTTACCAAGGCTGTTTTTTGCCTCCAATCTGCTAATCTTAGCTCGGTCAAAGCCGCCTTATCTACCCAAATTTGGCCCTCTTGCGGATCATAAAAACGGGCCAACAGATTCATTAGGGTGGTTTTCCCTGAACCCGAAGGGCCAACAATGGCCAGGGTTTTCCCTTTGGGAATGGAAAAGCTCAGGCCGCGGAAAATCCAGTCGCCCCCATAGTGAAACCCTACATTTTCCAAATGGATTCCAACCTGCAATCCTGAAAATTCCGCATGGCCTTCAGGCAGGTCTTGTGCCCCCGCTTGTTCCAGCATGTGCTCAATGCCTTGAAGGGCGGCGACTCCCTTTTGGGCATCGTAAATGGAACGCGATAAGCCTTTAAACGGCTCAATAAGCTGGGCAAAAACAACGATGTAGGTAATAAATAGAGAGGCCGTCAGTTGGGCAGAAAACACCATGGCTCCACCCCACCAAAGCACCGCCGCTACTGCTGCCACCCCCATTACTTCGCCAAGGGGCACTGCCAAATCGGCCTGACGAAACATGCGGATGCGCCGCTGAGTATAAAATCGGTTTTCTGCCTGAAACCGCTCCGTAAAAAAGGGCTCGGCCTTAAACGAGCGAATCATTTTTATTGCGGTTAGGCTTTCTTCCAGGTGTGCGACCAAACGCCCAAAATGCGTTTGAGCCATTCGGGTGTTTTTGCGCAAGGCCCTGCTAACCAGCCCAATAACTCCTCCCGTAATGGGCAAAAACAAAATCAAAAACAAGGTCAAGGGGGGGCTCAGCCATAGCAAGGTGGCCACATAGGTGGCAATATGCAAAGGATGCCGAAAAAAGGCGGTAACCACCGAAAGCATCGAGAATTCGATGTCTTGCACATCGTTGCTCAGTCGCGAAACAAGCTCTCCTTTGCGGCTGTCTGTTAAGTATCCTTGTGGCATATTCAGCACCCGCTTAAAAAGGGCATTTCGAAGGTCTTCGGTGCTTCGGTTTACCACCACCGAAGAATGCCGGGTGGCCCAATAATGAAATCCATTTTTCAATAAAATGGCCGAAACAATAATCAGGCAAATGGCCAGCAGTGCCCCTTGAGGCCCATAATTTTGGCTCAACAACTGCAGTCGGTACGCCAACCCTTCTGAAATGCCCTTCCGACTCCATTCCCAAACCGGTGAGGCAAGAGGCAATTCTGCCGGAGGATAAAAAATAATTTCCAACAAAGGAGCCACCAACACCAAAGAGAACAGGCCAAAAAAGGTGCTAATCCAACCCAAAACCAAATTAAACCCCAGGTTTTTTCGGTAGCCTAGGGTTAAACGAAATATGCGCAGCAGCTGATTCACCGCCCTAAGTTACGGAGCAAAAAGGGATTTTATTCTTAGTTGTGTTTGCCAGCTTGCCTTTCTAAACCAGCCTACCGGCTTATCGTCTACCATAGACTTCCATGTTCCGTTGTGGCTGCCCTGTTCTACAATTGTGGGGTGTATCCAATAATGTTTTAGGCCTATTTCGGCGCTCAAATCGTTGTGGTACCAATCAATAGGTCGGTGGCAACCTTTGGTCAAAGCATGTTCCCAAATGGCTTTTGCCAGGGGAATGGAAATAAAGTACCCTCCGGTGGCCCGGCCTTTCAGCATAGGATACAAAAGCTGGTTTTTTTTGCGCCGCCGCCGGGGCACCCAAACCTGAAGGCTGTTTTCAAGGTTGATTAATGCCCTGTTTTGTTCCATTTCAGGAAGCATTTGCCATTCTTCAATCGTTCGGTTAAACAACTCGGTAAATTGGGGCGAAAGAATGGCGTCGTCTTCCAAAACCAAAACACGCTCTATGCCCTCGTTTATCATGGTTCGGTAAATAAACAGGTGTTTTAAAGCACAAGAGTGGGCCGCCCGAGCCGGCCCGGCCATTTCTGCTCCCGAAAAATAACGGTCTATGTCTTGGGGGCCAAGTTCCTCCAAATCGGCTTCAAGCATCCATCGGAACGTAATACCCCTGTCGGCCAATTGCCTATACATCCAAGACTCACGTTCCAGGTCTTTTTTTACGTGAACAACAAAAACAGCATCAACCTTTAACAACTCTAAATAGGAATTAACAACAAAAAGTTAAGGAATAATCAAACGGTGTGTGGCAAGATTGCTGTTTTGTTTCAAAACAATCAGGTACGAACCTGCCGGCATATCTTGAACATTGATTTGAGTTTCTTCCTCAGCGCTAAAACCCGAGCGCAAAACACGGCCGGTCAGGTCGCAAATGCGGTAGGCAAAACCTTCCTGACCTGCCACTTTTATCCGAACCGTTTCCTTTGCCGGATTCGGCCAAACATTGGAGGGCAAAGCCGCCGTGGAATTCAATCCGCTCACAAAACAAGGAATTTCGGGATTGGGGATGTAGGTCATGGTTAAAAAATCAATGTAGCAAGCATAATCGGGTCGGTCAACAAACGGATTTCGGTTGCCTTGCAGGCTATCTAAAAAATCGTTTCGGGCAACATCAAAGGCGTTTGGCGGATGGTTAAAATGCCAGTTTTTAATGACCTCTTGCCTTTGAATGGAATTCACAGGGGTTCCATTGCAGTTTTCGCCCATAGGGGCATTGAAATTCCAACCGTTCCCATTTACACTGTTGTAGCAGGAGGCCATGTACATAATGGCCCTTGCGGCACGCCCCTTGTGGAAGTCGGCGGGCTCGTACACCCTATTTCCAAAAGCATCCAATCCCAATACGCCCACACCTGTTGAAACCAGGGGATTTACAACCTCGCCCAAGGGATAATTGCAGCGCACTCCGTTTGCATTCCCATCGGTTGGAAACAGATTGTGCTGGTCGCTGTATTCCGGTTTTTCGGGCGAATCGGCGGGGTAGGTTGGCATCCAGGTATGGGGCCAGCTGTGCTCACGGCTGGTGCCGGTTTGCCCAAACTGGAAGGGCTCCGAAAATAAAATAGGGGCTCCGGAGTAGGGGCAATCCAATACCCTGTCTTTTATTATGGCTCCACTTACTACAAAGGTGTCCCGAATTTGAAATCCTTGAATCATGGTGGGAATGTAGTTGCTGTAATAAATGGCGTTGTGAGGATTGATTAAAGCCTGCAAATCAGTGGGGAAGGTGGAAAGGGTCGGATCAATTGCGCTGTATTCGCCCGGAGATTCCATGGTGGCCGGAGTGGTTACGCCGGTGTTGACCGGGGTTGCCGAATAATGCGTGTAGCTTCCGGTGCCGTTGAATCCATAAACGGCAATTTCGTCGGTTCTTCCTGCCAATATCCAATTTGGAATAAAATTAAAAGCCCCCGATGAAGGATTTCCAACATACAACACCTTTGCGTTTCCGATGCTCATTCCCCGTTTATAATTTACCCCATTTTGGGGAATGGCACTGATGGGAACCCCTTCGCTGCGCAACACCAAATAACCGCCGTAGGCATCCGGGCCGTTTGTTGGAATTGTCATTCCAACGGTGTAGCGGTAGGTTTTTACGTTAGAAACATTCAGGTTGCTCGGGGCAAAGCTGGGAGCGCTGGCCATGGTGCCGCCAATGCCATACAATTGAATTTGAAAAACGCTGTCAACGCCTGGGTCGTTGCTATGGATGGTGAGCAAAGCCTGATGGGTACCGGGTTGGTTGGGTGTGAAATTGATGTTGGCCACCTGATTGTTGCCCGCGGTTATGGTAACAGGCAAGCCGGGCGATGCAATGCTGAAACTGCCCGCCCCGGGTCCGGTAATGGTCATGGATTGAATGGTTAAATTGCCCGACAGTCCTACATTCCGAAGTTCCAATGGAAGCACTGTTGAATTGGAAACCGCCGCTTGGATTGGCTGAATCAGTCCGGGGTTAAACAACTCGGTGTTGGATTGATACACCTTTAATTTTTGAATGGTAAAAGGAGGTGTGGAAATCGAAATGTTGTCAACCTTAACATTGCCACCCCCGTTGGGGTCGTTTCCGCTAAATTTGGTGCTAAAAAAGAAACGGACATAACGGGTTAGGGGGTCGGTGGGGGTTACGGAGTCTAATATGCAGGTGTTTGAGGCGTTTTGGGTAGGCAAAGCCTGGGCACCTGAATAACTTTTTAAATCGGTCCAAACAAGGCCATCTACAGAACCCTGAACGTTGAATGTGCCGTTCCAGTAGGGGGCACTTCCGGTTTGTCCGCCCAATTCGTACCGAATTTGTCCGGGTTGCGAGGCAAATTGCATTTGAAGAAAACGGCCTGCCAGATCCATTTTAAACGAAGATGGATTTTGAAGCACAGATGTGCAGGTAGAACTGATGTAATATTCAGACCCGGAAACCATGTTGGTGGTAAATCCCAGGGGCATGGGGGGGCTTGCATCCCAGCTGAAAGGAACGGGAACCAATTGCCCCAAAAGGTTTAGGGTAACAAAAAAAGACAAAATGGATAGAATGCGTTTCATAGGGTTGAATTGGTAGTGCAAAGTAAGTGGGTTTTGGCCAATATTTCGGAATAAATACTCTATATATTCGTTAAAGGAAACAAAAATAACCTAGAGGTTTTTTAACCGGCCCCCATCCACCGGCAAATTGATGCCCGAAATGTAGGCCGCCCTTGGAGAAGCTAAAAAAGCGATGGCATGTGCCACTTCTTCCGGTTGTGCAAACCGGCCCAGCGGAATTTCTTCCTGCATTTCTTTGGCTATTTCTTCTTCGGTTCGGTTCATTTTTAGGGCTTTTGAGGCGATTAAACCGCGCAGCCGCAAAGTGTCTGTGGCTCCGGGCAATACATTGTTCACGGTAACTCCCCATGGAGCCACCTCGCCGGCCAACGTTTTAGACCAACTGCTCATGGCACCCCGCACCGTATTGGAAACGCCCAAATTGGGCAAAGGAGCCTTTACGCTGGTGGAAATTACGTTGATGATGCGTCCATAGCCGGCAGCAATCATGCCGTCAAGCAGGAGTTGTACCAGGGTTTGAGCCGACAGCACATGCTGACGAAATATGGATTCAAACTTTTCAATAGGCTCATGAATCAGGGGGCCGGCGGCGGGGCCTCCGGAATTGTTCACCAAAATATGAATCCCGCCCCATTTGGCTAAGGCCTCTGAAACAGCGTCGCGAAGGTCTGTTAAATTGCCCATGTCGGCGGCAATGCATTGGTGCTTTTGGCCCGACAGGGTAGGAAGGGCATCGCGAACCTCTGCCAGCCGTTCTTTGTTTCTGGCCAGAAGGGTAATGGTGCAGCCCATTTGAGCCAAGGCCATGGCCGCAGCTTTGCCGATTCCTTCGGAAGCACCGCAAACCAAAGCATGTTTGTTTTTCAATTCATCTACCATGGCAAATGTTTATGTTTATTAAACCTGTATTGCAAAGGTACACACAGAAGTCCAAACCAAGCCCCGGCACCGTTTGAACCTTTGTCCGTAAAAAGTTTCCCGGCCGCCCGCGGCAGGGATTGACGAGGCTACCCCGCAAAGGCCGAAACGGATGCCGGCCCTTGCCCGGCAGAGCGACGCGAGGAGCTACTGCCGGGCAGGGGCCGGCCCGTTTTCGGACTGCGGAGTAGCCCGGAAAGCCCGCTTGCCGCCCCCCCAAACAAGCGCAGTAATCTCCGCCCGACGAACCTATTTTTTGCGGTTTGCTGAACAAAATGCCGCCCGGATTTGTGTATTTTTAGAACTTGCTGACCGGGCAGGCTGCCGATGCAAAATGACCGGATTCAAACCCAAAGGCGAACAATGATGGAATTGTACGATGTTTCTTTGTATCCTGTGGCCCTGATTCGGGAAATAAATTTGCGGTACGGGGCACCATTGCCCTGGAAGGAAAGGCTGTTTGGCTCTGCCGTGGGCAGTCCGGGCATGGAATGGATGTCGGGACCGGCCGGCGTTGCAGAAGTAATTGAGCCCTTGGGGCCACGAATTCGATTGAATGCCGAGCGCCGTCAAAAAGGCTGGTTGCTGCACATCAACGGCAGTTTGCGTCGGTTTTACCAAGTGGGTTTTGAGCCCGGCGAACTGCAAAGTTGGTCTTTGCAGGAAATTCCGGGCGAGCGATACCAAAGTGTAACCTTTTGTACTTCGGGAATGGTTTGGCAGAGTAAACTAAGGGATTCAGCCAGGGGAGAGGCACTGCAGGCCTTTTTTCATCGGCTTTCATTGTTGAGCCATTCGTAGCCAATGTCGCGGCGGTAAAATCCTGCCGACCAATTCAGGTCGTCTAAATATGCGTAGGCGTTTTTCAGGGCTTCGGGCAGGGTGTCTCCCAAACCGGTAACGGCCAATACCCGGCCGCCTTGGCTTAGAAGTTGGTTTTCGGTTTTGCGGGTTCCGGCATGAAAGAGAAGGGCCGAATCGGATTTGGGCAAACGAAGGGGGAGACCGGTTTCGTAATTGCCCGGATATCCTTTTGAGCAGAGCACCACTGTACCGGCCATGGACGAATTCAATTCCAAAATGCTGTTGGGCCAGGGGCCGCCGGCGGCAGCTTCAAGCCAGGGAATTAAATCGCTTTTAATCAGGGGCATGACGGCCTGGGTTTCGGGGTCGCCCAGGCGGCAATTGTATTCAATGACGAAGGGTTTGCCTTGCACTACCATAAGTCCCAGGTACAAAAATCCGGTGTAGGGTTGGCCTTCGTTGGCCATGCCCAACAGGGTGGGTTCAACAATGGTTTGAGCCACCAGATTCAAAAACTCGGGGCTGGTGTGGGGCCAGGGAGCCACCACGCCCATGCCACCGGTATTCAGGCCGGTATCGCCTTCGCCCACCCGTTTGTAGTCTTTGGCCGTGGGTAAAAACACATAATCGGCGCCATTGGTAAGAATGAAAACAGAACATTCCAAGCCGTGCAAAAAGGTTTCAATCACCACTTTGCCGGCCTCGGTTTGGTTTTTTTTTGAATTCAGCATTAGGCTGAGTTCCCGTTTTGCTTCGTCGGCGGTAGAAAGAATCAACACGCCCTTGCCTGCGGCCAATCCATCGGCCTTTAAAACATACGGGGGTTGGAGTTGGTCAATAAACCGAAAACCTTCTACCAACGATTCCAGGGTAATGGTTTTGTGTTCGGCGGTGGGAATGCCATGCCGGTTCATAAAGCCCTTGGCAAAATCCTTGCTTGATTCCAGCAAAGCCGCTTTTTGGGTGGGGCCCACCACTTTTAAAGGTCCCAAATCGGTTCTTTGCTGAAGGTAATCTACCAGTCCTTGGGCCAGGGGTTGTTCGGGACCGATTACCAGCAATTGGATGTTTTCTGAGCGAAGGGTTTGAGCCAGGGCCTCGAAATCCAGGGGATTTAGATTTAAGGTTTGGGGGCTTCCCCCGTTTCCGGGAGCGGTAAAAAGTTTGTCGCAGCGGGTGCTTTGAGCCAGTTTCCATGAAAGGGCATTTTCGCGGCCGCCCGAGCCCAGCACAAGAATGTTCATTACAGGGGAATGTTGCCGTGTTTTTTGCGGGGGAGCCATTCCACTTTGTTGGAAAGCATGTCGTAGGCGCGCAACAGTTTTTCACGGGTTTGTTCGGGAAGTATCACTTCGTCCACATAACCCCTTGCGGCGGCTTCGTATGGATTTGCGAAGCGTTCCGCGTATTCCTGTTCTTTTTCTTTCCATTTGGCTTGGGAATCTTCGGCGGCGGCAATTTCGGTGCGGAAAATAATTTCGGCGGCACCTTTGGCACCCATCACTGCGATTTCGGCGGTGGGCCAGGCATAGTTCATGTCGGCACCTATGTGTTTGGAGTTCATAACATCGTAGGCCCCGCCATAAGCCTTGCGGGTAATAACCGTAATGCGCGGAACAGTAGCTTCGCTAAAGGCATACAGCAATTTTGCCCCATGGTTGATGATTCCGTTCCATTCTTGGTCGGTGCCGGGCAAAAAGCCCGGAACGTCTTCCAAGACCAGCAAAGGAATATTGAAAGCGTCGCAAAAGCGTACAAAACGGGCGGCCTTGGTGCTTGATTTTATGTCGAGTACCCCGGCAAGGAAAGCGGGTTGGTTGGCAACAATGCCCAGGCTACGGCCCCCAATGCGGCCAAATCCTACCACCATGTTTTCGGCAAAATCCTTGTGCACTTCCATGAAAGAATCTGCATCCAGAATCTCGCGAATCACTTCTTTCATGTCGTAGGGTTGATTCGGATTCTCGGGCAAAATGCTGTTCAGTGCAGGTCGTTTTTCTTCTGCCAAGGGGTATGGCAAATGAGGGGGTTTTTCTTCGCAGTTTTGGGGCAGGTACGAAAGCAACCTGCGGATGTGCCGAACGGCATCGGTTTCTGTAGTGCAGGTAAAATGGGTAACTCCGCTTTTTGTGGCGTGGGTAGAAGCTCCGCCCAATTCTTCGCTGCTAACCTCTTCGTGGGTTACGGTTTTTACTACGTTGGGGCCGGTAACAAACATGTAAGAGGTGTCTTCTACCATTAGAATGAAGTCGGTAATGGCCGGCGAGTAAACGGCACCACCGGCACAGGGCCCCATAATGGCCGAGATTTGCGGAATAACCCCCGAGGCTTTGGTGTTTCGGTAAAAAATGTCGGCATACCCGCCCAAAGAAACAACACCCTCTTGAATTCGGGCACCCCCGGAATCGTTCAAGCCTATAACGGGAGCTCCATTTTTCAGAGCCATGTCCATAAGCCTGCATATTTTTTCGGCATGGGCCTCGGCCAAAGAACCGCCCAATACCGTAAAATCCTGAGAAAAAACATACACCCGCCTACCGTGAACGCTTCCATAGCCCGTAACCACTCCATCGCCAAGAAATTGCTGGTTGTCCAATCCAAAGTGCCGGGAGCGGTGGGTTACCAACATACCCAATTCTTCGAAGGTATTGGCATCCAGCAATAAATCAATGCGTTCGCGGGCAGTAAGTTTGCCTTTTTTGTGTTGAGCCTGTTGCCGGTCTATTCCTCCACCCAAAAGGGCTTCGGCTTTTTTAGCCTCTAGTTCGGCTACTCTTTTAGTATGTTTCATTCCCAATCTGGCTTGGTTCGACTTCAAAAGTAACCAAACCCGACGGAATTAAAGGTGGCCTGCAATTATTGCTTTATCCATTTTTTAACCCAGGTTTTGCCTGATTCGTCTTGAATCCGCACCACATAAGTAGCCGAAGGCAAATCTTGGACATCCAACAAAAAGGCAGAACTGTTGCCGACCGAACGGATGATACGCCCCTGTGCGTCGGTCAAGGATAGCGATGCCGATAGGCCTTGAGGTAGTTCTACTTTAATCCATTGGGTTCCGGGGTTTGGATACACCGACCATTTTAAGGTGCTGTTGGTGTTCGTTGACAGCGGCAAGCCGATAAAATTGATGTTTCCATTGGAATCAAAAGGGTTTGACCACTGTTCTGCCGTGTACACTGCCGAGCCGCTAAGGGTCCGCAAAAAGGCAATCAAATCGTTTTTGTTGTTGGGCGACAGATTTAGGTTTTGACCTTGGTTTTGAGGACCGGCAAGTCGGGGATCTAAATTGTTGTTGCCCGGTATGGGTACAATCAGGTTGTAATGGTCTATCACCTGCATCAGGCTGGTTTTGCTTCCGTCGTGCATCATAGGCCCATTCAGTTGCCCGGAAGCATTTACCAGGTCGCGCAAAGAGGGGGAACGCGTATTGCCCAGATCCAATTGACCGGGTTGACCGGCAACTCCAAGCACATTGTTGTTGCGGCTGTTGGGGTCAATGTCGAACTCGGGCCCGCGGTGGCAACCCTGACAACCCGCCCCGGCAGGAGGGGGAGTCAGAAAAAGAGTTTTGCCGTTGTTTTCTTGGTTCGTAAAGTTTGGAAAAGGGGCGTTGATGTTTGGAACCTGGGCCATGCCCTGATCAAATTTAGAGTCGAACGAGCTGATGCTTCGGATAAAGGTGGAAAGGGCACGTTGAATGTACATCTCTGAAATATCTTCGCTGCCAAAGGCCAATTGAAACAGGGCAGGGTACTCAGGTATGGATTCAAGTTTGCGAATCAGGGAGTCGATACCGGGTTGACCGTTTAGCCCCGAAAAACCCATTTCAGTGGCATCTTGAATGGGTTGGGTCGTTTGGTCGTCAAGGGTAATGGCGCGTTCGTTCCAGAAAAAACGAGTCTCGGTTCCAAAACGGGCGTTTACAAGGCGCATGGAATGCCGACCGGTAAGTCCGCCTGTATGGCCTGCCGAAAGCAGGGCCGTATCGCCAAAAGCAAAGGCCTGTTTGTGGCAGGAGGCACAGGAAACAGCATTGTTTGCCGACAATCGGGCGTCGTAAAACAGCACCCTGCCTAAGGTGGCACGCATATTGTCCTGTGCATTTGGTGCCGGCGCATTGCTTTTTACGATGTAGTTGGGTTTGGGAAGTCCATAGTAATTAAACACATTGTTCAAATCTATGGTCGCCGCAGTTAAAACTGCCAAAAAAAGGGCAGAAACCAGGGCTAAGGCAATTTGAAATTTTTTCATAGCGGTTTGGTTGGTATTGGATTCTAAGGCAGGTGTTTTTCTTCTAAGTCGGCAAAATAAACGATTTCCTTTTCAAATGCCCAACTTTTAATCGCCGGTTTGCTTCGTTCAAAGGCATCTGAAATGGGCAATCCAATGGGTTCTATTTTACGTTGGCAGCATGGTTTTTTGGTTCTACCCGAAAAAACCCTGTTTTAGGGAAAGCATTAATGACTTCAATTTTAAGAAAATTTTCGGTCAATGGCCTATCTTTGACTGTGATTTTCATAGGAAACTTGCCATACTCGTTTGCTGAACCGGAACTCAAAGCGTGGTTGTCGCCATTTGGAGAAATCGTCGAAATCAATTTGGTTCGTGATCGCATTTCAGGCCTAAGCCGTGGTTTCGCTTTTGTAGCTTTGAGCAATGAAAATCAGGAATCCCTGGCCATGGATGCCTTGAATGGCATTGAAATCCAAGGAAGAAAAATACGAATTAGCAAAAAACAGGATGCATAGAACCGACAGAATCGAAAAGCTAAAGCTGGCCATGGCAAACCGTATTGTGGTGTTGGACGGAGCCATGGGCACCATGATACAACGCTATGAATTGAAAGAAGAGGATTACCGTGGTGAACGCTTTGCTGATTGGGCCCACCCGGTAAAAGGAAACAATGAACTGCTCAGTTTAACCCGACCGGAAATTATTACCGAGATTCATCGGGCCTATTTTGAGGCCGGAGCCGATATTGCCGAAACCAACACCTTCGGAGCCAACCGAATTTCGCAGGCCGATTACCACATGGAGGCGCTTTCAGAAGAAATGAATTTGGCTTCGGTGGCCTGTGCCCGTGCGGCCGCCGATGCTTGCATGGCCCAAGACTCCGAACGGTTATGCTGGGTGGCAGGTGCCATTGGCCCCACCAACAAAACAGCCTCGTTGTCGCCCGATGTTAATGACCCCGGATACCGTGCCATTTCCTTTGATGAATTGGTTGAGGCCTACCGGGAACAAGCCCGGGCTCTTTGGAATGCAGGTGCCGATGTTATGCTGGTGGAAACCATTTTTGACACCCTGAACGCCAAGGCGGCTTTGTACGCCATTCAGCAATTGCGCGAGGAATTCGGCCTGGCCATTCCCATTATGGTTAGCGGAACTATAACCGATGCCTCGGGGCGAACCTTGAGTGGTCAAACCGTCGAGGCGTTTATGGTGTCGCTGCTCCATGCCGACTTGTTGAGCATCGGGCTGAATTGTGCCTTGGGCGCCAAAGACATGGCCCCCTACATCCACGAACTGGCCATGAAATCGCCCGTGATGGTTACAGCCTATCCAAACGCCGGATTGCCGAACGCCTTTGGCGCCTACGACCAATCGCCCCAAGCCATGGCCGATTTGGTGTCGGAATTCATGACAAACCGTTGGGTAAACCTGATTGGCGGTTGCTGCGGCAGCACCCCAGAACACATAGCCGCCATTGCGCGCGTTGCCAAGAACCAACTGCCACGACCAATCCCCATAGCCATCGCATAAAAAAAGCACCCGCCAAAACCAAAACCCCACCCAAAACATTGGTTTAACCAACGGCATGCAATCCAAATCCGAAAAGGCCAACAGCCTTTTGGCCCTGCAAATTCCCGCAAGGTTAAGGCCCTACCTCAACTGCAAAACCAACTTAAAATTAATCAGCCGAGGCGTTAAATAGTTGGGTACTGCATACCGACGGCCCGACACATCGCGAATCCACAAATACGAAATGGTATTGTTGATGTCAAGCAGGTTGAAAAACTCCAGAGATGCCCAAAAAGTTCGGATGTGGCTTTGGTTCAGCTTTGGTCGGTTGGCCTCCAGAAAAACATAACTAAAACCAATGTCCACCCGGCGGTAAAAGGGACTTCGTAAGGTGTCGGCCGCCCGTAAATCGCCGGGAGGACCGAAAGGAAGCTGACTTCCAAACAACAAATTCAAATGCACCCGAAAACGCTCCAGGCCGGGCAGCTCATCTTGAAAAAAGACACCCACATTCAACAACTGGTCGGTAGGCCGTGGTATAAAACCATATTCAAAAGGAGTTCCGTCGGGGCCTGTGCCCTGGTCACCATCAATGTCTTCCAGGGTGTTTAAGATTCCCAGCGAAACGTAGGAATCCAATCCGGGAATAAATTCCCCGTTTAATTTCACATCCAACCCGGCAGCGTAGCCCTGAGCCAGGTTGTTGGCAAAATAGCGGATGCGGACATTGTCGATTTTGTACGGATTTAAGTCAAACAGCGGTTTGTAGTAGGCTTCCGCGGTAAGTTTGAACGGCCTTCCCCACCATTTAAACTGATAATCCATGCCCGCAACCGCATGCCAGGATTGCTGGGCCAACACTCCCGGCTGCAAAACCCCATCCAAATTCCGCAATTCCCGGTAAAACGGAGCTTGATAATACAGCCCCCCGGAAAGGCGAAACAAAAAAAGGTTTTTCCAATTGGGCCTAAGTCCCAATTGAATGCGGGGACTCAACAAAAGTTGCCCGTTGTAATCCCAATAATGGGCACGGAGTCCGGCACTGAACTGCAGGCTGGAAGAGTCGGCAAGCAAAAACTTGCTGCGGCTTTGAACAAAACCCTGAAAGCGCCGGCTTTCCAGAATTGAGTTGGTGTTTCGGACTTCGTCCAATTCCATGGAATTCAGGTCGGCCGGACCATTGAAAGGCAGCAAATAGCCGGAAGAATCCAGCAAACTCCATTCGCTGAGTCGGTCTTTGATGGATTCATGGCGGAATTCAGCCCCCCAAAGCCCCACCCATTCCAGGTTTTTTTTATTGATGCGCTGTTCGCCGGAATAGCCTGCCGCCCACACATTGCCTTCCATTCGGTTGCGGGCATGGTTTAAAAAGGTGCCATACCCTGTGGTATTCACCACCTCTCCAAAATCCGGACTTCCTAAATCGTTTTCAATTTCGCCCAAAAAATATTGCCCTTGAACATCAAAATTTTCTTCCTCTACAGTTCGGAATGCGTTGGCATACAAACGGTGTTCAGAGTTCTTTGGCGACCATTTTACGCTGAACGCTCCACTGCCCACCTGAAACCGGGTGGATTCCTGCCCGTCAAAGTACACATTCAACTGCTTGGCCTCTTGAATGTGCCCAAATTGGGTTTGCCGGTTGTTGGGAATTACCCGGTAATTGTTGTCGGAAAAGGAACCGAAAAAACCGATTTCCCAATTTTCGTGGGGGTCGTAAGCAACAAAGGCTTGAATGTCTTGAAAAACGGGCTGGTAATCGCCGCGGGTATCCAGGCCCGACAGCACATAGTTGTTGCTTTTGTAGCGGTAGCCGATGTTGTATTTTATTCGGTTGCGAAAAATAGCGTCTTCCACATGCAGGCTGCCTCCCAGAAAACCCAGGGCAGCATCGGCACGAAACAAGGTGGGTTTTCGGTATGCCACGTTGAGCACCGAACTCATTTTGTCGCCAAAACGGGCTTCAAATCCCCCGGCCGAAAACTCGATGGATTCTACCATGTCCGGATTCACAAAACTAAGCCCCTCTTGCTGCCCACTCCGCGCCAAAAAGGGACGGTAAACTTCCATGCCATTGACGTAAGTAAGGTTTTCATCGTAGTTGCCACCCCGAACCGAATACCCCGAAGACAATTCATTTCCCGCCGCTACCCCGATGCCTTGCTGACGAATCAATGCCACCAGTGCGTCGCCCGGAACCGGCATAGCCTGAACATCTTGAACCTGAATTTCAACAATGCTTAAATCTTCCTTGCGCCGTTCCTCAAGAAGGTATTCTTTTAAGCTGAGCAAACTCAATTGAACATCTTTGTGCTTGGTTTCTCCCGGGTTTAGGGCAATTCTAAACGATTCGGTACGGAAATTATAGGCCCTAATGCTCACCCATTGCGGCAGATTGGCCTGCATTTCAATGCGGTAAATTCCCTCCTCGTTCACGGAAACATAGGCCCCATTTTCCAGTACTACGGTGGCCAAAGATACCGGCTGATTCAAACTGTCGGTAACTTTTCCCTGCAGCCATCCCGTTTGGGCAAATAAACCCAAGGCCCCCGGCCAAAAGGCAGCAACAACCAAATAAAACCGCAAAAATTCAATCCGCATGCTAGGCATTAACGCCAAAAGTAAGGAATATTGCTTGTGAACTTTGTGTTCAACCTTTGCGGTAAAATTAAACCTGAAGGGCTTGATTGGGTTTTACCACAAAAAACTTCAAAAACACGGATAGGGTTAAATAATGCAAATCCGATGCAAAATTTCATATTGTAAAGTACCTTCGCCAAAAAATAAAAGCCATGAAAAAAATCAGCTTGTTGTCTATTGCGTTTTTTATGACCGCAGCCGTTTCAGTAGCTCAGACCTATGAGTACAAAGTATTGACCGCTATTGAATCCATTGTTCCCATGGGAATAGGTCGCAGCCGCTTAATCGAGCAGAACGAAAATGTGGATGCCAGCAAATTTACAACAGCCCGTACCGACGGCAAAAAAAGCGATCAGGGTAAAATCGATCGGGGAGAACTGAAAATCGAAAACTTCAACGAAACCAAGCTGTTGAACTTTTACAGTGGGGTGGGCATAAACTTTCAAAACATCGCCAGCAACGACGCTTTAATGTCTTCTAAACTAACCCAAATGGCTTCCGAAGGCTGGGAATTGGCCTTTGTTTTGAGCGGAGTAGAAAGCAAAGGAGGAAACGACGATGCCGACGGCATTTTCATTACCAGGTTCGTTTTCAAGCGTATTGCAAAATAACGACAAATAGGCGCCTTCGGGTGCTTTTTTTTGCCTTTTAGAGCGAAACAACGGGGATTTTTTGGGGCGGCAAACGGGCTTTCGCGGGTAGTCCGCTGTTGCCGGTGCCGGGCCCAGCGGCCTTGCGCGGGCTCCTAAAGTCGCCTGCGCGGCACGCGGGCCCCGCCCCGGCAATCATGCGGGCTACCCCTGCTCAATCCCTGCCGCGGGCCGTGTCGAATGAATTGACCACCAATACAATACAGGCCTTTTCACATCACTATTTCTTGGGAAGCTAAGGCATTTTAAATAGATTGCTTACCTTTCCTTAATGAATCGATTGCTTATTTACCTTTCATCCATGCTCCTGCTCTGGGCCTGCGGTTCAGACACAAAAACCGGCAGTTACACCATTCAAAACGCTACGTTTGAATCGGCAGGGCCCTATTTCGAAGGTGCCAACACCTTCACCTTCAGCCATACGGTTGACCCCGCCCTGCTGTCCGATTCCCTGGGATTCTCCTTAGAAAAAATCCGTTCCGTACGGCTTAAATCCGTGAACATCAAGCCTGCCGAAGGTCAGTCTCTGCAAGGCTACCGCAGTTTTACCCTGGCCTTTATGGGCAATACCAGCGAGTCGCTTTCGGCGGCGGTCCTCAATCCCCTGCCCGAAAACAGTGCAACGGCGGCCTTGGGCGTATCGGCCGAAACCGATGCCTCCGCATTCTTTAAAGAAGGAACCTTTTACCTGGTTCTCGACACCGATTTTAAAACCGATGTAGAAGAAAACATCCGCTTTTTGGGCGATTTAGTTTTTGAAATAACCTATTAATCCTGCAGCCATGAACCTAGTTCTAAAGACCTCTTCGGCCCTGCTTTTCTGGGCCTCAACCCTTTTGCTTTCTGCCCAGGCCGATGCCGACCGTCTGCTTGGCGTTTGGGAGCCCAGCAACGGCAAAGCCCGGGTAAAAATCGAGAAAATCGGACCCAAATACTATGGAAAAATCGTATGGCTTAAAGAGCCGGTAGACCCCAAAACCCAGCAGCCGAAAACCGATAAAAACAACCCCGACGAATCCCTGCGCACGGTGCCCTTAAAAGGCTACCGCCTGCTCAAGGATTTTAGCTATGCCGGCAACAACAGTTGGAGTGAAGGCACCATCTACGATCCGGAGAACGGAAGCACCTACAGCTGCACCATTTCCATGAAAGACCCCAATACCCTTGACATTCGGGGTTACATTGGCATCTCTGCCTTTGGCCGCACCGATGTATGGAAGCGGCTTCAAATCCCGGCGAAATAATGTTGCGGCTGAAGCACTATGCCTTGGGCTTGTTGTTCCTGTGCCCACTGATTGCTTCGGCACAGACCGACAGCAGTTCAACCGATGAAGACTGGGACATGTATGGAAATTTGGATTTTGCCGACAAGGGCGCCAAGCGGTTTGCCAGCTCTAAGGTGTTGAATTTGAGTCCGGCGCGGCTCATTGGTGTTGGGTATGAGGTTGTGGGCGGAGCGGGGCTAAGTTCGCCCGCCATGCCCGTTCCCAACGCGCCTACCGACACATCTGCTTCCCGCATTGGTTTATCGCATGGCTTGCGTCTTCAGGCCAACATACCCTTGATTTCGCGCAACAACATCATCTGGCAAATGAACCTGAACTATCAGGATCAGAATTATGTATTTGAAGATGCCGCGGCCCTGACTCATCCGTTGCACCGATGGCTTTCGCGCAATGGGCTTCGCAGTGCGGGCTTGGGATTTACCGTATTCAAGCCCTTTGATGAAAAGAACTTTGTATTGCTGCAGGCCTCGGCCGATGCCAGTGGAGATTATGGTTGGAAGCGGCTGCCCTCCTTTGGCAACCTGCGTTATTCTGCGGCCTTGTTGTATGGCCGCAAGGTCAGCGACCGGTTTATGTGGGGGGCGGGGATTAGCCGCACCTATCGGGTGGGTGAATTGAACTACGTTCCGGTAGTTTTGTTGAACTGGACTTCGGCGAGTGGCAAATGGGGAGTAGAGTGTCTATTGCCGGCCCGGGGCAGTTTGCGCCGCACCTTTAGTCCTCGAAGCCTGGCCACCTTGGGCTTTGAATTGGAAGGGCAGAGTTACCGGCTGGAGAATGTAGACAGCGACATTTTGGTGTCTCAAACCAACCTAGAACTGCGCCGCAGTGAGCTCCGTTTGCGCTTGGAGTATCAGCGTTCCCTCTCCGGCTTTTATTGGATTGGCATACAGGCCGGCTTGCGCTACAACTATGCCTTTGAGCTGGACAGCTTCGGCTCGGACAACCGTGAATTTTTCCGGGGCTTTTTTGGGGATCAGGGGTATTTGTTGGAGAACAGCCTTCAGCACACGTGGTTTGTGTCGGTGGTGTTTAGTTTGGTGAGTCCTTAGGGGGGGGTACACATTTTAATGTTTACACCCTGTCTTAAAAATGGGGTGGTTACAGTTGACCGTCAATTCTCCTAGACTAAAATCCGGCATATTTGAATTTTAGGGGCTCTGGTTTTCCTATGCCTTCAAACGGATGCCTGGAAATTTCTTTGATTAAATCGTTTATCCGTTTCAGTACTTTCTTGTCTGTTTTTTGCCAATACAGATCATCTTCCCACGATTCATCCACAAAAATGAATTTCATTCTCCTTCCAATAGGTTTTTTGAGCTTGAATTCCCGGATTTTAATTTCTCGATGGCAGCATCTAACCTTCTTTCATTCTGTTTTGAAGACATTTCATGCTGGGTGGCACGCAGCGCGTTGTATTCAGCCAAAGACATGATGACAATTCCATTGTCCTTCCCCCGATTGATAATTAAGGTTTCAAGGTTCTGGGTAATGGTGTCGAAATAACGCTTTATGTCTTTTCTAAAATCAGATAAGGTTGTTGTCAAAACGATTAAATGTACTTTATTGTGTACAAGTATATGTACATTATTTTTGGTTTTCAACGTGTTTCGGTTTAAGGCATTGTTACCTGTTTTTTTGGGTTTAAAAACAAATTGCAAGCCGACAAGGATTCGGAGGTTCAATGGTGGAACAAATAAAGGGCTGCGGCTAAACGATGGTTTGAATGGAATATTTTTTGCCTTTTCTAAACCCCTTCGATGATATTAACACATCTCTTCGCCAGACTCACAAATGCACAACCCCGATTATCAAGCCTCGCCCTTGCCAGCCCAATGTGGGTGCAGTGTTTTTTTTCGTTTCAAGTATGCAACGATTTCCTCGGTTGTCTTCCCCCTTAATTCTTCGCTTATTTTATCTCTGATGCTACGAAGCTCCATTAAAATGCTATTGTCTTTTTTCGCTTTTTTAGTCTTCATAATCTAAAATTTCTCGGGGTGAACGGATGGCAAGTATTTTATGGGCGTGCTTGAAGTTTACCGCATTGTAACCTCTGATGCGCACGTGATTTACGATGTGTTTAAAGTTCCAACTGACCAGTACATCTGCATAATTCAATGTGGTAATTGCAATATGTAGGCAATCTGAATAGCTTGTTTGTCCAACTACTTTTTCATCAATGTATTTGTTTGCCAATTGAACCGCTTGGTCTGTAATTTCTAGCCATTCTACATTGTCTGTTGGTAAGGAGGTGGCTAAATCTTTGACTTTTTGCGGTGCATTTTCAAGTTCAACGTCGGTTAGCCGAGAAATCAGTACTTTAAATTGGCCTTTGGAGATTCTATCAAACATCACTTTTGTCCAAAGTTCAAACTCGGGTTCAAAATAGCCACCAAAAACAGAAGTGTCTAAATAAATTCGTTCCACAAGTCAAATTTACGTTTTATTGTTCTGCCTTTCAAGTATTTTGAGCTGGCTTAATTCCTTTGCCCATTGGAATGTTCGACATGAAAACTGCCGCCGCCTGATTTTGTTTGACTTTAAATTTGGGCAGACAGGCCTTCCGCGTTACCTTTTCTTTCCACGCCGCCCGCGGCAGGGATTGAACCCGGTTGCCCGCAAGGGGGCCGGCGGCTGCTGTGCCGCGGCGAGGAGGCGACCTTGGGAGCCACCGCAGCCCGGCAACAGCCCGCCCGGCCACCGCGGACTACCGGTGAAAGCCCGCAGCCGCCCAAATTATCCAACGTCTTCCCCTTTCCGCGCTGAGCATTCTCCGGGAGGTTAAAACCAAATCCCCTGTTCCCTCGTTTAGTTTGCATGCGCGACCGCGGCCATGTACTCAGCAGCTCTGCCTCGGCCCTGGACCTGGGCCGGGCATGGATGGCCCAACGCGGCTGGCAGCCCCAAGCCTTTCAACTTGAAGCCTGGCAAGCGGTGTACGAGGGCTGCAACGGCCTGCTGACCGCCCCCACCGGCAGCGGTAAGACGTATGCGCTGTTTATTCCCGCCCTGCTTCAAGCCGCGCAATCGCCCAAATCTGGCCTTAAGGTGATTTGGATTAGCCCCGTACGGGCCCTGGCCCGCGAAATGGAAGCCGCCGTGCTGGCGCTGCTGCCGGATTTGGCTCCCCAGCTGAGCGTGGGCCTGCGTACCGGCGATAGCAGTCCCGCCGAACGCCGGAAACTCTGGAAATCACCACCCGATGTGCTGATTACTACCCCCGAAAGCCTGCACTTGCTCCTGGCCACCCCCGGCTATCCGGACTTTTTCGCGGCCCTGCAAACGGTGGTGGTGGACGAATGGCATGCCCTGCTGGGTACCAAGCGCGCCGTGCTCTGGGAACTGGCGCACAGCCGCCTGCGGGCCCTGCTGCCAAACCTGCAGGTCTGGGGCATTTCGGCAACGCTGAGCGCACCCAGCGATGCAGCCTATTTTCTGCTGGGCCCTGAACTGTTTCCCAGCGCCCGACTCATCCGTGCCGACCTGAAAAAATCCTGGGAAGTGATCAGCATTCTGCCGGAACAGATTGATTCCTTCCCCTGGGCCGGACACCTGGGCATTCGGCTTCTGGACCTGGTTCTGCCCGTGATTCATCAGGCCAACAGCTGCCTGCTGTTTACCAATACCCGGGCTCAAGCCGAAATCTGGTACCGGGAATTGCTGCTGCGCCAACCCGATTTGGCGGGCCAAATGGCCATGCACCACGGCTCGATTTCAAAAGAACTCCGATTCTGGGTGGAAGATGCCCTGCACGAGGGGAAATTAAAGGTGGTGGTGTGCACCAGCAGCCTGGATCTGGGCGTGGATTTTAGGCCGGTAGATGTGGTGATTCAGGTGGGCGGTCCGAAAGGGATTGCCCGCTTTGTGCAGCGCGCCGGCCGCTCCGGACACCAACCCGGAAAGGCCTCGCGCATTTTCTTTGTGCCCACCCATGCCCTTGAAATTCTGGAAGGGGCAGCCTTGCGCGAAGCCATGAACCAAGGTGCGCTGGAACCCATTGAGCCCTACCGCCTGTGCTACGATGTGCTGATTCAATACTTGTGCAGCCTGGCGGTGTCGGAAGGCTTTGTGCCGCAACAGATTTGGCAGGAAATTCGGCAAACCGCCTGTTTTGAACACATGGAGGAGGAGGCCTTTGCGGAGTGCATTCAGTTTATTTTAAGCGGCGGCCCCAGCTTGCAGCATTACGAGGAGTTTCAAAAGGCCGAGTGGGAAGATGGGAAGTTGAGGATTCTGCGGAAAGGAATTGCCCAACGCCACCGCATGAACATTGGCACGATTCAAAGCGAGGCTATGCTGCCGGTTTCGTACCAAGGCGGAGGCTTGGTTGGGCATGTGGAGGAATGGTTTGTGGCGAAACTGGTGCCCGGGGATGCGTTTTGGCTGGCGGGGCGCTTGCTGGAGCTGCTGCGCATCCGCGATATGGCGGTGCAGGTGCGGGCGGCGAAGGGCAGCAAGGGGGCCGTGCCCTCTTGGCAAGGGGGCCGCATGCCTTTGTCGTCGGAATTGGGGGCGGGATTGCGGCGGCAGTTGTCTCTGCCCGCTTCGGAATCGCCTTCGGCAGAACGGGAAAAACTTCAGCCTTTGCTGGAGGTGCAGGCCAACATCAGCGCCCTGCCGGTGGCTCATCGTTTTTTGGTGGAGGAGTTTGCCTCGCGTGAGGGGCATCATTTGTTCTTCTTTCCTTTTGAAGGCCGCTTTGTGCACGAGGGCATGTCGCAGGTGTTGGCCCATCGAATTTCGCGGCATTTTCCGGTGTCGTTTTCGATTTCGATGAACGATTACGGGTTTGAGCTGTTGAGCGACACCTACATTTCGGCGGAATGGATTCGGGAGCAGGGCTTGTTGTCGGTGGCGGGGCTGTTGGGAGATATTGAAGCCGGGTTAAACACCACGGAATTGGCCAGTCGGCGGTTTCGGGATATTGCACGGATTGCGGGCTTGGTGTTTCAGGGATACCCCGGGAAATTCAAGAAGGATCGGCATTTGCAGGCCAGTTCTCGGCTGTTTTTTGATGTGTTTCGGGAATCGGAGCCCAATCATATATTATTGAGGCAGGCTCGGCAGGAGGTGTTGGATTTTCAGTTGGAGCATCAGCGGTTGCATGAGGCTTTGCAGCGGCTTTCGGGCTTGGAATGGCAGATTTGTAAGACCCGCCGGCCATCGCCTTTTGCTTTTCCGATTATGGTGGAGCGGATTCGGGAAAAGTTCAGTACGGAACAGTTGGAAGATCGGATAATGAAAATGAAGCAGAGGTATCAGGTGGGGGATTGAGGGGGATTTCAATTCTCTCTTTGTGAAACTTTGCGGCTGCAATTGTGTGCTTTGTGGTAAAAACCATAGTTCAGGCATTACTGCCAATTTTTACCACAAAGGGCTCGAAGTCGGCGCAAAGGGCGCAGAGGAGATGTGGGCAAAACGAGGGCGCTCCCTTTGTGAACTTTGCGGCTCCCTTTGTGGGCTTTGGGGTAAAAAATAAACCTGAAGGCCTTGATTGGTTTCACCCTGAATAGGATGCCGAATCCTATTAAAACCCTCCTGGAAAAGCTCATAAAGGTTTCGTATCTTTGATTAAAACAATGCCATGAACTATGCTCAGTGGTATAGAAAAGTTAGCATCCTTCCAGAAGAATTAAAATTGGAAGTTGTAGAATTCATTGACTCTTTGCTTAAACGGGGCGAGAAAGGGAAAAAGCAGAAGGCCCCAAAATTTGGTTGTGCAAAAGGCCAGATTTATATGTCACCCGATTTTGATGCTCCCCTCGATGATTTCAAAGAGCATATTGGGTGAATCTACTTCTTGATACCCACGCGCTTATCTGGTTTTTAAATGGAGATGAGCAACTTTCAACTCCGGCAAGAAGGGCCATTGAGTCAGATACAAACATTAAACTTGTTAGCATCGCCTCAATTTGGGAAATCGCTATTAAAGTAAGCTTGGAGAGGATAAAATTTGTTTCGGGTTTTAATACGTTCATTCAACTTATTGAGGGCAATGGATTTGAGGTTCTTCCTATCCGATTTGAACATGCCATGATTGTGTCAAATTTAGATTTCATTCATCGGGACCCCTTTGACCGGTTGCTAATTGCACAGTGTAAGAGCGATGGTTTAACTCTAGTGTCGAAAGATGAAATAATTGGGAAATACAATATCCCTTTATTTTGGTAATCTGAAGTTCCTAGAGTAAAAATCCTCTTGATACCAAAAATTGGGGGTCTTTCGTTTTTTACCGCAAAGGGCGCAGAGGGGATGTAGTCAAAACGAGGGCGCTCCCTTTGTGAACTTTGCGGCTCCCTTTGTGGGCTTTGTGGTAAAAAATTGGCAGCAATGCCTTAACCGGGTTTTTTACCGCAAAGGGCGCAATGTCGGCGCAAAGGGCGCAGAGGAGATGTGGGCAAAACGAGGGCGCTTTCGTTCAACCCCAAACCTTTGTGAACTTTGCGGCTCCCTTTGTGTGCTTTGTGGTAAAAAATAAACCTGAAGGCCTTGATTGGTTTTTACGACAAAAGAGGCCTAAACCAAACCGGCAATCGCCACCTTAATTTTGCCTTCGATTTCATCGCACAATTCGGGATTGTCTTTCAGAATTGATTTTACCGATTCGCGTCCCTGGCCCAGTTGGGTGTCATTGTATTTAAACCAAGAGCCGGATTTTTTTATGATGTCGGTTTCTACCCCAATGTCAATAAGTTCGCCCAACTTAGAAATACCCTCTCCAAAAATGATATCAAATTCTGCCAGTTTGAATGGGGGAGCCATTTTGTTTTTAACCACCTTCACACGGCTTCTATTTCCTACCAGGTTTTCTCCGTCTTTTAATTGACCTGTGCGGCGAATATCCAACCGAACACTGCAATAAAACTTCAAGGCATTTCCGCCGGTGGTGGTTTCCGGTGAACCATACATCACGCCGATTTTTTCGCGCAGTTGGTTGATAAAGATGCAGCAACAGCCCGTTTTTGAAATGGTTGCAGTGAGCTTTCGCAGTGCCTGGCTCATTAATCTGGCCTGCAAACCCACTTTGGAATCCCCCATTTCACCTTCCAATTCCCCCTTTGGAACCAGTGCTGCCACCGAGTCAATAACGATAATGTCTATGGCTCCTGACCGAATCAGGTTGTCGGCAATTTCAAGTGCTTGCTCACCATTGTCGGGCTGAGAAATAAGCAGATTCTCGGTATCCACGCCCAATTTTTCAGCATAAAACCGGTCGAAGGCGTGTTCCGCATCAATAAAAGCAGCAATTCCGCCTGCTTTTTGTGCCTCCGCAATCGCATGCAAGGTCAGGGTTGTTTTTCCTGAGGACTCAGGGCCATAGATTTCAATGATTCTTCCCTTTGGATACCCCCCAACGCCCAGAGCCAAATCCAAGGTTAAAGAGCCGGTGGATATTACCTCGGCCGCCTCAATGGCCGAATCGCCTAAACGCATTATGGTTCCTTTGCCATAGGTTTTTTCAATGCGGTCCAAGGTCATCTTGAGCGCTTGTAATTTTTCTTTATTTTCTGTAGCTGCCATTTTTTTTGTCATTTTAGAAGGCAAAGGTACAGGGTTGCCGCAACAGGTGCAAGTAAAGTTTTGAACAATTTTATCAAATTGCTGTAAATCAATAAAATAAAATGACAAAAAAGACGTCAGCCTTTTAGGCTTTCGGCAATTTGCTCTGAATGGGCCTTGGTATTCACCTTCTCAAACACCTCAAGCAACACCCCTTGCTCGTCAATCACAAATGTCTCCCGCGATGTTCCCATGTATTTTCGGCCGTACATGCTTTTTTCCACCCAGGTTCCATACAGGGCATGAACCTCTTTTTCGGTATCCGCTATCAGGGTAAATGGCAAGTTGTACTTGGAAATAAATTTTTGATGCGAAGCAGGGCTGTCGCTGCTCACTCCAACCACCTCGAATCCCTTTGCCTGCCATGCCGAATAATTGTCGCGCAAATCGCAGGATTCGGCAGTGCATCCGGGGGTGTCGTCCTTGGGATAGAAATACAGAATTACTTTTTTCCCGCGCAAGGATTCGAGCAGAAAGGGATTTCCGTGCTGATCAGGTGCCGTAAACAATGGGGCGGCATCCCCGGGCTTTAAATGCGACATAAATTTCAGTTTTTTGATATAACAACAAAAGCAGTAAATGGTTAGGGCATTTCCCAGAAAACCGTCAATGAACACCGTACCGATACCAGGTCGGGCAATGCCTCCAAAGGCGCTGCAAGGGTTTGAGCATTGGCCAAGGGTTGACCTTCAACGGGCAAGGCAGGAAAATCGTTCCATCCCGGAAAATGGGTAAAAGCCTTGCAGCCTGTAACCTGGATATTCTTTACAACCAAATCGTTGGCAATTACCCCCCGCCCCTTTAATCCCTCAACCCAAGTTTGGGATTTTTGAAGTGCCGTTTGCTGAGCTTGAAGCTCGGCCGCGGTATTGTCAGACAAAGAAATTAGGCGCAATACATGCACCCCTCTCAATTCAGAAAGGCTGGTAAGCACACCATTCAATTCGGATGGGGCCACCGGAAATCCGAAGGATCGAAACAACTTCACTTCACCGGGCGGAGTTTGTATTCCTCGGTTCACTCCAAACATGGGTGGACCATATGTGCTTGAAAATGAGGTGGTAGTCCCCTCACCCATCTTCTTTGCAATGGCATCGCCCTTGCCTTTTAAATTTTTCTCGGCCTCCTGAACTGTTGCCCCCTCGCCGCTCAACCACAGTTCCAAACGAAAAAAGGAGGGTTGAGTATACCCCCAACCCTCGGTCTCGGTAACAAACGATTTGGCAGGGGGATGTTGTGCCCGGCTGTTTCCTAAAAATAAAACAAAGCAGATTGAACTGAAAATTAATGGCAATGTTTTCATAATTGGGTTTTCATTAGAGTGTTTTTCGAATAATAACGGCAAGATGCTGTCAACCCACAAGCAGAACAATCGGGTGTGCGTGCCTTGCAAATATACCTGCCATGAAGAATAAGCCAATGGTGGGCCCGATGAACATCTTGGGTGGGTATATGTTTCATCAAGCATTGCTCTACTTTCAGCGGAGTGTTGGCGGTTTGGGGAACCAATCCCAACCGCCTCGATACCCGAAATACATGGGTGTCTACCGCCATGGCAGGTTGTTGATGCAATACACTTACCAAAACGTTGGCGGTTTTTCTTCCTACCCCCGGCAGCCGCATCAGCTCAGAAACGGTCTCCGGTATGCAACCCGAAAACTCTTCTACAATCATTTTTGAAAGCCCCAGCAAATGCTTGCTTTTGTTGTTGGGATAACTCACCGACCGAATGTATTGAAATATCTCTTCTGTGCTAGACTTCGACATGCGCTCAGCATCCGGAAATTCTTCAAATAAGGCGGGAGTTACCTGATTGACCCGCTTATCGGTGCATTGGGCCGACAAAACCACAGCAACCAACAATTCAAATGGATTTTGATGGTTTAACTCTGTTTCGGCAACCGGCATGTGCTGCCGAAACCAATTTAATATTGCAGCAAAACGTTCCTTTTGTGTCATTGCTTTGGTTTCAAAGATATCAATTCCTGCCTTTGTTTCCATTGTTGACCCCTTTGATGTGTCTTAAGCTATGCTAAAATTTCCGTATGCCTGCATACGAAATTCGGCATTTTTGTACCTTTCACCATGCCTAAGAAATCCAACGACAATTTAACAGCCTGTTTTCTGGTAAAAACCGCTTGGTATTCCATTTTTAGAATGTACAATCAATTGGGGCAATCCAATGGAATGAACAGCTCAACAGGTTTTCTTTTGCTCAATGTTCCTGCCGAAGGGGTGGCAGTAACCCACCTGGGTCCGGCCCTGGGATTAAGCTCCCGAAGCCTTTCCCGAAGCTTGAACAATCTGGAAAAAAAAGGTTGGATTGAACGCCGCGCCGATTCCTCTGACAAGCGCATGGTCCGTGTTTTCCTTACTCCCCTCGGATTGCACTTCCGCAAGGATGCCAGTCAAACCGTTAAGGCCTTTCACCACTTTTTGCAGTCAAAATGGAATCCGGAAGAATGGACTTTGCTTGAAAACCTGTTAAAGCAAATACCGGTATTTGCCGCGGCCTTTTCTGGACAGCATACACCCTCCAATCAAAATCCCATTCCTACTAAATCTATTCCCTATGAACTCTCCATTGAACATTAACCGCGTTGCTGTATTAGGTTCGGGTGTAATGGGCTCTCAAATTGCCTGCCACCTTGCCAATGCAGGGTTTTCGGTAGATTTACTTGACCGCGTTGTCGAAACGGAATCGGGACCCCAAACCAACCTGGCTTCCCAATCGCTTCAGGCCGCGCTTAAACTTAGCCCCGACCCTTTATTTAGCCCCAACCTGAAATCGCGAATACGAACGGGCAACTTTGACCAACACATGGAACGGCTATCGGCCGCCGATTGGATTTTGGAGTGCATTGTTGAACGGCGCGAAGATAAAACAGCTTTGTTCGAAAGGGTGGAAGCCCACCGCCGCCCGGGAACCCCTATCAGCACAAACACTTCGGGCATCCCCATTGGCAGCCTGCTTCAAGGACGCTCTGCCGATTTTCAGTCTTGCTTTTTGGGCACCCATTTTTTTAATCCACCCCGCTACTTAAACCTGCTCGAAATTATTCCTTCAGATAAAACAGACCGAAAATGGGTGGATTTTTTCCTGACCTTCGGCCGCCGCTTTCTGGGTAAAACCACCATTGAATGCCGAGACACTCCTGCCTTTATTGCAAACCGAATAGGCGTGTATTCCATTATGCAGCTGCTTCACCAAATGCATTCTGAATCCATATTGCCCGAAACCATTGAGCTGTTTTCAGGCCCCTTGATTGGCCGCCCAAAATCAGCCACCTTCCGAACAGCCGATGTGGTTGGCCTGGACACGTTCATTAAGGTGGCTTCGGGTTTGGCTTCCATTGCATCTTCCCACCATGAAAAACAGGTTTTTCAACTCCCCGGATTTTTGACCTCAATGGTGGAACGCGGTTGGTTGGGCCAAAAATCAGGCCAGGGCTTCTATAAAAAAGTCATGCTGGCCGACGGCAGCAGCGATATCCATATCCTAGACCTAAAAAGCATGGAATACCGCCCCCAGGAAAAATACCGGGGACAACTGTTGGATTCTTTGAAAGTTGTTGACTCAGCCCTTGAACGCTTAAACCTCTTAGTGAAATCAGACCAGCAACCAGGTCCCTTTTTTAAGTTCCTGATGCTGGATCTGCTCTCGTACTCCGCTGTTCAACTGCCCCAAATTGCAGGAGATTTGTACAAAATCGACGAGGCTCTAAAGGCTGGGTTTGGTTGGAGCCATGGCCCCTTTGAAATTTGGGATGCCCTTGGCTTTGATTGGGTAATTGCCGAACAAAAGGCCGCAGGGTTGCCTACCCCAAACTGGGTTGAAAAAATGCAAATGTTAGGACAAAAACATTTTTATTCCAGACAGAAAGGAATCTCGCTTTACTACAATGCAGAAAAAGAAACCTACCTTCCTGTACCCGGAAAAGAGGGGTTTATTATTCTCTCGAACCTGTTTGCCGACAATACCCTTTGGTCCAATTCCGGAACCCGAATCACCAATTTGGGAGATGGAGTATTGAACCTGTCTTTCCACACCAAAATGAATTCCATCGGTGCCGAAATAATCCAAGGCATTCATAAAGCCATTGATATGGCCGAGACCCAGGGTTGGAACGGGCTGGTGATTTCAAACAACGGCGAAAACTTCTCGGCCGGAGCAAACCTGGCCTTAATCCTAATGCTTGCCATGGAACAAGAATGGGAAGAGCTGAACCTTGCAGTCAAAACCTTCCAAAAAGCAACCATGCGAATACGGTATTCCGACATTCCAGTGGTTGTGGCCCCCCATGGTTTAACCCTTGGCGGAGGTTGCGAAATGTGCCTGCACGCCGATGCCATTGTGGCCGCCGCCGAAACCTACATCGGTTTGGTAGAGGTTGGTGTTGGAGTTATTCCCGGAGGCGGTGGCAGCAAGGAATTCGCTCTGCGTGCCTCCGATGAATTTGGCGAAGGAGGCATCAGAACAAATGTGCTACGAAATCGGTTTTTAACCATTGGGCAGGCCAAAGTGGCGACCTCTGCCCTTCAAGCCTTTGATTTGGGAATTCTTCGAAATGGCCAAGACCGATTTACGATGAACGCGGAATACCGCATTGGCCTGGCAAAGCAAACCGCTCTGTTGCTTGCCGAAGCAGGGTATGTTCGGCCCCGTCTGCGCGAAGACATCCTGGTGCTGGGATGCGAAGGCCTTGGCATCGTTTTCGCCGGTGCCAACAGCATGAAGTCCGGAAATTACATCAGCAACCACGACCAGCTCATCTCCGAAAAACTTGGATGGGTATTGTGCGGAGGTGACCTATCCCAGCCCCAACACGTCAGCGAATCCTATTTGCTCGATTTGGAACGAGAAGCTTTTTTAAGCCTGCTGGGATGCAAACCAACCTTACAACGCATTCAACACATGCTTAAAACCGGAAAACCCTTACGCAATTAATCCCCATGGCTATGGAAACCGCATACATTATTGATGGATATCGAAGTGCCGTGGGCAAAGCTCCGCGCGGTACCCTACGCAACATGCGCGCCGACGACCTCGGAGCACTGGTGCTCAAGCATCTCCTTACCAATATCCCACAACTTGACCCAAACCGCATCGACGATGTCATGGTCGGAAACGCTACCCCGGAAGCCGAACAAGGCCTCAACCTAGGACGCATGATTTCTTTGATGGGATTAAACACCAATTCGGTGCCGGGACTTACCATTAACCGCTATTGTGCCTCCGGCCTTGAAACCATTGCCCTGGCCGCTGCCCGAATCCAATGCGGCATGGCCGATTGCATCGTGGCAGGTGGCGTTGAAACCATGAGCCCTATCCCTTTCGGTGGCTGGCGACTGGTTCCAAACCCTAAGGTCGCAAAAGCTCACCCGGATTGGTACTGGGGTATGGGACTCACTGCCGAAGAAGTTGCACGACGGTTTCAAATCGGACGCGAGGCCCAAGATGCCTTCGCCCTGAACTCCCACAAAAAAGCCATTAATGCCCAAAAAGAAGGTTGGTTGCAACGGGGAATTGTTCCCATTGAAGTGGAAGAAGTCTCGGTGGTCGAAGGCAAACGCAGCCATAAAACCTTGCTCTTTGACATGGACGAGGGCCCCAGAACCGATACCACCCTTGAGGCCCTGGCCGCCCTAAAACCTGTGTTTGATGCCAAAGGTACCGTCACCGCCGGTAACGCATCTCAAACCTCCGACGGTGCCGCTTTTGTCCTTTTGATGTCCGAAAAAATGCGGTCTGATCTGGCACTCCGCCCACGAGCCCGATTTGTGGCCTACCACGCCATTGGCCTGGAACCCGCCATCATGGGAATGGGACCCCTCTATGCCGTTCCCCTTGCCCTAAAACGCGCAGGGCTAACCCTCAATAACATAGACCTGATTGAACTCAACGAAGCCTTTGCCAGCCAAAGCCTCGCCGTTCAACATGCCCTGGATTTAGACCCAAACAAACTCAATGTCCACGGCGGAGCCATCGCCTTGGGGCATCCACTTGGCTGCACCGGAGCAAAACTCACCGTTCAAATTTTAAACGAGTTAGAACGCCGAAACCAACGCTATGGTTTGGTCACCATGTGCGTAGGAACCGGCCAAGGCGCCGCCGGAATTATTGAACGACTTTAACCCAAAAAACTCAATCCAATGAAAAACAGTATTAACGGTGGCGAATGGCTTATCCGCCAAACACTAGCCCAAGACGTTTTTATTCCGGAAGATTTTGATCAGGAACAAATTCTGATCCGCGAAACCTGCCGAGATTTCATCCATCAAGAAGTCTTTCCCCACCTTGAGGCCATTGACAGCATGCAAGACCCGAATTTGATGCCTTCCCTTCTCGACAAAGCCGGGAATCTGGGACTGCTCGGCGTTTCTGTGCCCGAAGCCTACGGAGGTTTTGGCAAAGACTTCAACACCAGCATGCTGGTGGCCGAAGAAACCGGTGCAGGCCACTCTTTTGCCGTCGCCATTTCGGCCCATACCGGCATTGGAACCCTGCCCATTGCACTCTATGGAAACGATGCCCAAAAGCAACGCTACCTGCCCAAATTGGCCTCAGGCGAATGGAAAGCTAGCTACTGCCTCACCGAACCCGGTGCCGGCTCCGATGCCAATTCCGGAAAAACCAAAGCCACCCTTTCCCCCGACGGGAAATCCTTCCTGTTGAACGGGCAAAAAATGTGGATTACCAATGCCGGATTTGCCGACCTGTTTATCGTTTTCGCCAAAATCGATGCCGATGAAAACCTCTCGGCATTCATCGTTGAAAAAACCTATCCCGGCATTCGACTGAACCCCGAAGAAAAGAAAATGGGCATCAAAGGCTCCTCAACCAGGCAAGTCTTTTTTGAAAACTGCCCCGTGCCCATAGAAAACCTGTTGAGCGAACGTGGTAACGGATTCAAAATCGCCGTTAACATTTTGAACATCGGCCGAATTAAATTGTCGGCAGCCTCCATCGGCGCCTGCAAGGCCATCGTTGGCCGTTCGGCACGCTATGCAAACGAACGACAGCAATTTGGCCGACCCATCGCAAAATACGGTGCCATCCGCTACAAACTGGCCGAACAGGTGATTCGAACCTTTGCCTGCGAATCGGCTACCTACCGCGCCAGCCAAAACATTACCGATGCCATCCAGGCCAGAAAGGCCGAAGGCATGCCTCCTCACCAGGCCGAATTAAAAGGAGTAGAAGAATTCGCCATTGAATGCGCCATGATGAAAGTATTCGGCTCTGAAACCCTCGATTATGTGGTGGATGAAGGCGTTCAAATTTTTGGTGGCATGGGCTATTCGGCCGAAGCCCCCATGGACCGAGCCTACCGCGACGCCCGAATCAACCGGATTTTTGAAGGTACCAACGAAATCAACCGCCTGCTTACGGTAGATATGATGCTGAAACGCGCTATGAAAGGTTCTTTAGACCTCATGGGCCCGGCACAACAAGTCGCCGCTGAACTGCTTGAAATCCCCGACTTTTCAGAACCCAATCCTCAAAACCCGCTCGAAACGTTCCACATCTACTCCAAAAATTTTAAAAAGGCCGTTTTACTCGTGGCCGGCGCAGCCGTTCAAAAACTTATGATGGAACTCGCGAAAGAACAAGAAATTCTAATGGACATCGCCAACATGGCCATCGAAACTTATGTGGCCGAAAGCACCCTGCTCAGAATCCAAAAACTAATCGACCGCGACGGACCCGAAGCCCATGCCGGCAAAATACAATTGCTGAATGTTTTGTTTTACGATTCCGCAGACCGCATTTGGCTCAGCGGCAAAAACGCAGTCTGCAGCTTCGCCAACGCCGACGAAATCAGCATGTTGACCATCGGATTAAAACGCTTTACCAAAACGGCCCCCATTTCCCCGCGCGATGCACGCCGCACCCTGGCAGCAGAAATTCTCGAAAAAAACGGCTACCCGTATTGATGCATTTCAATCTAAATGCCGAACTTTGACTTTGCTTATCGAAATTATGCGAATCACAGAGGCTCAACGAATTGTAGGTCAATACAGCCAAATCATCCGCCTATCGCGCGAAGGCCAGTATTTTCAGCCCATCGAAAATTTGCCCTGCTCGGCAGCCCGCATTAAATTTGCCATCTGCAGCTTACTCTCTTTCCGAATTCAAACCGGCAGCTTAGATTTAGACACCCTCGAAAGCCTGATTGTGGCCTACAGCCATTTGGCCTTTTTCACCGACGCCGATTCCGCACGGCAACTCAACGAAATGAGCTTGCAACCCCACCGCAGCACCGAATCCATCATCGAAAAAATCAAAACCCTAAACATGGTCAAGGTTCAATTAAAGCTTGAAATTCAGGCATTTATTCAGGAAGAAGCCGAGTCCTTGAGGTCTTAATTTGGTTTTTTTTGGGGGCCTTTTCCGGCTGTCAGCTGTAGCCACAGGCCGCCGGGGCAGGTTGCGGCGGCCCGGGGCGGGGGCTCCCAAGGTCGCCCCGCCCCGGGGGCCGCAACCGCCCCGGCAACCTGCGGCTGCCGCTTCCATCCGGGGCCCGGGCCGCTCAATAGAGTGCAACTTTGTCAAAAAAATGCACGAACCTGGGCGTTACCCATGTGAATAACAGGACCCTCAGGCGACTTTCGCCCCTGATATCCCACAGTGAACTGCAAGTATTCTCCCAACTTTCTTGCCCCCTGCACCGACCAGGTCAAGTTGTCTCCCACTTGCAATCCCTCAAGCATTTCAAAACTCAAGGGGTCGCTGCCCGGCTGCTCATAAGCAAAACTGAGGCAATCAAACCGCAACTCAATACTTCCATTTTTTACCGCATTGTATTTAAAACTGATTCCCGGATGGTGCAAAACAGAAGGCGGCCCCGCTAATATCGCCTGCCCCCCCGAAACAAAAGGCAACCGCTCTTTCACTACATATCGGTAATGAACCCCTATGCGCCAACGCGTTGATTGCTGCCAATAAGCCTCTGCTCCCGCTTCCGTTTGCCTCAATTCAAACTCCCGCGAACGAAGCAATTCCGCCCTGTTGCTTTTCCGGGTAAGCCCCACTTGGCTTTCCATTGAAAAATACTTGCCCGGACTCAACCGAAACCGAATCCGGTGGCCCTCATCGCTTCGGTTTTGACTACCCCCGGCAATCCAAGATTTATTGCGCTGATCCAAATAGGCATACTCCAACCCGAAAACACCCCCAAACCGATTAAAATATACCGAACTCCTCCATTGCTGGTTTAACGACAACAAGACAGTATCGGTCAGGCCCGGCGAAATCGGATTTAGCAATTCCCAAAATTGAGCATCCAACATTTTACGGTCGGTTTTATACACCGCTTGTGCCGAACAGCGACCCAACCATTGTTTCCATTTGGCTTGACCTTTATCCACCCATTTTTGTGGAAATCGTGCGTTCATCTGCGCCGTCGTTCTGTGGTACCATGCCTGTACATACTCAGATGTAGGCAACCATACACGCATATAGGTTTGCCCGTCGGTTCCTGTAATGGTGCCCTGCATCAACTCAAATTCATCCCGCGACTGAAGGCCATCGGAATTGTAGTCAACCCAAACATATTCTCCCAATCCATTCAAACTCGGCAAAAACAATTCCTCTCGACGGTTTTCAAGACCTGAACCTGTTTCCATAAAGGCATTTGCCTGTAAATTTCCTGCCCAGGCTTGTTGCTTTCCCTCCACACGCAACAGCAAGTTTTGAACGGGTTGCAAGGAAGAAAGCTGCGACGCTAAAACATCCAACTGCCTGTACGACATTACCAAACCCAAACGGTTTCCGCTGCGGCTGCTTTGGCTAACCGAAATCGAACTCGTATAAGCCATGGCGGCACTCTGCAATTGGTTGTTCCCCGGCAACCGATCCAGTCGGGCTTGCTGCTCTATCCCCCATTGCCAACGAGTGGTATCTGCCGACCCAATACGAACACTGTATTCGTGAAATCCATACGACGCCCGATCTAAACTATCTGTTATCCATGAACGTTGCGGGTTTATTTCATCTTGACCTTTCAACCGTATTCGACCCCAACTGGAATTCCATTCCAATTCCAACGATTGCCTGAAAAACTCGGCCCGACCTGACGCCGGTGCCGCCACCCGTGCATACGAAGCCAACCATTTTCCTTTCCAACGCGCATGGTTAAAATGGGCCGATAATTTTTGCCGCCATGCTGAATATTCTTCTCCTTTTAAATAGGCCTCCAAACCACAACCCAACTCCCAAATTTGTCCCTTTTGCAAGGTTATTTCGGCCTGTGGCAAATAGTCAATGCCCCGCGGACTACGCTGCAATGATCCGTTGGGACTGTTTCGATTCACCAAATTCCAATCCCGTGAAAATTCTACTGCACGAAAGCGAACAAAAGGAGCAAAATGTGCACTAACCTGTTCCATCTTTAATCGGGGTTTCAACCAAAGGGTATCTTTTTCTCGCCTGCGCAAAGCTGTGCGCCGCTCCAATTCAAGAGCATAGGAATATCCATGGTCGTCCCCTTTCTGCAAGGTTGAAAACCGATTGTTGTCCAATTGGCTAAGCGCCCCCTCTCCTGACCATTTCCAACCTTTGTGCTGCCCCGAAACACCAAAAACCAACATGTGCTGCCAACGCGGGGGTACCAAATTTTCTGTGGGCGAATAACTTCCCTGTGGCTGCCCATTCACCGGAGCCACCCATGAATACGTCCGGCCGTTTGACGAGCTTGCCGCAGGTACATAATCTCCCTTGCCCTGTCCAACAAATGAAAAACGAAGCCTCCAGTATGCCTCGTTTGGATCCGTTGAAATCATAAATATGGAATACAGGATGCCGTCCACAAGGCTGTCTAATTTTTTGTAACGCAGTTCCTGTGCACTAAATCCTACCGAATCGGCAGTGCTTGAAGCCGCAAAGCCTAGGCTGTCGCCGGCAAGAGCAAGCTGAAGTTTGTCGGCATCGCTCAGGCTTTGGTTTACAGGTTGGTTTCCGTCATCAAATTCGGTGAAAAAATGCAACCGCGTTTGCACCTGCCCCCAATCTACATCCTGCCCGGCCTGAACCATCCAACGCTGATACCTCCGGTCCGAGTATTCAAATTCCACCACCAACCGCATGTCTTTGGTAATGATTCGGCGCGAGGTGAACGAAATCTCTGCCGTGGAATAATCAATGATATAATCAAATTCCTGACCCCGAGTCATTTTTTCTCCATTTATATATACAGTCTCCGTGCCTGAAAGCACAAGTATGTAGGGCTCCCCATCGTTTCCGTTCAGTCGGTATGGCCCCTGATTCCCCTCTATGGCCTGAAATTCCTGCCTGCGGAATTTGCCCCGGGCAACGGCCGCGGCGGCTTGCACACGCATACTTCGCCCCGTCTTTTTTATGCCGAACACCGACATGGGCACTTCCCCCTCAACCATTAAGCCCTGACCCCGCTTTCGCAACGACAAGAATGCCGTGTTTGGGTTTGGCAGGTTAAAGTCCCCCGCCGTAAGCTGTTGTTTTCCCTTCGACAACCGCACAAATACTTGGTCGAAGTCTTGCAGTTGTTGAGTGTTGCCCTCGGGTTGAAGTGGCAGGTTCTCATCCGTAATCGAAGCATCAATGCGAATGCCCTGGCCTAATTCTCCGTTCAATTGAAGATTAAAGGCTGAAATCAAGGAGGCACTGCTTGCATTGCCGAAAGCAACACCGCGCGTAAGACTGCCCCTTTTCTGAATTTTTTCTTCGGCACCAAATGCCTGAGCGGCAGCAAGTTCGGCAGAATTCTGCGGCAGTTCAAAACTGGGAAAGCCAAGGCTGTCGGAAGAGCTGGGCTTCCATTTTAAATCGCTAAGGGTATCAGCAACAGGAAAAGGGAATACACGATACCTAAGGACAATCGGGGCTGGAAGTGCCTGAATGCGGCACATACCACGCCCATCGGAGGCAGTAAACCATAAACTGCGCTCACTCAAAGTTGAGTCAAGAATTTGCAGGCTTGACACCACAACAAAAGCAGTGTCGCTAAAGCACTGTTCCCCGGCATTCAGTCGAACACTGCGCAGATTGGACTGGCCACGCAACACAACCGGCAAGAAAAACAACAACAGCAAAAGGCGAGGAGGCATGCTCCAAAGATAGGCAGTTGGTACTGGATTGAATCGGGTTGTTTTGCAATCCATTTTCTGATTTTCCTACCTTAAAAATGGCTCGTAACCCTTTTTACCCACACTTTTCTGAGAGTATTCCTTTTTTAATTGACCCCAACAATTTTTATCCCCGGAACAATATCAAAACCCCAACCTCAGCCGGCCACAGACTCTGCCTCGGGCACCACCTTGCGGATTAATCCCTGCAACACATTCCCCGGTCCGGCCTCCACAAAACGATGAATGCCATCGTTCCACATGGCCTGCACCGACTGTGTCCAACGCACCGGGCCGGTAAGTTGTGCAATCAAATTGCTGCGAATTTCCTCCGGATCTGTTACGGCACAGGCCACCACATTCTGATAAACAGGACACCGCGGTGCCGAAAGCACTGTACCGCGTATGGCCGCCTCCAATCGCTGCCGCGCTGGTTCCATCAATGGCGAATGAAAGGCTCCGCCCACTTTCAGGGGCAAGGCCCTTTTGGCTCCGGCCTCTTTCAAGCGAATGCAGGCCTCTTCAATGCCCGCATGGCTGCCCGAAATTACCAGCTGGCCGGGACAATTGTAGTTGGCAGGCACCACAACCATATCCGAAATGCCCGCACAAACCAATTCCACTAAGGCGTCGTCCAGGCCAAGCACTGCGGCCATGGTTCCTGGCTCCGACTCGCAGGCCTGCTGCATGGCCAAGGCTCGCTCCTGGACCAAAGCCAATCCGGCCTCAAAGGGAAATACCCCCGCCACCACCAGCGCCGAAAACTCACCCAAAGAATGGCCCGCCACCGCATCGGGTTGTATGCCCTGCTGCATGGCCACCGCCACCGAATGCACAAAAATGGCCGGTTGAGCATATCGGGTTTCGGTTAAATCCTCTGCCTTGCCCTCAAACATGATGTCGGTAAGGCGAAAGCCCAAAATATCATTCCCCTGTTCAAACAAGGCCTTTGCCCCGGCGTCGCGCTCGTACAAATCTTTCCCCATTCCGGGAGTTTGGGCCCCTTGACCGGGAAATACCAACGCTGTTTTCATGGAAGTTGCATCTTTAAGTTAAGCGAAGATAACCGATTTGCCTGTTTCCAACATCCACCTCTTATGACCAATGTGCTGTGCTACGCAAAAAGATTGTAGTTTCGTGCTACATCGAAGCACACGGAAAGAATGCAACACATTAATAATCAAACAGATGCACAAGCGCCCTTAACCCATTTCCTGTTTTTGGCCAATCCCAACACCTTGACTTCGGCCATGTTGACTCTGATGGAAGCCCTCAAACAAAAAGGCAAGAACCTGGCATTGGTTCACCCAAACACGGTCGAATTCCACGCCGCTGAAAACGGAGGCGGATGGCTTTGTGGCCATGCAGAGCAGCATTCCCTGCGGCCCAAAAAAACCTGCATTATTCCCTGTTTGGAAAGCCTGAATGAACAGGGCTGGCAATTGTGGATGCACATGGAACAGGCCAAGCTGTCCTCACTCAATACCTCAGAGGCCGTTCGGCTTTGTTTGGATCAACCTCGGCTCAGGGCTGTTTTGCAGCAGCAGGGCATCGGCCATTCCAAGGCCCCGCTCAGAGGGGGTATTGCTCGGTTTTGGTTGTTTGCCCAGCGTCAAGGCTTGGTGCGCCGCGACCTTCTGACCTTGCACTCAGATTGGCCTGAAACATGGACCGAAGCACAGGTGCAAATGGCTCAGCGCCTGGCTGTTGAGGCCGCAAAGCATTCGGGATGCCTGTGGTCTGAAGTGCACATAACGCAAAATCATAGCCGCTTTGCGGTATTGCATATTCAGCCTCAGCCCGGCATTTTTCCGGCCGAAGCGCCGGGGTTGGCCGGCAATCTGGCCGAGCTGTTGACGCAGCGTTTGCATGCGCCTTTGCCCAAAACCTGCATTGGCTTTCGCGAGCGCATTTTCATTGCGGGGGTAGGCGAAGTCGTAGCCAAATTTGATACGGGAAATGGCGCCACGGCTTGTTCCTTGCATGCCGACCACATCGAAGAAGTAGATGGATACTTGGAATGGAGTTTGGGTTCGCAGCAGCATCGGCACCCGGTGGTGGGGCATTCCTTTGCCGAGGTGGGGCATTCGGTGCAGCGTCGACCGGTAATTTTACTTACCGTGCAGTTCAATGGAATGGAGTACCGCAAGGTGCGTTTTGCTTTGGTAAACCGCACCAAGAAAAGCACTCCGGTGCTGGCGAACCGGCAGTTTATGCGCAGGGCGGGGCTGTTGGTCGATCCCGCCGAAGAATTTATGGTTTCATGGCGGCCGGAGGGCTACTGTCCTAAAGATGCCAAGGGCCAGGCGCGTGCGGGCATTTTGCCGGTGCAGGCCATCGATTTGGGCGAGGGCCGCGGGCGTTAAGTTGAGGAATCTGGTTTTTTTTATGGGGGCGGCTACGGGCTTTCACCGGTAGTCCGCGGTGGCCGGAAGGCTGGCCCAGCGGGCTTGCGTGGGCTCCCAAGGTCGCCTCCGCGCCGCGCGGGCCAGGCTCCGGCCCCCTGGCGGGCTACCCGGTTCAATCCCTGCCGCGGGGCCAAGAAAATATTAAAGCAATACCAGAGCAGATGGCTCAACAACGTTTCCACCTCCAATATAATTTCAAAGGCTGAAATTCCAAACTTTGGGTTGATTTTTTTGTTTTCTGGCCTTTAAAATGGATTCAAGCCGCCCGCGGCAGGGATTGAACCGGGTTGCCCGCAAGGGGGGCCTGGCGCTGCCCGCGTGGCGCGGAGGCGACCTTGGGAGCCACCGCAAGCCCGCTGGGCAGCCCAGTGCCCACCGCGGACAACCGGTGAAAGCCCGCAGCCGCCCAATTCCTCACCCTTTTTATTCTGTTTTTTGCTGCGGCCTACTCGCTTCAGCGCCCCGCGGCCGAGGGCAGCGCAAGGGCCGGAAGCCGCAGCTGCTCAAGCTCGCGTAAAATTCGGGGCAGCAAGCGGAGGTTGCGCCGCCCCGCTTCGCCCCAATCGTGCAAGGCCAATATTGCGCCCGGACGCAAGGCCGATAGCGTGCGCCGTTCCAATTCGTTATCGCTGATATTCAGATTGAAATCGCCGGGCATGTGCGACCAAAATACGACCTGCTGCTGCGCTTGGATGGCCCGGCACTGCGCCGGCCACAGCCTGCCGTAGGGCGGGCGGTACAAGCCACTGCGCACGGCCTGCGGCGGCCGCGCGTTTTCAACGTATTCTTTCCGGCCCCGGCGCCAACCGTTCCAATGCCGATGCCCATGAAAACCAATCTGATGCCCCAGCTCGCCCACGCGTTGAATCAACTGCGGTTGCTGAAGAATGTTTTCGCCCAGCCAAAAGAAGCTGAGGGCCGCGTTCTGCTCGGCCGCAATCCGCGCCAATGCCAAACTGTACTGAGGGTCGGGGCCGTCGTCATAGCTCAGGTACACGCCCGGCTCGGGCCCCTGAAACCAGGCCCCGGGATACAGCAGGTTGCCGAGCATAGGTTGCCACATTAGGAACTGCGTTCGGTGGTGTAGGCGACCAGGTCGCCAAGGGCGGTTTTGGCCTCTGAATCGGGCAGTTGCTGCAGCATATCTAAGGCTTTTTGCCGGTACTCCAGCATTTTTTGCCGGGCATATTCCATGCCTCCGCTGCCCTTGACAAAGGCCACCACTTCGGCCACCGATTTGGTGTTGTTGTGCCGGTATTTGATTTTGCGAATGATGCTCCGTTTTTCCATGGCCGAGGCCTGAGCCAAGGCATAAATTAGGGGCAAGGTCATTTTTTGCTCTTTGATGTCGATGCCCGTGGGCTTGCCGATCTGTCCGGCCTCTTCAAAATCGAACAGGTCGTCTTTGATTTGAAAGGCCATGCCTACGTAATGGCCAAATTGGCGCATGAGGTCGGTGGTGGCGGCGGGGGCGCCAGAGCTGGCCGCACCGGCAGCGCAGCAAGCGGCCAACAGCGAGGCTGTTTTGCCCTCGATGATTTCATAATATACCTCTTCGCGGATGTCGAGCCGGCGGGCTTTTTCGATTTGCAGCAGCTCGCCCTCGCTCATTTGCCGAACGGCTTTGCTGATGATGCCTAGGGTTTCGAAATCGCCGTTTTCGGTGGCCAGCAGCAGGGATCGCGACAGCAGGTAGTCGCCGACCAACACCGCGATTTTGTTTTTCCAAAGGGCGTTGAGGCTAAAAAAGCCGCGGCGTTCGTTGGAGTCGTCCACCACGTCGTCGTGTACCAGTGTGGCTGTGTGCATTAGTTCCACGATGGTGGCGGCGCGGTAGGTGTGTTCGGTTATGTGTCCGCAGGCTTTGGCGGAGAGGAACACGAACAGGGGTCGCATTTGCTTGCCCTTGCGTTTTACAATGTAGTGGGTAATGGCGTCAAGCAGGGCCACGTTGCTTTTCATGGATTGACGGAAGCGTTGTTCAAATTCGTGCATTTCGGGCCGCACAACGTTTTGTATGTGGTCAATCCTAGACATGGAAGTCAAAGGTACTGAATATTGGGTATGGGGGGAGTTGGGGTTTGAGGGGGGGGTTACCAAAAAAAATCTGTGTTCACTTCCATTTGGAAATATCTGATGTTTTTTTTACCCTTTATTTAAATCAGCTATAAGCTAGATTCGAAGGTTCTGCGGCATCTTGCTGCAGAACCTTTTTTTATGGGTGGTTTTGGGGTAAAAAATGGGCAGTTATGCCTTGGTTGGGTTTTTACCACAAAGCACGGAAAGTTGGCGAAAAGTGCACAGAGGCCAGCTGCCAAACATCAATTCAGAACCGCCGTTTTACGGGTTCCGTATTGAATTTTAAGGGCATCTACATCCCGCAGGGATTCTTTAATGTCTGTCACGATTCCGGTAGAGATTTCCTCATCGGCTTTGATGGAGACGAAGGCTTTTTTGCGGTCGGCCTCGGGCAAACGGTTCATTTCTTCCAAAACAAAGGGGCCGACGTCTTTAACATCGGCAATAACATCGTTCAGCTGCATGCGCGGTGCAGAACCATACAGATTTGATTTGGTTGGCTTACCTACGTACACTGAAATAACCTTGTTGCGGTCTTCAGAGGCAATTTTTATGGATTGAGTTGCCCCGGGTTTGGAAACTTTAACCTGTAGAGTAACCTCACGCATGCGTGTTGCCACCATAAAAAAGAACAAAAGCATAAAAACGATATCGGGAAGGGAAGCGGTATTAATACCGGGGGCATCGCTAGAACCTTTTTTCCTGAATTTAGACATGCTTATTTCGATTTAATAGGTTCTGCCTCAGAAATTGCCATGGGAATGGCTTTTTGAATGGCCTGAACTTTAGTGTTGGCCTCTTCCTGAATATCGTCTGTTTGACCTTTATCGGCCAACTCTGCCAATTCATCGTAGGACTTGCCGTATTTTTCTTTGGCCAAGGCATTGCGCAGTTCGTTAAAGGCCTGAGTTAAAACATCCTGAACCTCGATGTAGGTTTTGTAGGTAGTAAGGCGGTCGTTTTGAAGGGCAATAATGCCTTTGGATTTTTGGTACACAAACGTAAAACCATCTTCACCATACTCTTCCGGTGCTTCTTTTTCGGGCCAATCGGAGCGGTTTGTTCGGTTTGGAATAAATGATTTAACCCTTTCTTTCAGTGTATTTACGTCTCCGTATTCGTTGTTTACCAGCAATTCGTTGTTGCGATTAACATACACCAGCAAAACGTTTCGCTCTTTAACAGGGGGCGGGGGTAATTGCTCTTCTACCTTTCTGGGCAATTCTCTAGGCAATCCATATTCCTGATCCATGGTTGTGGTAACCAGGAAAAAAATTAGGAGCAGAAAGGCGATGTCGGCCATGGAACCGGAGTTGATTTCCGGCAAAGGTTTTCTGCTGCGTCGTCCCATGGGTTGATTATTTAAACAATTTGGACACTTCAGTAAAAATTACTGCAGCAAGGGCAAGCCCAATAATAATCATCATAGTCAGCAGGGCGGAATCGGCAAAGTAAAAGGCAGCATCGGGAACGCTTCGTATGAACTCGACCGTTTCAATCGATCTGTTTGTTAAATCGTACGATTCACGGCCTGAAGAAAACAATAGGCTGAACCCAAAAATCGCCAAAATTCCCCCGGTGAAAATGGCGGGCTTAACAAGTCGGCGAATGTCTTGAATGGCAGTTTTTACCAAGAAAATCAAAATAAATAAAGCCGCCAAAAGTGCAGACACTATGGTTAAGGTCATGAAGAAATCTACGGCTCCATTGAATCGGCCAACGGCATCAGAGGCCGTTGAACCCTCATTAAGCGATGCCAGTGATAATTCTTCGTTGCTGACACCGGTTGCCATCACCAAAATGTAAGCAACTACGCCAAGCAATCCGATTCCATAGCTAAGGCCGGGCCCCAAATATTTAATAAAAACTTTCATGCTTGTTTGATTATGAATTGGAATTCCCGCTTTTAGCCACACCTGACTTCACCAACAAGTCAACGAAGTTGACCGAGGCTTCTTCCATTTCGTTTACCAATCCTTCAATTTTAGACATAATGTAGTTGTAGAAAATTTGAAGAATCATGGCAACAATAAGGCCTCCAACGGTTGTCAAAAGAGCCACTTTAATACCACCCGCTACCACCGTGGGCGAAATATCGCCGGCGGCTTCAATTTTATCGAAGGCGAAGATCATACCAATTACGGTACCCAAGAATCCAAGCATAGGAGCCAGGGCGATGAACAGCGACAACCAAGGAAGTGCCTTTTCCATTTTGCCCATTTCAACTCCACCATAAGAAACAACGGCTTTTTCAACCACATCAATGCCTTCATCGGCACGGTTCAGTCCTTGAGCAAAGATGCCCGCAACCGGACCCGGAGTATTTTGACAAACGGTTAGGGCAGCATCAACACCTCCGCTTTGCAAAGCCTCATCCAATTCTTTCATAAACCTCTTGGTATTGATTGTAGCCATATTCAAATAAATAATCCGCTCGATGGCAACCGCCAGACCAATAATTAAACAAATCAAGATTGGCGACATCCAGATGTAATCGCCCTCGATGAATTTGTCTTTTAAAATTTCACGGAACCCTTGCTCAGAATCAGAAACTGTGGTGGCCGGTTGGGCAGCGGCCGAATCGGCAGGAGCCTCCGGTGCAGGTTGGGCAACTTGCTCTGTTGCAGCAGGGGCTGTTGTGGAATCTTGGCCATCAGCCAAAACAATTGACGGGTTCAAAAACAGAGCGGAAAGCAGTAAAAAAGCGGTTAACTTCTTCATAGTAAATTAGGTTAGCGATAGGTTGCGATGCGTAACGATGGTTTAATTGCATGGCAAAATTAGAAGAATTTTGGAATCTTAGACCACCTTATTCGGGATTTATCATATTCAACAATAATTTAATGGTGTTTAATTTGAATCACTTCTCTGTGCCCTTTTTTCTGCTTGGGATCCTTTGTGTTAAAAAAATACCTGAACGCCGGCAAAGCAAACTCAAATCCCCAACACCCAAAATTTTTACCTTTGAACCCATGAATAATTTCTTGAACGAGCTGAAATGGAGAGGGATGCTGGCCGAGGCCATGCCAGGTACCGAAAAATGGCTTAGCCAAGGTTCCTGCACCGGCTATGTGGGTTTTGATCCCACGGCCGACTCCCTGCATGTAGGCCACTTGGTTCAAATAATGCTTTTGGTCCACCTGCAGCGAGCAGGACATACCCCCATTGCTTTAATTGGCGGAGCCACAGGCATGGTAGGCGACCCATCCGGTAAATCCCAGGAACGAAATTTGTTGTCGGCCGATGCCATTGCACACAACACCAAAGCCATTCAAAAACAAATGGAGTCTTTTCTGGACTTCAATTCCGCCAAACTGCTGAACAACCTGGATTGGTTTGGAAACATGGGTTTCATTGATTTTATCCGCGAGGTAGGCAAGCACATTCCTGTAACCTACATGATGGCGAAAGAATCGGTAAAAAAACGCCTGGAAACCGGCATGTCCTTTACCGAATTCACCTATCAATTGCTGCAAGGCTACGATTTTTTTCACCTGTACACCCATCACCAATGCCGGCTTCAGATGGGGGGCACCGACCAATGGGGAAACATGACCACAGGCACCGAATTGATTCGAAGAATAGCCGGTGGAGAGGCCTATGCCATTACCACTCCGCTCATTACCAAAGCCGACGGCAGCAAATTTGGCAAAACCGAATCGGGAAACGTGTGGCTAAGCCCTGAAAAAACCTCGGTGTACGACTTCTATCAGTTCTGGCTGCGAAGCTCCGACTCGGACGCCGCCAAATACATCCGCATTTTTACACTAAAATCCAAAGAAGAGATTGAATCCTTGGAAGCCCAACATGTTAAATACCCACATGAACTAAAATTGCAGCGAGCCCTGGCCGAGGACATTACCCAAAGGGTGCATGGCCCTGACGGATTGAAAATGGCCGAAAAAACCAGCGATATGCTCTTCGGAAAAGCCACTGCCGAAGAACTTAAAGCCCTTTCTGAATCTGAAATCCTGCAAATATTTAACGGCGTCCCTACCTTCCATTTGAATTCCACCGAATTCCGGTCTTGCACTGAACTGGCCGATTTGCTTTCAACAAAAGCCGCCGTTTTTTCTTCAAAAAGCGAAGCACGCCGTATGCTTCAAGCCGGGGGCGTTTCCATCAACCAATCTAAAGTTGGCATAGACCACCTACCCGACAGCAACAGCCTGATTCAAGGAAAATACCTGTTGGTTCAAAAAGGCAAGAAAAATTACCATTTACTGATTGTTCAAAACTCCTAAGGGCCTAAAAACGCATATTCCATTGGCCTGTTTTTGTCTGCAGGTTCCGGGCGATTCGGTGTTCAGGCAACGGCAGGTTTTGTGGTGGAGTGGGTCGGCAGCCGGGCTTTCCGGGCTACTCCGCAGGCCGAAAACGGGCCGGCCTTTGCAGGGCAGGAGCTCCTCGCGTCGCTCTGCCCTGCAAGGGCCGGCTGCCGTTTCGGCCTTTGCGGGGTAGCCTCGTCAATCCCTGCCGCGGGCGGCATCAAAACGAAAAACAGGTTCAAAATTTCTTTTGTGTTTTTCCAAAAGTGCAAACGGAAAATGGAGCCATAAACGCCACAAGGCGCCCGCGGCAGGGATTGACGAGGCTACCCCGCAAGGATACCGGCGGCAGGTGGCACAGGGCGAGGAGGCGACGCAGGAGCCACCGCAGCCCCCGGCCACCCCGCCCGGTAGCCGCGGAGTAGCCCGGAAAGCCCGGCTGCCGCCCCTTTACCCTAAATTCCTGCTTTTACTGCCCGGATGCCTTTCCAAAAAAGTTGATGCCAAGCGTACAGCAAGGCCGGCGCCAACAGCGGGAAGGTGTAGCGCTCTTCAATGCCGCGCTGCACAAAAATTAGGTAGCAAAGGTACAGGCCCATGCCTGCAAACAACCAGCGCTGCTGCCCGCCCTGCCAAATCCAATAGCCCGGCAGAATCCAGGCCAGGGCATGCAGGCTAAAACACAGCAAGCGCAGCAATTCAACCGCCGGGTTCCCCCGTCCGGTATGCTGAAAATAATAGGCGTTCAAGTTGCTGTGCATCAGCAATTTACCTGCCACTTTGGCCGGTGTAAGCAGAAAATAATGCAGCGGTTGCTGCCGGCGAAAGGCCCCGGCCAAGGAATCGAACAGGGCCACGCTTTGGGCCTCTGCCTTCAACAAATGGTTGGGCATGGGCTGAGCGTTCAGGGCAAAGTTCCGCTGAGCCTGCACCGCCTGCACATACCGGGCATAGGCCCGGCTCAAGGCCGGGTTGCCCAAACTTTTTCGTGCAATTTCAGGCGTATGGCGCAAGCAGTATCCAACAATGGCGGTATCTGAGTCGCCGGCCATGGCGGCCAGATATGTGCGATCCATGGTTTTATGAAACCGCCAACCCAGGTGCTCCCAGCCCTTACACATGCGCCAGGCCGCAGCGTGGGGTTCCCGGTATTGACCCGGAATTTCAGTTTGGTAAATGGGGTGCAGGTTAAAACCCAATCCAAAAAGCAGGTGGTTTCGGAGCAACCAGCCCGATAGGGGCAGCAAAGCCAGGGCCAACATAAGCAGTCCGTTTTTCGGACGAAGGCGCAGTGCCGGGGCAAAAGCTAAACCCAAGGGCAGTAAGGCAGGCCGGGTAAGCCACAACATACCGAAAGCCAGGGCAGAGGCCAGGCCAAAAATCCAAGCTCCGGTAGGTTTTTGCAAGCCTTTGATTTTTTGGTGGTAAGATTCCAGGCAAAACAATCCAATTCCCAGCAAAAAGGGGCTAATTCCCTCGCTAAGGGTATAGGCCGAGAATCCGTACAAAAAGGGCAAAAGCAGCAGAGGAATGGCCAGGAAGATGGACCACTTGGGTTGAGCAACCGTGGCCCAAAGCAGCAGTAAAAACAGTCCCAGACCATTCAGGATTGCCTGGCTGAAGCGGAGCGAAAACAAAGTCCGTTCCGGAGTAGAAAACAGCTTCAAATGCAGTCCATACCACAAGCCATAGCCGGGGGGGCGTACCGTTGCCAATCGTCCTTGCAAACCTGAATTCGGGAAATATCCTTGTTCCATCCATTGATGTATGGGCCTTAAATAGGAAGGGTCGTCGGCGGTGCGGAGCGTTTGGCCCTGCCTGAGCAGAATTTTAGGGGTGGTAGCCAGCTGAAAATTCTGCCAGCCTACGGCGGAAGCCAAACAAATCAGCAACATCAACCCGAATCTTGCCCGAACCAAAAGCCCCAAAAAAGCCTTAGCTTGCATACGCCATGTTTTGATTCTTGGGTAAACTTAATTTATTTTAAATGGTTAAAGTTCCTCGAAAGGCCCTTGAGGCATAATACGACTCCGCACCATTGTGGTAAATAAAGATGGTATTGTAGCGAAAATCTGCAAAAACAGCACCGCCCAGTTTTCTGATTTCAATGGGGGTTTTTATCCAGCTTGATGATTTTGCATCAAAGTTTCCAAGTTCTTGCAACTTTCTATACTGTACTTCGGACAGAATTTCAATTCCCATATACGCTGCTGCCTCAATGGCGCTGTTTTTGGGTTTGTTTTTTTTTCGCGATTCCAATGCTTCTCGGTCATAACAGTAACTTCTTCGTCCCATTGGACTTTCCGGGGCACAATCGCAGAAAGTGTATTCATCTTTAATGGGGTCGTAAGCAATTACATCCGGTTCGCCGCCTGTTTTTTCCATTTCATGAACAGACCACAATTTCTCCATATTTGATTCCAACCTTGCTTGAATTTCAGGCCAATCAAGGCCTTTGTGGCGATTCATATTTTTTTCAAAGCGGTTTTTCAATGCATCGAGCAATTGCTTTTGATTTTCTTGGGAGATTTTCCTTTCGGGGATACAGATTTGATTCATAATTTAAAGTTATTCTATTATTGCGAAAACCGCCAACCTCCGGTCGTCTTACAACTCTTTTCAAGAAAAACCTTCCATATCTGAACTGCAATGTCCCCATGAATTCTGCACCCCGGGCCATTAACGCTTTATTCACAATTAAATTCTCCGGCTTTTCGTATCATTGAACCATGAAATATTTTTTACTGACATTCTTTTGCCTTCCCCTCTTTATTCAAGCCCAAGAGGCAGCTCCGGTTAAACCGCTGACCTGGTACTCCATCGAAGATGCCTTGAAATTGAGCGAAAAAGCACCGCGGCCCGTGATGATTGACCTGTACACCGATTGGTGTGGATGGTGCAAAGTGATGGATCAGCGAACCTTCTCGAACCCTGAAATCATTCGCGTGCTTTCCACCTATTTTTACCCTGTAAAATTTAACGCCGAGCAAAAACCCGATGTTAATTTCAAAGGCCGCATTTTTAAATTTGTTCCAAACGGGCAAAGAGGATACCACGAACTTGCCGCGGCCCTGACACAGGGCAAACTAAGTTACCCAACTTTGGTTTTTTTAGATAAAACCATGACTCCGCTTCAACCACTCCCCGGGTTCAAATCTCCCAACGATTTAGAGCCCATCATTCAATTTTTTGGTACGGGAATTTACCTGACCAAAACCTACGATGAGTTCCTTAAGGAATTCAAAAGCAAGCTTTAATCTGTTCCCCAGTGGATAATTTCTTGCTCCAACCCGCTTTGTACGCGGGTTGTTTTTCCTGATACCGCCTGAAAATCTGCGGGGCGTAAGGCCCAATATCTGGGGCGTTCTGCCCCATGCCAGGCCGAAACTACATTTCTAATCTTTTGCCAGTCTTTGGGTTCTTTTTCCAAAACCATGACCAAACATTGCCCGTACACAGGGTCTGAAATTCCGGAAAAATAAAACCCGGGCAATTCCGCTCCAAGTTTTTCCTGCAAGCGGCGCTCCAATTCTTCAGGCCAAACTTTTTTTCCGCCTACTTTCAGCATGGAATCCATGCGCCCGGTCCATCGGAAGGCACCGTCAAACCCGATTTCTCCGGCATCGTCGGTTTGAATTGGTTCTGCTTGAAGGGTAGGGTGAAAAATCCTTAAGCCTTTTTCGGTCATTTCCCAATGAATTTCTTTGGAAAGGGGCCGAAATTCCTGTTCTGTTTCCGGATGTAGGGCCCTGGCTCCTACATGGGTTAAGGTTTCGGTCATGCCATAGGTGTGCCATATGCGGGTATGGCTTGGCCCCCAATTTTGTATGGTTTTTTGCAGTTCAGGGCTCAGGGGGCCGCCGCCCACCAAGATGTGGTGCAAGGGGTTTAAACGGGAACGGGCTTCGGCGTCGTGCAATGTGGCATGCAGCATGGTTGGGGTAAAGGAAACCAATTCGGCATCTACGTCAGCTTGAATAGGTTGGGATCTAGGAAACATTACCTGCAGGGGCGTTTGCGAAATCAATGCCCGGTACAAGACCATTCGTCCTGCCACAAAGGTCAGGGGCAGGCAAAGCAGCCAGCGTTTTGGTTGGTTGGGGCACAACCAGACTTGGGTTATTTCGGCCGAGGCCTGAACCTGCATTCGGCTAAACCGTATTTCTTTGGCGGCGCCGGTTGATCCGGAGGTAAAAAAGGGCAGTAGGGGTTCTTCTGAAAACCAATTCTGCCAAAGCCGATGAAACAGGTGGTATTCCGGATGTTCGGCAGGAAGCCGCTCAATTCCCCTTGGATTGGGTTCTAAAATTATTGGGGCCAAACCCATGGCAAATCGGGATTAAAGCGGAGTGCCGGCCCATCCAATAGCAAGGGACTTTGCAGGTTGTTCCGGTACAGTTGTCCCGTTCCCAGTCCTTGAGGCATAGGGTTTTGTTGGGTGTATACCCATTGAGCTATGGCATTTAAGCACAGGTTGGACTCCAGTGCCGAGGTGGCCCACCAGTGCAATCCACATTCTCCGGCCACCTCAATCCATTCCTGGGCTTGCCTGAATCCCCCCAACAGGGTTGGCTTAAGAATTAAATAATGGGGCATGATGGTTTCCACCAAATCCCGTTTTTCGTCCAAACTGCGAAGCCCAATCAATTCTTCGTCCAAGGCGATGGGCACGGGACTCCAGCGGCATAAATCGGCCATATTTTCCCATTGCCCAACAGCAATGGGTTGCTCAATGGAGTGCACGGCCAAATCGCCAAGCTCGGTCAGTATGTCTTCAATTTCGTGGAGTTTAAAGGCACCGTTGGCGTCCACCCGAACCTCTAAGGTCTCCGGGCCATAGTAGGAACGCAGATTGCGAAGCAATTCCATTTCGGAAGCCCTATCGCTGGTGCCAATTTTCATTTTCAGGCAGGTAAATCCTTCCTCCATTTTCTGCTGTATGGCCTGAGCCATTTCGTTGGGTTGCGCCATCCAAATCAATCCGTTGATGGGAATCAAATCTCGGCCATCGGTAAATTTGCTGGGAAATGGTTTTTGTTTGCCTCCGCTTTCAAAATCCAACAAGGCCTGTTCCAGGGCAAACATGGCCGCAGGCACTTTTTCCAAGGGAGAATCAAGCATTTCTATTGCCGAATCGGGCCGGGTACAAAAATGTTCCAGGGCTTCTTCAACCATGGACATTCTTTCCGGGCTTAATCCGGGTAGGGGAGCTGCCTCGCCCCAGCCTATTTTGTTGGGGATGTCCGGGTGCCATATTTTAAGGTAAGCAACCCGATGTTCGTACATACGCCCTCTTGAGGTGCGGGCGGGATTCAAAAACTCCAAAGTGTGTGGAATCCATTCTGCTTGCAATCCGACGGGCAGTTCCAGGTTCCGAAGCCGGTCAAATACATCCAGTGAATCTGCCATGTTGCTGTGTTTACCAGGCCAATAATCCGGAAAAACCCAATGCCATGCACAGGCAAGCCAAGACCATCACCCTTAGCCAGATGTCGAACGCGGTATAAGCCTGAGTGCGTAGCACAGCCTGCAACTGAAACAAGGAAAGGGCGGTTCCCGGTCCAAGCCAAACGAGTGCTTGATTCACGGATAATCCTTCCATCCAAACGAGGCTCCACCAGCCCACCAATCCCAAAACAACCAGGAAAAAATGGTAGGTTTTTCCTCCTGCCATTCCCAGGCGAACGGCCAGGGTAATTTTACCTGCGGCGGCATCGCCTATTTGGTCGCGCATGTTGTTCATGTGCAGCACACCCATACTAAATCCGGCCATTCCCAGTGCCGGAGCCAAGGCTAAGGGCTGAAATTCAAGGCTATGCAGCCAGGCGGTTCCAACCACCGCCACGCCTCCGAAAAACAAGCCAACAAACACATCCCCAAATCCGGAATACCCATAGGGATTCTTTCCCATGGTGTAATTGATGGCAGCCCATAAGGCGGCGGCACCCAAGCCGATGAACAAAAAAGCCTCCAGCCATTGGTCGGCCGGAAAGGTCATGGCAATTACCGATAAGGCAAGCAGGGCCGACACCAAGCCGGTGAACCAAATGGCACGGAGCATAGCTGCAGGGCGAATTCGCCCCGACTGCAAAGCCCGTTCAGGCCCCACCCGTTGGTTGTTGTCTGTTCCTCGGGTAAAATCTCCGTAATCGTTGGCCAGATTGCTCAATATTTGAAGGGCTGCGGCAGTAGCCAAGCAAAGGGCTGTGATGCCGATGTTTTTGTAGCCCAAATGGGCAGAAATGGCCGATCCGGCAGCAATGCCCGAAACCGCCAAAGGAAGGGTGCGCAAGCGCAAAGCCGATATCCATGCACGGGCTCGCACGATTATGGGAATCTTGGGAATTTAGAAAAGTCCGGATCTCGCTTTTCTAAAAAGGCGTTTTTGCCCTCTTGAGCCTCTTCCAGCAAATAATACATTAAGGTAGCGTCACCGGCCATTTCCATGATTCCGGTTTGGCCGTCCAACTCGGCATTCAACCCCCGCTTTATCATTCGTATCGCCAAAGGCGAGCGCTTCATGATGGTTTGGCACCACTCCACCACAGTATCTTCCAACAGCTCCAAGGGCACCACTTTGTTCACCATTCCCATTTGCTCTGCCTCGGTCGCGGTGTATTGATTGCATAAAAACCATATTTCTCTTGCTTTCTTTTGTCCCACATGCCTTGCCAAATAAGAACTTCCGAAACCGGCATCAAAACTGCCCACTTTGGGGCCGGTCTGCCCAAACCGAGCATTTTCTGAAGCAATGGTTAAATCGCAAACCACATGCAATACGTGGCCACCGCCTATCGCATATCCATTCACCATGGCAATTACAGGCTTGGGCAAGGAACGAATCCGTTTGTGCAAATCCAAAACATTCAACCGTGGAACTCCATCGGTGCCTATGTAACCTCCCGTGCCCTTCACGTTCTGGTCGCCACCGGAACAAAAAGCTTTGTCGCCTGTGCCCGTTAACACCACCACACGAATGTCGCCCCGCTCGCGGCAAATGTCTATGGCATCAATCATTTCTATGTTGGTTTCCGGACGAAAGGCATTGTACACCTCAGGCCTGTTTATGGTAATTTTGGCAATTCCACGGTATTCTTCAAAAAGTATGTCTGTGTAGGTTTTTATGGGGTTCCAGTTGCGGGGATTCATGTTCTGCTGAATTTATTGAAAATTGGATTCATTTCTGTTCAAGGTAGCTGCTGCAGATATAGAACAGTAAAATATGCATTCGGTTTTGGGCGTTTTTTTTCAATTCGGACTAGAGCAAAAAGAGAAGAAGATGTGGGGCCGGATTCTGCATTGAACTTAAGCCTTAATCTGATTGTAAGCCTCGATCCCCTTAGCCAAACACTGCATGGCTTGTTCCAGATCGGTTTCATTTAAAACATAGGCAATCCGTACCTGGTTTTTGCCTGCACCTTCGGTACGGTAGAATCCTGCCGCCGGAGCCATCATAACGGTTTGGTTGTTCCACTCAAAATCAGTAAGCATCCATGCACAAAATTCTTCGGCATCCTGAACAGGAAGCTCGGCAACCATGTAAAACGCACCCCCCGGCAAGGGGGCGGTTACTCCTGGAATGTTGGTCAGCAAGCGGTGGGTTAGGTTTCTCCGATTCACATACTCTTGAACCACTTCGGTAAAATACGAGTCCGGAGCGTCTAGGGCAGACTCCGAGGCCACCTGTCCAAAGGTTGGCGGACTTAACCTTGCCTGGGCAAATTTTAACACGGTCTGATACACCTCGGTATTTCGGGTTATCAAGGCTCCGATCCGAGCTCCGCACATGCTGTACCGTTTCGACACCGAATCCACCAGTATTAAATGAGCATCTAAGCCATCCAGAGCCAGGGTGCTTATAAAAGGCTGTTCATCGTACACGAACTCGCGGTACACTTCATCGGCGAATAAAAACAAATCGTGTTCCAGCACCAAATCGCGCAGGTTTTTCAAGGCCGCTTCTGAATACACCGTTCCGGTAGGATTTCCGGGATTGCATATTACAATGGCCTTGGTTTTAGGCCCAATTTTTTCGGCAAAGGCTCCGGGCGAAGGCAAGGCGAACCCATCTTCAATACGGGCGGTTACCGGCACAATCTGCGCCCCGGCAGCAATGGCAAAGGCGGAATAATTTGCGTAAAATGGTTCAGGAATAATCACCTCATCGCCGGGATTTAAGCAACTCATTAACCCAAAAAGTAGGGCCTCCGAGCCCCCTGTGGTAATCAATATCTGCTCGGCATCTACTCTCAGGTTCAATTTCCGGTAGTAGGCCGAAAGTTTTTCCCGGTATGAGGCTAAACCCGCCGAATGGCTGTATTCTACCACCGGCAAATCAAAGTTGCGGATGGCTTGCAGTGCCTGCACAGGGGTTTTAATGTCGGGCTGGCCAATGTTCAGGTGGTACACCTTTCGACCTTTGCGCTTTGCCTCTTCAGCAAATGGAACAAGTTTTCGTATTGGCGAGGCGGGCATTAACATGCCCTTCTGAGAAACCGTTGGCATAGGCGAAGATTTATGCTCAAAAGTATGCAATCTGCCGCAATCCCGGGCGGCAACAGCACTCATTCAACCACAGTGCCGCTCACCTGAATTACATGCTTTTTGAAAATGGTCTGCCCATCGCTGTTGCGGCCTTCTGATTCATTGGTAGTCAGGGTAACGGTTTTATTAAACGGACCTTTGGCCTTGGCATCGTAGGTTATTTTTATTTGAGCACTTCCGCCGGGTTTCAGCGGACCTTTCGGATAATCAGGTACCGTACAACCGCAAGAACCTTCGGCTTGAGTAATCAGCAGAGGCTGATTTCCGGCATTTTTGTACACAAACACAGCATCGTGTTTGCCGCCCGATTTTACAGACTTAAAATCCACCTCCATTTCCTTGGCTTCAAATTTTGGTCCCAATTCCATTTGAGCCAATGCCGAATGAGCAAAACACAACAGCGGAAAAACAAAAGAAAATAACGTTTTCATCAACTTTTTTTCAAAGGTACAGCAATATCTCTCATTTTGTTGAATTTTGGGCTGCAAAAAAGCTGTTAAAATGGGTTTTTGGGGGCGGTTGCGGGCTTTCAGCGCTAGTCCGCGGTTGCCGGAAGGCTGGCCCAGCGGCTTTGCGGGGGCTCCTAAAGTCGCCTCCGCAGCACGCGGGCCAGGCTCCGGCAACCTGGCGGGCTAGCCGCTTCAATCCCTACCGCTATGCTACATCCTTTCCATTAATAAATAACCCATTTAATTCCTTCTCCGCCTTCCAAAGGCACCAAAGAATACAAGCCTGCCGCCAGACCTTGCCCGGAAATTTCCGTATAGCCGCCTTTCAATGCATCAAACTTCCCACATGTTCGCCCCATGGAATCTAAAATCAATATGCGGCCTCCAGTATAAGTGCCGGGTAAATAATAATAACCATCTCCCGCCGATGGATTGGGGAACACAAAGGGTTTTTTGTCGGACTCAGGCACGGGTTGGCAAAAATTTTTGTCGTTCCATCCCTGTTCAGCATTCCACACCATTGTTTGTCCGCCCCCGCTCAAAACAATTTCTGCCCCAACAATTTCCGGAGGACTGTCGTGCCAATCAGGCCAGCTTGCATTCAAACAGCTTAGGCCTAAACAAAGGGTGTCGGCACTGCCGTTGGTCAGCGAGTCGCTGCCTGCACGCTTCCACACCATTTCTCCCTGGGCAGTTTGTATACGCAACTCCGACTTCTTTAACTCGGCATGACTGTATTGTATGATGTTGATCGGTTCCGACTGAATGCGAATTCTTCCCTTACGCAAGTTGTCGGCAGGCTGCTTGTCTATACTGTTTCCGGGTAATTTCACCTCCAATTCCAAGCTGTCCTTGCCCTGTTGCCCCGACAACCAATCTTTGATGTCTATCCATAGGGTATCTGAAAAGTCAAGGTTTAATGATACCATCCTAGATTTCTGAACCAAGGAATTTCTGAGTTCCAGCCTTACTGAATCAAGGGAATATTGGCCCCATCGAACAATGCCCGCCCGAATGGATTGCCCTTTGCAATAAGGACGATCTTCAGGCAACAGTATTTCAAAATCATAGTCAAATACCGGATGGGGATAATAACCTCCAGCCAAGATTGTATTTCCGTTTTTAGCGGGATCCAACCAAAACCCAAGGGATTGGGCCGTATCGCTGTGGCTCCATCCGCCAAACAATCCCCCGTAGAAGTCTTCCAGGTTGTTGGAACAGGCAGCGTATCCTCCACGAAGTTGTCCAACAACGGCATGGGTTCCCAATTGAATGAGCGGACTACCACTGGAGCCGGGCTCTGTAGTTCCTGCGGCCCACCCGTTCACCCTTAAATACGACCCCGTATTGGAAACGGCACCCAAATAACTGCTGCGTCCAACTCCATTGGTTTCAGCGGTGGAGTGCTTAAGGACATCGCCGCTGGGATGGTGCAGGCAATAGTACCCCGAACCGGGCAAGCTGTCGGTACGGTCCCAACCTGCCCAAAAGGGTTTCCATTGCGGCAAGGGACTTCTGTCCAACTTCCACAATTCGACATCGGAATTGGGGTTTGAGGCCAACTTGCTGCCGCCTTGAATGGAGCGCAACAAGCTGGCGTCAGGGCCTCCACAGCTTGGGCTATAATAGTCAAAAACAAAAATGGCATCGGCTGTGGTGTTGCAATGCCGGGCAGTCAACACCAATGGAGCCCCATCTTGGGCGGTATTGTTTACTAAAGTACCGGTGCAACGGCGGGCTCCGCTGGGCGATAATATTAATACCAAAGCATCTTTCATTGGGTTCGGCGAAATGCATTCCACATCGATGTTGCAGGGGCCGGAACTGCCAAATCCACTTTTTTCAGTCTGAGTTTCAAACCATACCTGAGTCAGTTTCGCCGTTGGGGGCTTTGGGCTTACCGACTCCCAAATCAAACAAAGGGAATCGCCGGCAAGGGGCGGCACTGCAAAATCGCCACGAGCATTGGCAAATTCGGAATCAAATGGGCCAAAATGACTTTGGTTTGAAACCAACCACAAACGATCGCCAATGGCAGGGTTAAAACCCTGAATAACAGGAATCTGAGCTTTTGCCCCTATTGCAATAATGCCTATAAAATGCTGAAATCCTTTCAAAGTGGTCCGGGTTTTCCAATCGCATTGGTCCGGCAATATCGATTGAACCTGCCCCCACCGGTTGTTTTTTTCGGATATTGAATCTTTTAGTTCAGCCGCAGGATGAACCGAATGAAAAACAGTCCAAGAAGTTTCTGATGGAAATTTCGGAGGGAAGGGCAGTTTCGGGATTTGGGCTTGCAGGTTAAAAAGGAGGCAAAGCAGAAGGAGGGTAGCCCAAATGGTATTCATAGGTCAAAGATACGAGGGAGGGGTTATAGTTGGGAAGGCGGGGGCGTTTTCTTGAGGGATTGGTCGTGGCATGGGGGTGGGGCCGGATGCGCAAGGGTACCCTTATGGGGTTAGGGCCAACACAAATAGAGACGCATCCAGCATTATTTAACCGGATGGACTCTCAAAGTTCAGTCCTTACTTTTCTACCCCAAAAAAGGAATATTGAAATCTCATTTGGCTTCCTGCCCCAACCTATCTCCCCACTCTATTCATTCTCCAAACTGCTTTTCAATCCCTTACCTGAAAAGGTGAATCTGCCACTTTCACCAGTCTCATTCCCAAGCTCCCGCTCCCCGAACCTACAAAGTCACCTCTGCAGATTTAGAGAGCTTTTCTGAGACCCCCAAGGCGAACCGGTTCCGGCTTTTCAGCCTTCCCCAAATTCCCATAGCTCACATCAAAAAGAAC
>Ga0214917_10000319_pt1 | contig 62506 bp, 44 predicted proteins | sample LL_1208_BB_MetaG_FD_177983 | JGI IMG/M metagenome (GOLD analysis project Ga0214917, IMG submission 177983) | Freshwater microbial communities from Lake Lanier, Atlanta, Georgia, United States - LL_1208_BB | ecosystem: Environmental > Aquatic > Freshwater > Lake | place: USA: Georgia | collected... | reverse complement strand
AATGATGCACCTTCTTTATCGATTGCATCAATATCAAATGCGACATTGGCACCTTTATCTAACACATAATGCTTGGTAGAGAATGCATAATCGCTTTCATCATCTGATATCAATACATCCAAATCAAAGTCACCACTTTCATCACCATCGACCATGAACTTATCGGTTTCTTCGTCGAAAGTCACATCAAACTCACCATCCTCCGAAATGTCGACATTCGAAAACTGGGTCGAACTATCTTTGTGGCTCGCGTTGTCTTCATCACCGATGTAAATATCAGGAGATGTTTTGACTGCGCTTTTCATTTTGATAGATGAGACTTTATCCCCAAAGGAAAAAGCACTGTTTTTTGTAGCAGATACATCGAAATTGGACACTTTGACGACTTTCCCATCACCATACGCGCTAACACTATATTTGTAGCTAGGGTCATTCGCAATTTGCAACGTCAACGTGATTCCTTCAGGGATTCGGAAAATCGGCAAACCTGATTCGCTCCACAACGAAGGTGCTCCCTTAAAGATTTTGATTGATGCGCCAGCAATTTCGTTGACAAGTTTACCATCAACATAACCAATCCGCTTGCCTTCGGGCGTCACAAACAACGTAGAACCCGTAGCATTGGGACGCGGTGCAGATGCATTGGGATTATCACTATGTGTATTTAAAATAAACGTGGTTAGGCCTTTAGTGTTACTTTTGCGGCCTTTGCTACTGCAAAAATCACACACTTGGGTTTGCAGTCGTGGTTTTGAGGGCGTCAATTCGAGTGTATTACCGCTATACAACGAATCTGGTTCGTTGGGATTGATGGATGCTTGATAATTCCATGTTTCGTCATTGAGATCGACATTGATAGTACGCAAGTCATTTGGCCAATTATTGTCGTAAATATTGAGCCCGACTTTGCCACCCCCCAAATCATTGATAGAAACAGGAGTCACGGCATGCCCACCTGTGCCATCGGCCATGTAAATCCCAATCGAATAAAACGTTTCTGCGTTTTGGCCTTGGCTTAACGAAGCAGACAAGATTTTGATAATATCGCTAGGTTTGCCCGTAATCATGCTGCTTATTGTAGGTTCCGTGGTTTGCGTTGCCCACCAATAGGCAATCTCTTCTTGGAGTGTGGTATTGCCATCAAATGCCAAATCATTTGTTTTTGGCGCACCAAATGTATTTGGATTTTCGATTTTATGAAACAAATTGAGGCTGGTTACTGCCATACCCTCGCAATGCCCACCATCCATTGCTGCGTTGATTTCTTTCATCCATTGGCGTGCCGGTGATGTCAGTGTACATTTGCCATCTTTGATACGGGTACAGACTTTATCACCAAACATCCGACGCATATCATTGGCTTTGAGATTAGTGACTCCTTTCTCATTGCCATAATTTGCAAAGGAAAACCCATCAACTTTCACATCAAAGCCACTATCGGCGACTAATGGACTTTTAGCACTGGGATTCTCAGTAGGAGCGTTCGCCGTTGGATTATCTGCAGTGCTCCCATTGGTAATGGTATCAGCAGGCGTACTTTCGGTTGCGGGTTGATTCTCTGCAACAGGGGATTGGGTCGACGGATTATTACGGGAATCGCCGCTAAAAACCACCCACAACACGATAACAACGATTACCAAAACAGAAATCGCCAACTGATTTGTTTTGTTATTCAACACGACAACTCCTCGTATCAATCACAGTATTTACTATGATTTATGGTGCATGACTCGACTGACTATCCGAAGTGATACTGTCTATCGTGCCACTGTCAGCACTGTCGACTAGGCTTTTTTGCTCATCAATAATGCCATCGCCATTTTGATCCACCCGGATTTCTAACGACGCACCATTTTTGTTCACTGAGCTAGTACTAAACGAGGCAGTTGCACCTTTGAGTAATTTCACGGCAGCATTCGAAAACGCCGCAGTTCCACTACTATCGGACTGCACCACCGCTAAACCAAAATTCCCAATCACACTGCCACCAATAGAATATTGATCGGTGGTATTGTCGGAGGTAACATTTGCGACACCGTCAGCCGGAATTTCAACATTCGAAAACTGTGTTGACGTATCTTTGCTTTTGACATTGGCTTCATCACCTACAAAGATTGTCGACTTGGTTCTGACTGCACTTTTAATTTTCACGGACTTTACTGTGCTACCAAAATTAAGCTCACTCGCTTTCGTTTCAGAAACACTTAGATTGCTGACCTTGACCACTTTGCCATCACCAAAAGCGCTCACATGATATTCATACGCGGGATCACTGGTGATGTTCAAGGTTACTGCAATCCCATCAGGAATAGTGATAATGGGCATCCCACGATTGTCCCATACTGAAGGGGCACTCTTAAACACCCTAACTGTCGCACCGGCGATTTCATTAATGATTTGACCATCCAAATAGCCTATCCGCTTGCCATCGGGCGTCACAAATAACGTACTTCCTTTTTTACTGGCTTTAATTTTTTTGGTGCTGGTTGATTTACTTGATGCCCGTAAAATAAAAGTGTTTTTGCGTGTGGTGCCATTGAGACTACTTTTGACACCTTTCGTACTACAAAAATCACAATCTTGAGGAACAAGCCGTTGATTCGAAGGAGTTATTTCGAGGGTATCTCCGCTATACAACGAATCAGCTTGTTTGGGATTTTGCGATGCCTGGTATGACCAATGTTCTGCCTTGGTATCAACTTTTATGGTGCGTAGTTCATTTGGCCAGTTATTGTCGTAAATGTTTAGTCCATATTTGCCATTGCCAAGGTCTGTAATCGATACTGGAGTTACGGCATGCCCACCACTGCCATCTGCCATATAAATTCCGAGGTCATAAAAGACTGAGGCATCTTTGCCTTGATTCAATGATGCCGAAATCAGCTTGAGCACATCACTTGGTTTGCCGGTAATCGTACTACTGATGGTCGGTTCTGTCGTTTGAGTAGCCCACCAGTACGCTATTTCTTCTTGAAGCTTGGTATTGCCGTCAAATGACAAATCGTTGGTCGTCGGAGCTCCAAAGTTATTGGGGTCGACAATATTGTGGAACATATGCAGGCTAGTTACTGACATACCTTCACAATGACCACCATCCATTGCTGCGTTGATTTCTTTCATCCATTGCCGCGCCGGCGACGTCAACGTGCAGGTATTTTTTGTAATCTTGGTGCAGACTTTATCACCAAACAACCGCCGCATATCATTCGCTTTGAGGTTTGAAATGCCGGTGTCATTGCCATAGTTTTCAAATGAAAACCCATCTTTATGCACATCAAAACCACTGTCGGCAGCTAACGATCCCGTCGTCGCAGGTGTTGCTTTGCTTGCAGTTGGTTTTTTCTTTGGTTTGGTAGGGACGGCGGTCGCATCGTTTGATTCGGGAGTGCTTTCTACAGGCGTTACATCGCTTGAATCAGTAGTACCATCCACAGGTGTTGTATCACTTGCAGTGTCAACCACAACTTGAGTAGCATCAGCCACCGGTTGTTGTATCGGGGTATCAGTAGAATTGCCCATAAACGCATTCCACAGCGCAACAACAATGATAACCAAGACTGACGACACCGTAATTTGTGTCGATCTGCGAGGCGGTTTATTTGACACCGTCGTTCCTTTCGTACACAGCACAAGCAATTCACACCGAACAGCTGAGGTTGGCTATTCTCGCAGTTTTCCGATATTGTCATCGTTTGTTACAACGACCGTTGGTGGCACATATTGGGGTGTAGGTAATATGATACCACTATCTCGTGTGGGTGAGGGAGTTTTTTCGAGGAATACATGTCCTGTCTGGTCTGCAATCGTCATTGTCGGCGATGATGCATTATGGTGGGCCGTGTCGCCACCATCGATATCACTATCACTATGGTGATCTGGTGTTGGGCTTGTGTGATTATCAGCGTCACTCGTAGGTGTCGGGCTTGTGTGATTATCAGCGCCACCAGTAGGTGTCGGGCTTGTGTGATTATCAGCGCCGCCAGTAGGTGTCGGGCTTGTGTGATTGTCAGCGCCATCAGTAGGTGTCGGGCTTGTATGATTGTCAGCGCCACCGGCGGGGGTAAGTGACACCGTACTCGTCACTACTGACGTCGGAGATACTGTACTCAAGCGACTATCACCATTATTTTTGGTAATATCATCACCACTTGAGCCACCAACTTTGTCATTTCCTGCAGTCGATGCATCACCATTTGTGGTCGCTGTTGGCGTAGGAGCGAATGTGGTCGGGGTCGATAAAGGAAGATTGCGACGCGCCACGGAAGTAGCGGGCGCCGCACCAGCACTATCAGTTGGGGCCAGCAATTCATCTTGGACGGATGCCGGTGCAATTGCGTCGATAATTGGAGCCAGGGATTGATCATCAGTGGGAACGGTAGTTTGTACTGCCACAGGATTCGGTTGATTGGCATCAGCAGCTATTACTTGTAATTGTGCCGGTTGGCGATTCGTCGTAAGCATTGTGACGCTTTTGGCTTTCCGATTTGCAGTAACCGCTGCTTTGGCACCTTTTTGTAAGACCACTCGTTTGATGGTCATTTCTACATTTTGATCTGCTTCACTATACCCCACATAAAAATCGGGACTCGCTTGCGTTGCTGTGGCAATAGCAACGATGCTATCAGTTTGGTCAAGCCGGATTTCGCTGGCAATAGTCGTATCAACCAGCAAATTTTGTAAGGCCACCACTTTGCCTTTGCCAAATGCCGTCACATTAATTGGTACGTTTTGCAGGCCCGTTATACGCAGAGAACCTTGTACATCACTTGGTACCGACAACATTGGCATCCCGAGTGGTGACCACTGCGCAGGAGCACCACGTAAAAACCCAATTTGGGCATTTGGAATTTCGTTGTACACTTTACCAAGTACTATCCCAACCCTACGCCCGAGCCCATCAACAAAATAGGCCGAAAACTGATGACTTATCGCTGAGGCAACGGTGACTGACGATGAAAAAAAGAACGTCGTCAAATCATCGACATGCTGAGCGACAGGGTTATTTGGGCAGAAGTGGCAGACCTGTGTTTGCAGTCGTGGTGCCGTAGCAGTCAATTCGAGGGTCTGTGACACGCGATCACCATAATAGGCGCGCGTCACACCATCGACATTGATTGCCTCATACGTCCAACTATTGTTGACCATGTCAACTGTTATTTCACGTGTTTCGTTGGGGATATTGTTGTCATAGATTTGAATGGCGACATGCGTCGCATCGATATCACGCAAACCGATAGGAGTAACCGTGTGCCCACCCAAAAAATCAGCTTGGTAAATCCCAAGCGTATACAACTGAGCAACACTTGCATCTTTCTGTAGGCCGGCACGCAACAGCGCAACGGCTTCGACCGGGTCAGTAACCACACGATGGGAACGCGTGGGGAAGGTCGCTTGGGTTGCCCACCAATAGGCAATTTCACGTTGGAGCGCGGAGTTGTCCGTTAACTGCAAATCGGCTACATGCGTACCGCCAAATATTTTTGGATTAAGCACACCATAATAAAAATATTGGCTTAATACGGCCATGCCTTCACAATGTCCTGTTTGCATGGCACGGTTAATTTCTTCCATCCAAATGCGCGCTGCTGGGATTAACGTACACGACTTGTTTGCAAGGATACAGACCGCATCACCAAACAAGCGTTGCATATCACTATTGGTGAGATTAATAATACCTGCTTTGGCACCATAATTACGAAACGAAAAACCATCACGCTGTGGTTCAAAACCGATTTGTTGTGAATGGAATTGCCCGGTTGCACTGTCTGACAAGTGCACAGCGGTAGGTACGACCGTCACGGTGGAAGCTGCACAACCCACCAACAAACTCGCGATTATACCTATTAATACGACAGTGCGTAGCACCATAACATACAACTCCTTTTCATAGGGGTATCATAGCATCGCTTACGCAGAACGGTCAACTCTTTGTATGCACAAACCAACACCTGCTAGGAGTCCCAGCATGTGTGGTTTGCAGACGAAAATTCACGGCGTTTTGTTCCACCATTGCGAGATTTTTGTGTCAAAATGTAACATCACTCAGAGAAAGGAATGCAATCATGCGCAAAGAACGACTCGAAGCCCTCGTCGGCGGTTCACCCGCCTTGTTTGACATTATCTCCAAAGCTGCTGGCCCGAGTGGCGAGCTCCCCCTCACCGAAGACCTGCTCCGCGATAGTCCGAGCGGCGATTTGTTTGGCTGGACCCAAAACGTCGGGATGGGCTGGGAACCGGCCGAGCTCACCCGCACCCAAGTCCTGATCCTCAGTACTCAAGGTGGCATCCGCGAAAACGACGGCAAAGCCATCGCCCTCGGTTACCACACCGGTCACTGGGAAGTAGGCTTGCAAATGCGGGCTGCCGCTGAAACCCTGCGGGCCAACAACGCTATGCCATTTGCGGGCTATGTGACCGACCCCTGCGATGGGCGAAGCCAAGGCACCGAAGGGATGTTTGATAGTCTGCCCTATCGCAACGATGCGGCGATTGTCTTCCGCCGGCTCATCCGCTCGCTCCCCACCCGCCATGCCGTCATCGGTGTCGCCACCTGCGACAAAGGCTTACCGGCCATGCTCATCGCCTTGGCAGGTACCCCCAACCTGCCCACCATCCTTGTGCCTGGTGGCGTCACATTACCGCCCACCGATGGCGAAGATGCCGGCAAAGTGCAAACCATCGGGGCGCGCTTTGCGCAAGGCGAATTGTCGCTCCAAGAAGCCGCAACGCTCGGATGCCGCGCCTGTGGCTCGCCAGGCGGCGGCTGTCAGTTCCTCGGCACCGCTGCCACAGCACAAGTGGTCGCCGAAGCCTTGGGAATTGCCTTGCCCCACTCGGCACTTGCCCCCTCGGGGCAACCGATTTGGCTAGCACTCGCCACTGCCTCAGCCCATGCCATCCTCGACCTACAGAAACGCAAAATCACCACCAAACAAATCATCACTCCCGGCGCCATCCACAACGCCATGGTGGTCCATGCCGCCTTTGGTGGCTCGACCAACTTACTGTTGCACATCCCTGCAATCGCCCATGCCGCTGGCCTGCCGCGCCCGACCGTACAAGACTGGGAACGGGTCAATCGCCAAGTGCCCCGCCTCGTCGATGTACTCCCGAACGGTCCGCGCAATCATGTCACCGTCCAAGCCTATATGGCCGGCGGCGTGCCCGAAGTCATGCTCCATTTACGTGATTTGGGGTTGCTTGATACATCAGTACTCACCGTAAGTGGCGAAACACTCGACAATGTCCTCGACTGGTGGCAACACTCCACCCGCCGCGCCACGGTGCGCCAAATGCTCCACGAACGCGACGGCGTTGACCCCGATGATGTGATTATGTCACCTAGTCAAGCCCAAGCCCGCGGGTTGACATCCACCGTCACCTTCCCCCAAGGCAATTTAGCCCCCGAAGGATCGGTCATCAAAAGCACCGCCATCGATGCCCGAGTCGTAGGGGCAGATGGGGTGTACCGCAAAATCGGCCCTGCCAAAGTGTTTTTGCGCGAACGTGATGCTGTGCGTGCCATCAAAGGCCAAGGCGACAAGCACGTCGTCCCCGGCGACATCATCGTGCTGATTTGTGGTGGACCGTTGGGGACAGGCATGGAAGAAACCTACCAAGTCACCTCAGCCCTCAAGCACCTCAGCTGGGGCCGCGAAGTGGCAGTGATTACCGATGCCCGCTTTTCGGGGGTCAGCACCGGCGCGTGTATCGGCCATGTCGGCCCTGAGGCCTTGGCAGGCGGTCCCATCGGCAAAGTACAGGATGGCGATATGATCGAGATAATCGTTGACCGCATTAACTTGATTGGCAGTGTCAATTTAATTGGAGAGCACAATGTCGCCGTGGATGCACAAGCCGGTGCTACTATCCTGGCTGACCGTGGCATGCGTACCGATTTACATGCCCACCCCCAACTCCCCGCCGACACGCGCCTATGGGCGGCGCTCCAACAGGTAAGCGGGGGAATTTGGGGTGGCTGTGTCTACGATGCCGACAGCATCATCGCTCGCCTAACCAATTCGTAATCACCCGATGGATATGGCTAATGCATCACAGCAACACCCATATCAACACTGCCTGTTAGCGTTTAGACGCACGATACCCTGCGTGCTCGGCATCTGCAGGGGTATCAAAACAAATCACCGCGCTGTTGCGGGTCATCGCATAAAACGCCCCTGTTGGCACATGGTAAATCATGGTCTTTGGGTTGGCTTTGATTTGTCCCTCTCGACACGGGAAGCTGGGTAATGGCGTAGCCGTTAGCATTGCAGTGACTTTGACTACTTTCACAATCACCATTACTGTGGGCGTATCAACCACTGTATTAACTGCCGCTGCCGTAGGCTGACTTGCCAGCGGTGTTATCGTCTGTGGCACACTTGGGGTAGTAAGCAGATTACCACTCTTAAGACGAAGCGTTGGTGCAGGGGTTGTTGCGACGTGGGTGGCGGTAGGGACAACCGCCACTTGCACTGCAAAATGCTCCCACACATAGAGCCCAAGCACGAGGATGGCTATTAGGAGACTCGCACCAGCAATCACAACGTATACTGGCACTTTGGCGGGTGGTTGGGTCGTAATTTGATAGCGTTGCGTCCGCATTTGGTCACGAAGTGTAACCACAGTGTCGACGTTGCTGGCACGAATTGCCGACAGCAACCGGACAATGTTGTCGGCGAGGCGGTCGACATCGTCGGCAGAGAGTGGTGCTTGATGCGCCCAACGATTACGAATCGTCCTTAGCTCAAACAACTGATTACGCTCGTTGGCGGTCAAGACCCGACTAAAAGTCGCATCCCAATGTGCCAAAATGACCCGTACCAAGGCAGTTGCATCGAGTTGGGCGTGCTGACTATCGGCAGGGAGGCGCACTTCGGGGGTATTGCGGAGCACACTATACCAATCGGCGCCATGAGTCGTTTTGAGGACAGCCATCACAAATGGGGCATATCCCTGACGAAACTCGGCAAGCAGTTGATCTATTTGAATACGGCGCACAGGATCGCTGGTCACGGTACATATCTCCTTGTCGCAAAAAAATGCACCCCACAGCAATTGTTTGGGTGATGATTCACGTCAGTGCATTCGTTTTTTCATACCATCATCATACACTCTGCTCATGAAAGCGATGATGAAAATGTGAATATACCGGAGTATTTGGGGCGATATCGGGTACTGCAAAATCAATGATTGCAAATGCCCGCGTGGCAAGTGACTCAAGCGCCACTTGAAATGCAGTGGCGATTAATGCGGGGGTATGGCCGAATTCACCCGCCCCCCATGCACCAAGTATCAGGACATTTGCATTGGCCTTCGCCGCCGCCTCAATTACACGTGTGGCACGGCGAGCCATTTGCAAGGGAATTTCGGCTGCTCGATGTGGCATATACAATCGTACATCGTTGGCATGTACGGCAGCCGTACTAATAATCGTATGATGGACTGGCACTTCGAGCAGATCACCTTCATGACTCCGAAATACCGGCACGTGCGGAACAACAATCACGGTATCGTCATAGAAGGGATTAAACTGATGGGAACGCTGATGGTACCAAGGATGATTTGCTAAACAATGCATTAGCCCCGACGAACGCGCCAATGAGGCTTCTTGGGATTGCACACCTTGTAGCCATCCACCCCCATGGTCAAGCGGATTAGTAAAATTGAGGATGGCCACACGATAGCCTCTTTTTTGTCGTGCATGTGCAACCGTTAATGCTGTTTGATTATGGACATACGTCACCGCTTGCGAGTATTTGGCTTTGCTAATCGGTATTTGCGTGTCGGGCATATAGGTGATACGCTGAGCGCTCGCATGCGCTAGTGCCGCACTGATATCATGTTCTTGTCCCAATTCAGTGAGGTAACTCCCGCGCAAAATAATTTGTTGCGTCGCCTGCCCGACCATTTTTGCGGCATTGAGCTCCATCAAAAATTCATCCTGCGCAAGCACCGGCAAATTCAACGACAGCGTACGCCGCATATGCTCTCCACTACTCTCACTACTCTAGATTATGCTTTGCTTAGCTCCGAAAGATACATAATAACGTATTTTATGACCACATATGTGGTTATAAGTGAGAGAATTGGTATTTTTAACGTATTACGCTACACTTATTGTAAAGGGGGAAATGTAAATGTCAAATTACCGCGTATACTACCACACCGACACGATGCGCACCGCATATGCATTTGACACGACGCGCAAAGGCGCCGATGTTGCGACAGCGCTGGCGATGCAAGGATGGCAGATTAGCACACCAACACCATTGAGTATCAGCGAAGCCAAACAAACGCATAGTGCAGCGTACATTGAGGCGTTACTCCGAGGGACACCGCGCGCGCTTGCCGAATCACAAAGCTTCCAATGGGATCAACAGATGTGGGCATCAGTAGCAGCACAAAACGGAGCAATGCGCGACGCAGTGCTCGCAGCAATCACGGGGAGACCGGCATATGCGCTGAGCGCGGGATTCCATCATGCAAGGAGTAATCACGGAGCAGGGTTTTGCACGTTAAATGGGCTAACTATTGGTGCAGATATTGCCGTAAAAAACGGCGTCCGCAAAGTGTTTATTCTCGATGTGGATGCGCATTGTGGTGGCGGCACCTTTAGTATGGTACAGAATAATGCAGATATCGTACACCTTGACTTATCTGTGCATCACTATGACCAATACATACCGAAATCACCACACCAGCTTCTGTTCGTTAATCATGCTGCTGAATATCTCTCACGCCTCCAACATTTGTTAACCTATGCAGAAGCTGACTTACACGCCGGTGACTTAGTTATTTACAATGCCGGGATGGATCCCTATGAAGGGTGTGACATTGGGGGGATGCCTGGCATAGATGTGGCGCTTTTGACCCAACGGGAAGCACTAGTAACGACGTGGATCCGCCGGCACCAACTGAACGTGGCGGCGTGTCTGGCTGGAGGCTATAACGGTGCGGCATTCCCTCTTCAAGACCTTGTCGCCATGCATGCCATGAGTGTCATGACGCTACTCCACCAAGACGCATAAAAGCGACTCATTCAGGTGTATTTCTTGTTTTATGATGGAAAAAAGAATTTATTTCCGCATTTTTGACGAATTAGGACAATCGTAATGAACAGGGGCCAAATTATCGTAGAGAAATGGCACGCTGCGGCTCTAGGATGATTTAGCCCACCACGGCACCAACGATGGTGGCGCCTTGCGTTTGGATTTGTTGGTGGCACTCGTGCGCACAGGCACCTGCCAACTATGAATCTGCGGATCGTTCAATATCTCTTCGAGTTGAGGGTTATTGGGTATGTAGTAGGGTAATTGTTGACGCAACACCGGCGACGCCCCATTACGCCGCAACGAATCATGGAGATTGTTGAGTGGCTTGCCCCGATGTATCGCCACCACATGGTGCATGACGGCTACCGTCGGCTTGAGGTGCATTTCTTCGACAAACCGCGACACTTCAGGGGCGGAGCTATTCGCTTGATCGCCGGCGCGAGGAGTCAGTGATACACCGATATAGACTTCGCGCTTGGCGCGGGTAATAGCCACATAAAACAACCGACGCTCGGTTTCGACCACATTGCCACCCTGTAGCGGTGGCGTAGCGCTCTGGGCTTTGTCCCACACCGTCAGCTCTTCGCTGAGCAACACCGGCATATAGCCCTCATGGGCGCGTGGGATAAATACGTAGTCGTATTCGAGCCCTTTGGTGCGGTAAATGGTGGTAAACAATATTTGGTGCTCGAGCGGTGCATTAAACGTATGATCGAGTCCGGCAAAATGAACCACAAAATCACCAACCGCCAACCCAGTATCCCGGGCATAGCCAATGAATTGATTGACACAATTGATGCGGTCACTCGATTCGGCACCACTCCCATAATAATTATGGAAATGTTCCATGTAATTGGTGCTATCGACGATGATTTGTAGGGTCTGATGGGCCGGCTGGGAGGTACGCCACAATTCATCTACCCGCATCAATACGTTTATGAGCAGGGCGATACGCTCACGGCCAGGGCGATTGAGTGGCGATTGGGTAGGATTGGTGAGGCTATGGAGTAATTCGCCGAGTGACATGCCATAGCGCTGGGCGTCGGCAAGTGATTTTTTGATGGTATCGAGGGCTACATAGCGATTGGGGAGGTTGATAATCGACATGAGCACCTGCCCCACGTGGTCATCAACCAAATCGTGCCATTGTTGACCGGCCTTGAGGTAGTCGACCAAAGTAGCCACTTCACGCCGTTCAAAAAAGGGTTTGCGCCCTAGGACGCGGTAGGGAATTTTGCGAGCCAGACAGGCAGCTTCGAGACCTTGGAGCTGACTAAACGTGCGACCGAGCACGACCACTTGGCTAGGGTCTTGGGTGCGTTGCACCAACGTCACCAGCTGGTTACACAGCATGGTGTCGAGTTCGCTGGTTTGTTCGGCCTGTTCATGCACCAGAAAGACATCAGTAGAGTGCAAAACATTGTGGGCAGTGAGTGGTTTGGCGACTCTGCTGGTGTTTTGGCTGATGACATTGAGGGCTACTTGCGCCAAAAGCGGCCCAAAACGAAACGAATGTGACAAGGTGTAATCGATTACTTGTTTGCCAAACACGTGGCCAGTCATGGTCTGCAAAATATAATCAGGGCGGGCACCACGCCATTCGTAGATAGTTTGGTCGTCGTCACCAACTACCATTACATCGGTATGGGGATTGACGAGCAACTCGATGAGGCGTTGTTGACCGGCGTTGACGTCTTGGTATTCGTCGACAATCACATGGCGCAAATGGCTGGCGATTTGTTGGCGAAACTCTGGGAAGCGAGTGAATAGATCCACCACAATCGGCACAAAATCATCAAACCCAGCAGCCTGACGTTTGTGGCGCTCGGCTTCGAAACGGATATAGACATCGACCAAGCCTGGTTCGCCGCTACTAGTGGCATGAGCGCGGTCGGGAGGGATGAGTTCACCCTTCCAGAGTCCGATGGCCATCAGCGCCATTTCGGCGTCAATGGTATTGAGGGGGAACACGCCTTCTTTTTCGAGGGCTTGAATGGTGCGATTGGCGAGGATGCGTCCCATTTCGCTGTCGTCAGCGGTCCACAATTCTTGGGGTTCGGGCATGAGTCCCGCTTCGACGGCACGACGCATGATTTTGAAGGCAAACGAATGAAAGGTGTCGACGCCGGGGTGCTGTGCCTGTGCGAGACCGATATCGAGGAGCTTGGTGGTAAATTGTTGGCGGGCCAGCACGTTGAACATCACGATTTTGATGGCGTGGCGCGGCGTACCAGCTTGGAGTAATTGTTTGACCCGATGCGCCATGGTGGTGGTTTTGCCAGAGCCAGCCACGGCCAACACGCGAGCGTGGAAGCCGGTGGGATGAGCGACGACCGCCTGTTGTTCGGGGGTGAGTTGGTGCATGCTATTCATGGGTTCATCATAGCATGGAGGGGGAGTATGCAATGGAACGCGCTGAGCATTTCACAAAGCAAAGCCGGCTACCATGGTATAATTAACAAATAACGGTATTACGCACCACGTAGCAAGAGGCATTATGCGCAATGTATTTGAGTATGCGGTTCCCCATGCGTTGTATCATCCGAGCGTTATCGATTATGTCGTCCAACAAACAGGCACAGGACGTGCCCTTGTTATCACGGCGAGTCGCCCACACGCCGCGTGGTTACGCCAACAATTCGCCAAACAACCCCGCACCCAGATTGAAGTCAGTACACTCCAGGCACTACTGATAAAGCAACTGAAGCGCACAGCACCACGCCCAGTCATTAGTGCAACCAGCCGCATGGTGGTGGTCAATACGGCGTGGCAGCAAGCGGGTGGTGCGCTGTACCAACGCTATGGGAACAATCGCGGTGCGCTGGATGAAATCGCCGAGGCCCTGAGCTGGATATCGAGCCAACGCCAGCGCTGGGGGCAAATAGAATCTGACCTCGATATGCGCCACGAACTGGCCCAAACCTATGCTCGCTATGCTACCATCCTCGATTCCCAAGGGGTTGTCGCATATGACGATGTGGCATTGCATGTGGGCGATAGCCCAGCCACACCGCTACCCTACGATGTTGTCGTGGCAGCTGAATTACAGTATGCCAATGCGGCACAGCTATATGCCCTCGCAACCCTCATCCAACCAGTTGCACAAGTGACGTTGGCGGGCTGGGTGCAGGCAGGGCATCACGCACCAGAATTAGCACATGTGCATAATTGGTTATGTCAATTTTCGACACCGCAGGCGTGGCCTGCATCGCATCACCAGACCGGCGATCTGGTGGCTCAACGTATCCTCGGACAGCAGACCGCCAAACCAGCGTTGACGCTGGTTGGAATGGCGAGTAGTAATACATGGATTGCCGGCGTACCGACGATTGTCGACGAATGTCAGTCGATAGCCCAGCTGGCCCACCAACGCCTCGCCGCCCAACAGCAGGTCGCCATCGTCTGTAGCGACGAATCACTCGTACCACACGTGCGCGCGGCAGTAATCGGACAGGGAATCCCCTTGGCGCCACTGGCCCCGCCAAGCCATCAAAATCCATTAATTCAATTGGGGCGGGGGGCATTACGCTGGCGCACCATCAGCGACCCATTTCAACAACGTGCGCTCCTCAATGAACTACTCCTATTGCCGTTTTGGGGGATGAGTAGTGCCCAAGCACGGCAGGCCAGCCGCGACAGTGCTAACCCGCATACCGAAGCCCTCACTGCCAAGCTCAATAGCATTGACATCCAGCGCCCTATCGCGCCCCAAATCACTGCAATCATCAAATGGAGTAACGCCCTCACGTGGACGTGGCTCGAACCCGGCATTGCCGTTGATGTGCGTGATAGTTGGTTGCGTGACTATCAGGCTTGGCTAGGTCGTATCGCAGAAGTAGACCGCATCGCGCAATCGGCACATATCGATGATACCCACCGTGAACAATTAATCAGTGGCATTGATAGTTTGCCTAATACGCTCGATGCCATGTACCGCACTACCTTACCACTCACAATTCACAGTCGCACTGGCGCATTAGCTAGCACAGACTGCGTTATCATTATGGGAATGAGCGAGCATGTTGCCCCACGAACGGCCTTTGGCTATCAACTCTTTGACGAGCAGTCGTTGTGCGAAGCCTTTGGGTCGTCACACCGCCCGCATCCTCCATTACGCACCGATGCCCATGCCTGGCGCGAGCGTGAGGCACGCCGTGTAGCTACATTGTGTGGTAGTCACGCCCGCGAAGTAGTATTTACCATGGCGCATCACGGGGTCAATGGGGCAGCCCAACTCGCCTCGCCCTACTTCGAGCGTATCTTGGCTGGCATGGCGAGCTTTACCGCCAATGGTGAGTTGGTAGTACACAATGCAGCCCCCATCACCCGCATCAATGGTAGCGCCATGCCCGTGGCCCATACCCCCGCACCAGTGGCAATGCAGGCACTCCAAGTCATGCACGACAATAGTTTTTCAGCTAGCCAAATCAGTACCTACCTCGGCTGTGCCCGGCGCTATTTTTATGAAAAAATCGTGCGGATTAGCGATGACGACGACGATGATACTCGCGACGAGCGCTCACTCGACACCGGCAGTCTCATCCACGAAATCCTGTGTGCTGCCCTTGGCAATGGCCAGACCAGCAACGTTGATTTACGTCATGAATCAGTGAGTACCTTCAAAAAACGCTTAGACCAATTAACTCAGCGCACCAATCTCATTCTAGCGGCTGCCTGGCACGGCGAGCCGGTCACGCTAGGAGCGGGCACTAGCTATATACCGACCCAGCGCTGGAGCAACCGCTTTGGTGAAGGGCTCCGCCTGCGCAGTAGTTTGCGCAAAATCGAACAGCTGCTTGCACGCTGGGTGGAAATCGAACAAATGCTCCACCAACAAGTCACCCGGCGACCGGTATTGCTCGAGCATCAACTCAGTATGACCCTCAATGGCAAACGCATCAATGCCCGTATCGACCGTATCGACCTCGTGACCATCAGTAGTACCGAGAGCTATTACGAAATCATCGACTACAAAAGTGGCACAACGAAAGCCTATTCAGCGCTACTCAAGGCTTTTTTGCCCAAAAACGATGAAAAACCAACCAATTACCAAATCCCACTCTATTTGCTGGGGCTATCACAACCCGAATGGAATCTGACCCCAGCCGCTACGCAGATGCGGATGTATTATTTGGCTATCACGAAACCAGAAGAAGCAACCAAAGACCCAACACGGGTTACTATCTTGAGCAATCAGCCAACGGGCATTTTGATGAATGGCAAGAGCCACGTCGGCATCCAGCTCAGTACCAGCGACCTGCACGGCACGATTGCACTGCAACTCGACCACATCATGGACCAAATGCGCCAGACGCCCTACCCCACCACCCCTAGTCGTGGTTGCAATTATTGTCCCTTTGCCTTGATTTGTGACGACGCTACCCCGACCAAGTATTAGTACTCTAGAGCGACACCAAAAGGACACACTGATGACGACATTTGCGCCCAATACCCATCAACAACAAGCGCTCAATGCGCCCCTCGATAGCACCGTCTGTATTATTGCCGGTGCCGGTACGGGCAAAACCGAGACCTTAGCCAATCGCTATGTCAAAATTTTGACCGAGACCCCTCACCTCCATCCCCGCAATATCGTGGTGCTGACGTTTACCGAAAAAGCGGCCACCGAAATGCGGGCGCGCATGATGTACAAAGTCACCCACGCCAGCGCGCTCAATTTGAGTCGGGTTGACATGGCCGAAGCACATATTTCGACCTTCCATGCCTTTGCAGCCCGCCTCGCCCTCAGCCAAAGTATTGCCCTCAACCTCGACCCCGACGAACCGTTTTGCGAAGAACGTGATGCCCGTTTGATTGCCGAAGAATGCTGGGAGCGTTTTTTGGCATATGGATGGCAAGAAGCCTACGCTCATCTCTACAACATCATCGACAGTCTTGACTGGAATAATGAATCACATGCCAAAATCATCGCCCAAATGCTCGCTGACGCCAAAGGGATGGGATTCACCAATACCCAACTCGCCGAACGCCTCGCCCGCACGATGACGATGAGTGAGCGTCACGCACTGCTCGGGCAAGCCATGCAATGGAATTTCGTAGCTCGCAGTGTGCAACTCAGCCAACAAGGTCAACTCGACCTCGACGATCTCATCACCGTCATTCCATGGCTGATTGCGCAGTTTCCTCACCTCTGTAGCGATATTCGCTTCGTGATGGTCGACGAATACCAAGATACCAGCGCCGTCCAAGCCAATTTGTTGGCCAGCGTCACGCCACAGACCAACGATCAACTATCCCATCGCACTGTGGTGGGTGACCCCCGGCAAGCGATTTATGTGTGGCGTCAAGCCCAAGTGCAAAACATTATCACCATCCGCGAAGCGAGCACGCACAAGATTGATTTGATCGAAAATCACCGCTCACGCAAACCCATCCTCGACCTGGCCAATGTCAGTCTCAACGATTATCGATTTGCCACGCCCCCCGAGTTTGACCTGACCAAAACACTCGTCCCCGCCCAGCATGATTCGCAACAAATCATCGCTGATTGTGTGCGCTACTATCGTTACCCGGATCAACCGACCGAAGCAACCGCTGTGGCTGCCCGCATGCAAGAACTCCATACCAGCTCCGGCGTAGCCTACGGCGACATGGCGATTTTGTTGCGTCAACGCAACGACCTCGACCTCTATGCCGATGCCATGCAACAGGCTGGGATTCCCTTTGACCGTGGCAAACACAACCCGTTTTATGAACGCCCATTAGTGCTCGACGCCATTCATACCGCAGTTGCCATCATAGACCCCAGCAACGAAATGGCACTCACCCGCGCGTTGTTGCAGGCAACCAACACCGTCGACGATGTCGGATTAGCGCATATGCGCCAACAACACCGCAATGCGACACTATGGCAAGTGCTCATGGCACACCAACACGATATCGCCTCGATTGGAAAATTTGTCCAGTTACAACAAAAACTCGCAGCCCAACAATGGCAATTAACCCCCGCTGACTGGTTCCACGAAGTCATTTTGCGCTGTGGGTTGTGGCAACGTGATGGTGCCTTCGGCCAACGCATGCTCACCAAACTGGTCAACGATTGTCGGGCATTAACAGCCGCCAATGTCCCTGATTTGCTCGGGCAACTCGTCGAGCGCATGCGCGATGACCCCGAAAGCGCTGCCCCTGAACTCAAAACCGACACTCATGCGGTCCAAATCATGACCGTCCACGCCGCCAAAGGACTCGAATTTCACGCAGTGTTTATTCCCGATGCCCATGCCTTTAATCTACATGACTTAAAAGGGCTGACATTTCAATCTGGGTATTTGGTTGACCCAACACATACCGACGAAACCCAACAGCGCCTGACCAAAGAACTCGAACGCCAGCACTTCAACGAATTACTCGCGTTGTGGTATGTGGCCTTGACACGCGCCAAGCACTGGTTGATGGTTAGTGCGCATGTGGTATCCCGATCAAGTAATTCACAATTTACGCAGATATTTGACTACCTGCAGCAACACCCCATCGCCGGCGTCGATTGCCGCGATATTGCACTTGCTCCCGCCGTCCGCGCCCAACCATTACCAACCATACCCGTCGTCAATGAGACTCACACAGCATCGCTGTCATGTAAACGGATTATTCAATTGTCGCCATCGGCCATCCACGAATTGACACAGTGCCCACGCCGCTACCGCTTTCAGCGCCGGAGTGGCCTCGATGCCTTGTATAATGCCGAGTACGACGAACGCGTCTACATGGCTCAATCCATTACCCCGGCGAGTGGTCAATATGTGCTCCCTAAACCAGAGGTAATGGCACTCGATAACCAAGAACCCACATCAGATACCCGCCCTGACAGCGATGATCCCGAGCAACAAGGAGCCAATGCCCGCATCCTCGGCACATTGTTCCATGCCGCTGTTGAAGCCCACGCCGGCTTGCCGGATGGCACGGTAGCGGATTTGGTTGCTGCAGCAATAACGCGCTATGGTCAAGAAGTAGCACTATCCACTCAAAATGAATTATCAACTTTTGTGCAACGTTATCTCGAATCACCACTCGGGCAACGCGCCCCCCACCCACAGCAAGTCGAACAACGTATCCGCTGGCAAATCGACACCCCATCGGCAGTAGTCGAGCTTAGCGGAGTAATCGATCGCCTCACGCCCACCCAGATTATCGACTTCAAAACCGACCTCGACAGTGCCGGCATTAGCGAACGCCACGGTGACCAATTACGCCTGTATGCCCATGCCATCATGCAACAACAGGCGACCACCAAGCCAAACGAATTGGTGGTCTATCATGTCCGTAGTGGTGCCCAAATCTCCATCGCCAACGATCCACAAGCCATGCATCAGACGATGCTTCGTTTGGAAAAAGCCGCTCAGCACATCGTGAATAGTGACTATCCGGCCGTCCCACGTGCCGATTACTGCGTGCATTGCCCCGCCCGGATGATGTGCCCCGAAGGAAGTTTGACGTAGGAAGAAGGCATTGTAGAGACGCAGCGGGCTGCGTCTCTACAATGCCGGATGCAACAAAGCCTGCACAAACTCGCCGTGCACAAATTCACCTACCCCTTGGTTGTGCAGCGCCATTGGTAAGGCCCACATCACCATGTTGGAATAATAATCCTCGCCCCACACCGGCAACCCAGTTTCGGCGTTAATCAGGCACCATTGATTCCACGGCGAGCGGCTGGTAATCGCCACGGCCGCATAAATCCGGCGTGCGATTTCAAGCCCGGTGTCGCCCTGGCCGTGGTAGATAAAGGTCATGGCCGCACACAAGTTTTCACCCACAAAAATCTGCTTGGCAAAGTCGGTCTCGGGATCAATGGTCACCTCAAAAATCGATGTTTTGGTGCGGTCGCGTGAATCATAGCGTTGCCCCGTCGCCGTCGCCCCGTTGACCAAGCCATGAATGGTACTCTGCATATTCAGGCGCTCCACCGCATGCAACGCACTATCGACCTGATTACTCGGCAATACATCCGCCAAGCCCGCCACTTTGACACACCACTGCGCCATCAACTGATTGCCTAGCGACACATCGCTGTGGGTCCCTTCACCACTGGTATTTGCCGGATCGTGCCACAAGCGATAATACTCGCCCGTCCACAGTTTTTCTTGATAGGCGGCTTGGCCACGTGCCAACCACTGCGTACATTCGTCCACAAATGCGCTATCGCCCATCGCCGTTGCCAGCGCCTGCCCGGCCCGCAAGGTCGCCAACCACGTCCCCGCAACATACGCCGATGTACCCCACCACGGCCAAATATCATAAAACTGATTGGCGGGCCAGAGTTGCCCCGGCTGCACATGCGCTTGGTCGTTGACCAAACCATCATCATCGTCGTCGAGGGTGTATTGATAGCGGATGGCCGCTTTGGCCGAGGCATAAAACTGGCTCAATTGCGTCAAGTCATTGGTGCGCGCATACAAACGATAGACCTGCTGGGCGTACTGCCCAGGATTCAAAGGGTGCTGACAGTGGTAGCGCGGGTCGCGCATCGAGGTGCCCCCGCCATACGAAAAGGGAATTTCGCCATCGGCAATCTGGAAGTGCCGAAAGGCCGCCAATACCCCTGCTTCGAGTTCGGGATAAAAAAACAAAATAGGGAAGTGGCCATGCATACGGCAGACCATCGTTTCAGTGATGGGACAGCCCAAATGACTCTCGTTGTGCGTAAACCAGCCCTCAGCGCCCCACCATTCATCTTTACGCGTTTTGGCGATCCAGATGGAGTTTTTGGCCAGACTATACAGGCTCTGCACCAAACCATCACACAACCAATCGGGGAATCTACTAGTGTAAATCACCCGTTGCCACGCCAGCACCCGCGTCGTCAATTCGGCAAAACGTTGCCAGGCATCAGTGGCCACCGCCTGCACACTAGCATAGCGCACGCCGTATTGATGCACATGCGCTTCGTTGCCGCTATCGCGCCAATGAGGCGCATACCAGGCCAACACTACGCGTACACGTTGTGTCTGATGGGGTGCGAGTGGACAGGCAATCCGCCCCGTCAAGGGGCCATCATCAGCCGCAACCACTACTCCATCGCCATGCAACGTCACTTGGGCGGCCTTGCTGTTTTTTGATTGGGGTGGGGTAATCACAAGTGCGACATCAAGGGGCTGATTACTGGTATTGCAGATTTCGATTTCAAATAACGTCGCTGGGATGTTGCTGGCGACTGCGTCGCCCAAAATCAACGGCGTCACCGCCCGAATCCCCAGCGTAAAAGGCTGGTTCGCAAACGTACAATACATATCGGCCACTGGGAAGTGCCCCCAATAGGCGATATCGGCAGTCGATAGTGGCACGCTGTAATGGTTATTGACTTGGACTTGTAGCCACTCTTTGAAGTCACGACGGGGAGGCACGATGTCATTGAAAATCGAGCACAGGCCGATTTTGCCAGTGCCTTCCAATGTAAAATACCCCGTCCCCAAGCCACCCATCGGCACGCCACTATCGAGGCGCTGGCCATCATACACGACACCAGGAACGGGCACAGCAAATCCATCAGCGACAATCGTCGTCCACTGATTACGCACCACATTCGCATCAAACGGCCACATTGCCATCGTGCAATCCTTTCAAGATACTTCTACCACTATGATTATGCCCGTTTAGGACGCAAGGGGCGCATCGGCCACAACTCGCCACGGAAGCGCGTCAGTACTGCCAGCGCCGTAGCATCATCGTGCAGATAACGCTTCAAATGCACCAACATCCCTGGACTGGCACCAAACTCCGTCAGCGCTTCTTGCAAGGCTTCAGCGTCGGTTTGGGCGCTGGCAAGGATTTGTTCACTGGCCGCCAGTTTCATTTCGTACACAAAACGTGACGGTGTCGCTGACGGCAACGCATCTCGCCCCAATCCGGCCGCCGGCAATGGCACACCGATGGTGAGCAACTGCTTGGCGCGCGTTATTGCCACATAAAACAAACGCCGCTCTTCTTCGATAGCATCCGAGCCGGCTGGCACCGCTTGCGGATCATTGCGGTCAAAGATTTCGGGCGAGCTGCCGTGTGCCGGCGTATAGCCTTCAAGCGCCGCCGGTATCAACACATGGTCGTATTCTAGCCCTTTGGCACGATAGACCGTGGTAAACAATACTTGCTGGGCTTCGTCGGCTTGCCCCGCCGTGGCGTCAAACCCCGCCAACCAGCCACAAAAATCATTGGCGCTGATTTGTAAATGCTCTACCACTGCAATCAAATGACGCACGGCGATACTACGCTCGGCCGCGGCTTCACCCCGCCCATAGGCGCGCACAAAATGTTCATCGAGGCGCAATTGTTGACTCAGGGTGCTCAACAATTCATAACCGCTGGCCTGATCACGCAACAGACGTCCTAGTTGCTCAAACAAAATCAACAGGTCGGTAATGCGCTCACGGGCCAGCAGCGAGATCTCGGCTTGCTCGCTCAGACGGGTCAGCATCATGCGCAAGGTATGCGCTTGGGCACCATCTTCGCGCACGGCCTGTTGCAACACCTCGCGTTGCAAGCCGCGCATCGGCGTATTGGCGATGCGGATAAAGCGGGTGGCGATTTCTTCGTTGAGGGGGGTATCAAGTGCGAGGAGCGTCGCCACATAATCGGCCAGCAAGGTATGCTCACGCCGTTGATAAAACGGCCCCCGCCCAAGGATGCGATAGGGGATTTTACGGAGCAAGCAGGCGATTTCGAGTGATTGCAACTGCCCTAGCGTGCGCCCTAGCACCACCACACTGGCAGGCGCGTGCATGCTACACCACGCCACCAACTGGTCACAGAGCACGTCGTCGATAATCCCCGCTCGACTACTGCGATCTTCGCAGATTTGCACGTTGGTGGTCGCTTGCCAATCTGCCGCCACCAAGTCTTTGGCGAAGCGCACGTTGTTGCGCACAATCACGTTGTGGGCACATTGCGCCAACAACGGCCCAAAGCGAAAGCTCTGGGTTAGCGGATAGTCAACAATTTGGCGATCAGCCAAACCTGTCCCAAACCGACTAAGCAAATAATCGGGGCGGGCGCCGCGCCATTCGTAAATCGTTTGATCGTCGTCACCCACCACCATTACATCAGCGCTAGTGCCAGCCATTTTGGTGACCAACAATTGTTGGCCAAAGTTGACATCTTGGTATTCGTCTACAATCAATACCCGCATCGCGGCAGTGACTTTACGCCAAAACTTGGGATGTTCGCTGGCTAATTGCACCAACAACGGCACAAAATCATCGAAGCCCACCGCCCCAGACCCCAGCCGCATTTCTTCGTAGCGGGCATAGACCAACGGGATATCGCTACTAGTAGCATGCGCCGCCCGATCACTGCCGGCCGGGATAAGTGCCGCCTTCCACAGGGTAATCGCCGCCGCCACCGCATCGACATCGACGGCGCCATCCTCGACCACCCCTTCTTGCACCAGCGATTGGATGGCGCGGTGCATCATCAAGCGCGAGCGGTCGGTTTGCTCGTCGAGCCACCATTCTTTGGGCTCTTCGATGAGTTGCTCACCAATGGCTTGTTTGAGCCAGCGATAGGCAAACGAATGAAAGGTGTCGACCCGCGGTTGGTCGGCTTTGTCGGTCAGCAATGTGGCAATCCGCTCGCGCAATTCGTTGCGCGCCAAGGCGTTGTAGGCAAATACCCGCACGCCCCGAGGGTCGACCCCCAATTCTTTGATCAGGTAGGCCACACGGAGCACGATGGTGGTGGTTTTGCCACTCCCTGCCACGGCCAAGACGCGGGCGTGTTGACGGAGTGGATGGGCGATGATGGCGAGTTGTTCACTCGTTGGTGGTGGTATCTGCATATTTTTCTGGTAAAAACGCCGCCCCACGCTGGTGAGGCGGCGTCACGGGCTCCGAGATGATTAATCGACCAAGGAACGCAAGTAACGCACGGATTTGACAAAGCCTTCGTGGGGCGCAAAGGCGTCGTCTTCGTGCTCAACCGAAATCACACCGTCGTAGCCCACTTGGCGCAAAGTGGTCAAGAATTCGCCCCAGCGAATGCGACCATAGCCGGGCAACACGTAGCGCCACCAGCCATCACCGTTGGAGCCGACGCGAGCGCGAAGGGTGGGGTTGACCCATACGTCCTTGGCATGGACATGGAAAATGCGCTTTTGGAATTCGCGCACCCCATCGATGTAGTCGATTTCTTGCCAATCGAGGTGTGAGGGGTCATAGTTGAGGCCCATGTGCTCGTCTGGGAAGACTTCGAACAAGGTCTGGAAGTGCTCCAAATTCTGCAAATTGGTGGCATACCAGTTTTCAAACATGATTTTGACGCCGACTTCTTTGGCCAACTTCATCATGGGGGTCATGTGCTCAGGCATGTCTTCACGAATGGTCTGGAGCCGGTTTTTGCCTGGGGTGGGGAAGCCAGCAATGGCACCCACCAACTCGACACCCAATTTGGGCGCCAGTTGAATGGCAGCCGGGAAGACTTTTTTGGACATCGCCAAATGCTCGGGGGTGACGCCGGTCATCATGGTGTGCCAGTAGCAGACAATGCTCGACAACGTAATGTTGTGCGCGGCCAACAAATTGTTGAGCGAGGCAATGTCGCTGTCGGTCACCGTCAAGGCATCGAAGTTGCTGCCGGGACCCACATCGAGCTCGATTTGTTGTACCCCGATCGACGCCGCCCATGGGATGAGTTTGTCGAGTGGCTCACGGCTTACGGGTGCGGTCAAAATACCAACTTTCATGGAAAAACCCCTCTCTGACGATTCCTAATCTGCGACCACGGCCACCGGTTGGCCATGTTTTGCCGAAGCATATATAGCATCCATTAGTCGTGCCTGGCGCAACCCTAACATGGCAGGGCTAGGAGTGGTAGCACGCCCAAGAATACACTCACGGAAGTTTTCTTGGATGGATTGCGTGGTCGGCACTGCGGGGTACTTGATTATCTGGCCGTTTTGCCAATGCTCCATCGTACCACCATAAATGCTGGTTTTGACGCTTCCACCCGTCCCTTGGATAAAAATCCCCTGCTCAAACACCGTTGCATCACCGCTCACCGCCGCACTCCCCAACGTGCCATCGGCAAAGCGCATCACCACCGTACCTGCGATATCGACTGCTTCGCCTTTGTTGTTGACACAGGCGTAGACTTCGGTCACCGCTTGCCCCGACAAATACAACATGGCGTTGAACATATGTGCGCCGCTGTCGTACAGATTCCCACCGCCCGATTGTACCGGGTCGCTCCGCCACGTGCCCTTTTGGCTTTGAATCCATGGTTGGGCACAGACACCCGTCACCAGCGACAAATTACCGAGTTTGCCGGCGGCAATGGTGTCGCGGATGTATTGGAATTCGCAGGTAAATGGTCCGGGGAAAGCTACCGACAAGATTTTTTGGGTCTTATCGGCATGTTCGATTAATGCCAAGGCATCTTCGGTGTCAATCACCATCGGTTTTTCGACCAAGACATGCGCACCAGCGTTCATGGCATCGATGGTTTGTTGGAAGTGTTGATTGTGCGGGGTTACAATCACCACGCCATCGAGGCGTTCGTTTTTGAGCATCTCGTGATAATCATGGTAGGTAGCAGGGAGGTTGGTTTTGTCCGAGACTGTTTCGCGGATAAATCGCTCGAGGTTATCGGCCGACGGTTCAGCGAGTGCGGCTACCTGCACACCGGGCAAGGCATCAAACATACGGCCATGATGCCTGGCCATTCCACCACAACCGATAATTCCAATCCGTACCATGTCACTCATTCGAGCCTCCTTGCTCTGCACACCATTGTGTCTATGGTAGCACATTCTTGTTGATTTAGTCTTTTTGACACAAAAAAAGACTCCGAGACGATACACATCTCGGAGTCAATTCCACCACAGCTTAGGCTTTTTTGGCGGGCATCGTGAGCGCGATGTCGTTCAATGGTTGCACCCCAGCCAACGAGAGTTCCTTGGCAAAGTGACAAGCCACAAAATGCTCATCACCGATATCTTGGAGCGGTGGGCGTTCTTGGCTACAGATATCTTTGGCATAACGACAACGAGGGTGAAAGTAACACCCACTGGGCGGATTGGCGGGACTTGGCACTTCACCTTGCAAGCGAACCGGGCGTGTGCGCAAGCGCGGGTCGGCCTTCGGGATGGCGTTGAGCAAGGCCTCGGTGTAGGGGTGCTTAGGGGTAAAGTAGAGTTTGTCCGTTTTGGCCATCTCGACGATATACCCGACATACATCACCGCCACCCGGTCCGAAATATGCTCGATTACGCTCAAGTCGTGACCCACAAACAAATATGCCAAACCGTACTTGTCTTGCAGTTCACCGAGCAAATTGAGGACTTGCGCTTGAATCGACACGTCGAGCGCCGATACTGGCTCGTCACAGACAATCAACTTGGGGTTGAGTGCCAAGGCCCGGGCAATCCCGATGCGTTGACGTTGACCACCACTAAATGCATGCGGGTAACGCGACATGTTTTCCGGGCGGAGACCTACTTCTTGCAGTAACTCTGCCACACGATCTTTGAGTTCACTCCCCGATGCACGCTGTTGAATTTCGAGTGGTTCACCCACAATTTGCCCGACAGTCAACCGAGGATTAAGCGAAGTGAATGGATCTTGGAAGATGATTTGCATGTTGGGGCGCAACTTGAGCAACGTAGCGCGATCAAGCTTTGCAACATCGACTTTCCCGAGGGTTGGATCATTAAAAATAATCTCGCCCGCAGTTGGTTCGTGCAAGCGCAACAAGGCGCGTCCAGCAGTACTTTTGCCACAGCCCGATTCACCCACCAAGCCCAGCGTTTCGCCTTTCTTGATGTGAAAATCAATCCCATCGACCGCCTTCACCGTCCCGGTGACACGGCGTAAAAAACCCGAGCGAATTGGAAAGTGCTTTTTGAGGCCACGTACCTCGAGTAACATATCATCGGTCGTCATGGGCGCCTCACGAGTACAGGTGGCAGCGCACGGTGTGACCCTTGGCTGCATCGACGATGGTTTCTTCGGGGAGGATGGTATCACAGACACCCTTCATCGCCACCGGGCAACGGGGGTGGAAGGGACAACCATTTACCCGTGAATATGGATCAGGCACGCTTCCTTCAATCGACGCCAGCCGCCCTTTGGTGCGACCCAATCGCGGAATCGACTGTAACAAGGCAATGGTGTAGGGGTGTCGTGGTTCATAAAAAATATCACCAACCGTGGCCCGTTCGACCACTCGCCCTAGATACATCACCGCTACTTCGTCACACATTTGCGCAACCACACCCATGTTGTGGGTAATAAACATGATCGACGTACCAATGTCACTCTGGAGTTCACGCATCAAATCCAAAATATTGGCTTCGGTGGTGACGTCAAGCGCCGTCGTCGGCTCATCCGCAATTAGCAAGGTAGGGGCACACGACAACGCCATCGCAATCATGGCGCGTTGACGCATCCCACCCGATAATTCGTGGGGGAATGAATCAGCAATCCGGGCTGGATTAGGCATGCCGACCTTGGTCAGCACTTCAATCGCACGTTTACGTGATTCATCTTTGTCAGCGGTTTGATGCAAACGAATCGCTTCTTCAATTTGATCGCTAATCGTGTAACACGGATTGAGTGACGACATCGGTTCTTGGAAGATCATCGAAATGTTATTACCACGAATCTTGCGCATTTCGGGACTATTGCGTTCATAATCAAGTATGTTGACCGCATCACCACCCGCGAATTCCCGAAAGAGGATTTTGCCACCTTCGGTTTTGCCGACGCTTGCCACCAATTGCATAATCGACATGCCAGTGATGCTTTTGCCACACCCCGATTCACCCACAATACCAAGGACTTTACCCCGCGGGATATTAAAGCTTACTCCGCTGAGTGCCCGTACCACACCAAGTTGTGTATAAAAACTGACCTTTAGATCCTCTACTCGGACGACATCGTCGGTTGTAGGAGGAGTCATTGTTACGTGGCTCGTCATGTGTGACCTCCTAGGCGTAAGGATCAACGGCATCGCGGATACCGTCACCCAATAGATAGAAGCTAAGTACGGTAATAATCAGCACCAAGACAGGTAACAACATCCATGGATACGTCGTAATAGCTTCAATCGTCTGCGCATCACGAACCATCACTCCCCACGATACTGCCGGTGGCAAAATCCCCAATCCGAGGAAGCTGAGCGCCGTTTCGGACCCAATCGCTGCCGGGATGGCCAATGTACCAACCACAATGATGTGACTGAGTGAATTCGGGATGAGGTGACGGGTAATAATATGCCAGTGTGACCCACCCGCAGCCACTGAAGCAGCCGTGTAATCGGCACTACGATACGACATCACCTTACCGCGCACTTCACGTGCCAACCCCGTCCACCCGATGACCGCAATAATCATAGTAATCAAAAAGAAGCGGATTTCGACGGGTTCGTTTTGAGGCAAGGCAGCCGCCAAACTCAAAAACAACGGGATATCGGGGAATGAACGCAATAATTCAATCACGCGCTGAATCATATTGTCGATGGCACCACCAAAATACCCCGAAGCGGTCCCGACAATTGAGCCAATGATAACGGAAATAATTACACCCACAAACCCTAAGGTCAAAGAAATTTGACTTCCTTTGAGCAGCCGCGACAAGACATCTTTGCCGTCTTTGTCTGCACCAAGTAAGTTAATCTGATACCCGTCTTCTACGCCAAATAAATGCAATTTACTTGGGAATATCCCCAAAAATCGATACTCATACCCTTGGACAAAAAACTGAATCGGTAGTGGGTGTGATTCATCCACCACATACAACCATTGCAAACGAACTTGATCGAGCGTTTGCTTTAGTGCAAATGTCGAAATTTTGCCGTTTACGATTTGGACTTGTGACGGTGGTCCCCAGGCATAATTTGAGTCAAGTCGGTTATGATCGTACGGCGCAAGGAAATCAGAAAAAATCATGATGACATACATCACGATCAAGACATACATTCCGCCTACAGAGAGCTTACTTTTGCGGAAGCGGCGTACCATCAGTTGCCACTGAGGAATCTGACCGACATCTTCTACTTGCGTCGCTGTAGTTTGCGGGAGTTGCGTAGCATCGACAGCCATGACGGTACTCCTTTCTCTCTCTACTCTAAGCGGACGCGCGGGTCAACCCACGCCAACAACAAGTCGGCCGCTAAATTGCCAATCAGCAATAATCCCGACAACATCACCAAAATAGTACCAGCGAGGTACATGTCTTCGGAGCGCAAGGCATCAAGGTACATCGGGCCGATGGTTGGCAAACTCAATACTTGGGCGACGAGGGTTTCACCAACAACAAGTGCTGGGAGCAACGTCCCCAACGACATAACCAACGGATGTATAGCATTCCGCACTGCGTGCTTCCAAATGACTACAGCCTCATCAAGGCCTTTGGCACGCGCAGTCTGGATATACTGCATATTCAAAACGTCAAGTAAATTGGCACGCATCACGCGGGTCAGGCCTGCAGTTGCCCCAAATGCCAACACGACCACAGCAATCCAGACGTGATTAACCATATCAATGAACTTTGCCAAGCTCATTGGCTTGTCCATGAATTCACTCGAGTTGATTCCCCCGACTTGTTGATTAAAAAACCGCGTGGCAAAAATCAACATAATCAGTGCTAACAAAAACCCGGGCACTGCTAGCCCAACAAATTGAATAAACGTCACGACATAGTCAGGCATCGTATAACGATGTGTCGCCGAATAGACACCGATTGGAATGGATATCAGCCACGTAAACAGCAACGCAAACAACGACAAGCCGAGCGAAATACTCAAACGCCCCCAAATCCGCTCACTTACCGATTGGTCTGTGAGATATGAAGTGCCAAAGTCACCTGACGCAGAGCGCTGTACCCACTTCCAATACTTTACAAGAAACGGATCATTAATCCCATAACGAAGTTCAAGTGCTTTGATTTGATCGCGAGGTACGTCACCACCCAATTGGCGCAATTTTTGCAACTGCACATCAAGAATTGATCCTGGTGGTAATTGAATGATAAAAAATCCAATAAATGAAATAGCGACCAGCAGCACAATCATGTTGACAAGCCGCCGCGCGATATAGTTCAGCATGCGTCGCTCCCACTTTGGGTTACAGGCCACAATGCCCATGTGAAAATGAAGGAAAGGGGGGTGAGGTAGGGGAAGAGTACGGGTGTTGCCACCCGTACTCTTGAGTGGCAGAGCCACATGGACAATTAGGCGTGCTTGGTGGCGTCGTCCCAGAACCAAGTCTCGGGATCGTAGGTGGCTGGTGAAGGAATAATCCAGGGGTTCACAAAACCGCCCATACCTTCCTTGGCCAAATCGTCACGAGTGGGGACGTTCTTGAGCTCGGTGTGTGCCAAAATGATGCGGGGCGGGTTGGTAATCGTACCCGAGAAGAACGGACCGCTCTCCACGTGGAGTTTGATCATGTCCCACACCATTTGGTGGCGCTTCATGACATCTGGCTCAACCTTGGTCTTGTCATAGATGTCAAAAATTTTGCCAATGACCGGGTCGAAGTCTTTGTCGGTGGGTTGCAAGCGAGCTGGCTTGCGGCTCCATGGATCGACATCGGCTTCTTCCTTCTCGGTGGCGGTACCGCGCACGTCGTAGCCCTTACCGTGGACAGGAGCCCAGCGGTCGCCTTCGATCGGCACAACCCATTGTGGGTAGACGAGGTGGTTGGGGCCGTCGCCGACTTCCCAAGCCGTCTTCATCATGATATCGCCAGCATGCCACTTGTCGTCGTATTCCTTGTTTGGAATCGGGGTCAGCACACAGTCGATACCGATTGCTTGCCAGTTCTTGATCAAGCGCTCGTTCTTCTGCAAGTGCTCGCCGTTGGGGCTCTCGTCAGCCGGGTAGGTCACGAGAATTTGCATCGGGCTCCCGTCGGTCAAGGTGCGCTTGCCATCTTTGCCTTTTTTGTAACCGGCATCGTCAAGCATCTTTTCGGCAGCAGCAGGATCATACTTGAGGTAGCTGTCGCGCCATTCGGCATAGCGCTTCTTGGCTTCGTCGTTGAAGTTGTACTCAATGGCTTTGGGGCTCATGGTACCGTTCGACAACTCACCGAGACCGAAGTAGACGGCCTTTTGGACGTCGGCACGATCATAGGCATGTGACAAGGCTTGGCGGAACTTCGGATCGCGGAATGCGGCGCGGAGCTTGGCATCCTTGTAGTCGAAGTTGAAGAAGTACATTGAACCGGTACCCGAACCCGAGTCCCAGAACAGTGCGTTCAAGTTGCTCTTGGCAGCGCCATCCTTGAAGTCCTTGATGTCGCCCAATGTTTGGCTGTGGAAGTGAGCGTGGTCGACTTGACCGTTGAGGTAAGCCAACTTCTCTGATTCCTTGTCCTTCACATAGGCGATTTCGACGGTGTCGATGTAGGGCAATTGCTGACCTTGTGCGTCAACACACCAGTAATATGGGTTGCGCTGCCACACGGTGCGGACACCGTCTTCGTATTTGGCCAAGTACCAACCTGACATACGGGGCAAATCAGGATTGATGAAGTCAACCATCTTTGAGTGCATTTCCCAGTCTTTGTTCTTGTCTGGGTGCAACACAGGGTTGAATTGCTCCATGTAGTGGGCTGGAGCGTGCCAGCGCGGTCCGATACCGGCATTGACCCACATCGCGATGCGGTCAGCAGTCAACGGAGCTGGAGCGTCGAAAACCATTTCCATGGTGAAATCATCGACTTTGTTGATGGTTACCAAGGTACCCTTACCTGAACGGGCTTCGTCGGGGGGACCTTCAACCGGTTTGAGACCAGCGGGGAAGGTGGCTTCTTTGCCGTTACCACCGACCATGTTCTCCCACCAGTACATGATGTCGCCTACGGTCCATGGCTGGCCGTCTGACCACTTCAAGCCCTCGCGGAACTTGAACGTCCACTTGGTGGCGTCTGGCGTCGCTTCCCAGCTCTCTGCCAAGCCAGGTCCGATCGCCAAGCCGTCCTTCAAGTAACGCAGGATCGAATGACCATACATTGACTCGTGTTGGAAGCCGGCAATACCCCACGTGTTGGCGTAGGTCTTGCGCAATTTACCGCCGTACTTACCAACGGTCAACCAGACGTGAGGGGGGGTGTAGGGGGCTTTGGGCAAACGCTCGTCCACATTGGGGAGCTTACCGTCTGCGACGTCCTTGTCCAGTGATGGCGACTGTTTGAAGGTCGTCTGAACAACAGGAACAGCAGTGGCAACCGGGGGGGTGGTAGGCTGAATCTTGACTTCTTCAGCCTTGGTGGGCTCGGCAGCAGTGTTGTTTGCAGTACCCGTATTGCCACCACAGGCGACAATTGCGGCACTTGCAGCACCCATTGCTGACAGTCGCAAGAAATTGCGACGATGCAGCTTTGCACTCATTAGATTTTCCCTCCTTGACATGAGCGTTGCAACTTTGCGTAACTGACTCATGCACGCGAAATTTGTGGGACTCCGCTTGAAGTTGTGCGCTATCGTGTTGGATAAGGCGCTAGGATCTTCCCTATTTACAACTTCAGGCAGATTGTATTACGTCACTCTTTGTTTGTCAAACAGCAAATTTAGCAGTTTTGTCATTTCCATATTTTTCCTATCCTAATCACAAAAAACACATCTAATGAGTTGAAATTCCCTCCTCATCGCGGTTTTACATTACTCTCATTTAATATGTTTTTTCCGCAAATTGGGTTATTTTTTGTGCAATTAATTGAAGAATCATATCAAATATGTTTTTGCCTTCAGCGAGGTCTAATAATGGTCGGCGTGCCATGGCATTGATGTTCAGTTGATAAGTACAATTGCGTTGTTGCTGTTGACACTCAAGTCGCCCCCAGACAACTCTCCCACTAATAAGCGTCATGCGGAGATTCGCGCCATACGAAATCGAGTTAACCGTATCAGGCCATGAATGCACTAATTCGATGTTTCGGACGGCAATCCCCTGTTGTCGCAAATCAGCCTCAATTGCATCCCCAAATGAGTGATAGCGGGGAGGCTGAAGCCACAACCCCCCCGCAATCGCCGCAATACTCACCATCAGCCAGTAGCGTTTTTTCATCAACACCTACCCCATCAATGCGGCACGCACCACGTCGTCACCCGGGTGATCAGCGATGCTCCGACTATAATAGGTCAAGCGGAAGCGCCCTGCTTGATCGATTACAAATGTGCCTGGCATCTGCATTACATCGCCGCCAATTGGGTCGCCGGCACCATACCCTTCGCGGGTAATTTTGATTGCGTCGATTGCAACTTGTGGTGCAATTAACGCCCCAAGTCCGGCACGCCCTAGTCCAAATTGCTGGTAGACATGCTGATTTTGATCAATCACGCTGGTTATATTGGGGGCATATTGTTGCACAATGCGACGGGCCTCGACTGCGTCACCCATTCCCACAGCCATCACCGTAAAGCGTGGGTCAAGTCCCTCTTGGAAGCTGGCTAACCTAGCCAGCGTCTTGCGACAAAACGGTCAGCCAAAATGCCGGAGAAACGAGATTACCAATCCGCCTTGTTGCCAAGCCGATTGCAACCGATGAGCTACCCCATGTACATCGGGCATAGTTACATCTGGCGCACTATCGCCAATCTGCCAACGCGTTTTTGTGACAGTCATACCCTGATTCCTTTCCCACACACAGGCAATATTTACCCAACAGATATTGGTGGTGTGCAAATGATACGTATTTGGCTGTCCCACAGGATGTATGATGCAATCCATCGTGCTACAATGTGGACAATTCATAGTCAAGAAAAAGGAGCAGTCAATGAGCGATAATCGCCGCAGTCGGATAGTCACCGCAGGGGTACAACGCACGCCCAATCGCGCCATGTTACGGGCCGTGGGATTCCAAGACGAGGATTTCAACAAACCCATTATCGGGATTGCCAACGGCTATAGCAACCTCACGCCATGTAACGACGGGCTCGATGTGTTGTCCAAAAGCGTTGCGAGTGCCATCAAAGCCGCCGGCGGCATGCCGATGCTGTATGGCACGATTACCATTGCCGACGGCATCTCGATGGGCACCGAAGGGATGAAGTACTCGCTGGTCTCACGCGAGGTCATCGCTGATGCCATCGAAACCGTCACCAATGGTCAATCCATGGACGGTGTCGTGACCGTCGGTGGCTGTGACAAAAACATGCCCGGCGCCATGATTGCGATGGCCCGCCTCAATGTGCCATCAATTTTTGTGTATGGCGGCACCATTGAGCCCGGCAATCTCGATGGCGAAGATCTAACCATTGTCAGTGCCTTTGAAGCCGTCGGTCAATATAGCGCCGGCAAAATCGACGCTGCCCGGTTGCTCCAAGTCGAAAAAGCCGCCTGCCCCGGACCTGGCTCGTGTGGTGGCATGTACACCGCCAACACCATGTCATCTGCCATCGAAGCCATGGGCTTGAGCCTGCTCAACTCGTCGACGATGTCGGCTGTGGCAAGCGAAAAAACCGACAGCGCCTATCAATCAGGGGTAGCGGTGGTCAACGCAGTACGCAAACAAATTTTGCCAGCTCAGATTTTGACACGCAAAGCCTTCGAAAACGCCATCGCCCTAATTATGGCCACCGGCGGCTCCACCAACGCCGTGTTGCATTTGCTCGCTATCGCCCATGCCGCCAATGTTCCCCTGCATATCGACGACTTCGAGCGCATCCGCGCCCGGGTACCGGTCATCTGTGACCTCAAACCCTCTGGACGCTACGTGGCCACCGACTTGCACAAAGTGGGCGGAACCCCCCAAGTGATGAAGATTTTGCTCGCTCATGGGTTGCTCCATGGCGATGCAATGACCATCACCGGCGAAACTATCGCCGAATCACTCAAATCCGTACCCGATGCGCCTGCCAGCAATCAATCGGTGATTCGCCAATGGGACGACCCCATGTACGCACAAGGCCATTTGGCGATTTTGCGCGGCAATTTGGCCGAAGAAGGGTGTGTGGCCAAGATTTCGGGGGTCAAACAACCGGTTATCACCGGTCCAGCCCGCGTATTTGAGTCCGAAGAAGAATGTCTCGAAACCATCCTCGCCAACAAAATTAACAAGGGTGATGTCATTGTGATCCGCTACGAAGGTCCCAAGGGTGGCCCTGGTATGCGCGAAATGCTTGCCCCCACCTCAGCCATCATTGGAGCTGGGCTCGGTGACTCGGTGGCTTTGATTACCGACGGACGGTTTTCGGGTGGGACGTATGGCATGTGTGTCGGTCATATCGCCCCCGAAGCCGCCACTGGTGGCGTGATTGCATTGGTCAACGAAGGGGACTCGATTACCATCGATGCCTACCAACGCTTGATCCAACTCAACATCAGCGATGCTGAGCTGGCTGCTCGCCGCGCAGCCTGGCAGCCTCGCCCCGCCCGCTACCGCCGTGGGGTGTTGGCCAAATACGCCAAGCTGGTGGCGAGTGCCAGCCTCGGCGCCGTCACCGACCTCGACCTCTAAAACCAACGCTCCCGCGGGGATTTGTTTCCCGCGGGAGCTAAACAAAATTATTTGCGGTATTGATTCGTGCTAGCAAACTTTATGACTGCATATATTCAAGCAAGCGGTTTAGTACGTATTTTTCGTAGTAGCGACATCGAAACATTTGCCCTCCAAGGGCTTGACCTGACTGTCGCCCAAGGCGAAATGGTAGCGCTTGTCGGTCCTTCTGGCGCTGGCAAATCGACGTTCCTCAATTTGTTGGCGGCACTCGATCGTCCCGATGCCGGCACATTACATGTTGGCGATCTCGACTTGGTGGCCGCTAACGAACAATTACGTGCGCATTATCGCCGTTCGCTAGTGGGATTCCTTTGGCAACAAACTACGCGCAATCTAGTGGCAGGACTAACCGCCCGCGAAAACATCGCCTTGCCCGCCTTGCTGGCAGGCCATCCCTATGCCCAAACCCTTGCCACCGCCGACGAATTATTGGCTGCCGTCGAAATGTCGGCCTTTGCCGACAGCGACCCCTTGCGGTTGTCGGGTGGCCAACAACAACGCGTCGCTTTGGCGACGGCCCTTGCCTGTCGTCCCACATTGCTCCTCGCCGACGAACCCACCGGTGAAGTCGATTGGGCGACGGCGCAACGGATTTTGGCGTTGCTCCACACCTTGCGCCAACAATACGGGCTCACAATTGTACTTGTCACCCACGACCCGCGTGTCGCCGATAGTGCAGACCGCACCATTGCCATCCGCGATGGCCGCACCAGTAGCGAAATCGGGCACGACGACATCGAAACCGTCGTCATCGATAGCGTCGGACGCCTGCAAATCCCTCTCGACATCCGCCAACGCCTCGGGATTGGTCAACGCGCCACCGTCGAAATTGTCGATGGCGTCATCCAAATCAAACCCGTTGCCTCTCGCGAAACACCCCCCACCACATGACAACAATCGTATTACAGCACATCACGCGTATTTTTGGTACAGGCCAAGCACAAGTGCGGGCGCTCAATGACGTCTCTACCGAATTTCAGCACGGGAGCTTGATTGCGCTGATGGGACCGAGTGGTAGCGGCAAAACCACTATGCTCAATATGATTGGCGCCCTCGATCGCCCCGATGCAGGTACGATTTTGCTCAATAATCGTGACATCGGTGCCATGAACGACAGCGAACGAGGAGTTTTTCGCCGCGGAATCGGGTTTATTTTTCAACGATTTGCCTTGATTCCCACTGCATCAGCCTACGAAAACATCGAATTTGCCCTGCGGATTGCCGATGTGCCACGCTCAGTCTGGCATGCACGCATCATGCAGACGCTGACCCAACTCGATATCGCAAATCATGCCCACCACCGCCCCAACGAATTGTCGGGCGGCCAACAACAACGCGTTGCCATTGCCCGCGCCCTCGCAATCCAACCGCAACTCTTGCTCGCCGATGAACCAACCGCCAACCTCGATGCCCAACGCGGTGCATCCGTACTATCGTTATTCACACAATTATGTCAATCAGGTGTCACCATTGTAATGTCGACGCATGACCCCGCTGCAGAGCGCTACGCCAGCCACGTCTGTCGGATGCGCAGTGGCCAAGTCGAGCGCATCGATGTACGCACTACAACCGGCGGAGCACAAACACCACGGACAATAACCGAATCACCATCGAGCTGACAAACAACACGGCATAGTGATTGAACGAAATCCCCAAAAACAAAAACGTATGCTGTTTGAGCAGCTCAGCGATGCCCCCACCCAGCAACCCCGAAACGACCACGCCAATCCCCGACACGGCACCGTAGGCAGCCAAATAAGCCCCTTTGCCGGTACTTGGCGCTCGTGCCATCGAAATGTTGGCGAACCCTTGGTTGATGCCGGGCCAAAAGACCCCTGCAAACAACGACGTCCCAAACAATGGCCATAACCAGCCTGGCGATGACAAAAACCAGCCCATTGGCAATGGCACCACACAGGCTGCACTCACCAACAAGACGATTTTGTCGCCATAGCGGTCTTGGAGTCGCCCTACAAACGGGTAACAGATCATCGAAGCAATGCTGGTGACAATCCCCATATAGGCCAAATCAGCAAAGTTCATATGCAAGGTATTGATACCATAGGCAGTGAAAAACGGTCCAGCGAGTCCAACCGCAAATGCCCAGGCCGTCGCTGAGCCAATCAGCTTGCGGTATTCGATATCGGCAAGTGGCGCCAGAAACATCGTGCGCAAGGCGGGATGCTCACGTCGTTGCATGGGTGGTTCGGCTTGCATACGCAACAATACGAGGCCGACGGCTGCCACTACCAAACCAAACCCCAACGTCGCGGCATATGCAATACCTTCGTTAGCGTTGGTTTTGAAATAGTCCAAAGCATACCCCGATGCCAAGCCAGCCAGCATGGCGGCAAAACTCGCCACGGTGTTTCGCACGCCAAAGTAGCGGCCGCGGCGATGCGCTGGCACCAAGTCAGTCATCCAACTGGTCCAGGTATTGACGGCAATCCCCATCAAGGCCGCCGAAATTAGTTGCAATATCACAAATATCGGCAACGAGATAGTTTTGGATAATTGCCAGAGAGGGAGTAAGGCGATGGGGATCCATACCGCGCGGCTGAGTCCTTCGCTCCACACCGAAAGCATGCGTCGCTCACCATTACGTTCTTCGAGGTACGCACCAAGCAATTGGAATAATTGACTGACAAACGGTAATGCGCCTAATATACCAAGCACCAATGGACCTGCACCTAAATACAACGCGAGACCAGTCACGAGCCCATTGGCAGTAATACTAATAAACACATTCGCCAATGCGCCTTCGACAATCGAAAGCCGCAATGCTGATTCACGGACGGCGGGGGTTAATTCGCTCGGTTGCATAAGTACCTATGATCTGTAATAAATCCTGCTTCATCATACCAAATAGCAGGACACCCAAACAAAAACCCAGCACCCTAAGTTTGCCTTAGGGGCTGGGCTTGGGATTAGACGACGGGCCATTATTTGGTGACATCACGCTTTTTTTGGAGTTGGGCAAACATATCGCGGTCGGCATCCGACAGCTGGGTTGGCAATACCACATCGAGTTGTAAATAAAGGTCTCCTCGTTGATTCGGATTACTCCGCAATGGCATCCCTTGATTAGGGATGCGGTGGGTGGTGCCATTTTGTGATAACGGTGGGACTTTAAGGGTCAATGATTTACCACCCATTACTGGGATGCGGATTTCACCACCGAGAATCATGTCGTACAAATCGACCGGCACTTTGGCATATAAATCATGATTACGCCGCTCGAGGCGTTGATGAGGAGCCATATTGACTACCACTACCAAATCGCCACGGCGACCGCCACCATAGCCGGGGGCACCTTCATTAGCGATGATTATTTTGCCGCCGTGTTCGATACCAGGGGGGATTTTGACGGTAATCGTGCGTGCTTGGCCATTCGCCGTATGAAATTGGAAGCGCCGATCCGTGCCGTTAAACGCCTCTTCTAAGGTAATCTCAACTTTTTGTTCGACATTCTGCCCTGCGGCGGAACGACCACGTGGATCAACCCCACCAAAAATAGACTCAAATATATCACTGAAATCAACATTACTAGGACCACCCGCTCCACCCATGCCCCCATAATTTGCCCCTGCAGTATTCCCTGCCCCAGGGTAGGTTGCTTGACCGCCACTTGTGCCAAATCGATCGTATTGCGCGCGTTTCGCTTTGTCGGACAACACCGTATGTGCTTCGTTGATTTCTTTGAAACGTGTTTCTGCTTGGGGATTATTGGGATTGACGTCGGGGTGATATTTGCGCGCCAAGGCACGATAGGCCTTGCGAATTTCTTCTTCGCTGGCATCCCGCGGAACACCTAACACATCATAATAATTTCGTTGTGCCATGCCACTGCCTCACTATATCAATTAGCGCACGCATTGTGCACCACTACATTGCATTCTTCCGACCATCGTACAAACCGACACCAATATAAATCGCAACGAACCAATAACACTCTTTAAGCCTATTCATCCCAGCGATACCCGTCAAGTGATTCTGCATTAGAATTACGTATAATTTTCATCATATGCCAAAAGCACGCCAGCAGGTCCTTTAGGGCAACCAAATTACGTGACTGCATTCTCCACCACACCACGCCCGTAATTCGCCTACATGGTGCGACAGTGATGCCGGGAGGGGGATTTCTTTTGTCCCAATAGGTGGCGCGGCATTTGCATCAAACAGATACAACATGGTCTTGGCAATGGCAGGCACTTGCTGCTTGTGTACCAAATCATAGCGCCCTATATCCTTGCTTTGTAACAAATAGACACCTACATCACTATCATGCCACTCTATCGGGAGATACCATTGGGCATGATGCGTCTCGGCAAGCGATTGTGTGTGTTGTACGTAGCGGACTGCAGTGGTCAATTCGCCATCAAATTCATTATAGCTACGCGGATCCATTTGCCATTGCCAATAGGTATTTGCACTCCACGCACAAGCTATAGCTAACATTGTGACGACCACGGTCGTGCGCCAACGCGGGAGCACCGCATGAAGCAATATCGACAATCCATAGGCGACAATCATCGCCGTAGGGATGGTCGCTTCGACAGTGCGTAAGGCATGCGGGGCATCAACACTCAAGATCCCTGGGGCAATCGCAATCCCTAAATATGCAACGAGCCATAGCGCCGCAATATCACGGCGATACCACAGCGCCACACAGCCTACCGCAAAGCCTAATCCTTCGATGATGTTTAACTGGGGCATTCCCATAAAAAAATGACGTGCATTTTCATCACCGGCTAGCAAAAACATTCCGGCATAAGCAATCACGTTTTGTTGGAGAGCAACCCACAATGGCACACCAGCTGCGACGGCACTACTTGCTAACGAAGTGACGTCAATCCGCTTCATATAATTATACGATTGTGTTGTGGCATACCAGATAATCGGAGCAGCCATCAATGCAGTGCCGATACACCAACCAAGCAATCCGCGCCATTGTGGCACCAAGCGCCAACGGTAGGTATACCAATGGGCAATTATCGCCAGCCCTACCACAATTGGCATCAACCGCGCCGAATGATACCCGAGCGTCATCGCCCCAGTAGCAAGCCCTGCCCCCAATCCCCAAACCCCTGACTGCCAACTGCCTGCACGCGTTAACCCACGCCAAATCATGCCGACTGCAAGCAACGTCAAAAACGGTCCTATTGTGGTCGGAAAGCCAATCCGACTAAGCCCCATATGCCACAAAAACGCAACCATTACGAGGCTTGTGAGCAAAGCAAATGACTTACCCCACCATGGATGCAACGCCCAATAAGCCAGTGCAATCGTCACACTCCCAAAAAGCGCAGCCATAATCCGAATCGCAAATGCCGACGGGCCAAAGAGCCAAATAGGCACTGCAGACAAATAAAAATACCCGGCCGGTAAATTGGCAAATGGACTATAAATCATCCAATCGCCACTTAATATTTGTTGCGCCAATCCACCATGCCGCGCTTCATCACGAAACATCCCTTGTGGCAATGCATCTAACCCTATCACACGCAATAAGGTAGCACCAATTACTGCTCCAGCCAGCAACCATGGCCACCACCGCGGAACCCAGTCCGCTGGTTGGGTGGGGGTAACGCTGGGCATAGCAAACCATACCACCCCAAACAAAAGTGCTCCACTCGCGATATACCCGAAGCGCAACAATGTGATAGCGCCAAGTACACCAAGCACGCTCAGCCACCATGACAAATATGTTCGCCGCAAAGGAGCTGCCCACCACATCACGCACAGCACCATCCCCCACCGCAAGACCGACCACATCGTCGGCATATATACCGACCATTGTAGCGGCCACAGCAACTGGAGTAACAGCAGAATAAGCACCCCAGCCAGTGCCAACCCCCAATGCCACCCTTGGCGATGACAAATACCAATCATCGCCACACCAATGAGCACCATATAACACCACACCGCCAACCACTGACCAATGACCGGTGCCGTCATCAACCCCACCCGAGCCACATTTGCCACCGCAAGCCCTAGCAAACGCCGGTCGTTGAGGGCGACACCATCGATGTGATAATGCAACGTTTGATACCCATCATTCCAAGCCGGTGCAGGGAGCAACACCCAAATCCGCCGCCAACCAGCTTGTAATTTACTCTCAAATACTATTTTTTGTGATTGATCACGTAATTGTAACGTCGTGACACTACCCGCAGGACGCCCAGTATGCACACGGAGCGACATCAGCACATCGGATTGCACGGTCCCCCCTAACAACCGTAACTCGCCGGTATTTGAAGTCCAGCGTAAGGGGATACCTTGCGCTGGATCATCGTTTTCGTATTCAAGTACACCAATATTAGGCAAGATGCTACGAATTTGAGGTGTCGTTGCGTCATAACGAAACGACACTGGCATACGCATCGTCAGTAACGAAAATTGCCCGGCAGCCATGCCAAGCAATATCACAATCAACTGCCAATGGCGTTTTGTCAACAAAAAAGCACCCATGTGTATCTTCAATGCGTTTGCAACCAAATCAACAATACAACGTACCCAAACAACATGCATATCCGCAATCTACCATGAGCGGCACCATGCGGAGTAATTCAGAAATCGACAACCTGCACAATTTCTGCTCACGCAAATCATTATACAATACTCCACACATGCTACAAATAAGGAAGGGGCTTTATGTCAAATCAACTACGCATTTTAATTATCGGTGCCCATCCCGATGATTGTGAATTCACCGCAGCGGGCACGGCTGCCTTATGGGCACACCGTGGCGATAGCGTCTGTTTTGTATCTGTCAGTAATGGCGATGCAGGACACCACGAAATGGGTGGGGGGCGCTTAGCGCAACGCCGTGCCGCCGAAGCGCGCGCCGCCGCAGCCATCATTGGCATCGAATATATCATTTTGGATAATCATGATGGGGCGATATTGCCAAGCCTCGAAATGCGCAACCAACTGATTGACCTCATCCGGGCTTATAAACCAGATCTCATTTTGTCACCTCGCCCAAATGATTACCACCCTGACCATCGCTATACCGCACAACTCATCCAAGATGCCGCATATATGGTCACTGTACCAAATGTGCGTGCTGGTGTACCCAATTTGATGTACAACCCTGTCATCGCATATGTCAGTGATACCTTCCAAAAACCAGTCCCTTTTGCCCCCGATGTAGTAGTGGCAATCGACAGTACTGTCACAGCCAAAGTCGCAATGCTTGACTGTCATATATCACAGGTCTATGAATGGTTACCGTGGAATGGTGGCTACCTCGATGAAGTACCATCGACCGCCACAGAACGACATATATGGCTCCGCAATCGCCTCGAACCACGTTTACAACGCGATGCCAATGCCTATCGTCACAAGCTCATTGCCAGCTACGGCGTCGTCCGGGGGGCGACTATTCGCTATGCCGAGGCGTTTGAAGGATGCGAATATGGTGCCCCCCTTGATACGAATGCTATCGCGCGTCTATTCCCTTTTGTGTCTGCGTAATCAAATCTGCGACTCTTTGGCAATCACCGCGACACAACACCCGATAACTGATGTGTCCCCATGGGTCTTGCGCCGTATACGTAAAATGCGGCGCTTGCCACTGGACATCGACATTGGCACTGGTGATGACAATTTGACGCTGATCGGTCATTGATTCATGCAGAATTGTGGTCGATACTGGGAATATTGACGAATTGTGTAGCAAATAATTACCTACATCGGTGTTGTACAAGGCGGACACCACACCCAAACGCGTACCTGGCTCTTGTAAACGCTTAGCCATATTAATTGCAGCCAAGGTGTTGCCATCAAATGCCTCATAGGCAAGTGGTGTGCGTTGAATTGCGAAATAAGTACCACCGCTACCTATCACACCAGCAATCGTTATAGTCAGCAACCAATGATGCCATTGTTGCAAAGAGAGCGATTGCACTACCGCATGAATCCCCCAAGCGGCCACAATAAGTGCCGGCGCGATGTTTTCTGCACTGCGCCAGGCATGCGGCGCGTCCACACTCAGAATCCCGGGGATGAGGGTAATCCCAAACCAGGCCCCAATTGCTAACGTCAATACGTCACGCCGCTGTTGCCACCACAACCAGCCTCCCAACAACAACCCACTCCCTGCCAATATATCGAGTTGTGGCAACCCAAAACTATACTGCCGTGGATTCGTATCACCGTGAACAAACCACATTCCTGCATACGAAATCAAATTATGTACATATGCAATTCCCCACCACTGACCAGTCAATGTTGCCCAAAAAGTTAGTGATGTTACTTCGATGCGATGCCAATAATCATTTGTCTCAGCGAATGCATATCGTATAATAGGAAGCGCAACGACCAGCGTGGTACAAAATATCACCCCAATAACCCGCACGAGGATTGGCCAAGGCAAACGTCGTTGCCACACAAATGCAACCCCAAAAACACCGATTACCAATGGCATGAGTCGTGCCGAATGATAGATCAACGTCATACACCCCATCATGCAACCACACAACATGGCCCAACCCACTGTCGCCCACAAATGGTGTTTGTGTTGCAAGCTTCGATCGAGTGCACCTATCGCCACTAACGTCACCAATGGACCTAACGCAATGGGGAACCCCATGCGGCTGATACTAATGTGCCAAAGTGACATCGTAACCAATGCAGCCGCAATTAATGCCACCTGTCGCCCCCATAACGGGCGGACAACCCAAGCAATAATTGGCACCGTGAGGACCCCAGCCACGGCAGCAACAAACCGAATTGCAAATGGTGAATGCCCAAATAATGCAACGGGGATTGCCGATAAATAAAAATACCCGGCTGGCAGATTAGCCCAACCACTATAAGCAAAATAATACCCATGGATAATTTGCTCGGCCAATATGCCATGCCGTGCTTCATCACGAAACAGCCCCATCCCGAATTCGTTTAAATCCCAGAATCTTACAATAATAGCGCACAAAGTAAAAATTGGAATCAACCATTGTTCCATTGTTGTGGGTACGCGTCCAATGTTAAACGTGACTTGAAATGTGCGTGGCCCCCACAAATACACAATTGCAAGCACAATCATGCCCAACAGTGGTGCCCAATGCAATGCAGCCACACTTGCTACCAATGCCACGCCCATTTGGAGCGCCGTAAATTCGCGTGGTTGACACCACGGTTGCACGCAATACAACACAATCGGATATGCAACAATTGCCAACACATGCCATTCTGTAGGCATATACCATTCTTGATATGGCAACAAGAAATACACACCCACTACGCTAATGATCGCAATTGCGATTAATCCAACAGGTGGCAGGCGTACACGGTACCATAAGCTAACTACCAGCATACAGATAATAGCTACATAGGCAAGCCACGACCAATCTATCGCCACCAGTTGTGTAGGCATCACCAGTACCCGATGCAAAGCAAATCCAAGTGCCCCACGATCATCTTGCACGGCGGGGTTACGAACATGATATGCAAACGTGGTGTACCCATCGGTAAGCGCACTTGCGGGCACTAAAAAAAACAATCGCCGCCATCCTGCATGTATCGGCATCACTAGCTCATTTGCGCCCATGGTGATTTTAAGGGTCGGCAAGGGTGACACCGGCAACGGAGCCGCATTCAAATCGATTGCAACTATTGACAAACCTGTATTTGGCTTGGCAAATAATTGCATAATCCCATCTTGGAGGACCCAACGAAAGGGCCGATGATACGTGTCTTTGGTAATTTCCGCGTCAAATGCATTAGGAAAAACCCGCCGCATATCGAAATGTGTGTGGTCGTATATTTGTCGTTGTGGTACATACTGAACCAACAACAACCCCACAATCCCAAGCCAAATGCCAATGCCAATGCTCACAACCAATAAGCCCTGGTATTTTCTCACCCCAATACTCCGTATCCACACGCATATGGAGCTGTGCTGGATCTGTTACTTCAAATAAAACCACACAGCCTACGCCACTGCAAATTAGAAAAATAAACTAAGTTTCATTATAATATAATTTCTCTGCTGTGGGCGATTGCTGCTTGTGATTTGCAAGAACAATATAGTTACCAATTAAATTTACCGTATTTTTTACTCAACCATTCAACTACTACTGATGAAATATCATTATTTGATTTTTTTAGTAAAAGATATAATTAAATAAATACAAAACCTTAAGCGATGCGGCAATTGTTAAACCCTGCACCTATTACTAGTCTAGTTGATAAACCAAAAATAACCGCATTTTCAGAAAGCATTCGCCCACATAGCTGTGGCACGAAAGTAAACTAGCAATTACCAAAAGAGGCTACCATTTAACAACGACTACTGCCATTCCCCACCAAACAACATTTTCTGATGGGTCATACGCCACGCAAGACGTACGGCACCTTCGGCAGGATCACTGACCGTCATTGCCTGTGCAACAATCCCATATTCAGCCAATGCACTATGCAATGTTTTTTGTAATGGGACACCGTGGACAATCATACTCCCTGCAAGTGCAAGTGGGACCGGATTGGGGATTTGCAACGAGCGTTGCACCGCAGCGACTGCCCGTGCTAATTCGTGACCTGCCTGTTGTAGAATGGCTAACGCGACTTCATCGCCTGCTTCTGCAATAGTTATCACCAATGGACCGACATCTCCAAGCATGGGCCGAGGATCTGATAGCCCATATAAATAGGTAATAATGTCCTCGGGGAGCTGTAGCTGCCAATGGCGTAGGAGTGCGGGCAACAATTGGGTTGCTGGACCACGACCATCGGCAGCACACGCGGCAGCCCGCAAGGCCATAATTGCCAAATCGTGCCCAGACCCCTCGTCACCAAATAAATAGCCCCATCCACCAGCGCGGCTCATCAAACCGTTGACATCTCTTCCCACAGCAATCGAGCCAGTCCCACAAATCACCCCAATCCCGACGCCATCAGGAGTCCCTGCGGCAATCACCAGCCAGCCGTCGTTGGCAATAAGCAACCGTTGACTAATCCCGCGGTTACGCACCCATGATGCAACCATCGCCTCATCTTCGGGACGACTCACCCCTGCCAGCCCTGCACAGAGCGCCTGTACTGGTTGCCGCGGGATTCCCGCATCACCAAATGCCTTAGCAATGGCGTATTCGAGTTCGGCAAAGGCAACAGTTTTGTCGTGAGCGTGGAAGTTGCTCCCGCCACTGCGCCCACGACCAATAATCTCGCCACTGTGGGCATCCGCAAGCAGTGCGACTGTTTTGCTGGCACCGCCATCAACGCCCAAAATGAGCGATTTGTTGTTGCTGTTCATAGGGTATTTATGCGCACGAACGCAGGGTTCGTCCACACCATAAAAGCACTATCTTAGGCGTTCGGATCAGTTTTGGGATCGTAGGGAATGATGTTGTCCCATTCGTCCGCCCGTGACCGAGCCACCACGGCAATGACTTCTTCGCTGTCGCTAATATTGTAGACTTCATGGGGAATGCCAGGCTCAATGAAAATAAAATCACCGGCTTGGTTATCTATCACATATTTCAAGCCAGGCCCATAGGCATGGCGTACATGACCTTGCAGAATATACAGCATCACTTCGAAATCAACATGGATGTGCGCAAAAGCTACCGCACCCGGTGGCACCCGCGCCACATTCATCGACAAGTGCTGGGCATTGGTGTTTTTGGATGACATTCCCAATTTATAGCGGATGCCATTCCAGCCACGTTCACCGCCGCCGCCACGAATCACCGCAATCCCTTGATTACCCTCGACTTGCAGTTGCATTTCGGGCGTTACACCCGAGCCTTCCATGTTTTTATCTACAGTCATACGAACTCCTTCCCTGCATGCATAAGGCATGAACGTCATATAAAACACTCTCAGTACGCGAAGTATACCGTATTTTGTGTCTCTTAGCAGGTATTAATCCAACAACCGATAATGCACATCGATGTCGTGTTGATAGCTGGCCACCGTACCATCCATCACATCTGCAACCGCCACACGACGCCCTAATAGGCTCGATTCGAGGATTGCATAGGCCGCAGCGAGGTCACGGAGCCCTTCACGCCCACTGGTTTCGGGATCGCTCCCCTGCACAATCGCTTGCAACCAATCATATTGCGAAATTGCCGCAGGGTCGGTTAACCCGTGAGGAAAAAATTGTTGGCGCTCTTGCGCAGTCATATCGCGCTGAAAGCGCGCTAGCAAAGATTCACGTCGCCCATCGCCATGCACCAACTGGTCGCCACGAATCGCCGCCGTCGTGCCTACAAATGCTGGACCACCATCAATTGTGACGGCATCGTATTGACCAGCCCACGACCACCACAATTGCCCCATGGCATTGCTCTCAAATCGCACCGTCGCCATGTACGTATCATCGACATCCGCGGTCACTCTGAGCACACTCCCGTCGGGGTTAGTATGTGTGCGTTCGGGCACAAACGTTGTTGCCATGGCGCTCACATCACGCACTTCGCCCATCACATAGCGCATCCAGTCCATTTGATGGACGCCGATATCGATACTTCCACCACCACCACCGGTTAATTTTTGGTGGCGCCATGGCGTTTCGGCGACAATCCGTTGTGGTGACCACAAGCCCCCAAGCGAGCCCAGCACCGCAAATTGCGGTGTCCCAATCAAGCCACGGGCCACCGCCCAATGTTGAGCTCGTACTAATTCCATCTGACGGACGTTTTCAAATACACCGAGGGTTAATTGGCGTTGGGCTGCGAGATCAACCATCTTTCGTCCAGCCCGCACACTAATAGCCAGTGGCTTTTGAGTAAGTAGATGTTTGCCAGCCTGCAATGTCGCGTGGGCCACGTCGTGGTGCACCGCCAACGTCGTAAAATCATTGACCGCATCAACTAATCCACTAGCAATCATGACGTGATAGTCAGTAAAAACTGCGACGTCGCCATCGTGAATATCACTCACATAAGTATGCGGGGCGGCTAGCGCATCGCCACTCGCAGGGTCGACCACCGGCGGTCGCGGTGGCGGCCCTTCACCGCGCCGACGAAACATCAATGCATCGTTAGGATTGCGGGCACACAACGCTGTAATCCGAAAATCGTCCATCCCCAATTCGCGTAACCGCAAATAGCCTTGTAGATGCGCATTGAGGATCCGCCCACAACCCACTATCCCAATGCGAATCATGATTGCCCCCCCACATGCATGTATGTAGCAGGTGGTAGTGGCAACGAAACCGTTTGATTGGTGTTGGCAGACAGTACTCCCGCAGAAAGCACTTGCTGTGCCATCAGCGCAGTGTCAGCCGTACAAAGTTCCATCAAGGGGATTTGATTGCGAATTACCGCGGCAAAATGCTCCAATGGGTCACGCAGTCCTTCGATGGGCGTAGGGAAGCGCACGCCAATGCCATTATCATCTGTGGCATCAGCCAAATACAACTTGCCATTGGAAGCCATCAAGGTACCTTTGTCACCATAAAAAATCGGCTCATAGCTCGTCATATGCCCAGATTGCGTCCACGAAGCCGTTGCGGTTGAAATCGCGGCGGCGTGTTGCATCACCATCACTGCATTATCTTCTGCCGGCAAATCACTTTTGCGAAGACGCCCAGCGATTGTCGTGACGCGGTGCGGCAAACCAAGAAACATACAGGTCAACGCAGCGCCATAACAACAATAATCCATAATCACGCCAGCGCCATTGCGATATGGGTCATACAACCAGTCCACAAATTGCGGTGAACACCCCAATTCACGTGGGCCACAATGAGCTGCCCGGTAATTAATTTGATAGAGGTTGCCGATTTTGCCACGCCGAATCATCGTCATCGCATGTTGGAGATTTGGCCACCATGCAATAGGCCAATTAACCATCAAGGTGACCCCGGCTTTTTTGGCGGCGCCGTATAACGCGACTGCACCGGCATAATCGGCAGCCATTGGTTTTTCGATCAAAATATGCAACCCTTTGTGGGCTGCGGCAATGCCATATGCGGCGCCAGTCCGGTTATCACCAAATACTGCGACTGCATCAAGGGCACAGGCATCAAGCATAGCCAACGGATCTGTATATGTCTGCGGGACTCCCGCGTGGGATGCTTTGTCTCGTAACTCACTATCGGCATCACTAGCCGCAACAATTTGCACCGTCGCATTTGTGCGCGCATGGTCAAGAAAGCCCCACACATGATCATGACTCAATCCCATGATACCGATGCGCAGTAGGTCACTCATCGCATTCTTCTCCTTACCCGCTAAACGTCATTGTTCATAGAGTTGATTATACCAAATAAAATCTTTTTGCCTGCATGCTGTATTTTTCTGTTGTTAACAGCGCAATTTAGCTTTTTTTATGCAAAAACATGGATAATTAAGAAAGTTTTTTCATAAAAATAATAAAAAACCTTACATACGCGGTGATTCTACAACCCGCGGTAAGCGCCGAGCTATCACCATAGCCACCAAAATCATAATCGCTCCAGCACTACTAAACGATACTGGGTAGCCAAACCGCGCCACCATCTGACCACCAATCGTGGCACCCACGACGCCACCCAATGCAGCCATAGTATGGTACAGCCCGGCCAAGCGCCCACGCCGCTGACGGAGTCCTAATTCGGTAGCAACTAGCAACGCAGGGGTTTCGTAACTCGAATACGACAATGAACGGAGCATTTGGAGCGGAAAAATCCCCCAAGTAGGCGCTACAAATTGATAGAGCAGATAAATACCACCTTGGCCAATCAAGCCAGTCATCAGCAAGGGGCGACGCCCCCAACGGTCCGCTAGATAGCCGGACAAAATAAGGCTAGGCACTTCGCCTGCAGCAGCCAAAGCCCATAAGCCACTAATCACGCTCTGGGGGTAACCAAGCGAATGCATAAATGCCGGCCATTGCCATGCCACTGCACCCATCCCATAAAACCACGTAAAAACCACGGCAAAATAGACTACGACGGTTCGCAACGGGTAATTACTCGGGTGCGATGGCGCGGTGGGAGCCACTTCAGACAGCGCTGAATCTCCACGCACTGCTTCACGGATACCAAACGCCAGCAGACAACCAATAGTCAACATGGCCGCTGCCATGACAATAGGGACCCATAAGCCGGCCTGATCTGCAATAAAACCACCCATGATGGCCGTACAAGCAAATGCCAATGACCCCGTGGTACGAAAAAAACCAAACACACGCCCACGCGCAGTAACATCTTCGATTAAATCTCCAGCCAACGCTAAGCTACCGGCATTGAATCCCGCCGTTGCGACCCCCAACACCAGTTGCGCAACCACCACCAACCATACAATGCGCGTCAAGGCAATGATCAGCATTGCACTCGCCGCCAACCCTAGTGACAGCATGATGATTGGGCGTCGCTGACCGATGCGATCAGAGCGTAGCCCCCACAAATACGGAGCCGCCAGCGACCCAAATTGCTGGGCCGCAAAGATTATCCCTACCAACGCAGGGCCAGCGCCGAGGGCAGCAAAATGATTCGCCAACAAAGGGATGGTCAATCCATTCGCCGCAAATAACCCCGCTTGACTCAAGGTCAAAAAAAGTAACGAACGCTGATTACGCGGCGGCAATGACTGCATATCTAACCCTTTTACATGCGGTCAAACCGCCTACCAATACAATGCGTTCATACAGCATAATCCACGTCTGAACACACACCAAGAATGCCCTATAGTACCATATCAGTTGGTATCCAAAAACATGTCGCCAAGTCAACTTGGTGCTCTGCGTGCATAAGGACGCCCTCGTCACGCAACAACGCGCACTGTAAGGCAGCATCTGGCGAGGTAATAAACCCGTTGGCAGCAACCACACGCCACCACGGCAACCCCGCATCACGATTCGTTGCCAATGCCCACCCGACGCCGCGCGCACCACGTGGGACTGGCACGACCCGAGCAATACTACCGTAGGTAGTGACCCGACCAAATGGAATGGCTGCCACGATTTGATAGACGACGCGGTACTTGTTCACCATATTTGATACCTCCGTGGTACAATCGATTCAGTTTTGTTGCTAGTGTGAGAGAAATCATGGCACCACCGTCATCCCGCCTACCACGCCGCCGTAGCGGCATCACCGATAAAAGCACCTTCCCGCTGAACCGACGCAAGCGCAAAAAAATCCCTGTGGCGTCGTTTGTGCCGCGGTTTATGTTGGGGTGTGTCACCACAATTGTACTCGTGCTCGTGGTCATCGTGGGAATCGGCTTTGCCACCTACAATTCTCTGACAGCCGAGTTAGTTCCCCGGCTGGAAAGCATCAAAGGACGCACAAGCTTCGAGACGAGTCGACTCTACGATCGCAACGGCAAAATCCTCTACGAGTTTTTTGGCACCGGACGACGGACCAAAGTACCGCTCACGAGTATTTCTAAGTATTTAATTGGTGGCACGGTCTCGATCGAAGACAAAACGTTCTTTACCAATCCCGGCGTAGACTGGATCGGCATCATCCGGGCGGCGTTCCGCAGTGCCACTGCGGGTGAAGTCGTCGGAGGTGGTTCGACGATTTCGCAACAAGTCATCAAACAAGTGGTGCTCACCGAACAAGAGCGCGCCACCGACATGCAAAGCAAACTGCGCCGTAAAGTCCTTGAATTGGTAATGGCCCAAGAATTATCACGCCAATACGGCAAAGCCGAGATTCTCGAACTCTACCTCAACGAAATTTACTATGGGAATCTGGCATATGGAATCGAAGCCGCGTCCAACACTTACTTCAAAACAACCGCTGACAAATTAACCCTACCCCAAGCAGCCTTGCTCGCAGGGATGCCCCAGTTACCCTCGGTCTACGACCCGTACCTCTACATCAGCAACAATACCTTGCCTGGCGTGACTGTCGGCAATGACTGGCTTAACCCGAATTACAAACTCGACGCAGATATTTCACCAACCAAATGGCGTCAGATTGCAGTATTGCGCCAAATGGTGGCCAACAATTACATCAAAGAATCTGAAGCACGAGATGCAATCCAACAAGATTTGGTCTTTGCAGGCCAAGAAGTCCCCATTAATGCCCCCCATTTTGTCTTTTATGTGCGCCATCAACTCGAGGAGCTGTATGGGCCCCAATTCGCCACATTAGGGTACTCGATTTACACCACAATCGACCTCGAGTTGCAACAAACAGCCCAAAAACTCGCCGCTGAACGAATCGATACGCTCAAAGAGCGTAATATTCACAACGCGGCTGTGGTTGTTTTGCAACCCAATACTGGCCAATTACTCGCCATGGTTGGCAGTGTGGACTATAACCGTAGCGAAACCACCACCACGCAGGGATTTGAAGGCAACGTACTAGATGGCCAAGTCAATGTAGCCACCAACCTACGCCAACCCGGTTCAGCACTCAAACCATTTACCTATATATCCGCTATGGAACAAGGCATGACACCCGCTACGATTTTGTGGGACGTACAGACCACCTTCCCATTAATGGGGAGTGAACGCTACGAACCCAAAAACTACAACGGTAAATGGAACGGGCCTGTACGGATGCGCCAATCGGTGGCAAATTCGCTGAATATGCCAGCAATCGAAGCCCTCAAATATGCAGGCATTAGCAATACTATTGATTTGCTCCACCGCGCCGGAATTACGTCACTCAAACGAGGCGAAGGGTTCTATGGCTTAGCATTGACCCTTGGTGGCGGCGAAGTCACACCACTCGATTTGACCACTGCCTACAATACCCTCGCGAGCAATGGACATTACTACCCGCCCGTATCAATCCTCAAAGTCGTCGATGCGAAAGGGCAAACAGTCTCGCAATTTACACCACCGACCACGACGGCAGTTATCAACCCCGAATTGGTGAGCATTATGGCCGATATGATGAGCGATGACAACGCACGCGCCGGGGTATGGGGGATTAACAGCAAACTCAAATTATCGCGCCCTGCCGCAGTCAAGACAGGTACGTCGAATGACTGGCGCGATGCCTGGGCACTCGGATTCACCCCCTATGTCACCATTGGTGTCTGGACAGGCAACAACAACAACGAACCGACCGGCCATGTCGAAAGTCTGACTGGTGGTGGCATGATATGGCACAACTTGATGGAGTACATCTTTGCTGACGAGCGCCTCAATAAATTGTTAGCAGAGCCCTATGCGGATCATCTATTGCCCATCAATTTTACACGGGCAAAAGGCCTGCAAGAATTACCAATTTGCCATTTACCTGGCGCATTTAACAATCGCGATAGCGAGCTGTTTACCCGGACAATGTTACCAATGCCCGTTGCACCACCGCCAGGCACAACCAACACCAGTGATCCGACGACGCTCCCAGCACCCGAACTCCAAAGTGATCCTTGTGCAGGTTTGTTGCAACCAGTCAGTGTCGTTACCATCACTGACACCTTGCCACTATCCGGAATCATCACAGATACCGCGACATTGAGCACAACCGTCTGTTTACCAAGCCCCGATGTCTCGGTCCCCCCCGAACGCAAAATCGATGGCGTCGCATGGATAGTACCAGTTCCCGAGCCAGGAATTAATTCGCGCTATCAATGGGAATTAGCTGGCAATGCCGCCGAACGGCAACCGCGGATTTTACCCCTTGATGTGGCCACCATTCCCCAGTGTACTGCCGAAATCCTCAGCACCTTTGGACCACCGGTACCTGGAGCAATACGCATGCCCGATTTGCGCAACCTCGATGCCCAAATTGCCACAGACACGCTGACTGCACTTGGTATTACGTCAATCTATGTCGACTTACAAACACGTGATCGCATCCCTGAGGTGTTTGACAACTATCAACCAAACCAAGTGATTAGCACCATCCCTACCCAAGGCGACTGGATTTTGCCAGAGACATCGGTCGTCATCGGCGCCCGCGCACCATAACTATGAGAGCAAATGCAATTGCTGTAATATACGATCAAGATCGGCTGGGTGATGCCCAGCCATCATCATTTCGTGGGCGATAGTATGCCACCACGGCGTTTGCGCCGTCACGGTAATGCCCCAACGTACCAACACCGCATCCGCAGCTGGGCACTGCTCTACCAATGCCACCACACTCGTAGCACCAGTGATAATCAGTGGCGCCACGACAGTCTGGGCGTGGTTTTTTTGATTGCCAAACAACACCTGACGAGCCGTCGCACCAAACCAGGCAGATTGCCATTGCGATGGCAAAGCAGCTGCAATCTGCTGGGCATACCATGTCACGCTTGCCGGTTGCGTGGGGGGGAGCTTCAGCGGGAAGTCACTACCAAACATCATTTTCTGGGGTGCTACCGTCACTGCCACCTGGACGATTTTGGTGGTATCGGGGTAAATCAACGAGCCTGCAGCCGTATCGTAGTAGACATTAGCAAGGGTACGAGCCACATTGGGCATCATTTCATAAAAAAACAAACCTCCACCCCAATGGGCGAGGATTAAACGCAACTCAGGGAAGCGGGCCGCAACTTCGTAACAATCAACCAACGGAATATCTACTTTGCCGGGGTAAGCAGTGCCTAGTGGTTCGTTGACATGCAATAGCATCGGGATGACATGACGCGCACAGTATTCGGCACAGCGTAAAAATCCTGCATCGCGGAGTGAAAACCCTTGTGCGGCGGGGCTTAATTCGCCGACGCCACACATCCCCGCCGCCACACCCCGTGCGATTTCATCACACGCATCAGGATGATTGGGTTGTATCATTACAAATGCTTGGAGCCGCGTCGGGGCAGCGCGTTGCGCCAGCATAACGGCACGATTGCGGTGTACACACGAGTCGTGGTGGCGATAATATTCACCTTGCCAGACCGCCATATCAATTTGGGCAGCATCCAAGGCAGCCACCACCGCCGGCACATCAGCGTAATCTTGGACGCGTGAATCAGTATGGAGCCATGTTTGCAACGATTCATGCGGGTATGGCGGTGGGTGTGGCAAAAAATGTTGATGGATATCAATCCGCATGCGCCCCCCTAGCATGCTGATAAATCGGAGCGACCGCCGCGTAGATATGCTCCCAAGTATAGCGAGCATGGACTTTGGCATAGCCAGCCACCCCAAATTGTTGCGCGACGGCATGATCGGTCAACAACCGTTGTATCGCCTGTGCGAGACATTCAATGTCGGCAAATGGGACGAGTAGTCCGTCGCAACCATCGTGCACCAAATCGGGAATCCCACCGGCATTGGCACCAATAACCGGTAACAAATTGCACCACGCTTCGAGAAACACAATCCCAAACGAATCGGTCCGTGATGGCAACACCAACATTTGCGCTGCCGCATAGGCATCACAGCGCTCGGCATCACTTGCATATGCCAACACCCGTATCCGAGACTGCGTTTCAATAGGCAATTGATTATAAAATTGTTGGAAATGAGCGAGTGGAGCCCCAATCAACACTAGCGTTGCATCACTGCCATTGGCCCACAGTAATTGCATGGCTTGGATGGTTGCGATGGTGCCTTTGTCGCGCGCCATGGCACCAACTTGCAACACAATTGGCCCGTTGATGGCATGGCGCGCCCGGAATGCCGCCTTGTCGCCCCCTGTGACCTCATCAGGTGTCACCCCTGCCCCTACTACATGAAAGCGCGGGGTAGTCACCCCTTGTGATTGCAAAAACCGTCCCTCGCGCTCCGTCATCGTAATCACATCACCACTTTGATTGAGCAAATCAAGTTGTTGCGGCATGCTGTAATAGCGCACAAAACGGGCATCTTGGGCTTCACCAAGATGCACAAATGGTGTGGTAATCACTGGAATCTGCTGTGCCCGCGCAATCTGCATGACTGGATGCAACAAGCCATCGAGCGTCACATTGGTCATGTGGATGACATCGATTTCGGTTGCATGGTCAGCCACCCACGCAGTCAATGCTGGCGCACGCGGGGTCAATGTCGCCAACCAGCGGAGCATGGACAGCGGCAAGCCAGACCTTCCTGCGTCAAGCAATAAGCGCCGCAACACCGGGTACACCAATGCGACATCACTGATTCGTTGCACCGCAAAACGATAAATATCACTTCCCTCGTACGATTCATACCCAGGCGCAAAGGTGCGCTTGTTGGCTTGCCACAATGATTCCAAATCATGGGCAGTGGTCGTCAATACAGTGACACGATGCCCCGCGGCAACGAGACGCTTGCTGATTTCGACGAAATAGCGCACCGAACCACTCGCGACTGGATGATAGAGCTGTACGACGTGCACGATGTGCATACCACTAATTTCCCCACGAGATGCCTGAATCGGCATCAAACAATTGGTCGCGAGTCATCTGGACGGCATCACCATCAGGTTGGCCATCTTTGAGTTTTTGGGCATACATTTCAAATCCTGGCGCACCGGCAGGAACCGCAAAATAGACTAACCACGACCCATTAGGCGAAATCGCCGGTGCACGTGCAGTATTGAGTTTGGTCATCTGGGTCAGCGTGCCGCCACTCAGCGGCAATCCAAAAATATCAGTCCCTGTTGCTGTCCGCAACGCAAAATAAATGGTCTTGCCATCAGGGCTCAGTGCCGGGTCATAGGACTGATCAGGCATCCCCGTCGGGATGGAGAGTCGGCCAGAGCCAATGGTATAGCGCATAATTCGCGGGGCACCGTTTTGGCCAGCAGGATTAAAGGCAAAGTAGATATTTTTGCCTTCAACATCAAAAATTGAATGTCCAATATTCCCCGACCCATCAGCATAGCCATCAACACGTTTGGCTCCAGCGCGCGCATCCATGAAGTACATGATGAGTCGATATTCGGAGGCGGGCGATCCTTCGGGTGGACCAAACTGTGACACGTAGACAATCTGACTCCCATCTGGCGAAAAAGAGGGGTAGAACGCCCAAGTCGAATCATAAACCCGTTCAAAGCTATGCAACGGGTGCCGTGACATATTGTCGGTCAATCGAATCGCTTCGCCACCAGCTGCCGAAGTCAACATGATGTCGCTGGCACTTTCGGTGCGACGCACAAAGACAATCCGCGTACCATCCCGTGAAAACGCCGGTTGCCAGGCATCGCCACTTTTGGTAATTTGTTGCAAATTCCCGGCATGCCACATCATCAAATCGCCTGCTTTGGCCATCAGGAGTCGTCCTGGCAAATCAGGAGCCGCAATTACTGCTGGAGCACGGTTCGTGGTACTTCCCGTGCCGTCGCTATTTGTCATTGTTGTCGAATTGCTACACGCAGTAAGCAGTGCGACGACAAGCCACACACATAAATACACATTGATTCGCTTCATGATTACTCCCTATTGATCCGCATGTGCAAACATGCGCGTCGCAGCAGCTGGCGTCATTAACACCTGTAACACCCGTGGCACCACTTCAATGTGACAAGGCGTCATCCCGATGAAATCGCCATCGATTTGCACGGGCAACGCCCCACCGCGAATTTGCACGTGGCGGACGCGCCGATAAATAATACTGTTATCGTGCCAACCAAAATAAAACTTCAGATATAGCCCAATAAATTGCCAAGGACCACGCACCATCGTACTCCCCGAAATCAAACAAATATCGAGGTAACCATCATCTATCGTTGCTTTGGGCGTAAACGGGATAAAACTTGCATACCACGGTGTATTGCCCACCACCATCATCAAGGCTCTGACATCCATGATTTCGTCGTCGAATTGAAGTTGGACATCGACTCCGCGGAAGCCCCACACTGCGGTGATAATCCGCCCGATGTATGCGAGGACACCAAACCGCTGTTTGTCCTGCGAATAAAGATGCTTCACGACATCGGCATCAAAGCCAACCCCCGCCATCAACACAAAAAACTGCTCACCGATACGCCCCACATCCATGCGCCCAACCACACCGGTCTTGATTTGGTGCATTGCGGTAGCGATATTCATTGAATACCCGGCTTCCCGGGCCCAGACATTAACGGTACCAACTGGCAATGGAGCCAACACTACATCACTCCCAATCAGACCATTGGCAACTTCGTTGACCGTACCGTCACCACCTGCGGCAATCACGAGGTCATAATGCTGCGCCACTGCCGCACGAGCGAGTACTTGGGCATGACCGGGATGCGTCACCTCCCATTCGTCAACAGTCCAGCCATCTGCTTGCCACATGGCAATTGCCTGTGGGATTGCCGCCCCAAGACCTTGCGCTTGGCCAGCATGCTGATTGGTGATGATACAAACGCGCGCATTATCAGGGATGTTCATAGTTCACTCGCATGCGGCAAAAAATCGACTGGCAATGCGTGCCGCCATGCGGCATATGCGTGGAGTGGTGTGCGTCCACACGTCACCCCCACATCACTTAGCGCCTGTGCGACTACCGATAACGGCAAGCCCACCACATTGGTGATGCTCCCATCTACAGCCGTCACCATTTGCCCTGCCAGTCCTTGGATACCGTACGATCCAGCTTTGTCCATTGGTTCACCACTCGCAATATACGTTGCAATCATTGCGGCACTCAATGGGAGCATCTGCACACGGCTACACTCTGCCAACAACAGCGGTTCACGTTGTGGTGCAAACAGTGCCACTCCTGTATAGACTTCGTGCCAGCGACCCGCCAAACGCGTCAACATATCGGTGGCATCAGCTTGATCCCGTGGTTTATTGAGCACGGCGCCATCCAACACCACAATTGTATCAGCGGCAATTACTACTGCATCAGGATGAATCCGCGCACACGCTTCACCTTTGCGCCAAGCCCGTACCGTGGGATGATCATGGATATCCACGGTCACGATGGGCATTCGTGCCAAAAATCGTGCAGGTGGCAAGTGAAGTTCTTCTTCGGCATCACTTACCACCACACGAAACGGGAGGTCCAGTGCAGTCAACAATTCGAAGCGCCGTGGTGACCCCGATGCCAAAATTATCTCTAGTTGTTTACTCATATCAACAAATATGCTACTATCGTATTACTCTGATGAATCACATCAGATGATGACCTTGTGCATCCTATCACTCCGCACATTATACAATCCTATCATGAAACAACCATTGTGATTTGTGCGTCTAGTGCGTTGGAAAATGTTTCAGTGTTCCCTCATTTTGAAAGGAAGCGTTATGCAATCACAACCACAGCCGGTGGTCGTCGCCCAGTCACGAATCCAAAGTGTCATGCAACAAGTCTATTTATGGATGACTGCAGGGCTTTTGGTGACAGGTGCCGTTTCGAGCATGTTGTTTAACAGCCCAAGTTTACTTGGTGTATTGTTAAATCCCATTGTTTTCATTATCTTGTTTGTAGTCGAAATCGGGTTAGTACTTGCAATTAGTGCCCTAATCAACAAAATGTCGCCCACACTTGCCATGGGACTTTTTATTCTTTATGCGGCAGTAAACGGCATCACGTTGACACCGATTTTCTTGGCTTATACTAGTGCCTCTATCGCTACGGCGTTTTTCACTACCGCAGGAATGTTTGCCGCATTGACGCTGTATGGGTCAGTAACCAAACGTGATCTCAGCGGCATGGGACGATTTTTGATGATGGCCTTGTTTGGGTTGTGTATTGCCACCATCGTCAATATTTTCCTAAAAAATGGTGTCATGGACTTTGTGATTAGTATTTTTGGGGTACTGATTTTTGCCGGCTTGACTGCGTACGACACACAACGCTTAAACCAAGTCGCCAGCCAAGCTACCAGCGAAGACGAGATTGGGCGCTTCTCGATTATGGGTGCCTTGATCCTCTATCTCGACTTTATCAACTTGTTCCTCTATTTGGTGCGTTTGTTTGGCAGACGCCGCGATTAATCGCCACCGTGTTTGCCCCCCACCTCCCCTCACGGTAAGCGTGAGGGGAGGTTTTTTAGGAGCACCTGCAACGTAGCAATCAACAACGGCTGTTCGACGGCACGAATGCGGGCATGCAACGTCTCTTCGCTATCATCGGGCAAAATCACGACTTCGTGGTTCGCCAGCACAGGTCCACGATCAACTTCGGGCACAACGGTATGCACGGTACAACCAGTCACTGGCAATTGCAGCGCCAAGGCATCACGCACCACATGCGCACCCCGTAATGCTGGAATGGTGCGGCCATCGCGAAGTACCACCACATCACTCCCGTCAGCGGGCAACAGCGCAGGGTGCTGATTAATCACTGGCATCGGCAAAGCGCTCAACGCCGGCGCACTCAAAATCCGCATGAACCCCGACAACAGCACCAAATCAGGCTGTAGCGCACAAATCAGTGCCACAATAGTACGCTCCCATTCAGCCCGTTGTACCGGCGTCGCCTTACGCGGGAAGGGGACGGCACAGACTGGGATGCGTTGATTGAGTGCGCGTTGTACCCCACCACAATCAGGGCGATCACTGATGACCAAGGCAATCCGCGCCTGCAAGCGCCCCTCCGCAATCGCATCGTTAAGGGCTTGCAGATTCGAGCCACCACCAGACACGGCCACCACAAGTGCTGGGTAGGTCATACAATCTCCGTCTGACCGATATCGAGGCGGTAATGCATACCCGCAAACTGCACTGCATCTGCCGTTGCATAGGCCGTACGCAAGGCACTCACTGCATCGACCCCATAGCCGACGGCATTGAGTACACGGCCGCCCGCAGTCACGAGTTGATCTCCATCGCGCCGAGTGCCGGCATGCAAAATCGTCCCATTGGCGGGGATTTTGGCGGAATCAATGGTAATTGCGTCACCGCTTCGAGGCGCATTGGGGTAGCCAGCACTACTCAGCACCACACACGCGGCTGCGCCTGCGCGCCACCCCAACGTATCGGGGGTCAGTGATTGTGTCGCAGCAGCATAGAGCGCGAGCAGTACATCACCGTCACACAACGGCAGAATCACTTGGGTTTCGGGGTCACCAAAACGCGCATTGAACTCAATCACTTTGGGGCCATGCTCGGTGAGCATGAGTCCCGCATACAGCGCCCCCACAAATGGCGTCTGATGGGCAGCCAACATGGTAATCACCGGTTGCATCACAATCTCGGCAAGTTGTTGGGCAATCGGTTGCGTGATGGCATTGAGCGGCGCAATCGCCCCCATGCCACCGGTATTGGGGCCTTCGTCACCATCAAACACGCGTTTGTGGTCGCGTGCTGACGGCAATGCGAGGACTATTTGACCATCGCTCAAGGCAATCAACGATACTTCGGGGCCATACAAGCGCTCTTCGAGCAATATTTGTTCGCCCGCAGGGAGCGTAGCGAGTTGCGCGATGGCATCGAGGGTCTCGGACATGCTATCGGCGACAATTACCCCTTTGCCAGCCGCCAAGCCATCGGCTTTAACCACCCAGGCTTGACCACTGTGGCGCACAAAGGCACTGGCCTCGGTGGCATCACGAAATACGCGAAAAGCGGCAGTAGGGACTGCCACCCGCTGCATGACCTGTTTGGCAAAACTTTTGCTGCTTTCGAGGCGAGCTGCTGATTGTGACGCGCCAAACACCGGAATACCCAGCGCACGAATGGCGTCTGACCAGCCAGCAGCTAGTGGGGCTTCGGGACCGATGACCACCAAATCAGTCGGGTGGGTCGCTAACCAGGTCTGAACATCAGCGAGGGTCGTCAATGGTGCAGTAGGGGCATCAAGCGCAATCCCAGGATTACCAGGAGCTACCGTAAGGGTAGTGAGGCGTGGCGACGCCAATAAGGCCTTGGTCAATGCATGTTCGCGTCCACCAGAACCAATCAAAAGTACCCGCATTACCCCCCCTTGGCCATAAATACAACATCGTATCTATAAATTATATGCGATATAAAATGGAAAATGCAGATGGCAAGCCACGGAGATTGCACGGACGCTCACGCCCATGTAATGACGTTGGGTGTGTGGGCTCTGCGCACTCTGCGTACCCTGTGCGAGATGGAAAATGGAAAATGCAGATGGCAAGCCACGGAGATTGCACGGACGCTCCCGCGCCCATGCAATGACGTTGGGTGTGTGGGCTCTGCGTCCGCTGCGTCCGCTGTGCGAGATGGAAAATGGAAAATGGAAAATGGAAAATGCAGATGGCAAACCACGGAGATTGCACGGACGCTCCCGCGCCCATGCAATGACGTTGGGTGTATGGGCTCTGCGTCCGCTGCGTCCGCTGTGCGAGATGGAAAATGGAAATGCA